>Ga0272441_10000339_pt1 | contig 107382 bp, 91 predicted proteins | sample SSMProp6N_FD_193582 | JGI IMG/M metagenome (GOLD analysis project Ga0272441, IMG submission 193582) | Marine sediment archaeal communities from Little Sippewissett salt marsh, Falmouth, MA, United States - SSM-Prop-6N | ecosystem: Environmental > Aquatic > Marine > Wetlands > Sediment ...
CTGGAAAACTGCCCCAGTGGTTCAGAACCGAAGGGACAAAAAGGGTCTTGATAAGAAGCACCCTCTCCTCTGAACCGAATGGTTCGGTATCTCATTACGGCAAACCAGGCAATTTTACTTCAGCCGAGACACACAGTGCGGAGAAAAGAAGACATTTAAGACACCTGCTAACGGGGGGGGTGATTGCAAGGCCCAAGATGACAAGTATTTACGGAAATGTCAGAGATATAAGCCTGGGTGGCCTTGCCTTCCGATACAATCCAAAAGGATCTTCTATGGTAGAAGCCTTTGAGATGGATATATTTCTAAGGGGAAACGGGTTCAATCTGCAGGGAGTACCTTTTAGGACCGTATCTGATTTCGATATTCAGGCCGAAGACTCGTTTATTACAAAACATCTCCGGCATAGGGGGGTAAAATTTCTTAACCTTTCCCCTTTTCAGCTCGAAAAGCTCAATTATCTCATAACTTATCATTCAATCGGACCCGCATGATATAAAAGCAAACCGATCGCGAGTGTACTGTAGGTATCAAAGTTGGTGATTTTATCAAAAAAGGGTTGCGGTCAAAAACCGTAACCCCTTGAATTTACTGGTAGGCACGAAGGGATTTGAACCCTTGACCCCTACCGTGTCAGGGTAGTGCTCTCCCCCTGAGCTACGTGCCTGTTTGAAATGTTAAAAGCCTAATTATCAATCTGGCTGCGTGATGTCAAGCCGTATTTATTGGAACCGGCTCTTAAAGCCCCTCCTCATCCATCAACCCCAGCCATTGTCTTATATACTGAAGCCCCGACAAAATCGTTACTATACCGGTTGCCCAATATAGATACTTATAAATAAGTTGGGAAAAAAAGAATTGCCCCATGGTGAGTACAACGATGACTGATGCAATCTGAAAACATGTGGTTATCTTGCTAAGGAAAAGAGGCTTTACAGTAAAACCTGATTTTACTAGAAAAAGAATAAGAACACCCAAAAGTATGAGTACATCTCTGCTTATCACTATTACGGTCAACCAGGCGGGCATAAAGCCCTTGGCAGCCAACGCCACATAAGCGGAGATAAGAAGCAGTTTATCTGCCAACGGGTCCAGATAGGCCCCCATCTCACTCTTCTGGTTGAAAGCCCTTGCGATCAATCCGTCCAGCCCGTCACTTATCCCTGCCAGTATGAACACTACAAGGGCCGATGTAACTTGCTCGTGTATCAGGTATATTACAAATATCGGGGCAAGAATTATCCTGAGTATGGTTATAACATTAGGGACAGTTATATCTCTGGCGATAGGCATAATGATTTATATATAAATGAGAAAAGACAGAAAATAAAGGTTGCTCCAAGTTAAATATCTCTGGTTATGGTTTTTCTTCGATTCAATCCTGTAAAAGGTTCCTGGGACCTGTTTTTCAATCGTTCAGATCACCTTATGTTCTCGATCAAAAACAGTATGCCTTCACCGTCTCCCTTTCCTTCCATAAGGGGAAGAGGCAGGTCTTCATGGTTCATCACTCTGCTTACAAACAGGTCCCTTTCTCCCTTAAATTCCACGTCAAGTGATGCTGACCCTCTTTTTACCCTTTTCTGTTTGACTGAAGCCACGCCTTTTACACTATTTTTCAGAAAATCTCTGAAAACAAGTAATTCCTTAAAAGAACTCAGGCCCTCCAGGGAAACAGTGAGGGAATTAATCTTTTTTTGGGTCTCGGCTGTTTTTGAAAGTATCTCAGGCGTAACGTCATCTGCAAAGGAGACTGCAAGCTTTTTGAGTATTTCCATTTGCTGATCCTGGGAGGTAATACCTTCCTCTATGTCCACAAAATAAGTCCCACCGCCCATGAAAAGACCGTCATCCGCCCCTATTACTGAAACGGCCAGTCCCACCGAGTCCGATGAAATCCTGTTTTTTCCATGTATCACCAGATCCGCCTCATATAGCCTTCCCAGTTTTGCGATAGAAGCATTTTCCGGTTCAAGGACCCTAACCTCTTCAGGGATGTCGGCGTCTGGAATATTCTGCAACCAGTTTATCGGTTCAAAACCCTTTTCCCTGAAGACGTTCTGAAGGATAATCTCTGTCGACCCCATAATCCTGCTCGCTTCGGGCTCTTCCCACCAGAAGGATGGTGTGCCTTCTCTTATCTCCGCCACCATGAACAAAACCTTTAAAGGGGCTCCTTCATTGACAAGCAGGCCTGCCATACGAAATCGCTCCTCCATCATGGTCTCATCGATTTTTAGCCTTACTAGCAGATTTAGATTTTTTCCGGACTGATACTCGCTGATTATGGTAAAGTTTTCTATAAGCTCCTCTGCCTTAGGTAAAACTTCAAGTATCAACCTTTCAAAATTGTTGACGGCACCCTGTCCTCCCAGCCTGTTTACCAGAAATCCCTCAACCCCTTTTTGAAGACCTCTGCTTAAGGCCAATTTTTTTGCAGAGGCAACATTACCCTCTGATATTTCTGCAGAACCCATGGCCAGAATATCCCGGGTTGTTTCTTCGAGCGCATTACAGTAGACAGGTAAAGATATTAAAAAAAGCGTGATCCCTGTTAAAAGTGTTCTCGCAAACCTGCTCATTTAAGGTCCTCCCTCAAAAACGCCTTTATCCGTTTCAATGCGGGATTAATGTCATCAGAAGATATCCAGCTTACATCTCTTTGTCCCCTGAACCATGTGGTCTGTCTTTTGGCGTATCTCCTGGTATCCCTTTTAAGAAACCCGACAGCCTCTTTCAGACCCCATTTTCCCTCAATATGATTTACCATATGTTTGTACCCTATAGCCTTCATGGATTTCAGGTCGGGAGAATAGCCTTTTTTGAGAAGCCCCTCTGTCTCTTCAAGTAATCCTGACTCGACCATAAATTCACTTCTTCTGTCTATCCTATTATAAAGCCTTTCCCTTTCCATTTCCAGGCAGAGGCTGATCGTTTGAAAGGGCCTGTCTGAAAAGCCATGCACTCTGGCAAGCTCTGAGGGCTTGCTACCTGTAAGCTCGAAGATTTCAAGACCTCTAAGTATTCTCATCCTGTCGTTTCTGTGTATCCCTGCAGCATATTCAGGATCAATGGTAATAAGGGTCTCGAAAATCTTTTCAGGACCTTCCAAGTCCCACTTTTTCTGTAGTCGTTCCCTTACCTCAGGCTCAGCCGCCGGGCAGTCAAAAAGCCCTTCAGTAAGGCCTTTGATATAGAGGCCGGTTCCTCCCACCACAAGGCATGCCCTTTTTCTTGCAGTGATATCGTTCACGGCATCAATGGCAAGCCTTCTATAGGTTGCAGCATTAAAGTCTTCGTCAGGATCTGCAACATCTATTATATGGTGAGGGATTCCACCTTGTTCCTCCTCGGTCGGCTTTGCCGTACCTATATCCATATGCCTGTATACCTGCATGGAATCAGCGCTTACAATTTCTCCCCCCAAGTATTGGGCCAGTTCAACAGCAAAGGATGTCTTTCCTGTAGCAGTTGGCCCGCAGATGATAATTACCTTTGCCCTATTTGGTATTTCCATGGTACCGGATCTTTCGCAAGGCTTTATCATCAAAAGATTAATGTCTCACTCACACCCTTTGAAAAGCGCCCTGCCATCTATTGCTTACACCACTCTTTTGAACATCTTTTCCAGGTCGTAAAAGGTGAAATGTTTGAAAATCGGCCTTCCGTGCGGGCAATTGGTGGGGGTTTCCATTTCCTCCAATTCGACAAGGAGCTGATATATCTCCTCTTCCGAGAGCCTATCACCCGCCTTTATGGCGCCATGACAGGCCATGATCGTAATCACACACTCAAATACCTTTTTATCCTCCAATTCACCCTTACCCATTTCAACCAGCAATTCAGAGATAAAGCCCCCCCAATCCACCTTCGAAAGTATGACAGGAAAAGATCGCAGAAGGAAAGTATTGCCTCCGAAGTGTTCAAGTTCCATTCCTAGCCGAAGTAATTCATCGGCCCTTTCAACTGCTATCTGTTTTTCTTTTAGTGTCAGTTCAAGCTCAAACGGAACAAGCATTTGCTGAGACTCTATCCTGGAATTCTCAAAACCTTTTGAAAGACCCTCGAAGATGATTCTTTCATGGGCCGCGTGTTGATCCACCATCAAAAGCCCGTCATGCATCTGGCAAAGGATATATGTGTTTGCTAGTTGGCCTATCACCCTTGTTTGAGGCATCACCCGGGTGTCCCTTTCCCCCGTGCCGACATCAAGCATACCCCTCTGATCTGAAGGAGCAAATTCCCAGGCATCTCGGTGCAGCGAGTCTTCCTTTACTCCGGTAAAGCTGCTCTCCCTCCAGGGGTCAACAAGACCCTCAAAACGGCTGAAAGCACTTCCAAGGACCGAATCTACCGTGGAGGCTATTCTCTTGAATATCATGGCACTGTCGGAAAACCTAACCTCCTGTTTGGTTGGATGCACGTTTATATCGACAAGATTCGGCTCGATTTCAAGAAATAGAACCGCTTGAGGGTACCGGCCCTTCATGAGGCGGCTTCCGAAACCATCCATTATCGCCTTTGTTATAAGCCTATCTCTCACGTTTCTGCCGTTTACGTAAACGAACAACCTGTCCCCTCTTTTTCTCGCGAATTCCGGGGGTGCAAGGTAAGCCTTTACTGAGACACTCTTACCCTTTTCCTCTCTTTTCAACATGGATTCGGCAACGTCCTTGCCGAGGAGATAAAAAAGCCGGAAAAGTTCATCGTCTGCAGGCGGCAGATTCAGGATCGGATTGCCCCCCTGCTCCAGGCTGAAATATATATCATTGTAGGGGATTGAAATCCTTGATACGACATCGGCGATCCTGTCCGTCTCCGTCTTTGCGGCCCGCAAAAACTTTCTGCGTGCAGGTACGTTATAGAACAGGTCTTTCACCTCTACCGTGGTGCCTGGAGGCGAACCTGTTTCATCTATCGATATGAGTCTTCCCCCGTTTATCTTCAGGCTGTGGCCGGATAGATCATCCTTTTGCCGTGTCTTTATGTGAAGTCGTGAAACAGAAGCCACGCTCGGGATTGCCTCTCCTCTGAATCCAAGAGACCTTATAGAAAACAAGTCCTCCGAAGTGGATATTTTACTTGTGGCGTGCCTTTCGATGCACAAAAGCAGATCGTCCCTCGACATACCGCTTCCGTTGTCCGCCACGCTAACCAGACGCCTCCCACCGTTTTCGAGATTAATAACTATCCGATCCGCACCTGCATCTATGCTGTTGTCTATTAATTCTCTCACCACAGAGGAAGGCCTTTCAATTACCTCCCCAGCTGCGATCTGGCTTGCGACCTCTTCAGGTAAAATTCTGACGCTGCTCATGTCTTGGGCTTCTTCTCTTAAAAAAGTGACGGCCTTTATTTTTTAGGCTTGAATAAATTTCTAAGGGTCCTGAACCTTCCAGATCCATGCACATCCCTTTTTCCAATAGGGCTGTAGTTCAGACAGCCGGATGAATAGGGGTTTGTCAAGAAATCCCTTACCATGCGGCAGGAAAACTCAACCATGGCGGTTAGATAACTATTCATTCTGTTTATGGAATCCGGCCTTACGGTAAAAAAAAGCTCCCGTGTCAAATGGCAGTATTCTGAGAAATAAACCGAGTTGGTAAATATCCGTTTTTTTACGCCAAGACCGGGCACTCTCTTTTCTACCATATTGTTTAGAAGTTCGTCACATGCGACATGATCCATGGAAAGGATATGCCTGGCGATACTGGTATAGGCCGCTTCCATAAGATAATCAGCCCTCATCTCCCAGTAGATGTGCCTCAGCCTTCCGGTGGCCGGATGCGACTTGATGAGCTGCGGTACAAGAAAGTTATGCGCCACCACGTCGGCAGCAAGATGGCTTAGAAACCCGTAGGAAAACGATGCTTCCTTGTCATTTCCCGCTCCCTTTAGAAAGCAAAACCCCCCATTCCAATCGTGAGGATGTGAAGAGTTTCTACCTATCCCTTTGCCGATAAAAAAATCTGCTGAAAGACAGCCGTAAATGAATTCCTTTGGAAAGGAAGTAATTATGGCCGCGATTGAGGGAAGAAGCGTCTCGGCGTTGCTCAGCGCGTTTAACGCAGTGACAGTGTGCACACCCGGCCCCCAGGCTAACACACTTTCAGGCGATATGAACTGAGCAACTATAAAAACTGAAAAAAACCTTAAGGCATTAACACCCATTATAATTTAACTTTCTGCACGATCGTTCACATGTCCGTGCCATCTCTTTTTTGAATTAATTCTAACACTTCGCTATAGGCTCTTCAATAATTTTTAGCCATAGATTTGCATAACCAGGCAACGGGTTGTCATGAATTTGATTTTTGCGGTTGCTTGGTGGTGTAGAATTATAAGTATCATTAATTATTATTCAATCCGTATCGATGAAAAACCCTATTCTAGAAATAGTTTAGAAAGGTAATTTCAATGCAGCCAGGGTTTTTCTCCCCCGATGCCTCATCCGCTAGGTTAGCGTTTGTAAAAACACGTTCATGATATCGCCACCCCGTTAAGCATGGCGAAAGCCGGTAAAAAAAACGAACTGTCCGTTAATATCCATTTCCAGCCAAAAGAGCCATCTGGGCTGTTTATTCCGCATTGGCCTGCGAATATTCTAATATAAATTTGAAGAATCTATTTCATGTGGTATAAATTAGGTTTTAAAAACCTGGACAGGGATCAGCAGACAGGAGAGTTTTTTATCCCTTTTGCAAAACAATCAACAGGGACGAAATCCATGGACAAGGAGCAATGGCAGAAAAGGGGCATCGGCCACAGAGAAAGGCTCAGAAAGAGGTTCATGAACGGTGGGCTTGAACGCTTCTCAGATGAAGAGGTTGTTGAATTTCTTCTTACCCTCGGTACACCGAGAGGAGACCTGAAAATTCAGGCAAGGGAAGCCCTTAAGAGATATGGAGGTATTTCAGGCGTGCTTTCCGCACCACTTGAAAAATTGACGGAAATAAGGGGAATTGGGCCAAAAAACGCGCTTTACCTCAAGCTGGTTCACCAGGTCGCCGGCAGATACCTCAAGGACAGGGCTAGTAGTATGCCGCTTTTTGACTCCTCAAGGGCCGTGTTCGATTATCTGTTTCATTACATGAGGGATAAAAAAAGAGAGATCTTCAAGGTCCTTTTCCTTAACAGAAAAAATGAACTGCTCTCTGACAGGGACCTCTTCTTCGGAACCTTGACCGGAAGTGCAGTGTACCCGCGTGAGATAATTACTATGGCTCTTGAAAGGGGTGCGGCCGCACTCGTGTTTGTTCACAATCATCCCTCGGGAGACCCCTGTCCTTCTCCCGAGGACCGGAGACTTACAAGAGATCTTGTCTGGGCATCAAGGCTGCTCATGATTCAGGTACTGGATCATATCATCATAGGCCACAATAACTATTTCAGTTTTGCGGACCAGGGGATAATAAAAGGCTTTTCTCAGGAATATGAAGAAAAGTTCAACAACCCATAATATCTTGACATGAGATCTACATTTTTCAATTATAGTTGATTGAAAATTTGCGAGAGTGGCGGAACTGGTAGACGCGCTGGATTTAGGATCCAGTACCAAACGGTGTAGGGGTTCAACTCCCCTCTCTCGCACCATTCAAACCCCCTTTGCCAGAATTTTCTGTACATTTCAGAAACTTTTCCTTGTTTCCTCTGTTATAGTTTGATATTGACAGCCCTTTCCCTGTTTCTGTAATGCTCTTTAACAGATAGAACCTTGAAAACAGAACAATCATAATTAACTTTTTTGAACATTTAAAAAGGACCTTTCAAAGGATTCATGTTCCTGCGTTGCTTAGACCCCTGGAATTTTGCAATTTATCCTTTATGAGGCCGAAAATGAGGAGAAAAATGAAGACCAGCCTGGAAGAGATAACATCCGTAAAAAAGAAGGTAATAATAGAGCTTGGATCAAAGGAAGTCGACACTAAACTTGACAGGGCCTATAAGGACCTCTCAAAAAGGGCCAAAGTGCCCGGTTTCAGGCCTGGTAAAATACCCAAGAGCATACTTGAAAGCCGCTTCAGTACCCAGGTGGAAGAGGATGTAACAAGGGATCTTATAAATGAGACCTTTCCAAAGGCACTTCAAGAAACAAGCGCCATCCCCCTTGGAACACCGCTTCTTGAAAAAGAAGAGTTGAAAAGGGGACACGATTTTACCTACTCAGCCGTCATAGAGGTAAGGCCCGAATTTGAGGTAAAGGACTACAAAGGAGTCGAGGTTGAAAAAGAACTTTTCAACGTGAGCGATGAAGAAGTGGAAAAACGTCTACAACAGATTCAGAAGGCGAACGGGAAACTTCGATCGATAGAGGAGGACCGAGGCGTTCAGAAAGGTGACTTGGCGGTCATAGATTACGAGGGCTTTGAGCAGGGTGAACCGGTTGAAGAGATGAGTTCCAAGAATTTCCTCCTTGAAGTTGGCAGTTCCGATTTTCATCCCACTTTTGAAGATTCCCTTATAGGGGTAAAAAAGGATGAAGAAAAGGAGATAGAAATTACCTTTGAAGATGATTATCATCACTCACTGTTTGCGGGAAAAACAGTGACATTCAAGGTAAAGGTGGGTGACATCAAAGAGGTGGAGATTCCAGAGCTGAATGACGATTTCGCAGAAAAACTTGGGCCTGAAATCAAAAATCTTCAGGGCCTGAGAGATAAAATAAGAGCGGTCCTGGAGTCGGAGGAGAAAAACAGGGTAGAAAGGGACCTGAAACAGAGGCTGATCAAAAAGATCTCCGCTCCCGTTGACTTTGAACTGCCTCAAATCCTTGTGGATTCAGAAATACAGTATGCCATACAGAATCTGATGCAGAATCTGATGAACAGAGGATCCAGTCTTGAAAAAGCGGGGCTTACAGAAGAAAAACTGAGGGAAGATTTCAGACCTCAGGCGGAGACCAGGTGCAAGGAAATGCTTGTGCTCGGAAAGGTTGCGGAAAACGAAAAGCTCGAACTTGAAGATGAAGACATTGAAACGGGATTCAGAGACATTGCCCTTTCAACAGGTCAGTCACTTGAAACAGTAAAGAAATACTACGAGGCAAGAGGCCTTGTGGACTCGCTCACAGAGAGCCTTCTGGAGCAAAAAACATTGAATTACCTTATTGAGAATGCTAACGTTATTGAAGTAGAAAAGATAACTGAAGAAGAGCAAGATCCTGAAAAAAAGGGAGCCTAGGACATCAAAATGCTTATACCAATGGTTATAGAACAGTCGAGCCGCGGCGAAAGAGCCTATGACATATACTCAAGGCTTTTAAAGGACCGCATTATATTTATGGGTGATCAGATAAATGACGGCATGGCCAATACGATTATTGCTCAGATGCTGTTTCTGGAATCTGAAGACCCGGATAAAGACATAAATGTATATATAAATTCCCCCGGCGGTTCGGTGACAGCCGGCATGGCCATCTATGATACCATGCAGTATATCAAATCTGATATCACAACCATATGCATAGGACAGACGGCCAGCATGGCCGCGCTTCTTCTTGCTGCAGGTGCAAAAGGAAAGCGCTACGCCCTTCCCCATTCAAGAATATTGATACACCAGCCTCTTGGAGGTGCTCAGGGCCAGGCTACAGACATAGACATCCACGCCAGAGAGATACTCAAGGTAAGGGAGTCTCTCAACAAAATCCTTGCTGATCACACAGGGCAAAACCTTAAAAAGATAGAAAAAGACACCGAGCGCGACTACTTCATGGGCAGTGAAGAGGCAAAAAAATACGGAATAATTGACAAGGTCATAACCACAAGAGAAATACAGCACTTATCAGAAAAAAAGTAGAGGTTACCTGAGATATGAGTAATAACAAAGATACCGGTGACGAACTTCTCTGTTCCTTTTGCGGAAAGAGTCAGGAAGAGGTTAAAAAGCTGATAGCCGGTCCTTCAGTATACATCTGCGACGAGTGCATTCAGCTCTGTAACGAGATAATAGCTGAGGAATACACTCAGGAAGAAGAGGAGGACTCGAAGGCTCAATTGCTCAAACCTGCAGAGATCAAGGATATCCTTGACCAGTACGTTATTGAGCAGGAAAAGGCAAAAAAGGTCCTCTCCGTGGCTGTACACAACCATTACAAGCGGATTGCCACAAAAATCGACATGGAGGGTGTGGAGATAGAGAAAAGCAATATCCTTCTCATAGGTCCGACAGGATCCGGAAAGACACTTCTCGCTCAGACACTGGCAAGGGTGCTCAACGTACCATTTACCATTGCAGATGCCACAACGCTCACTGAGGCCGGCTACGTGGGTGAGGATGTGGAAAATATAATCCTCAACCTGGTCCAAATGGCAGACTATGACGTGGATGAGGCCTGCAAGGGTATAGTCTACATTGACGAAATTGACAAAATCGCCCGTAAATCGGACAGCCCTTCTATAACACGCGACGTATCGGGTGAAGGCGTTCAGCAGGCACTGCTAAAGATAATCGAGGGAACGATGGCGAATGTTCCGCCCAAAGGCGGCCGAAAACATCCTCAGCAGGATTTCGTCAAGGTCGATACCAGCAACATACTCTTTATCTGCGGGGGCATGTTCAACGGACTTGATAAGATCATCAGAAACCGGATCGGAAGCAAGATGATGGGGTTCGAGGCGGATATTCAGGGGGAAGGTGACATCGACGTCAACGAGGTGATGTCTCAAGTTCAGCCTGAAGACCTGATAAAATTCGGCCTTATCCCGGAGTTCATCGGCAGGATACCTATTGCCGCGACACTGGATGAATTAAGTCTTGATGCTCTCGTCAGAATTCTTACTGAACCCAAAAACGCACTTGTAAAACAGTACAAAAAACTATTCGAGCTTGAAGGGGTAGAACTCAAATTCACGGATGAGGCCCTGACGGCTGTTGCAAAAGATGCCCTCCAAAGAAAATCAGGGGCCAGGGGACTTCGGGCCATACTGGAGTCCGTCATGCTGGACATCATGTACGATATCCCCACTAACAAAGAAATAAGAGAGTGCATAATAGGAGAAGAGGTTATAACTAATGGAGAATCGCCTCTTATCCTCTATGAAAACAAGGTGAAATATGGTTGATGACATGTTTAACTCAACAAATAAAGACGTACCAGATATCGATAATCTTGAAAGGATATTCTATCCTCTTCTGCCTTTGAGAGACGTTGTCGTGTTTCCCAACGTGGTAGTCCCTCTTTTTGTGGGCAGGGAGAGGTCGATAAAGGCCCTGGAATATGCCATGGCTCATCATAAGGAAATCTTCCTCGCCACACAGAAGGACGCCAAGGTGGATAACCCTTCACCCGAGGATATCTATTCTTTCGGAACGTTGAGCAGTGTTTTACAACTCCTCAAGCTTCCCGACGGCACTGTAAAGGCCCTTATAGAAGGGAAAAAAAGGGGCAAGATAGATAATTTCCAGGAGCTCCACGGCTTTTTCATGGTTAATGCCGTTACCTTTCAGGACAGATCCGAGATAGACAACGAGACCCGTGCCCTCATGAGGTCAATAAACAGCAACTTTGAGGAATATGCCAAGTTAAACAACAAGATAAGCGAAGAGGTCGTAACCACCGTGACCTCAATTGAAAACCCCGGGAGACTTGCGGACACCATAGCCGGGCATCTCGCACTCCAGGTAAGCGATAAGCAGGAATTGCTTGAGATGCTGGATCTCAACAAACGCCTGGAGCGCTTATTTGGAAACCTCAACAATGAACTGGACATACTTCGACTTGAAAATCGCCTCAGGACCAGGGTCAAGAAACAGATGGAGAAAACCCAGAAGGACTATTACCTGAACGAACAGATGCGCGCGATACAGAAGGAGATGGGCACCAAGGATGATTTCAAGGCGGAACTGGATGAACTGGAAAAGAGGATAAAGAAAAAAAGACTCACAAAAGAGGCCCATTTCAGGGTGAAACAGGAGTTCAAGAAACTTAAGATGATGTCCCCCATGTCTGCCGAGGGAACTGTCGTAAGAAATTACATAGACTGGATACTCGCCCTTCCCTGGTTTGATAAGACTAAGATCAAACTCGATATCGAAGAGGCCGAAACGATCCTCGAACAGGATCACTATGGGCTCAAAAAGCCGAAAGAGAGGATTCTCGAATATCTTGCAGTTCAGCATCTCACCAAGAAGATGAAAGGTCCCATACTCTGCCTGGTCGGACCTCCCGGAGTTGGAAAGACATCTCTTGCAAAATCCGTTGCTAGGGCCACAGACCGCAACTTTGTAAGGCTTTCTCTTGGAGGAGTCAGAGATGAGGCGGAAATCAGGGGGCACAGAAGGACATATATAGGGGCGCTTCCCGGCAAGATACTCCAATTTTTAAAAAAGGCCAAATCGAACAACCCTGTATTCTGTCTGGATGAGGTAGACAAGATGAGTACCGATTTCAGGGGAGATCCATCTTCAGCACTCCTCGAGGTCCTTGATCCAGAGCAGAATTACGCATTTAACGACCATTATCTGGATCTCGATTACGATCTGTCTGACGTCTTCTTTATTACTACCGCCAACATCCTGCATAATATACCTCTGCCGCTGCAGGACAGAATGGAAATTATCAGGCTTCCAGGTTATACGGAGCTTGAAAAGCTCAATATTGCCAAACAGTTTCTCATAAGAAAGCAGATTGATGAAAACGGACTTCAGCCGGACCAGCTCTCTTTCAGTGACAAAGCCATACTTACCATTATAAGAAACTATACCAAAGAGGCAGGAGTCAGAAATCTCGAAAGGGAGATCGCTTCTATCTGCCGGAAGGTTGCCAGAAAGATAGTGGCGGGTAAGGAAGGCATGTCGATATCGGTAAAGGCCCAGTCGATTCACCGATACCTCGGGGTGCAAAAATACAGGTATGGACGAACTGAAGAAAGCAATGCCGTGGGCGTTACCACAGGACTCGCCTGGACCGAGGTGGGAGGCGAATTACTACAGACGGAAGCCACCATAATGCCGGGAAAGGGCAGCTTGGTTCTCACCGGTCAGCTTGGAGAGGTAATGCAGGAATCGGCCCAGGCCGCACTCAGCTACGTACGATCGCGAGCCCGCCAGTTAAGGCTTCCTGACAATTTTTATGAAAAAATGGACATTCACGTGCATGTGCCTGAAGGTGCCATTCCAAAGGACGGCCCTTCTGCGGGAATAACGCTCGCTACGTCCATTGTATCTGCGCTTACCGGAAAAAAGGTATACAGGGACATCGCCATGACAGGTGAAATAACCTTGAGGGGACGTGTTCTTCCTATTGGAGGACTCAAGGAAAAGATCTTGGCAGCCCACAGAGGAGATGTTAAAAAAGTTCTTTTACCACTCGAAAATAAAAAGGATATCGAAGAAATACCCAAGAAAATTCTAAAAAAGGTTGAGCTTGTTCTTGTGGACCATATTGACAGCGTCCTTGAAAACGCGCTTGTACTTTCACCGGGGGAAGAACTCTTTGCACCGAAGGATGAACGTGCCCCCTTCTGTCTTACCGACATTACTAGTGCTGAAAAGGACTCAACCAAGAAAGTGCGGAATAAAGACATAACCGCGCATTGAATTTAGCTTGACAAGGCAGTGTTTAACTGGTAAACATCTCTCTTCGCTTTAGGCGGGTAGCTCAGATGGGAGAGCATCGGCCTTACAAGCCGGGGGTCACGGGTTCAATCCCCGTTCCGCCTACCACATAAAAAAACCCGGGGACGTAGTTCAGTTTCGGTTAGAACGCCGGCCTGTCACGCCGGAGGTCGCGAGTTCGAGTCTCGTCGTCCCCGCCACGAATAACAAGGGTTTCAGAAGATTATACTTTTGAAGCCCTTTTTTTAAATACTTCAATTTTAAACCAAGTAATCATTAAAAATATCTCCCTAATTTATCTGCCATATCAAGAGCCAAGAGAAAAGGCCTCTGAGAAATCCGAATACTAATCAAGAACTGGGGACAACTTAACCTTGCCTCCTCAGGGGGCAAGGCTATTTATCCCCTTATAGGGGTTAACTCAAAGCCGGCCCCTCTGGGGTCGAATATTTACTTTCTTTCCTCTCAGGCTGCTTATAGGGTGCAAAATCACACCATAATTCGTCGCAATCCATTAAAATCCAGCATTCTAAATCATTGAAATCATTTACTGTTGAATTCATCTGGCCGTCAGACGGCTACGTCGAAATCTTTCACGCTTACTTTCCTAAACCTTTACGCTCGTTTCAGGTTGAAAAAACAACCCGGATTGCTAGAGGATAAGTCGTCTGACAAAAACTCTTGGAAAAAAGCTTGACTTTTTTATGCTACTCTTATCCCATTCAAGAGTTGGTGTGCATGGCAAAAAGTCATTTATGGAGACTGGTTATGAAAGAAATCGGGCGGAAATCACGGAACCTTACTCGAGTTGTTTTGTATATATCGATTGTGTTGGGCCTTATTGTGATAATGGCCTGTACCACCATGACCGTAACCCCGGACCTCGAATCCGGCGATCTGATTTTAGGGCATAAACTCGGCCTATTCGAGAATCACCGGTCGGCATTACAGCGGCAATTAAAAACTATCCTTGCGGCGGAACAACAGGGCCGACCATCTCTATCGGTGCAAATTACACATCCCTTTGACGGGTCCGTATTTCCGGCTGATTTGGCAGCGCCCGATATTATTTGGAAGGAAACGGCAAAGACTGTTAACAAATGGTTGATAAAAATCGACTTTGAATCCCATTTCCATGGTATCCGGGTAATTAGCAGGGTAACTCAATGGCGGCCTGGACGCGAAATATGGGAGCGCATAAAGGTGTTTGGCCAAAAAGGAGGAATACGCCTGACTGTTTTGGGATTGGGACAGGAAGCGGCAGAGGTGGTTTCACACGCCGATCTTTCGTTTACAATATCACCGGATAAGGTGGTTGCGCCGCTGTTATATCAGCAGATTCCCCTGCCGTTTGAGTACGCATTTAAAAACACCAAAAAGTTTCGATGGCGTCTGGCCGATCTTTGCAGTTACCAAAAACCGCGTACGGTCATTAAAAACATGCCCAAGTGTGCATTTTGCCATAGCGTATCGGCTAATGGTAAAACAATTGGTCTGGACATGGATTTTCATGGCGATAAGGGCGGCTATTTGATGACGGACATTGACCAAAAACCGGAAATGGATCCATCGAATGTGATCAGCTGGAATGATTTGCCGGTGATCGAAAAGCTACCCAATATGGGGCTATTCGCGAAAATATCACCCGAAGGCCGCTATGTAGCTGCATCGGTCGGTGAAAAGCCATTCATGGCGATTCTGGATCGTCTAGATTTTTCCCAGCTCTTTTTCCCTATTTCCGGCCGCATCGCCATTTATGACCGCCAGAGCAAAAAGTTCAACCTGTTACCCGGCGCTGATGATCCCAACTATGTCCAGGCCAGCCCGGCTTGGAGCCCGGACGGCCGAACGCTCTATTTCGCCCGGGCGCCCGTGGATAAGGGCCTGCATAATGCCATCGGTTCCAAACGGCTGTTAAAGGTACGGCCGGGTACGGACATCCATACCTTGAACAAACGTTACCGGATTCAATACGATATTTACCGGGTACCCTTCAATGATGGCGCTGGCGGAGCGGCTGAGCCATTAACGGGCGCCAGCAATAATCAAATGAGCAATTATTTCCCCCGAGTAAGTCCGGACGGTCGCTGGATTGTATTTACCCAGTGTAAAACAGGATTGGTGGCCCAGCCCGACAGCCGTCTGATGATGGTGCCCGCCGGCGGCGGGCCAGCGCGGGTGATGCGTTGTAATACCCTTTTGTTCAACTCCTGGCACAGTTGGGCACCCAACAGTCGCTGGCTGGTGTTTACCTCCAAAGTCAACACACCCTTTTCCGAACTATTTTTAACCCACATCGATGCTGATGGTAACGACAGCCCGCCGGTATTGTTGTCGCGGCTTGCCAGTCCACAATTGGCAGCGGTCATTCCGGAATTTGTCAATCGTTCGGCGCAAACTATCGGTCGGATTACCTTTAATGAGAAGTGACAATATCCTGAAAACAGTTAAAGTTTTAAAATTTTACAAATTCCCCGGAGGCGGCTCAGACAATTTCTCACGATGATTTCGAGCCAGTTGGGGGACAATAATTTCAAACAGATGCCCACTTAATATCCGCCTCCGCCTCCGCCGCCGCCTTCACTGTCCGATTCAGAATCACTTTGCCCCTGTGAGTCTTGCGCAGATTCAACCGCTGCGCTAATCGAATCTGCAATCTCTGACATGCTCATATCTTCAAGCGCGTCTTTTGAGGGAGCAGAGGAACTAGGGCAGGAAGCAAGCCCTTCTTGTGCTGCAACAAAATTAGGGTCCTCTGCCAGGGCCATGGCAAAAAGTGCCTTGGCGTTTCCATAGTTGCCTGCATCCATGGCCTGAAGGGCCTGTCCGAAAAATGTTACCGCCTCGAAGCTTTTTGTCTGCGCTACGGCCAAGGCAGCTTCTTCCTGGGCGGACAGGGGCACACCCATTATGTCGGTGGCCTGCGTTACAATACTTTTCGGCAACTCAAAGAATTGATTCTGCGGTACGGTAACCTGCCCGGTTCCCATAACATCCCCTGCGCTTGTTGAGGATAAAGAAGTGGTCGCAGTATAACTGCCGATCATGATGTTTCCAACGACAAGATTTTCAGCTCCCAGAAGACGCCCCACTCGAGGCGCCGTGCTTGCATCAACTATTCCGGTCTGACCCAACTGCATTTCTTCCAGCAGGCTCTGAAGTCGTATCCGCTCCACAACCTTCAGCGACTTGATCTTGGACATGTCCGTTATAACCATGACTGCAAGACCCTTCTGAAATGCACTCAGAGATTTGTCCGGTGAAAGATCATCGTAGTAGCAAACGGCTACAGTATAACGATCCGGTTTAACGGTCTTGAGTTTTTTCTCCGTGTCCAGGGCCTTTTTTGCCTGACGCTGAGAATCGGCAATCAGCAGAAGAGTCAACTGACGTTTGATTTCCGCTTCCACGATGGGTGCGGAATCATTTTTGTACCCCTTCCATATCCTTATGGCATCAGAGAGATCTCCTTTATTCAGGTAAGCCATACCCAGATAGAGGGCGGAGTAGGCTTCTCCCGGCTTGATCCTCTGGACGGTCTCCAGTTCGCTTACAGCTTCGTCAATTCGACCCGTTTTGAGATACGCGAAACCCAGTTTGGACCTGAACATAATATTATCCGGGTCTTCAACAAGGCTCTTTTTGTAGATCGGTATAACTTCATTGTATTTTCCTTTGGAGAACAACACCTCACTTTCCACCATAGTCACGCACCCGGAAAAAAACGAGACAATCATGAACAAACCAACCAATACGGAGAAAATTCTTTTCAACATAAGTTCTCCTCCTTCCAACGGTGTTAAATTGCCTGACATCAATATGGTTTCGCTGGGATCATTCTTCCCCAACGGGCAATCGAACTCGAATATACGCCGAACCGGGTTACTGCTGAAAACCCTTGATACCTGAAATGCGCTCCCGATATGAGGGGTCCGCTTTGATACATTGGTTGAAAAACTTCCGTCCCTCATCGTTATCACCCTTATCCATAGCCTCCAGACCCTTGGAGTACAAAAGCGCCGCCTGGATATCGGAACCCGTTTTTTCTTTCCCTCCGGTCTGAACGGTTTCAAGTGCGATCCCGAGATTTTGTGCGATCTTTCGAACGAGGTCCTTTTCCAGATCAAGAAAGCGTTTCGCGCTACCGCTCGTCGACTCGGCCATGAGCACCTCGCCGGTTTCAGTTTTTACCAGTCGAGCATCAATCCGGACCATGTCCCCCATTACCATGAAGGAACCGAATGCGATAGACTGGGCGCCAAGCAATTTTCCGGCGCGAATCATGGTTTCCCTGTCCACTAAGCCGGTCTGATTGAATTCGATTTCCTCCAAAATAGAACGGATTTTGTCCCTTTCAATGACCTTGAGAAGGTTTTGTTCCCTGTTCATATCGGTTATAAGCATGGCTGGAAGCCCGTTCGTCAAAGGGGTGTAGCGTTCGGGGTCAGTGACAGAGTTATTGTCGAAAGGCAGGATTGCCAGAGTGCTTACGGAGGAGGCCTGCCCGTAAGCGGTGATAAAATTGCCGAAGGGTGAAAGGATACACAGAGCAGCAAAAAACATTACCATTCGTTTCAGGGATTTCATGGCATTCTCTCTTTATATTGAAGACTTAGGCGGATAGAATCGTGTTAACCGGGCCCCTTTCCTTAAAGGAGGTTCCCCGGATTTTCACTTTCCGTGTGAAGGAGGGGAAAAAAGTGCATGAAGACTTTGTGACTTGGGATTATAAAAGGCATCTACCCCGCAAAACAGCAGACCCTCCTTCGCTCAAATATCAAATATTATTATACTGATTTTATATGTTATATGTCAAAGTGAAAATAAATATCAGAATTCTGTTTAAGACTACTACTCACATTATCATTTTCATCTCCACAAGTAATTCAATCACGAAGCCCACCAGGATTAATGCCGCGCCGCAGTGCGTCTTGAATTATCGTTACCGATATGCTGCCTAAAGCCTTATTTGTACAACATACATCATCAGCTGAGTTGTGCAGCCATACCCAACCGATATCTGCCTTTCTAATTGACATAAAACAAAAAAATTTTCATACTTCATCTCATAAAATACAAGTTCTTATCAATAACCGTAAATAATTCCCCGCAACTATTGGGTGGAGCCTTGAGGTCTCCTGGTGGAAAACTCACGCTCTCATAAATTCAAGAAATAATTATTCCGGGACACACAACGGCATTTATCCACCTTTGGACTGCACCATCAAAGATTCATCAGCAACAGAAATTTACATACAATATGGACGGGGAGATCTTATTTAAAGGGAGACATGCGGATGTGGGATCAAGAGCTGGAAGAACTTGAGGAAAGAAAAAAGATCGCCTACCAGATGGGCGGAGAGGCTAATGTCGAAAAACAGCACCGGCACGGCAAGATGACCGTCAGGGAGAGGATCGATTGCTTGTGTGACAAGGAATCCTTTCGTGAACGGGGCGTTCTGGCTGGAGTGGCTACCTACGATGACACAGACAAGTCCAAGCTGAAGGACGTTATTCCATGCCCCTTCATCATGGGCCTGGGGTTCGTAGATGGGCGCAGGGTGGCAATCCACGGTGATGACTTCACGGTAAAAGGGGCCTCGGTCGGTCGCATGTACAAGAGCAAGGGGGCCTATTTCCTTAAGATGGCCCGCACCTTCCGTTTGCCCATGATCCGGCTTCTGGAAGGCGCCGGCGGATCAATCCGCGAGATACTGGATATAGGTTACACGGAAATTCCCAGTTCCGGGGATGAAACGACCCAGAACCGGGTGGAAATCCTCTCTGAAATACCTGTTGTGGCCCTTGGATTCGGTTCGGTTGCTGGAATAGGAGCCATGTATATGGTCCAAAGCCACTTTTCGGTCATGGTCAAGGAAAAGGCCCATGTTTTTGTTGGGGGGCCTCCCCTTGTAAAAGCGGCATTCGGTCAAGACATGACAAAAGAGGAGCTTGGGGGCTACAGACTTCACACGCGCCTTACAGGCGTTGTGGATAACGAGGCTGAAGACGAAGAGGACGCCCTGGCCCAGGCCAAACGTTTCCTGTCATATCTGCCACCCAATGTGTGGGAGATGCCGGAACGAAAAGACGCCGAAAAGGACGACCCTCGGCGACAGGAGGAGGAACTGACCGGCATTATCCCCAAGGACGGGAAAAAGACCTATGATATCCGCCGTATCCTCGACATGATTCTGGATAAGGGCTCCTTCTTTGAGATCGGAAAATACCAGGGCCGTTCTCAGATAACAGGGCTTGCAAGGCTAAACGGTTATCCTGTGGGGGTTCTTGCCAATGACTGCAGGTTCATGGCAGGCTCTTTCGACTTTGATGTTGCCGAAAAATTTCAGCGCTTCATAGACATGTGTGACACATTTCACCTGCCTCTGGTGAATCTGCCTGATCAGCCGGGTTTTACGATCGGTAAAAAGAGTGAAGAGATGGGCACCATACGGAAAGGTGTGCGGGCAAGTTTCGCGCTCGTACAGGCGACCGTGCCCCTGGCCGTGGTATATCTAAGAAAATGTTTCGGCGTTGCCGGAGGCGCCCAGAAAAGCGGCATGCGGCTCAGCTGGCGATACGCCTGGCCTTCTGCCGTATGGGGCAACATCCCGGCTGAGGGAGGGGTTTACGCGGCACACCGTGCGGAAATAGAGGCGGCCGAAGACCCCGATGCATACCTCAAGGATCTTCTGGATTCATACCGTGCAATCTGCTCCCCATTCAGGACGGCCGAGGCATTCGGTATAGAAGATATCATAGACCCGCGAGACACCAGATCACTTCTGTGCGAATGGGTTGAGATGGCCTATAACCTGGAAAAGAAAAACCTGGGGATAAAAAAACGGGGTATGCGCTGCTAGTCCTCCATTGCTACCGAAACATCCCTTATGAAAAGGAGCACATAAAAAGAAGCTGAAAATTGAAGGAGAGAAAATGAAAAAGACCGTTAAAAAGATTTTCATGTTTCACTTGTTTCTTCCTGTTTTTATTTTCTTAATTCCCGCACATACCCAGCCAAGAGCCTCAGAGATAAAACATATTTCGGACAATCCTCAATTTTTCAGTCTAGAGAATCAAGTTCCAACGAGCCTTGTCGCAAAAGAAATAGACAGGCTTATCAGGCCTCCTTTAAAAGAAACGCTTGGCGACGTCAAATTTATCTCAGAGGACACAGGTTTTGCCGAACATGAAAAAGACGGCATCGTCATTCTGCGATACATAGTACGCAAACTCTTCGACAAACAGGATGCAAGGGACCTTCACAAGGCCTGTCTTGCCTTGCACTTTAAAATGAGCCCCCGTCTAGGCTCCAAACCACAGGGACGCAAGAGAATCCTCATGTCTTTTCTGAGAAAAGGCTATTCTCTTGTCGTTTCAATGGATACCGTCAAACAGAAGGTAGAGGTAAAAGCTTATAAGATAGGAAAATCAGACCGCCTTATGTAGCAGGGAAACAAGCATGACTTACCAGCCACAGAAACGGCTTCACGGGTTAAGAGATTCGAGTTAAAAACTAACCCTCACAGAGGTTATACATATGGCACGTATGAAATTCTTTCTGATCTTTGTCATTGTTTTTTTTCTTGCCTTTTTTTCCTTAAAAATAACCTCGCCGTCAGCTTCAACAATCACACATGATTTTTCAAACGCCATTTCATGGAACTACAATGGCAAACCCACTCCAAAAACCTACTGGTCTCCATGGCTTCCGCTGGTTACCGCTGGTTTTCGTTATGACCTGGGCATTCGGTTTTCAACAGGCACCATCGCTGTCAATGACGATGTAAGACTTTTGTGCACATACAACCCTTCCCAGGCTAAGGCGGGCAATACATTACGCCTCACGCTGGAGGCTAATCCCAAAGGCGGCTCAAGCAACACATTCGAAAGCTCATTCGGCGTTTACCTGCCTAACAATTTACAGGCAGGATTTTTCAATATTGCGGGAATACCGGACATACTCCCATGGTTTGATCTGCCCCTTGACTTTTGGGAACTGGTGGCACTGGTGCCCAAGGTGGGAGATAGCATCGCAAGCGCTCAGGACAACATCGGAGTCAACATGTCGTCAAGCGATTCCCTTCCCGTGGGGGCCCTCAAAAAATATAAAGATACAAGGACCCTTATAAGTGTAAGCGTCAATGATTTTGTAAGTGAAACAAAAAAAACCCAGGCAGTAAACAACATTTTCAGTAAAATCCCTAGCAGTAAACGAAACACACTTATTTCAGCCATAAAATTATTCAAGGATGTTAACAACGCCGGTGCCGAGGCATTCGCCAAGAATCTTATAGAAAAAGGGGTAGACAAACTCGCCTCCCTTGGAAGCGTGTCCATCATAGGTGATCCTCAGTACTGGATAGACGATGCCGCGCTCATAGTACACTTCAGATACTGGGTCCCTGGAAAATTGAGCGGCACATATCCAAAGCGTTTTACATCGAGAAACGAATTATTCCACCTTGACATCCCACTTCCACTCTTTATCAGCGAAAGCGATAAACTTCATGTTGTGGTCGATAAAATCGAATATGAGTTCCGAATAAAACAGGTCCTTAATTTTGATGCGGGAATTTCTATTGCCCCTAATATAAATCTTATTAATACCACAAAGGTGGTCAACTTCGTAAAAACCGAGAAAACATATAGTGAAAACGAATTCAAACTAAATATTCCTATACAAGCATCTAATGCGGCCATCCTAGACTATCATATCTGCAAGGGTGTAACCTCTGCCACGGCCCGATGGGCAAGCCCGAATATCCCGCTAAAGGGAACGGTCAAGGTCTTCAAAGGAACCCAACTTATAGCCGCTAAGACCGAATCGAATTTAAAGACATCTCATAATGTTCCTTTTGCAGGCCTTGCGAAAGACACGGCCTACACCTTCAAGATGGCGTGCGTTGACAGCAGCGGAAATGTCTACGATACCACTCCTCCTGTCACTGCAAAGACAAAAAAAGATGCGGGTCGTTCATTAACCACCCTGACATCGGTTAGTGGCTCTAAAAATACCTACTCCATGACTGACATGCAGGCCGGATCGACTCAGACGGGTTTAAATTTTTCATGGAATACAAGCCACAAGGCCTCAACCGAAGTCTTCCTTGGAGTCGCTCCGGATGTGGGGGATAATTACACGGCAGCTATCAAAAAGAACACAGGTTCTGTTTCGGTAGGATATATAGGCAGTGCCCTTGGAGAAAGGGAGATGGTAAAGACCCATACTATTTCCATAGGGGATCTTGAACCAGGTACAACATATTACTACCAAATCGTATCCTGGACATTCGAGGATAATGACCCCACGAAAAACCCAGGAGTCCGGCTGGGATATGTAGGATCTATTTCGACAAAACAGGGGGCAATTCCTCCTTCAAGACGCATCCAGGTTGCATGTGGAAGTAAGACGGTTAAAGACGCCCTTGTTACAGTAAAAAAGAGAAGTACTGGAGCCGTGCCCCTCAATCTCGTTACAAATTCCAACGGAGTTACCCCTGAAATCACACTTGAGAAAGGGAAGCAATATGACGTCTCGGTTACCGAATCCATCTGGAATTTAAAAACAGACTCTGTAATGACAATCCCTTCAAGTGCAACAGGTTTACTCAGCCCCTATGTCATATCCCCCACAAAAAAGACAAGCCCGGGAGGCTACGTTTACAATACCTCAGGAAGTCCGGTTTCAGGCGCTCAGATTTCTGTATGCGGGAAAAACAAGACAACCCAGACAGACAGTCAAGGGCATTATACGTTTGAAAACATTCAATCAGGTACTTACACGCTCGATATTTCAAAATCTGGTTTCAGAACAAAATCGATAGCCGCATCAATTTCACCTTACGGTCTGTTTTCAGCCCCCTCGGCTTGTCTTTCAAATGCCGTTACGACCATAAATATAACCGCTCAAACCGACTATGGAACTCCGGTTAAAAATGCACCTGTTACAATCAAAAAGTCAAATTGTACCGTGGGAACCGTGAATACTAACAACCAGGGAAAAGCAACCTTTAATCATGACTTCGGAAATGAGGGAACCTTTAATGTTTCTTTTCACATTACCCCTTCCTCATCAAGCAACATATCTTCTGCATCTGCAACAACTCAAGTCACCGGCGGAATAACAGAAACGGTTGCCCTTACCTGCAGTGAAGACAACCAGGCTCCTTTAATAAGCAACGTGCACATTTATGGAAACCATCAAATCATAACGAAAGTCACGACAAATGACGGGGCGAACAGCTCACAGATTGAATTCATAACACCACAAGGGCAAACGACGACAAGACCGTGGCAAAATTCATCCAGCGCGCAAGGATCGACCAGTTTCACTCACACCATTGTCAATACGGTGCCAGGAACCTACAAAATCAAAACCCGCCTGAGGGATCAATATAGCAATGTTTCCGAGTCTCCTTTTTACCTGTTCACCATGTTCGGTGGGGATATGTTCAACTTTCACATTAGTGCTGTTTCTCGATCAAGTGCTAAGTTAATATGGAATCTTTTCGAAGGAAATTCAGCATTTGGCGCTTATAAGATATCCTATCATCCGTTAGGGCAAGAAAGCCAAAAAGAAGATGTGTTTGTATCAGATGTTTCCAAGACATCTCTTGAGCTCAACAACCTTAATGCAAATACGGATTATAAGGTCAGCATTCAGGCGACCGCACCAGGCGCTTCCAAACAGGGAATAAGCGTAGCGCAATCATTGAGATTTAAGACAATCAGCGCTCCGCCTGTTATCAGCAATGTGAGCCTGACACCTGACATTGTTCTAGCGGGTGAACCTGTCACGATAAAGGCAAAAATCACCGACCCTGACAGTTCTTTAAAGGGTGTGGGTATTCTTCTCAAGAAAGATAAAGACGCGCTTTTCAAGCAGTCCATTTCAGGTTCTTCGTACAATCTTTACACATCCCTTACATTTAAAGAACCTGGCGAAACAACTATTGTCCTTTATGCATATGATGAAAAAAGCACTAGCGAATCAAAGATTGATATAAAAGTCTTGGCCATTGAACGTCCCAGAATTAGTTGGAAAGAGGCCCCTGCGGTCATTTTTGCAGGAGAGACATACGAAGGATTAATCGAGATTCTAAACAGAGAGGCGGTCAAAGAATCTCCAGTTTACAAAATAGATTGGGGTGACAAACAGATCGATGATCTGCCTGTTTCATTAAAAAAAGAGCCCTTTTTCCCACTAGAACACATTTATAAAAATGATGGGGAATATACTATAAATGCAGTTCTCAAATATATGATCGATAACAAAATTGAAATCGATTCAACCCCCATTACAAAAAATGTCACCGTTCAAGTGAAAAAGCCCACATTATCCCTCAGCAGGGATACCACTCGCGGATATGGAAATGATCAGATCTTTCATGTAAAAATCCTAAAAGGTTCCTATCCACTAACATGGACCTTTGATTTCGGAGACGGCAAAACCCTGTCTGACAGCGGAAATGTTGACAAAGATGTTTCACATTACTATGTCATGGCGGCCAGGGGCGGATTACAGGCTATTCTTAAGGTCGTTGATTCCAAAAATATTGAATACATGAAAAGGGTCAGTTTTAAGATCAATGAAAACGGCACCCCCCTTCCCCCGTCCGCATCATCGAATGTCATTCAATCAACAGCACAGGACACTCGTTTCGAGTCTGTGGCAGGAACTCAAGGAAGAGAGGCTGGCCCTGCCGGCCGTGTTGCTGCAGGCAAACAGACAGCAACATCGCAAGAAGAGACAAACCCTCAACCAGATACCAGGCAGAAAACCGCTGCTGAAAAACAACCTGACAGGGAGAACAAAAAGGCAGATATCGTATTGTCCGGGATGACGCTTTCGAAGGCACCGGTTGAAGGGAAAAGCGTTACCATCAGGTTTGAGATTGATAACCGATCCGAGTTCAAGATAAGTGATGCACATCTTTTGATAAAGGGAAGTGACGGGCTTTCAGAGGATAAAAAGCTCACCTTGTATCCTCTGAAGATAAAGAAAACATCAGTTCGATGGAAACCTGCAAAATCCGGCAAACATACGATAACTGCCGTAGTTGAATGTAAGGCCGATACTAATCAGGAAAACAACAAAAAGACTATAGATGTAGAGGTAATATCAAAATCGAGCAACTCCCCCGCTACTTCAACCGAAAACCCCGGCAGCAGTACAAAGCCAAGTGGTCAAACACCTGCGCAGGAGAAAGAAAAGGCAGATATCATATTGTCCGGGATGACGCTTTCGAAGGAACCGGTTGAAGGGAAAAGCGTTACCATCAGGTTTGAGATTGATAACCGATCCGAGTTCAAAATAAGTGAGGCGCATCTTTTGATAAAGGGTAGCGACGGGTTTTCAGAGGATAAAAAGCTTGTCTTGTATCCTCAAAAGATAAAGAAAACATCGGTTCGATGGAAACCTGCCAAAGCCGGCAAACATACGATAACTGCCGAAGTAGGATGTAAGGCCGATACTAATCAGGAAAATAACAAAAGGACATTAAATATCGAGGTAAAGACCAAACCTTAATGTGTGTGCAAAAAAATGTTGACAGAGATTTGTCGCTAGCAAATAGTGGTATAGCCCTTGGGAAAGGCTAACGAATATAGACAAAGGGAAGGAGATAGGAAATGGCTAATTTCTTGTTTGTTTTGAGTAAAGATGACAATGAGGCTGCTACAAGATGTTTTCAATTCGCAAAGATCGCACACACAAAGGGGCACAAAACCAACCTGTTCTTCATTGACGGCGGGGTTATGTGGGCGGATTCCGGAAGGGATTTAGACCTAAAGACCGGCACAGCAGACTGCCCCAATGACTACCTGCCCTATCTTGTCGAGAATGAAGTCCCCGTGGGAGTCTGAATCCCCTGCGCAAAAAATCGTCAGGTTGACGAGTCAGGATTTTTCTCCAACATGGTACTCAGCGGTGGCCCCAATTTGATAGATCTGGCCGCTGACTCAAAAGTCTTTAATTTTTAGGCTAACAGGTTTCAGCGCACAAAGCCGGCGCAGCGGGCCGGATACCTCCCCGTATACTCTTCCCCCGGATAATAGGATATACAGGCTGCCCCACGGGATAGCCTGTATTTTCCCATGAGAGCCATCCCCGTTTCCCATATTCCGAACATTCGTGTATACCATCTTACAGAGGGTACAGGGCCAAGGTGCCCTCACGCATCTTTTTATCACCCAGTTCGCTGATAATGCGTGCGGTTAAGTCAGGTGGAAGATAAGCAGATACAAACATTTTTATCCCGAAGGTCTCGGTAAAAGCCTTAGCCTTTCCGTATCAAAAAAAAGTTCTACCGACCTGCGAACAATCAGAGACAAAGGTTGTTAGACAGAAACAAAAAACATTGGATATCAAGAGGGAGGATCAAGCCGGAAAAGGTATCGAGTGCCTCACTTTTTCAATTCCTTATTAACTGCAGCACCGATTTTTTCAATGGTGTATGGCTTTTTCACATAATCTCCTGCTCCAAGTTCCTGAGCCTCCTTTACCCGTTCTGTTTCTGAAAAGCCACTCGTTATGATAGCCTTCTGACCCGGATACAGCTCAAGAACCTTTCTGTACGTTTCCAGGCCATCCATGCCGGGTTCCATAATCATATCCAGGACCACAAGATCCACCCTGCTCCTTTTCAGATATTCAACGGCTTTCTCCCCGCTTGATGATGTGAAAACTGAATATCCCAAGCTTGACAGGATATTAAAAGCTACCTCTCTTTGCTCTTGCACGTCATCTACGACTAAAATGGTCTCCATGTTGCCGGAAACTTTTTCAATTGAAAACTCGGAACGATTTTTTTCCAGCCCCTTTCTCGTTACGGGAAAATAGAGGATGAAAGTGGAACCTTTTTCCTCAACGCTTTGAAGATCGATGTACCCGTTATGGTCTTTTACCGTCCCCCACACTACCGACATGCCGAGTCCGGTTCCGCTTCTACCCATTTTCTTTTTTGAAAAAAAGGGTTCGAATATTCTTTTCATATCATCTCGTGATATGCCTATCCCTGTATCTGAGACATTAAGTACGACATAGTCACCCTGCTTGGGTTCATCAAAACCGGCGATCGGCCGTTCAATGTATCGGTTTTCAGTTGAGATAAAAATCATTCCACCGTCAGGCATGGCCTCTGCCGCATTTGCCACGAGGTTCATAACCGTCTTTGAAAGATGCACGGTTGAGCCCAGAAAATACAGCAGATCAGCACATAGATCTACCTTTACTTCGACATCAGGATGGTACGAAAGCAGCCTGTCATACTCAAAACTTTTCATATAATTCAACACTATTTCGTTCAAATCGACCGCTTCGCTATAGGTAATGCCCCTTCTTGCCAGGGTCAATAAATCTTGAACTATATCGGCAGCCTTTTCCCCCGCCCCTTTAATTGTCATCAGAGGATTTCTTAACGGGCTTTTCTCAGGCAGCTGCATCAACAAAAGATCCGGATAGCTTACAATACCGGACAGGACGTTATTGAGATCATGAGCCACACCCCCTGCAAGGGTTCCTATGGCCTCCATTTTTTCGGCCCTCTGAAGCCGGGCCTCAAGCTTCAACCTTTCCTTTTCAGCCAGCTTGCTTTCTGAAAGATCGATTATTATACCTCTCAAACCTGCGGGCATTTCCTTCCGCATAATGCAGTTTGAATGTATCAAAACCGGAAATCTGCTTCCATCCTTTCTCTGTGCGGTGTACTCAATGCCTCCCATATTTTTGCCGGACAGAATCTTTTCAATATTGCTACCGGCCCTTTCCCTGTCTTCCGGGACAAGCATTTCAAGCACATAAAGCCGTTTCTTGAAATCGCTTTCGGTGTAACCGAATGCCTTAAACGCATTAAGATTGGCGAAGGTAAGACAACCTTCCCTATCTGTCTCAAATACGACCTGAGGCAAGAAATCACTCAACTCCTTATACCGCTTTTCACTTTCTCTCAAGGCCTCCTGGGTGCGATTGAACTCGGTAATTTCTGTAATACAGGACCTGCCCCCGACTATCCTGTCTTTTTCGTAGACAGGGGCGGAAGTAATTATAACCTCAAGAATCGATCCGTCCTTTTTTTTGAGCCTATATTCTATCGGTTCCTGCTTCGCTCCTTTTAACAGGGACAAAAGGCGTTTGTTGAACTTCTCTTTTTCCGGGTCCGGAAACAACTGTTTCACATATAATCCCTTTTTCAGGTCAGCGGAGGAAAACCCTAATGCATCAAGTCCATGCATATTGAGATATGTGAACATACCCTTTTTGTCATACTCGCAGACGATCGTCGGAAGGAGTTCAATCGTTTCCTTGAAACGCCTCTGGCTGGAACGAAGTGCCCGTTCGGCCTCCAGATGCCTAAGCCCTGAAAGTCCCAGAGAGGCCAGAAATTCGGCACAGATAGTAATAGAACCCAATATGGATGAAAGCTTTTTTTCCTTGATTACAGGCACTTCATTTAGTGCCTCAAGATAGGCCTTCTCATTGAAACCGTATTTTGCCGCCTGCAATCTAAAAAAACCGACGTCTGGCGGTGCCATCAGAAACTGCCCTAAAAAGGCATAGGCGATATGTTGACCCTCGATGATTATGGGTGAGAAGGCATCGTTCAAACCGTTTGGGCAACAATATATTGAAAGCCTTTTTCCTTCAATCAACTCGTTGGTAATTCGATTACCAATCTTGGTACATTTTTCACAAGTAACCGGATGCACTCGATGAAAATCCTTGCAGATTCTTCCCTCCACGGACTCTAAAAGAATTTCACCTTCCAGATCGATAATCGCTCCCGCGATTTCTACCGCACCACAGAAGTTATCAAGCAGCCGCTGGCTTTTTTCCATGTCAATTAGTTCTGTGAGTATATATTTCTTACTTTCGGCTTCCATCCTTTCAGCTCCGATTCTATCTAATATTGTAAATAATTACAAATATAACACAATATACTATATTAGCTCAATCTATTAGCGTTATATCTTATTGTTTATTATTAATTATCCTTAATATCAGTACAAACTTATTATTACAAAGATTATTTTGTTATGATAATCTGATGAAACAATTTTCATGTCTTAAAATTGAGGTGCCTGCGATGATCCCAACAGTGGGTTGAGTGGAGAAAAACCGACAAGAAGGCAAAACAACTGTAAGATCAAAAGATTGACATTTATTGACCTTGTTATATTCCTTTTTTTCTAAAACCTGAAGACACCCAGAAAATGCCCCATGCCAAGGCTACCGGACCGATTGCTATGCATAAAAAACTCTGCCAATGGCCGTTCCACGGCTTCAAATAGACTGCGATAATGCCCGGCCATACGAAAGATGCCAGGATGCCAAGCCGTATCCAGCCGGCAAGCTTCAGCCCTTTTCCCGGTCTCTTCACGACCCTGGCCTCCTGTTCTTTATTCATGATCCTGGGGACAAGGAGAATCCCCAATATGAGAGCGACAATCAGTATGACTTCCGTGAACCCGGACATTTTTCTGCTCCAAAGAAAATAAATTATCCGCTTTCGTACAAAGGCGGACCTATTAAAACTGTGGATGTCCTACCAGAAAACGGGTTATGATACAAGTGTCTTGACCAGAAAGAGACCATGGCGTGGTTTGTTTCGTTCCAGAAACGTTCAAGGATCATAAAATTGAAATGGGCAAAAAAGAACAGTTTTTTTAAGAGGCCTCGCATTATGGAAATTGAAATTATAGGAGCCGAGTCTCTAGGCGTAAGAGGCCTCTGCTGTTATGTAAAGGCCGGTGACCGAAAGATACTGATCGATCCGGGGATATCCCTAGGATACGTTAGGAACGGGCTTTCTCCACACCCCGCACAGATAGCGGTTGACGAGATTGTGCGTGAAAGGATTATCAATGTATGGGCAAAGGCCACCGACATCGTGTTCAGTCACTTTCACGGTGATCATGTTCCCCTTACGAATGCCAATCCCTACCAACTGGACGTACGCAGCCTACTCAAACCGGCCGAAACAGTCCATATCTGGACCAAAAGGCCTGAATGCCTGTCACAAACCGAAAAAATTCGTTTCGATTCACTGAGAGGCCTATTTAACGCTGACTGGAGGTTTGGAAATACAAGCAATGGCCCTGTCAGCTTCTCCGATCCCGTACCGCACGGAGAGGAAACGCCCGCCCGTGAGACCGTTATGATGAGCAAAATTGAAAAAGATAAGGTATTTGTCCATGCATCGGACATCCAGCTCCTTGATGATAAAACGGTTTCCCTTATAGTATCATGGAAGCCGGACATCCTCATTGCCGGCGGCCCGGCATTATACCTTGGACGATTGAGCCATAAACAACGTGACAGGGCATGGAATAACGCGTTGAGACTCGCCACATTCGTGGACAGGTTAATACTTGACCATCATCTTTTAAGAAGCAGGGAGGGTCTTAAATGGCTGGAAGATCTTTCAAGAAAATCAGGGAAAAAGGTTCTCTGCGCAGCAGACTTCATGAAAAGCCCACGCCTTTTGCTTGAAGCAGACAGGACCAGCCTCTATGAACAAATGCCCGTTCCCGAAGGCTGGCATGATATATACGCGCAGGGCAAGGCCAATGCAAAGTCCTTCACAAGGTTTTCGGAACAAAAGTAACACATATTTAAAAAGGGCAGGAGGAAAGAAACCTATTCTCAAATCTTCACAATTATAGGATAGGCGCCCTCTTTTATGGCTGTTTCACGCATAATCATGTAATTTTCAAAATTAGACCAATCAGGTACCGAATTTCCAGCTCCCAGAAAATATCCTCCGCCCGGAGCCACCTCTTTCAAAAGCATTAGGGTGTATCTCCTTACATCTTCAGCACTCCCGTTTCTAAGCATCTCATTAGGGACATTTCCGTTAAGTGAAATCCGAGAGCCCCATTTCCTCTTTACTTTAAATATATCCATACATGTAGGATCTACCGGATGCAGCACGTCCACACCGGTATCAATGAGGTCTTCCATCAACTCACTTACATCTCCGTCCGTATGCATGATAAATAGGCGACCTCTTTCGTGACACTTATCAGCCATTTTTCTGTACCATGGAAGTACAAACCGTTTAAACAATTCCGGATCAACTATGGGCCCGCTCCCGAATGCCAGATCATCAGTTACGCGTACCGCACCCACGAATTCCTTCGACAATATGGCGTCAAGCGCCCTAAAATGGATATCCGCCACCTTTTCAAGCACATCCTGCACAAGCTCAGGTTCCAGCATAAGTTTCATACAGAAATTTTCAAAACCCATTAGCATCCATGTCAAAGTGAAAATCTTTCCATTTATAGCCATAACCTTCATCCCCTCAGGCAGAAGTTCCTGAACGTCTTCGAGCTGTTGGTAATCTATCTCGGCCGCATGCCATGGGAAACGTTCAAAATCGATACGGTCATGGATGAAGCTCGTGCATTCAAGGTTCCATTTTTTAGGGTCTGTTTCATTCGGGTTCTCTTCCAGGACCATTTTTTTTAAGAGCCTGGTGATCTTAGACTCTTCCGTAACCTTTCCCGGTCTGATCAGCGCAATCACAACCGGAAAATAATCATATCCCGCCTCGGCATAAAAGCGCACCTGTGACGCAAGATCCTCCGGTTTTACCTCACAGCCCAGGAACCTGCTCTGGATAGCATATCCGATAGTGCCTTCACATAGAGGAACCCTGTCCGCCTCTCTGTGATTAGCAGCCATTATGAACCGATTAAAATCCGGTTTACATTCCATGGATTGCCCTTTTTTTAATATTTCGTCTAACGGTGCCTGTTTTTTCTTTTCCTGCCTTCATCTCTATAATTCATGAGAAGCAACGGTTGACGGTATTCACCATAAGCGGGACATTTCAGATTCCACCTGCACACGCTGCACAGATCCACATGCATTCTCGGATTTCCCTTCTTTCTGGGGCATATAAGAAATTCCACATTCCTTTCATTCATATTCAAGCTTTCTCCTTACACCTTCAGATAAATATCTCCTTCATTCTTTTAATATTAGATCTGTTTTACTACTACTAACACCCAAAAGTCATTGACAAAACCTTCGAGTTAAAATAAAAGGTAGCGGATATCTCGGGCAGGAAGCCCGCATCCAACTGAATCAGAAGTAAAAACCGAAAATTTGGAATAAACAAGGATACAAGCCATGAAGGCGATACCTTCCCTGAAGAAGGTGCCTGTCATGGCTTTTTTTATTTTATCTTAACGTAACAGGGAGAATCCTCATGAAATTGAGATTAACTATTTGCACTTTTATTTTTTCTTTCTTGATTCTTGGCATTTTAAGCAGTTCTTCTCAGCTCATGGCCCAGGAGATTTTAAAAGAGATTCGCATCTCCGACAGCAAGGGAGACTGGGGATATCCCAATCCCTACCGCCATTACCCGAGAGGGCCCGGTTATATTAGGATGAGCTGGGTCTTTGACACCCTTATCTGGAAGGACCAAAAAGGTTATCTACCCGCCCTTGCCTCTTCCTGGAAATACAGGCCGGAGACATTGAGTTTTGTCTTCAGGCTCAGAAACGACATAAAATGGCATGACGGAACTCCTTTCAGTGCGGATGATGTCGTCTTTACGGTAAAATATTTCAAGAAACACCCGTACAACTGGGTTCCGATGGAACAGGTCAAAGGGGCAGAGCAGGTCGGCCCTAATGAGGTTGCAATAACCCTCCATAAACCTTACGCCCCCTTTATAGCCTATATCGGGGGTACCATGCCCATTATCCCGAAGCATATATGGGAAAACGTAGATGAACCGAGGAAGTTCAATGAACCAGCGGCATTTATAGGCTCCGGCCCATTCAAATTCATCGATTTTGACAAGACAAAAGGGACTTATCTCTACGAGGCGAACAGACAATATTATATGGGAAGACCTCTTACAGATCGCCTTATATACATAAAGGCGGGAAATCCCATAATGACCCTCTTGACCGGAAATGCGGACATGGCAAACATAAAGCCCGACATGGCAAAGCCACTCCTGGAAAAGGGAATGACAATAATTGAAAACGCAAGGGGCTGGAATAAAAAGCTGATGATAAATCACAAAAAGGCCCCGCTTGACGACAAGTGCTTCAGAAGAGCCCTGGCCTACGCAATCGACCGCCAGGAAATAATAGAGAAGGCACACCGAGGTTTTGGATCACCTGCGTCCTTCGGTCTTCTTTCCCCCGATCATGAGTTTTACAACCCTGACACCCCTCAGTACAATCATGACACTTCAAGGGCACGAAGGGTGCTGGAAGCCCTGGGCTATAAGGAAGGATCAGATGGTTTCTATGAAAGGGATGGAAAGCCGTTGAAAGTGGGGTTGCTGTCTTCAAACATCACAGTGGCTGGGGAATCGGTCGCAGACAGGGACGGCGAAGTGATCAGGAAACAACTCGAGGAGGCGGGAATAAAGGTGGAACTTGCAAACATGGAGCAGGCCACAACCGACGCCAGGGTCAAAAAGTGGCAGTTCGATCTTGCGATATCGGGTCACGGCGGCCTCCTGGGAGACGCCCGCATACTTAACAGAATGATAAATCCCAACATCACCGGATCGGTTAATTCGGCTCGTTTCGGGGCCAACAAAGAACTTCTGGACCTGCTAAGGTCACAGATAACTGAGATGGATATTGAAAAGCGAAAGGCCCTGGTCTACAAGATACAGGAGATCTATGCGGACGAACTCCCTGCAATCTCCCTCTACTACCCCGCTTCCATGGCGGCATACAATCCTGAAAGTGGAATCAAGTGGTTTTATACAAAAGGAGGCATATCGCTCGGGATACCGATTGCCCAGAACAAACTGTCACTGATAAGAAAATGAAAACAAAGGCCGGTTCAGATAAACTAAAAAGAAGGGCCGGCATTATCGTGACTTTCTGTGTCACAGCCCTTCTTATGATATATCTCAGCTATAAGATTCCGAGTCTTCTGCCGGGTGACTTTATCACCGCCATGTACGGCAGTTCAAATGTCACTCTTACAGCACAGCAGGAGACAGAACTCAAGGCCTATTATAACGAGGACAGAGGGTTTTTGTCCTACCTTATAAGGATCTTGAGTCTTGATTGGGGATATTCCTACGCTTTTCTTACTCCGGTAGCCCCCCTGTTTTTCAGCGCGCTTCTATGGACGATTCTTCTAATGGGATCGGCCCACATAATATCAACTCTCGTGGGATTTATAGGGGGAGTGGAGGCTGTCTGGCGTCAAAACAGCCGGTTCGAAAAATTGATGGTAGGCGGGATGACTCTTCTCGAGGGGATACCAGAAATCTGCTCTGGCGTCATCCTTCTTGTGATTTTTGCCTTGCATCTTCAATGGTTTCCCGCCTCAGGTGCTGAAACCGCATATGCGCAGAATGCCTTTTTTGAGAGGATCTTAGATCTCGGCCATCATCTGGTTCTACCCCTTTTGACTCTTGTCCTCGCCTATGTGCCCGGTAATTTCCTTCTGACCAGAAACAGTATGATAATGGTTATAAAGGCGCAGTTCATTATTACGGCAAAAGCAAAAGGCATACCACCGCTGAAGATACGTTATAAACACGCTGCCAGAAATGCCCTTTTACCTGTCGTAACCCGCTTCGGCCTAAGGTTCGCCTTCATGATCACAGGCGCCCTTGTGGTTGAAAGAATAAATTCATACCCCGGCCTTGGCACACTTCTCTTCAACGCTATCCAGGCTCGGGACCTGCCCGTGATTCAGGCTGTTGTGCTCGCTTCTTCGGTAATGGTCCTGGCCGTCATACTAGGCATGGAGCACACCTACAGGATGATCGATCCAAGGATTGGAAATGCACGTTAGCATGCGCAGTTACATAATGCATGATCCCTTTTTTGTTGCAGGCTTTACTCTGGCCCTGTTCTTTTCTGCAATCGCCTTCTTGGGCCCTTTTGTGGCGCCTTACGATCCATGGGAAATGTCCTTCTCACCCATATCGGCGCCTACAGGCACGCACCTGCTGGGCGTAAACGACGGGGGCCAGGACATCTTGTCCGAATTGATCTTTGCGGTCAGGAACACCACGGCATTCGGGCTTTTAAGCGGACTTGCAGCGCTTGTGATAGGAGTTGTTGCAGGCACCGCTTCAGGCTGGTTCGAGGGTATTGCCGACTCGCTTCTTATGCGGCTCGCGGACATCCTCCTTGCAATACCGGCGATAATGGTCCTTATACTCGCAGCAGCACTATTCAGGCCTTCGCCGGAAATTCTGGCGATAATACTATCCGGACTCATGTGGCCCACTATAGCCAAAGCGATCCGCGCCCAGACCCTCTCACTTAAAAACAGCCTGCACGTTAGGGCCGCCCGACAAATGGGTGGAGGAAGCTGTTACATTATCATTCGTCATCTGCTTCCGGAGCTATACCCGCTCTACCTGATAGGTTTTGCTGCAAAGGCCAGAATGGCCATATTTATGGAGGCGTCCCTTGCCTTTCTAGGCCTGTTTGATCCTTGCCGCAAGTCACTTGGAATGATGATCAGTTATTCCATCAAATTTTATTACATGGATATATGGTGGAACTGGATATTTCCACCGATAATCTGTCTCTCTCTGCTTATTATGACGGCCACGTTTCTTGCAATAAGTCTTGAAAAGGCACTTGATCCACGTTTGAGAGAGGCCCTTATAGGAAAAAACCGATGAGCTTAGAAATAAGGGACATAAGCGTCGTGTATAAAGACGGCGGGCACAGCATACAGGCCATTGAGAAAGTGAGTCTTGAGATAAAACCTGGGCAATGCCTTTCCCTGGTGGGAGAATCAGGCTCAGGTAAAACCACACTGGGAAAGGCATGCCTCGGTCTTCTTCCTGAAAACGCGGACAAAGAAGGTGACATACTGCTTGGCGGGGAAAAAATCGACTATTCTGACGAGCATTCACTTAACCGGCTGAGGTGGGAAAGGCTTTCAATGGTTTTTCAAGACGGTGCAGCCAGTCTTAACCCGGTCTATACCGTACTGGATCAGGTAGCCGAGCCTTATTTACAGCACCGGGGTTCAGGTAAAAGGGAGGCCATCCAAATTGCAGCCACGGCTCTGGAGGAGATGGGCCTTTCCAGCCGGTACCACCGAAAATACCCACACCAGCTGAGCGGCGGCCAGGTGCAGCGCTGTCTGATAGCCATGGCCAACATACTCGATCCGGAGGTGATTATACTCGATGAGCCCACATCCGCCCTCGATGTCCTAAGCAAGGATTTTGTCGCGGAGATCATAAGAAAGGCGACAAACAGAGGTAAATCGATACTTCTGATAACCCATGACCTTGAATTCGCCGTCCGGAATTCAGAAAGGATGGCGCTCCTCTATCTGGGCCAGGTCATGGAAACGCTCCCCTCTGCCGAGATGCTTTCAAACCCCTCTCATCCATACACAATGGCCCTGGGAAGGTCTTTCCCCTCAATGGATACCGCAAGGGATCTGGGCGGGATCAAGGGTGACGCCTTTTACAGGCTCATACACCAGCATGGCCACAAAGACAGGGAACGCTACAGACACTCACACATAAAGGCCCCTGAATCAGCCCACAAAGACGGACACGCCCCTCCCACGGGATGCCTTTTTTACGACAGGTGCACACAGGCGACAGAAGAATGCGGACATGGTTTTGTGGAAATCGAGCAAGTTGGAACCCACCAGCTCAGGTGCCTCAGAAAAGGTATCGTGGATATCTTGAGTCTCAATGGTGTATCCAAAAATTACGGCGACATCATTGCCCTTAAGCCGCTCGATTTCATCCTTAAGGCAGGGGAATTTGTCTCTATAGTCGGAGAGACGGGCTCGGGCAAGACCACTCTGGCCATGACAGCGGCCGGTATCATAAAACCTGACAAGGGAAAACGATCCTTTGAAGCTCAGGATATGGATACATGGATTAAACGAGACTTTAAAAGCCTTTCAAAGAGGATAGGTATAATATATCAAAACCCGGCTGAATCAATAAGCCACAGGTTTTCCGTTTTTGATGCGGTAGCCGAACCTCTAAGGATCCATGGCAGGGCGGCTGACCGGCACAAAGTCAAAGATCTCGTACAAAAGGCCCTGTCAGAGGTTCATCTTTCAACAGATGATTCCTTTCTTGGCCGTTACCCCCATGAGCTTAACATGGGTGCTCTTCAGCGGGTCTGCATCGCCAGGGCCCTTGTTCTTTCCCCTTCCCTTCTGATAGCGGACGAGCCTACAAGCTCTCTTGACCCAAGCGTTCAGGCAAAGGTCCTAAAGCTGCTTTTGCATCTCCAGACAGAAAAAGGCCTTACCACCATCTTTGTAAGTCACGACGTCGGCCTTGCCAGAAAGGTAAGCGATAAAATTGCGGTGATGCTTAAAGGAAGGATTGTGGAGTTTGGACGGGCCTCCCTCATCCTTTCCCGGCCTGTCCATCCCTATACCATGCTTCTGATTGAAAGCGCATCAGGGACATGTAAGGTGAGTGTTGATCATCTGCGGCTAACAGAGGATATTGAAGGTTGCGCCTTTTACCCTTTTTGTCCTAAAAGGCAGGAGATCTGCCAAAGGGAAGAACCCGTTATGAAACAGGCGGATCAAAGGGGTGTGGCCTGCCACTTTTCAGCCACCATCTCATAAGCAGTGTCTGTATGGCCGAAAGAATAATAAAGTATATTACCCAAAAGGGAAATCCCCACAGATAAGAGGCGGAATCGTTCCACCACCACCAGTCTATTGCCAGGACGAACAGAGACAGAAAAAGCAAGGAAAACAGCATTGTCCTCCTCGATGGAAGCAGGATACCGACACCCCCCTTTCCGCGTGTAAAAGACACAACGAAGTAAACCGCGAAGGCCAGCACTATTATCGGGACCGCCGGAAGAAAGCCTCCAGATGGAAATTTTCCCACATAGGAAAGCAGCACAAGCGCCTCTCCGGAAATAATGGACGTTATAGCCGCAACCGGGTCAGGTCTTCTGGTGTATAGTCCCATCAGCACGGTAGGGAAAAGCACCGCAAGCCCGGTGAATGTCTGAGTGGCGATCTTCAGGATCGTACCGGGAGGATTTATCGCCATAAGGACTCCCAGACCTGCAAGGACCAAGACGAAAATCTTCCCGGGCATCGCGCTTTTTACTTTCTGCCCTGTGACGGCAGGATATATGTCCCTTGTAAAAATTGAGCTGAGGGTCAATAGTTGAGAATCCATGGTTGACATAAGAGCTGCTAGACCGGCGGACATGATAAGTGTCCCCATGAAATCCCCGCAGATCTCGGTCAACAGGATCGGAAGGATCTGATCAGCCTCCTTACCGGAAAGACCTGGAAAGGTGAGTGTCCCCATTACGCCCAGGCTTACGGGCAGCAGGAACACAAGCGTGCATACAAAGGGATAAAAGAGCATGGTCCTGGCTAGCGCTTTTTCACTTCTCGCGCTGAAAAAGCGCTGGAATAGCTGCGGGAACATCGGATCGCAGAAAAACCAGAGCATGAGATAGCTGAACCACATGGCAGGACCGAATGCCCCCACCCCCCCCGGTCTTGAAAGAAGAGCGGGATTTGCCAGACGCAGCGTTTCGTTTGCCTTTCCCAGGCCTCCATGATGGCTTGAAACCAGAAAAAAGGCAACGATCAGAAGGACAACCATCAAAGAACCCTGGAACATATCGGTCCATGCAACCGCCCTTAGCCCTCCCCTGAATGTGTATATTACGATTATTAAAGTTACAAGGCAGGCACCAGCCGCCTGAGGCAGATCAAAAAGTCTGTTAAGCACATACCCGCCTGCAATCGGTTGAAGCGCTATGTAGGGGATGGTGAATATTATCATGACGATTGAAAAAACAAGGGAAAGAGACCTGTTTGAGTAGAGATTCCCAACCAGCTCAGCCGGAGTGATAAGGGCATTTGCCTTTCCCAGTTCCCTGGCCTTTTTTCCGATCAGCCAGAATGTCAGCGCCATGAACCCGGTACCGAAACCAACGATCGGAAAAAAGGCGTAGCCGTGCCTGTACCCGGCCCCTGACGCTCCGAATACGGTAAAGGCCGAAAAATTGGTGGCGGCCATGGTACCCAGCAGCAGAAACCCTGCAAGTCTTCTTCCTGCCAGGAAATACTCATCAGGCGTGGCTTTCCATCTTGTCCTGGTAAGAAAGCCGATTGAAAGAAGAACCATAAAGTATCCAAATATTACAGCGAGTCTTACTGTCATTACCGACCCCTTTCCATAAAAAATGGCCACCCCTGCAAGTCGGGATGGCCATCTGCCTGAACATAACTTGCGATATCTAATTTTATATAGGGCTAAAACATCTCAAATGATATTTCAAGAAAAAAGTAAACATCACATTCGAAAAACTCATGACTATTGTTCACGCGCGTAACAGGAACTCTTTCTGATTGAAAACAACGCATTAATAAGGTAAACATTAAATCACCTTGCTTCCTTATAAAGGAAACAGAGTGTCTTAAGATTTACACAACCTGCTTATGGCTGGAAACCCAAACGGGACGGATTATTTTGGAAGAGAGAAGAGCCGAACCCAGATCGATAATTAACCGCTTTTACAGTGTTGAATTGTCGCCCCCCGGACTTGGCATGTCTTATCAGTTCAAGATATGGAATATCTCGAAAAACGGCGTCTGCATTATCATAGGCAGAGACTCGGAGATCCTAAAATTTCTAAAGGTAGGTGAATCCTACGCCATGAAATATTATCCGACTGATTCGAAATATGGAATAAATGAGTTCGACACGCAGCTGGTCCATATAACAGAGGCATCGGATAATCGTTTCAAAAACCACTTTATGGTCGGTCTTCGATTGATTGACAAATCAGAGGCATAGGCTGTTTAAGATTTTTTCTACGGCCTTTACTTCTCGCCTGCCTTGTAACGGTTATAGGGTCTTTGAGACAGCGGATAAAGGTTTTTCAGACAGATTTCATGGAATAACGTTAATCAACCATTAACGTGATTAGGCTATCGGAGGGATCAAAGTTCTGTGGATGGAAAACTCATTTTTTCAACCATATTTCAAAAGGCCGGATTCACCCATTGCAAATACCATCTCACGGTCATACTCTTCGAGGAAATCACAAATGACCTCTTCTGAAATCATTTCTCCGAGGGTTATGTGGGTATAAACCATAAGGCTTTTCATTCCTTCGTCCAGATAAAACGTGCTTAGCCTTGTCAAACCATTGGCCCTGTTGACAGCCTCATACATTTCCCTTTCCGATCCATTCTCCGGCCCCTGCATCTTCCAGGGGGTTCTGATCATTATTATGCCTATATCCCGGTCGATATTTACGAGAAGGTTAGCCCTTTCCTCATGATTGGCGTATAATCCCTTATCGTCTGCCGGGGAAAGCTCGACCCTGTAACCAAGCTTGTCAAGAATTCCTGCCAAATATTCGAGGTCAAACAGATGGGACCTTATCAGTTTTTCAACAACAAAAGCACCGCAGTGGGGGCATTTGTCAATGCCTTCAAACTCATCTCCGCAAACCGCACATTTCATTTATGATGTCCCCGATTCGATTAGAAGCTGGCGTCTCGGGCAAGGATGCCCGTGACGAAATCTCCCGCATTAAAAATGCATAAGATATCAGAGATAGTTGAACTTTTTCCAGAATTCCTTGTCTGTATCCTGCCAGTTGGGGCCGAATTTGTTTACAAAGTAGGTGTTTCCCAGCCTGTCGAGCCACCGCCACCAGAGATTTTTTCCCTTCTGTTTGGCATCCAGTATATCTTCCAAAAAGGTTTCTATATTAACTATCTCATCTTTGGGCACATATGAGGCGGCACCCTCTTTAAATGATTTAACCGCATTTTCAGGACTCAACGCATGTGCGGTCAGCATTACAGCTATAATTTCTCTTTCATTTGCCATTTCAAGAAGCCTGTACCCGTTAACACCCATTATATCAAGGATGGCGATATCGAAATATTCCTTCTCGAGAAAAGCCTTGGCTTCATCGAAACTTGCAGCCTTTACCAGTTCACACTTATCGAGAAGTTCCTCCAACGTCTCAAGCACATCTGGTTCGTCATCAACGATAAGAATCCTTTTTCCTTTAATAAGACTACCCTCAGGCATTGCCTTCTCCTCCGATCAAATTGTGAGTTTTTAAATTGATCTTCTTAACAAGATTCATTTATCAGACGATCATCGCTTTGAATCGAGGTAACAACAATCCAGCAGCTAATCTATACATTCTCTCTATCATGTCTGGATGCCCTAAGATCGATAAATCTTCAAGTATCCATAATGATTTTTTTATATCACAAGGCGTTTCTTATTTCAATTAAATAGGATGGTTACCTCATAAATATCGAAGACTGGCCTCAGATACGTCCATCACTTTTCACGCCATTTCATCTGTAATCAAGGCTTTTTTCAAAGTTTCCACCGTCACGCAGCAGGAGCGCCTGATTTACCCGAATGATTCAACTGCCAAAAATTGGTTATAATTGGAATATCTCATGACGCAAATAAATAAATAACAATTGAAAGGGATAAAGCGGAAAACAGGGTAGACAGAAATATCGATGTCGAGGCCAGCTCTGTATCACTATGTAACTGGGAAGACAGGATGTAAGTTGCAGTGGAAGTGGGGAGTGCGAAAAATATCATTCCCACCTTCAAGGAATCATCGTCAACACCTGCAATTTTCAGAAAAACATAACCCACCAGGGGAAGCAGGGCCAGCTTGAAAAAACTTGAGACAAATGCATTTTTAAAATACCGTTTGAATCTCGAAGGTTTGAGCGCGCCCCCCACTGAAATAAGCGCAAGAGGAAGTGTCATCAGGGAGATCATTTTAAAGCTGTTTTCCATAAAAAGAGGAAATGGCATCTTGATTCTGGAGTAAATAATACCCGCAAAACATCCGATAACCAAAGGATTTGAAAGAGCCTCCTTTATGATAAGCCTTATCCTATCCGCCCCTCTTTTGGCATCGCCTGAAAACCAGATCAGGGTTGAAACAGCCAGAATATTTATAAATGGTATTGTTAGTCCTATCATGATTGAAAATTCTCTCACAGAGTGATCCCCGAGAGCCGTGAGAATAACAGCCATACCCACATAGGTATTGAAACGGTAGCTGCACTGCGAGAAGGTTCCTGTTTCAAATGCGGCAACTTTTGCCACTCTGATGTAGGTCAGGCTCAAAATATATATCGTGAGGACGGTTGCCAGTGATGCCAATATCAGAGGCCAGTTGAAAGAAACAGAGGTGCTTGGCGCACCTATTTTCCAAAACATCATTGCTGGGAAAAAGGCGTAGTAAATGAGTCTGTCAGATATTCTTAGATATTCATCGGTTGTCAGGTGAAATCTTTTTAAAATTCTCCCCATACAGATAATCATGAATACGGGAAAAATACTGTTCAAAACAATCAATTTTAATTCCTCAAGCCAAAAATTTAAATTTTCAAATATTGTTCCAGAATAAATTTACCAATTACTCGGTTAACCTTCTACTTGAAAATCGACAACTGGTCAAACAATGATTTTTCCCCTGATTTTTTTATTCCAGATTCGGACTGAAATAGGATTCAAGAACCTTTCTGCAAGTTGCAAAGAGGCCATTGCTGTGTTATTTAGACCTATGGAGTCCAAAATCATGACCTGGAGGCAAACGCGTGAAAAAAAACATAGAACAGCTCAAAGATGATGCAAAAGAGATCTTTCTTCACTCTCTTAAACCGGTAAACCCTTATGAGGCTGTAAAACGCTTTGTAAATATTGAGGGAGACAAGCTTTACCTTGGTACTTCCGATAATTCCGTGGAATCAATCAACCTCAAAGACTTCGACAGAATCTTTATCGTTGGAGGAGGCAAGGCGAGCTCTCCCATGGCCCGCGCCATTGAGGAAATTTTTGGCGATAGAGTAACAAGAGGACTCGTGAACGTAAAATTCGGTTTTACCGAGGATTTGCGTTTTACAGAGCTTATCGAGGCTGAGCATCCTGTTCCTGGAGAACAGGGGGTCAAAGGCACAGAGATGATTCTTGACATCCTTGAAAAGGCGGGGGAAAGAGACCTGATCTTTTCGGTTATATCGGGAGGGGGTTCGGCACTGTTACCAAGCCCTGCAGGAAATGTCACACTTTCAGAGAAACAGACCGTGACACAGAAGCTTCTTGAATGCGGGGCGGTAATAGATGAGATAAATGCGGTAAGAAAACACATTTCTTCCTCAAAGGGGGGGCAGATGGCAAGGGCGGCCTATCCGGCCACCACTGTCAACCTTATGCTCTCAGATGTTGTTGGCGACAAACAGGACGTAATAGCCTCAGGACCCTTCACGCCTGACGGATCCACTTACGGAGATGTTCAGGCCATATTTGAAAAATATGGCCTGAAAGACCTGCCTCCTGACATAGTATCGCACATACAGGCAGGTGTGCACGGCAAGATCGAGGAGACACCTAAGGCCGAAGATCCGATCTTTGAAAAAGTCCATAATATAATTGTCGGGAGCAATATCCTGGCGTGTGAGTCTGCGGAAAAAAAGGCTCGCGAGCTGGGTTACAACACCCTTATCCTTTCTTCAATGATAGAGGGCGAAACAAGGGATGTGGCAATGGTGCATGCCGGCATAGCAAAGGAGCTTATATCTAGCGGAAGGCCTGTTCCGACTCCCGCCTGTATTATTTCCGGTGGAGAAACCACGGTTACCATAAAAGGAAAAGGCCTGGGCGGAAGAAATCAGGAATTCTGTCTTGCAGCCGCCATCGATATTAAGGACCTACCTGAACGGGTAGTTATCTTAAGCGGCGGAACAGACGGAAACGACGGCCCCACTGATGCAGCGGGCGCAATAGTGGATCCGACCACAATTTCGCGAGGAACTGCCGCGGGAGCGGACGCTATCGCCTTTCTGGGCCAAAATGATTCATACCACTTCTTTGAAAAAATAAACGACCTGCTTATCACAGGACCCACAAACACTAACGTAATGGATCTGCGTATTGTTCTTGTCGCTTAAGACAGCCACTAATATGTCAGGGGAAGTTTAATGCTTTCCCTGCCATAAACTCATCATTTCATATGCTCTCCAAGTTCAACATGACAAATTGCAGATAACCAATCTTTATCCGTCAAAGTCTGAGAAAACTGCCTTAAATGCATCCGTGCTTGACAGGTATCAGGGTATATTTTATTCTTCCTGAGCTATTTAGATTAATTCCTGTTTATCTTTGCGTTTTAACCCTGATCATCAAAATAAATTACACAAAAACCCCAAGCAACCCAGAGAGAGGAAGCATGGCGATCTACAGATATAAGGATGCGGTTCCCCAGATCGGCGAACACTGCTATATAAGCGATTCTGCCAGGGTAATAGGAGACGTGATTCTGGGTGAAGGCTGTTATGTAGGACATGGGGCGATAATAAGGGCAGATTATGGAAAAATACGAATAGGCTTTGGGTCGGCAATAGAAGAAAACGCAGTAATTCATGCAAGGGTGGGTGCGCTCTATTCACTTGGCAAACAGGTGACACTCGGTCACGGTGCCATTGTTCATGGTGATTCTCTTGGAGATTTCGCCGTGGTCGGAATGGGCGCTGTCGTTGGCAGGCAATCTGTCATAGGCGAATGGTCTATTGTCGCTGAGGGAGCCGTTGTCCCAACGGGAAAATCTGTAGAGCCCGGCACCATTGTCGCGGGAATACCTGCTGTCAGCATAGGGGAGGTTACCCAAAAGCATAAGGAATACTGGATCTGGGCCAAAAAGATGTATCGCGACCTTGCAAGGGACTATAAATCCAATCTGCAACGACTCGACCGGAAAGACTTGATCTAGATTATTAGTGGCAATCAAACTGCGGACATACATTAGGGAACCGGATCAGGGCACGGAGCTTTTTGTGCACTTAAAAGGGTCCGGAGTGTCATTCCGGGGCTAAAGATGCCTAAAGGAGTGAGCTGAAATATCTATAATGCGGGAGTTTAAGGGATACTGATTAGCGCGCCATAGGCACTTTTCCCGATCCAATAAGGTAGCACCATATCTTCCAGCCTGGCTTTCAGAAACAGGCCTTACATAGCAAAACATACTGGATCCTGTTTTCTGAAACCCTTTCCTAGGATTCTTTTTTTTGGAAGAACCATCTATATAATCAAGGGGGCGGCATGGAAAACAAGGCGGAGAGCGCCGACAGTTACAGGTGGATCATACTCGGTGTACTCTGGGCCACTTATGTAGTCGTATTTCTTCACAGGCTGAGCGTTGGCCCTCTGGGCCCTTTTTTCAAAGAGGACCTTTCCGCGTCAAGCACCCAGGTAGGTCTCGTCATGTCTGCCGCCTCATTCGGTTATCTTGTAAGCATATTCCCCACCGGCTGGATTGTAGATAAAATCGGCGCTCGCTGGCCTATCGTGGCCGGTGAATTCATTGCCGGGGCCTGCATGATAATGCTTTTTTTCGTCCCCTCTTACACCTGGCTTCTGGCTCTGATGTTCGTAACAGGATTTGGATGCGGTTTTCTTATGCCTTCCACCACACAGGCGGTAATATCATGGTTCCCCATGCGGGAAAGGGCGACGGTAATGGGCCTTAAGCAGACTGCGGTAAATATAGGCGGAATCGTAAGTGCCGCTACTCTACCGGCTATTGCGCTGGCTCTCGGCTGGCGTTACGGTTTTCTTTTCCTGGGCATACTGGCCGCGGTCATCGGCACCTTGGCCCTTATTCTTTACAGAGAACCTCAATTAGACCCTGTTAGGCCGGAGCAAAAACCGTCCAGAAACGCTCTTCCCCTTTCTGAGATCCTCAAGAGCAGAGAGATCTGGCTTACCGCCCTCTGCGGGCTCTGTTTTACCTGGATCGAAATGGCCATGATTGCACACCTTGTGCTCTATCTTACAGAGGTTCTCATGTTCGGTGTAATAGCGGCAGGGGGTCTTCTTGCAATTACGGAAATCTCCGGTGCAATAGCCAGACCATGCAGCGGAATCATAAGCGACAGGATTTTTAATGGAAAAAGAAAGCAGGTGCTTTTTCTCATGGCGGGAACAGTGACCCTCATGTGCGCTCTGCTTGCCTTCGCAGGATCATATCTGTCCTGGGGGCTTTACCCTGTCCTAATACTATTCGGCTTCGGAGGCATAGCCTTCGGCGGAATATGGTTAACCCTGTTGGCTGAATTCGGAGGAAAACGCGGAGCGGGAAAGGCGGTTGGCCTTGGTGGAATGGTCGGGATATCAGGCTCCGCCATCGGTCCGCCTGTATTTGGATATATCGTGGATACCACAGGGTCCTACACATGGGCATGGATCTCACTCACCATCATAGGGTTTATCTGTCTTCTCCTTATAGGGTTCGTAAGAGAGGGGAAGAGGAGGATTTAAAGGAAAAAGAGATGGAAAAGCTTGTTATCACCGTTGCCCTTACCGGCAATGTTCCTACCAAAGAAATGAATCCCCATCTGCCTGTCAGCGCGCGGGAGATCGCAGATGATGTCAAGCGGTGCGCCGATGCAGGGGCGTCACTGTTTCATGTTCACGCCAGGGACGATATGTCTGCCCCTACCCTTGAGATATCGTATTACAGGGAGATAGCCAAAAGGATAAAGGCCGTCTGCCCGGATGTAATAATCCAGCTCTCTACAGGTGCCAGGGCAGGCAAAGACTGGGAGGCAAGAGCCAACCCGATACGACTATTGCCTGAAATGGCATCCATTACTACCGGTTCCAACAATATGCCTGGGATTATCTATGAAAATTCACCTCAGTTCATTGAATACCTTTCACGCGTGTTTCTTGAAACGGGCGTAAAACCTGAAATAGAAATCTTCGAAACCGGAATGATAACGAACGCGCTTTACCTTCAGAAACAAGGTCTTCTCAATCTGCCGCTTCACTTTAATTTTGTTCTGGGCGTTCCGGGAGCTATGGCTGCCACAGTAAAGAACCTCCAGTTCTTATCCGATTCCATACCTCAAGGTTCGACCTGGACGGTCGCAGGCATAGGCAGGGCACAGATAAATATGGCAGCGGCAGCAACCATCATGGGAGGTCATGTCAGGGTGGGAATGGAAGACAATCTGTTTATGCCTGACGGATCACACGCCTCAAACCCGCTTCTTGTAGAAAAGATAGTTCGTATTGCCAACGAGACAGGCAGGGAACCGGCATCCCCTGATGAAGCCAGGTCGATACTTTCCCTGAAATCCGAGCATAAGGACAGGATGCTTGAATCAGTTGTTTGAACGGAGTGGGGAGAGTTCAGATGACTTAGCCCAGATCCCCCGTTTACCCCTTTTTGCTTCCATTTGTGCGGACATGTAAGGCGCAAGGTCAAAGTCTTGGGGGGGCATGTCACAGCTCACTCTTGCCAGTCCCCTTCTAAGCATTTCCAGATTTACATTTGCCCCTTCAAGAAAAATAACGCCCAGAAGGACATCATCCCTGCCCAGCCCATAGCCCTTTATCTCTACAATTTCATCAAGCAGCATGTCCGAGAGAAATTCTTGTCCCAACATGGAAACATGTCTGGTCAGGGTATTATCGGATGAGGCACCAGGTGTTTCAATTCCGGCCAGACCGACCTCAACGGCAATATCCTTTCAGGGAAGACAGTTCAGGTCGTATCCACCTGCCATGACTGTGCCTCCGTTCAGCACCTCATAAATCATGAATTGCCCGCACGATCCGCTTTCCGGGATAAACAGAAACAGAAAACAAAGTACCCCTCTTACGCACCTTAAAAAATAAGGTAACCGGAAAGGATGAGTATCTTGAATCAATTTATCCATGAAAACCTCTCACATAGAGACAAAAAAATTGAACCTGAAATTAAAAATCAATCGAGAAATTTCGGAGGAAACCTTTCACTCCCCTTAATACCCAGGTCTTTTAATACCATCATTGTCGAAGTCCCGTGTGCAAGAAGCCTTCCTTGATTATTTTCAACCGTAGCCTCACCAAGGCAGATCGTATTCCCCACCTTTATGCTTTTTCCCCTGGCCGTAAGATATCCGCTCATGGCACGGGCAAGGAAGTTTATCTTCAGTTCGACAGTTATCATTCCAAGGCCTTCTTCTATCTGAGGATAAACGGCCCAGAAAGCCGCGGCATCGACAAGAGATGAACAAACTCCTCCATGAACGATGCCGAAATTCTGGAGGTGTTTTTTTTGAATCTCCACCTCCATGGTGCAACTTTCAAGTTCAAAGCCTTTCATTTCCATTGAAAGGAGATTGAAGTATGGATTACCGTTAACCAGTTTTGTCGCAGCTCTTACATATTCGGGGTTGAGTCTTTTCATGGCTTTCCAGCAAAAATGAGTGATTTAAACTTCCGGCGCTTGTTAATCTTTAATGATTGAAACAATATATACGAAGGAAAATTTCGTGTAAATATAATTTCTCAAGAAGCCCAATTCCCTCTTTTGCTTTAAGAACTTTTCGATGCCAATTGCTCGTAATAAAACATTTTGTCAATCGTGCATCCAAGACATTGCCGGAGGAAAAGTTGTTTGCAGCCAAATTATAAGATAAAATCATATCCCTTAGGCAACAGCAACCCTTGCTTACCGGTTTGGGTTAGTCATTCTGTCTATTGAACAAATTTCTTATCGAATAATGCGGGGCGGCAACATCCCCCTTTGAAAAGGGGGATGGCTGGTCATATACCCCAGCCCGGTGAAGAAACCGGGGGAGCCTACATTCCCATCTTGCCCGGCAGAAAGGTAATAATCTGAGGGAACAAGACAAAGAGTATAACAGTTAGTATATCCATTGCAAGAAAAGGGATTATCCCTCTGAATATCTCTTCCAGCGGGATGTCAGGGGCAACGCTTCTCACGATATAGACGTTAAGCCCAACCGGAGGAGTTATAAGACAGATTTCGCACATCTTTACAAGAATTATCCCGAACCATATAGGGTCAAACCCGAGGGCAACGACCGAGGGGAAAACAATAGGAAGAGTGAGCATCATCATCCCTATGGCATCAAGAAACATTCCAAGAAAAACATATATCCCTAGAATCATGAAAATCACCACAATAGGCGGCAGGGGAAGCTCCAGTACAAACTCGGAAAACTCCCTGGGAAGCCCCGTAAGGGCAAGGAACCTTACGAATATGAGCACTCCGACTATTATGGAAAAAATCATGATTGTGGTATGGCCTGTTTCAAGGAGGGACTCTTTGAACCTGGCCAATGTAAGTCTTCTCATGGCCAGGGCCATTAGAAAGGCACCAAATGCCCCTGCCCCCCCAGCCTCGGTGGGGGTAAACACCCCCGAATAGATCCCCCCTACGATAAGTATTATCAGCAACATCACGCCCCATGTCCCCTTCAGGGACCTGAACCTTTCCCCCCAGGAAACCGCAGGTTGCAACTTACCGAGTTCAGGCGTTATCTTTACTCTGGCATATATCATGCCCGCATAAATGACGGCGGATATTACACCAGGTATGAAACCGCCTATTAGCAGAGCACCGATTGACTGCTCTGTTATTATTCCATATATCACCAATACGACACTCGGGGGGATTAGTGATGCCAGGGTGCCGCTGGCTGCTACAACACCGGCAGCAAGCCGGGGGTGATATCCATACTTCCTCATTTCAGGGATGGCTACCCTTCCCATTATGGCAGCCGATGCCGTGCTGGCGCCTGTGCATGCGGCAAAACCCGCGCATCCGAATACGGTCGCTATGGCCAGCCCTCCGGGCAGGTGGCCGATCCACTGTCTGGCCGTATGAAATATGTCATCGGTCAAGCCTGCGTAGTACGCATAATATCCCATAATGATAAAAAGAGGGATGACGCTCAGTGAGTAGTGCGCTACTATGGCATGAGGCAGAAAGCCGAGCACTTTGCCTGCCACCACGATATTTTTCATGGACCATATTCCGACAAAACCTACAAGGGCTGTGGCAAAGGCGATTCTCATTCCCAGCACTACAAGGATAAAGATGGCTGAAAGGCCAAATATACCCATTGTTATTGGTTCCAAAAGCTATCCTCCCGGTATCTAATCAAGGTTTCTCATCTCAGTTCCGGCAATGAACTGGCACAGGTGCTGAATGATCTCTATCATGAATCGAATGCACAGAAAAAGGCAGCCTATGGGTATAAGCATTTTTGACGGCCATGTGGGCCAATAAAGGTAAGCGGTAGTATCTCCGACTTCCATAGAATAAAGTGTACTCCTGAAGGAATAATACATTATGAATATATATACGAACAGGGATAGGGTGGAGGTAATGATTTCAGCCATATGATAGCCCCTGCCTTTAAGGACCTGCGTGACAAAGAGTTCCATCCTGATGTGCCCACCCACCCGCTGAGTATATGCTATGCCGAGGAACACGATACCCGCCATTATGAGCTCGACTATCTCGACGTGGCCCGGAATAGGAAAGTTAAAGACATAGCGGCCTATGATCTCTGCAGTTGCAAAAAACATGAGGAACATAATTATGAAAACCGAGCAGAGATTGAGCCAATCTTCAACTATCCTGACCTTGCTGTTGATTACCCTTACAAGGCCCCAACGTTTCCATGCAGGTTGATCCAGTATCTCCTGAGGGGCATCTTTTTCATTTGTCATTTCATCCTCATATGGTTCTGTTCTTCCGACTCAAAGATGCCGGAGGATTGAAACTCCTCCGGCGTCTTTTATGGTCTATTGTCCTATCAATTCTTTTCTTTTTTCCAGGTAATAGTTAAGGACGTCCCTTCCGGGAAGGCCCTCTTTTTCTCGAGCCTTAATCCATTTCTCATAGACCTCTTTGGCCTTGGCAACCAGTTTTTCTCTTTCCGAGTTCGGAAAATCTATGAACTCCAGATGCTTTTTGAAGATCGGGATCCACTTGTCATCCGCCTTCTTAAATTCCTGATGCCATATCTCCGGTGCTTTGTAGTACCATTTCTCCATGTGGTATTTCTTCCATTCCGCCGGCAGTGCATCCCAGGCATCCTTGTTGGCCACATAGATACAAGACATGGTTCCAAGAGACATCGGGATGGTCAAATACTTGGAAACTTCATAGGTCTTGAACGCACCGTAGCCATAGGTATAGGGGAAACCCGCGCCATCGATGGTGCCTCTGGATACCGCCTCATATACTTCGGGAGCGGGAACCAGGGTCGGTACGGCTCCAAACTCCTTCAATACTTTGGCAATTTCTCCTCCCATTCTGATCCTGTAACCTTTCAAATCCGCTACGGTCCTTACCGGCTTATTGCCCATGATGTGATACTGGCACAATGCGCTTGGAAGCAGAGGAACGGCATTCCATTTCATCAGTTCCTTTTTGAGCGCAGGGTGCTTCCACAACTCCACCATCATCTGTATAATATCCCGATTCTCTGTAGGTGCGATAAAAGGAAGTTCGCTTACGGTATGCAGGGGGTTTTTACCTGGCTGATAGGCGCAGCATATCCCCGCCGCCTCGAACATTCCAGCCCTTATTCCGTCCCAGTTTTCTTTGGGAGGTGACAGAACTCCTCCATAATGGAGTTTGATTTTCCAGCCGCCGTTGGTAAATTTCTCAATATCTGCCGCCCATTCATGAAGGGGTGAACTCCACGCCCTTTTTCCGCCCCACAGGGAGAAATTCCATTCATGTACTTTTCCTGCTGTTGCTTGAGGAGCGAGGCTGAAAAGAAGAGCCGCAATGATGGTTAAGGATAACAAAAGGGTAACGTATGTGTGTTTATTTGATGCCTTTACCATAATGATCCCCCTTTCTTGGGTGTGAATGATTTGAGACCTGTTTCCTGATACGCAAACAGATTCTTCCCGCTCTTAAAAGCGGCTGGAAGTCTTATTGCTGAAGCATAAGGAAACAGAAAGGTAAATAAACCAACCTCCTAAGAGGACTTACCACCCCCTTTGCGTTGTCTTAATGCTGGTTTTGATGAAAGCGCTGTGTCATTTTGTAATGTCTGTTGTTATACCACTACATAACTGATTAGGATATGTCAAGAGTGCTTCTTTTTTTAAGCCTATATGTTTATGGATAAAATAAAAGCGTCTTGGAATTTACCCCTTATAATGAAACAGATTTATTTTGATGGGCCCCCTCAACCAAGGCAAGAGCGACATATAAACCGAAACCAATGCCTGCAGGACCACTCGTCAAATTCCAAGGGGTTTTGATGACAGACAGCACTAACGATCTTTGTAACCAGGGTGTAGACGTTAGGGTTACTTGTTTCGCCTGATAGGAGCTAAAGGCAGAAAAAAGAGAAGAGAAGAGGAAATCCAGGCGATTAAACCGAAAAAGACATATAACCTATGAATTTAATGAGCATTTTCATGTAATATATTGATATTTAAATGGCCTAGTCAAGCAAAATATTCCTGGCATTACACTGTCTGCCTGTTCGCCCTCCTGTAGCCCAAGGCATCGGTAGCTATTATCATCTTACCGACATTTGCGGATCCTTCCAGGATCTGGTAAAGTTTTGCCTCTCTGAACATCCTTTCTACAGGGTACTCGGTTGAATAGCCGTATGCCCCCATAAGCCTTAAAGCACTGTCAGCAACCCTGGAGGCTACGTCACAGGAGTAATACTTGGCCATCACCGTCTCAAGCACGTTTCCGGTGTTTCCATTGTCTTTCTGGGCAGCGGATTTGTAGACCATCAGCCGCGCCGCTTCTGTTTCGACCAGCATACGGGCCAGTTCCTCCTGCACCATCTGAAATTCACCTATCTCTTTGCCGAACTGTTCCCTCTGAGTCGCGTATAACTTCGTCTCATCTATGAGACCCTGACAGACACCCACGGCACCGGCGGCAGCTGTCAGCCTGGTATTGTTCAGGCTTGACATTACATGTTCGAAACCTTTGCCTTCTTCACCTCCAAGAAGGTTTTCACGCGGCACCTCCACGTCGTCAAAGAAAAGTTCCCCGGTGGGGCATGAATTCCAGCCCATCTTTGAAGCGCTCGGCCCTGAACTTACTCCTTTTGAGTCAAGTTCAACGATGAATGCCGACATTCCTTTATAGCGAACAGAGGGATCCGTGTAGGCATATATGATACCGATATCGGCAACCTGGGCGTAGGTAATCCAGTTCTTTGATCCTTTCAGGATATACCTGTCCCCCTTTTTCTCAGCGCTTGTCTTTATGGCACCCACATCGGAACCTGCGTTTGCTTCGGTTATACCGATGCATCCCAGCTTTTCAGCACTTACAAGTCCTTTGATATATCTTTGCTTTTGATCTACGGTTCCAAACTGGGATATCTCCCTGGCCGTTCCCATTGTCTGCATGTTGAATGCGGCCCTGACCGATCCGCTTACTCTTGAAATTTCCTCGGTTACCACGGCGTGAGCCAGAAATCCGAGGCCTGATCCGCCGTATTCTTCAGGTATAGGGCAGCCGAAAAATCCCAGTTCAGCCATCTTTTTTATAATATCCCGCTGAAAGAGGTGCTCCTGTTCATCCTTTGACACCCTGGGAAGGATTTCTTTGCGGGCGAATATCCTTGCCGTTTCTTGAATGGCCTTTATTTCCTCGGTAAATTCAAAATCCATCTACTACCTCCAATAGAAACCAATCACGATGGGCTAAAGGCGATAAAATTTTGTGGCATCCCTGTTAAAAGGCATCAAACCACAACGATTATAATAAGTTGTCACAAACTCATTATGTGAGATTAAGAAATTAATCGTCCCGGCCCAGGCGATAATTATAGCGGTATATTGCCATGTTTTCTGTAAGGCCTTATCTGTTTTTTGTTTTCAAGCAGGCAAAGTGCCTTTATTATAACCGGTCTTGTATCGGCCGGTTCGATTATATCATTTATATGTCTAAGTGAGGCCGCCTTGAAAGGATTCACATAATTTTCATAGTAATCGTTATGCAATTGCCTGATACTTTCCTCATCAGCATCTTCAATATCATTTCTGAAAAGAATGCTTGCAGCGGTCTTGGGAGACACGCTTGATATTTCTGCTCCAGGCCATGCATAAACGAGATCGGCACCTATGTATTGACTTCCCATGGCAATATATGCACCTGCATAAGCCTTTCTTATAATCACGGTTATCATGGGAACGGTCGCCTCTGCATACGCGTGTAGAAGCTTTGCTCCTTTGTATATCATCCCCCCTTCCTCCATATCTTTTCCGATGAGATAGGCGGGGGAGTCCTGAAAAGTAACAATCGGGATATTAAATGCATCGCAAAACCTCACGAAGCGGGCGGCCTTTTCAGCCGCCTTTATGTCAATGACCCCTCCGAGACAATCGGGCTGGTTTGCAACGATCCCCACGGTTCGTCCGGAAAGACGGCCGAAACCTGTGATCATATTTTTTGCGAATAACTGTTTTGTCTCAAAAAACGACGACCTGTCAAGCACCCGATTTATGACCTTATGCATGTCAAAGGGTCTGAAAGACTCTTCGGGTGCGACAGCGTTAAGAGACTCGTCTCTTCTTTCAGGGTCGTCGTCACATGGCAGGACTGGGGGCGACTCCCGGCAGTTAAGAGGAAGAAACTCGAAAAGTTTTCGTGCCTCTTGAAAGATCTCTTCCTCGTCATTGGCGAGGAGGTCCACCAGCCCGCTCGTTCCGGCGTGCATCGCACCGCCTCCAAGCTCCCGGTCGCTTATCTCCTGACCGGTCTGAGCCTTGACAAATGCCGGACCGGCTATGTATATAGAACTTCTCTCAGTCATTAGTACAAAGTCTGTAAGCCCCGGGGAATAGGCCTGGCCGCCTGCCACGACTCCGAGGATGATTGATATCTGCGGAACGACCCCCGAGTATATACTATTTCTTTTGAAAAGTTGCCCGAACATCTCCATAGGGCCAAGAGTTTCATGAAGCCTAAGTCCACCCGAGTGGCATATGCCGATTACGGGAACACCGGCCTCTGCCGCCAGGTCCATTATTGCGCATATCTTTCTTCCGTGCATATCACCGTAGGTGCCTCCAAGGGCTGAAAAATCCTGGGCATAAAGAGCCACCTTTCTTCCGTTGATTTCCCCGAATCCGGTAATCACTCCCTCGGCCGGGATTTTTTTCTTGTCCATGCCAAATTCCGTATAATGATGAGTCGCAAGCATATCCAGTTCGTTGAACGTGCCCTCATCAAGAAGTCTGGCAATTCTCTCTCTGGGCGGAAACATACCTTTATCGTAAAAGGCCCTTTTCTTCGCATCAGGATCAAGCCCTTTGATAATGGCATTTTTTTTCTTTTGAAGCCCTTTGATCTTTTCCATATGTAATTCTATTTCCTTAACTTTGTCCCGGCATTGTTTTTATCCAGTATATCACCATACTGTTTCCGCATGACCTTTTTATCGAACTTTCCGACGCTCGTTCGAGGTATCTTGTCAAGGAATACAAACCGTTCAGGTATCCACCATTTTAAAATTTTACCCTCGTCCACGTATTGGTACAGGTGCTCCTTCATTTCCTCTTCGGTTATGTTATCTTTGTATTTTTCCCCCGGCACCAGGAGGACCACAGGCCTTTCACCCCATTTTTCCGACTGTGCTCCGAACACAGCCACTTCCTGGACCTTGGGGTGCATGTTTATAAGGTTTTCCAGGGTAAGGCTCGAGATCCATTCTCCTCCGCTTTTTATGACATCCTTGGACCGGTCTATGATCAGCACACTTTCCTCTGAATCAATAGTGGCCATGTCTCCGGAATGCATCCATCCATGCCTCCACAGCTCTTCAGATTTTTCCTGCTCACCGTAGTAACCCATGGTAAGCCAAGGGGCCCTGAGAACGATTTCACCTACCGTCTTTCCGTCTTTCGGCACATGCTTTCCCTGTTCATCGACTACCCTCTGTTCCACAAAAGGAGGCGCCATACCGGTTCCGCTCAGAAACTCAATCTTCTTCTCCTCGGGCCAGTCGAACATATGCGGTTTGAGGTACTGAAGTCCGACCTTGGTATAGACCTCCGTCATGCCCCAGCCTGAACATATGTCTATCCCCAGGTCCTTTGCCCTTTTTGCAAGCATCGTGTTGAGTCTCATGCCGCCGCCTTCATATATAAGCCCCCGGAGTGAGTCTTTGTACTGTTCGATATCCGGATGGGATATGATCATATTGAGCATGGTGGCAACGCATGCTATATAGGCGCTTTGCCCTTCTCTTTTTTCACTCCTCAGGGTTTCAAGAAAACTCTTTGCCTCGAACCTCCCTGGATAGACCTGTTTGCACGCGAGGAAAGTAGCCATGTAAGGGACTCCCCAGCCGTGAGCGTGAAACATGGGTACGAGCTGTATCGTCATGTCGCGGCGTGGATCAAGACCACGCTCACCCTCGAATCCCTGAAGCATATTGGACCAGATAAGGGTATGCATAATATGTTGTCTGTGCGTGAAAAAGCATATTTTAGGATCTCCGGTAGTCCCCGTCGTATTGCTCAGTGAGGCCACGGTATTTTCATCCAGGTCCGGATATTCATATACGGAGGGTGCTGAACCGATCAGTTTTTCATATTCATAAAGAGGCTGGACGGAGGTCTCTGGTATCTCCCCGTCATCGCTCAAAATTATATAATGCTTTACAGTCTTCAACCTGTGGTGAATAGCCTCTATCGTAGGAAGAAAGTCCTTATTAAATACAAGAATGTCATCTTCCACCCGGTTTATGAGATAGACCATCTGTTCAGGGGTAAGAAGGGGGTTTCCCATATGAATCATCGCGCCCATGCATGGAACCGCAAAATATGCCTCAAGAAAGCGGTGAGTGTTCCATTCAAAGCATATGACCTTTGATCCCTTTTTTGCGCCCAGGCCGCTCAGGGCGTTTGAAAAGCGCTGGCACCTTTCGTAGAGTTGCTCGTAATTTTCTCTTACAACATCTTTGTAGACTATTTCTCCCTCGGGTCTCATTTTGGCCGCATGGATCAGGAGATGTTTTAATATGAGTTGATATTGAAAACCTGCTATCGGGAAAGATTGATCCTGTTTCATGATCTGCCTCCTTGAACTTGCTGGTTATTTAAACAATCAATCAGCTCTCGGATTTAATCAAAGCGGAATGTTGCCATGCCGCTTGGGAGGTCTGATCTCTTCCTTCTCAGCCAGAGCTTCAAGGGTCTCGATTAATCTCCGCCTTGTCTCAGCCGGTTCGATGATATCGTCCACAAGCCCACCGTAGACCATTGGATAGGGGTTGGCAGCTTTCCTCAATTCTTCTACCTTCTGTTCCCTGAGTTTTTCAGGGTTCTCGGCTCCGGCGATCTCCTTGCCGTATATAACATTTGCAACACCCTCGGCTCCCATTATGGCCGATTCACCCGTGGGCCAGGCATATATATGGTCGATACCGATATCCTTGTCTATTCCCATGGCAGGCTTTGCACCGCCATAGGCCTTTCTGATCAGGACAGCAATCTTGGGCACTACGGATTCACTTATTGCATACAGTACCTTGGCTCCATGTCTCAATATTCCCGCATGTTCCTGTTGTGAACCTGGAAGAAACCCGGTGGTATCCACAAGAAATATTAAAGGGATATTGAACGCGTCACAGAATCTTATGAAACGCGCCTCTTTGTCCGAGGAATCTACCGTGAGTGAACCTGCCATGAAGAGGGTCTGGTTGGCGACGACGCCGACCGAGCGTCCTTTGAGGCGTCCGAAACCTGTAATAATGTTTCTTGCAAATTCAGGCTTTACTTCAAAAAACTTTTCTCTATCCACAAGCCGGGCGATAATCCGCTTCATGTCATAGCTTTTACGCAAATTGGTGGGAACCAGGTCCCCTATCTTATCATCCGGCATCTCAACGATTTCATCGGCAGGCCCTCTGGGAGCGGCTTTTTTCCTGTTCGAAGGCAGGTAGGAGAGGAACTCCCTTATTTGCACGAAACACTCATCTTCAGTGGTAAACCTGCCGTCTGCCAGACCTGATGTCTGACAGTGAACCTTTGCGCCACCCAGATCTTCCATGCTGATTTCTTCGCCTAACACCTCTTTTACCCCGACAGGACCGGTCGCAAAGGTATAGCTGCGCTTATCCACCATGAAAATGAAGTCGGTCAGGGCGGCCGCATACCCCGCATTACCGGCTCCCGGACCAAGTATCGCAGAGATCTGAGGCACCAGACCGGAGGCTAGAGTACACCTGAAAAAGATAGAAGAACAGCACAGGGGCAGCGGTCTGTTTTCCACATCAAGGCGCCCTCCCGCAGAATCCCACAGACCGATAACAGGCGACCCCGTCTTTATGGCCATGTCGATGATGCCGGTAATCTTACTTCTGTGAAGGGGACCTGTAGTCCCCGCCTTGACCGTGTAATCCTGGGAATAGACGCAAACCTTACGTCCGTCGATTTTCCCGTACCCCACAACCACGCCATCCCCGTAAAGCCCTTTTTTGCTGTCTTCGTCACATGCGGCAAGCATGTTCATTTCCACGAAACTGCCTGGATCAAGGAGATGCGCGATTCTCTCACGGGCTGTATATCTTCCCGCCTTATGCTGTTTATCAACATACATCTCGCCACCCCCTGCGGCGGCGGCAGTCTTTTTTTCCCTCAGTTCCTTGATAAGCCTTTCAAGATCTTCATTCATATCTGACCCGCCTTTTCCTACAATACCTTCTTCTGTCTAAGGGCGTTTATCTCCTCTTGAGAGTAGCCTAGGAGGCCGGAAAGCACCTCATCGGTATGCTGACCAAGAAGCGGAGGGGGAAGCCGAATGGACCCTCTGGTTTCCGAATATTTCACCGGAATTCCGACCACCTTGATCTTACCGGCCGTGGGATGATCTATCTCGACCACCATTTCTCTCGGCCCGATCTGAGGATGGCTGAAAACCTTGTCCATGGTATTGACCCTGCCGCACGGGATACCCACTTCCTTGAACTTATGCACCCATTCGTCCGAGGTCTTCTCGGCAAGGATCTTTTCAAGCAACGGGATCAACTCTTCTCGGTTTATAACCCTTTTCTCGTTTACGTCATACCTTGGGTCATCAAAAAGGTCTTTTCTTTTAATAACATCGCAAAATTTTTCCCACATCTTCTCACTTGTCACTGCAACGAGCATATACTCCTGATCTTTTGTCTTGAAGCCCCGGTAGGGCACTATGCTTGCGTGGGAAAGCCCCCATCTTTTTGGAATCTGTCCTGAGATGAGATAATTTGAGGACATGTTGAAAAGGGTGGCCACCTGCGACTCGAAAAGAGAAAGGTCGACTCTCTGACCCTTTCCCGTCTTCTCCCTGTGGTATAGCGCGTTTGATATGGCACCCTGCGCAAACAGCGCTGTCAGGATATCCGTAATCGCGACACCCACCTTGGCGGGCGCTCCATCCTTCGGCCCTGTTATGCCTATAAGCCCCGCCTCCGCCGCAACTACTATATCCACACCAGCCTCTCCGCTGAGCGGACCCGATCTTCCATAACCAGTTATACTGCAGTAAATGATTCCGGGATTAATCGTGCCCACCTCATCGTACCCGAATCCCATTTTATCAAGAGTGCCCATTCTGTAATTTTCAACAAGCACGTCTGATTGAGCCAAGAGCTTCCTGAGGATTTCCCTGCCATGCTCCTTTTTGATATTAAGAGTCAGGCTTCTTTTGTTCCTGTTAAGCGAGATGAAGTAGGCACTCTCTCCTCCCGCGAACGGAGGACCCCACATCCTTGTTTCATCCCCGATCTCAGGCAGCTCCACCTTGATTACATCAGCACCCATGTCTCCCAGAATCATTGTACAATAAGGACCTACCACAATTCTGGAAAGATCAAGGACTCTAATTCCATCTAATGGGCCCGGCATATTTTTCTCCTGTCCTCATTAACTAAAGGTAGTGTGACTGTCCGTCTTATTTCAAACCGCCGACCCCTATTCCATGTCCCAAAACTGGCTTGGTACCTTGAGTCTGGGTCTGTTTGCCTTTTTGTACCCCAACGCGTCGTCCGCGATAATAAGGCGCATTATATTGACCGTGCCTTCACCTACCTGATAGAGTTTTGAATCCCTGTAGTATTTCTCGACAGGCATCTCAAGGGAGTAACCCATTCCGCCGTGAATCTCCATTGCCTGGCCGGCACATTTTACTGCGGTCTCGCCCGCGAAATACTTGGCTATTGCAATTTCTCTTGAAAATGGAAGGTCATTGTCATTTCGCCATGCCGCTCTTCTTATCAGAAACCGGGCCGCCTCTATGTTAGCTGCCATTTCCGCTATCAGGGCCTTGACCATCTGGAATTTCCCTATCGGTTTTCCGAACTGTTCTCTCTCATTAGCATATCTGACTGAGGCGTCAAAACACGCCTGTGCAACGCCGAGAGCACCGCTTGCAACGCTTATCCTTCCGCGATCAAGCGCTGTCATCGCCACCTTGAATCCGCCTCCCCATTCTCCCAGCAGGTTTTCCTTGGGTGCCTTCACATCGTCAAGAAATATTTCGGCGATAGGAGAATTTTTGTCTCCCAGTTTATCTATCTCCTTTGCCTGCCATCCCTGCTGGTTCGTCTCTACAACTACGCTGCATATGCCCTTTGACTTTAGAGAACGGTCAAAGGTTCCGTAGACAACGGCATAATCTGCGATGGTGCCGTTAGATATCCATGTCTTGCTCCCGTTTATCAGGTAGTGATCACCCTTGTCCTCTATTTTTGTTTCCATGGCCGCAAGATCCGAACCGGCATTGGCCTCCGAAAAGCAGGTGCATCCTATCTTTTCACCCGTGACAAGAGAGCTTACATATTTATCCCTTACCTCTTCCCCCCCCCACTCCATGATCGTGTAAGGGACGGTCATACCTTGAAGATTGAAAAGCGACCTGAGACCGGAGTCAACAGTTGATATCTTTTCGCATACCACTGAATGGGCCACAAACCCGGCCCTGCTTCCTCCGTACAACTCCGGGAAAGCGCAACCGAAAAGGCCCACCTCGCCCATTTTCCTGACCATAGCCCTTAGGTCCCCTCCCTGTTCAAGCCATGGCCTGACATCTTTACCTCCGAACCTTTCTGCGGTTTCAGACATAAGCTTCTGGACCTCATTAAGCTCAAAATCCATCAACTACCTCCAATAGCAGCGAACGATTAGAAACTTTTTTTCTCCACTTATGCACACACCTAATTCCGGCTTACAGGTTGTAATGATATGGCTTTAAATTTTGAAGGATATGTTTCTTTCCATGCCTGATATGCTTTTTCAATATTTTCCTCACCTTATTAGTGTCTCTTGCTTCCATTGCCGTCAATACGGCCGCATGTTCCAATTCGGCCTCTGCCATTCTCTCTTCGTTAAGATATTCCGGCCTGTATTTGATGTATAGTTGCTCATAAACACCCGCCAGGATGTCGCTGATTACCTTGTTCCCGCCACACTTGACAATGCGAAGGTGGAAGTCCGTATCACTCTGCATTCTCTTTTTTCTGTTCTTGGGTATACCAGTCTTTCTATATTCCCTATAGGCAGACCAAAGAGCCTTGATTTCCCTCTCAGTAAGATTTCCTATTATTTGCGGAACCACATATAATTCAAGTGCCTCACGTGCCTCGAAAAGTTCATTAGCCTCAGTGTCTGTTATTTCAGCGACAAAATACCCCCTGTTCGGGATATACCGGACAAGGTTTGATTGTCTTAATCCTTTCAGGGCCTGTATTACAGGTGTGGTACTCGTATTAAGTTGAAGCGCAAGGTCCTGATAAATAAGTTTTTGCCCTGGTACAATATTGTTGTAATAAAGCATCAACTTTATCTCATTGAAAACATCTTCAACCGTCTTCCCCTTTTTTCTTCCAGATGCTGCATTATTATTCTTTATTTTTGTCATATTAAATAGTTATCGCGGTAAGCCAACAAGGTTGGGATGAATGAAAAGAAAACCCATAAAAGCTTAATCTTCTCAAGACCCGGCGAAATTTAAATCTTAACTTCTGAAGCTTTTTTAATCAGATATTTGATCATATTTTTAATCATATAATATTTTTTTGTCAACAAAAATCATTCAAGCCGTTTCATGATAAAAGCGGGGAAAGCAGTATTTCAAAAGCAGGATGAAAAGAGGCTGTGTTTGTCTTTCTCGAGCCGTTCTTGGAAATCGGGATGGGCAATAGCAATCAGCGCTCCGGCACGCTCACGCATGGTTTTACCTCTCAGTTCAGCTATACCGTATTCACTTATCACATAGTCGATATCGTGTCTCAGGCTGGTAACCGCGGAACCACCATCAAGGAAGGGAACGATCCGCGACTCTTCACCTCTTTTTGCAGTAGAGGTGATTAATACTATCGATTTCCCCCCTTTTGAAAGCGCTGCACCACATACAAAATCGCTCTGCCCCCCTACTCCGCTCACCTGAGCTCCGCCGATAGTCTCGGCGTTTATCTGCCCTGTGAAATCAACCTGCACCGCACTGTTTATGGAATGAAGCCTGTTGACCCTTGCTATCGTCATCTCATTGTGGGTGTAGTTGGAGGGATATGACTCAACTTCCTTGTTGTTATTAACAAAATCATAAAGCCTATCTGTTCCGATTATGGTAGTTGTTACTATCCTGCCCTCTTTGAGACCCTTCCAGCTGTTATCTATAGCCCCATTTTCTACAAGATCGACAATTCCCTCAGGCAACAGGCCTGAATGCACGCCGAGCCCTTTCTTGCCTGACAGGGAGGCAAGCGCTGCTTCGCTCAAACGCCCTATCCCTACCTGCACGGTCGCGCGGTCTTCCACCAGTTCGCTTACATATCCCCCGATCTTTCTGTCAATATCGCCCAACTCGGGGGCAGGCACCTGTGGAAGCTGGCGATCGCTTTCAACCATATAATCTATATCACTGATGTCTATCCATGAGTCTCCCCCGACGACCGGCATCCTGGGGTTGACCTCCGCGATTGTCTTTTCAGCGGTTTTGGCCATGGCCTCAGTAAAATCATTTGACACCCCGAAGCTGCATCGACCTCTACGGTCAGGCGGCGATACGGAGATAAGGGCTGCATCTAGTTTTATTGTCCCCTCGAGAAAAAGAGACGGGATCTTTGAGTAACGGCACGGGATGTAATCTGCATACCCCTTTTTGACTCCGGCAGAACTGTACTTATCAAGCATGAAAAGTCTAAGTTTTATCCTGCAACCCTGATTCGATTCCTCCAGGCGCTTTGTCCAGTAGTGAATCATTCCGTATATCTCAAGCTGCTTGAAGCACGCCCTCTTATCAAGGATGCTTTCAATAAGTGTTTGGGGCTCAGCACATGCGTTACCCAGACCTATCTTAGCATTAGGACCTATGATATCGACTATTTCCTCAGCACTAACAGTTCGCATATCTATATTCTATCCGTATACTCCTGCAGTATCTACCATCTTTTCATGAGAGATACATGACTATTGGGATCATGAGAGAGAATTCGCATATTAAACCGCTTATGAGTCGGTTCATTACTTATACTCAAGTTGCTTTAAAACTTACTTTTACCTATAGGGGATCAATAAATCCGTTCAGGATTTCACCCATATCCCATACTCTGACTGATTTGGCGAGTTCATGTTTTGCCAGATTAATGAGGCATATAGGGCACATGACCAGTATGTCCCTGCAGATCGGGGCAAGCTCCGCTACCCGTCTTCCAGATATGTCCTTGCTTATTTCCGGGAAGGCGTATTCGACAGGTCCTCCGCAGCAGGCGGTATCGAATCCCGTATTTTCAGGTTCTATAAGAGTGATATCCGCCTTATCGGCAATTACCCTTGCCTGTTCAAAAATACCGAGGGTCCTGGTCATAACGCATGAGTCATGTATCACCATTTTTTGTGGCAGTTCCTTTTTTTTGTCAAAGACCATCTGTTCAGCCTTCTCTGCAAGGACCTCAAGGTAATGACGAACTTTCACCTGAAAGGAATCTATGTATCGGGGGAATACCTCCTTGAACATCCGGGTGGTATGAGGATCAACCGTTATGAGCTCTTCCACACCCCTGGACTTGAAAAGATCATCGAGTTTTTTCATATGCGGCACGCATGCCTCTTCCAGGCCCAAGTCATGCAGAAGTATTCCGCTGTAGGGCTCTGATTCATAGAGATAGCCCGGATTCACTCCCGCGGAACGCAGGGCAAGGTAGATCCCCCTCAGTACATTTACACCTCTTTTCCTCATGTCATCGCAATCACGTGCCATATACCGGATCACCCTCTCTCCCAGGAAACGGTTACCCTTGTCCATCACCTTTCCCAGGCCCTTTCTTGAAAGAAAAGGACGGGCCATATAGGCCATCTCTGTTGTCTTGATGACAAAGGGAAGCATCTGATACATCCTTGCTGTCAGAAACTGGGTCTTCCCCTCTTTCGGGACCGAAAGGCCTTCAGTCCAGTCTGTCCAGTACGGCCTTTTGAACCCCAGGGGATCACCGCTTCGTTTCATATTGTTTTTGAGAGACTCGAGGCTTTGAGAAATCAGGTTCTTTGATCTTTCCATTTTTTCCTAATAAGTGAGTTTTCCGGTTATAAGATTTCTGCCCATTTCCATTATCTTGCATATCTCTATATCCTGTCCCTTGCTCTTGCAAACCCTTTCACATCTCCTGCATTCAAGGCAGCTGTATAATGAATAAACAAGGGCATCGTCCAGGCTCAGCATTCCGGTCAGAAGGTATTTCAGGGTTTGCAGTCTTCCATAGGCGGAAAATGTTTCAACTCCGTTTGATACCTGATAGGTCGGACATACATCAACGCAGAATCTACAGGTCCTGCACTTGGCGATCTCCCGCAGGATAATCTGTTTCAATGCGGTCTCTTCTTTCAAACCCAGCCCTCCAGGTTGCCCCTGTTAAGTATGTTCTTCGGATCCACCGACCTTTTGAGGGCCTTTAGAAAATTATAGTAATCGCTGCCATATTTTTTCTTCAGAAACGATGCCCTCTGAGCGGTAAGTCCCCATTCCCCCCCGCAACCTCCAAGCCTGCGGTTAAGATCTTCAGTCTTTTCCCTTACCTCCTTCACAAGCTCCTTTTTGGTTTCATCGTCTATCTCTTTTGTGGGATAAAATGCGTATGCATGTATGGTAGGGGCTCCTATGTGGCCAAAAGAATAAAACTGAGGGTCCTTGAGGCTGTTTACACCTGCAATTATCTCCTTTGCCTCTGTGAATGCCTCTTTCAGAAGATCCACCCTTGGAGTGATCTCGCTTCCGAACGTGGTGCCCAGTCTGTAGATGTAGTTGCCAGCCTCAGCCCTGCTGGCCCAAATCTTGTCCCATTCAGCCTTGTCTCTTACCAGTTTTGCCTCAACAGGGTTGCCGGTCTTAAGAAATTCCAGGAAATTACTCGCCTTGTCCTCACACCCCTTTTCAGTAGCGGCATGAACACTCATCATGGCAACCGCGCCTTCCGGTTCTTCCAGACCGACCGCTTCAAAACCTATCTTGGCCGCCTTTTCATCCAGATATTCATAAAAAAGCGGGGGAGAAATCCCCCGTCTGTACATCTCCATCACGGTATCCAGGATATCTTCGGTGCTGCTGTAATAGGCGACGATATTTTCGAAAAAAGGCATCGGCACAAGCCTCATCCTGATAGAGGTAAGAACGCAAAGCAACCCTTCGGAGCCAACCAGAAACTTGGTCGCTTCTATTCCAGCGGGCCTCCTTACCGATTCCGTGCCTGTATTGAGTATTTCCCCTGTAGGCATCACAGCCTCTAGGCCCAGCACGAAGTCGCCCGGTTTTCCGAGTGCGGAATCAACTGCATGGGCACTCGTGTTTACGGCTACAGCCCCCCCAAGAGTCGCAACCAGTTCACTTCCAGGAAACACCGGTAGCATTGCATTAAAAGGTGCCAGGATCTTTCTGGCCTTGGCAAGATGTATACCCGGGCCCGCCTCAAAATATCCCCTTTCTGGAAAGACTTCGATAGAATTCATCCTTGCAGTATCCAGAATCAGGCAGTTGGTCTTGGGCCTGGTAAGCCCTACCAGAGAAGTGCCTGAACCATGAATATGAACCGGGATTTCCATTTCGTTTGCATATCTTAGAAGAGCAGAAACATCCTTGGAATCGCCAGGCCTGACTACCGCATATGGAATGTTATGATCTTCCACATCATAGGGCATAACATCCTTTGCATACACAATCGAAGTAGGTTTATCGGAGAATACATTTTCATCTCCGAACTTTTTCTTCAGATCCCTAACAACCTTTTTTAAATCAAATCCCATTGAAATAGCCCTCACTGTTTCATTAACTCCGTGATAATACCTACATCCTTTACCTTTTCCAGATTATCAATCATATCCAGGAGTTGGTTGACCCTATCACTTCCGATCTTTATGCCGCTGTATTCAAGACACTTTCTGAACTTTTCCCGGCACTGATCCATAGATAAAGGATTAAGGGGATTTCCAAGAGGCGCCTTGATTCTGGCATCAAATTTTGTTCCATCCTTCATACTGACTTCCATGTTCACATGAAGTATGTCTTTGGCAGGCAGGGAACTGTCTTCCCTCACAAATACCTTTTCAGCAAGAGAGCGAGCCTTGTTGTCCATTATGGCCTCTTTCTCAAAATCTCCCAGGAAAACGTCACCTCTCAAAAGTGCGGAGCTCACCGTATAGGGGATGCTGAACTGGGCGTCTACCTGCGGATCGGTACCCATGACAAAAGGTTTTCCAACCATCTCAGTTACCATTTTGGAGGCACTGACATTGACGGAATCTATTTTTTCTTCTTTCTCCTTTACGAATTCTCTCAGTTTGAGGGCCGCGTCAATGGATGAATGGGTCATTCTACAGCAGGGATAAGGTTTTATGCTCAAATCGCTTATACCGAAATGCTCGCCCAGTCTTTCAATCACCGGCATGTAATCATATTTACCATGTTCATAGAGATTATAGTAGCCATAGGGGCCTTCGAGGAAGTCATGACTGCCTGTAATGCCCCCCTTTGCCAGAAAGGCCGACATTACGCCCGCCTGGGAAGCAAAACCCGGCTGCATCCTCTTGATAAGTCTCCCCTCCAGCAGTCCCTGACAGTTTCCCGATGTCTGACTGTAGACTATCCCAAGCACGTTGGTAAGACCATTTCTGTCAAGATTCATGAGTTTTCCGGCAGCCGTTGCAGCCCCGAAGGATCCACAGGTAGAAGAACGTATCCAGGAAAGAGGCCTGCGAATCGCAAGGCTCACCCTGCAGATAACATCCACTCCCAGTACAATCGCTGTAAGCAGCCTCTTGCCATCAACACCCCCTATTGCCTCGGAAATTGAAAGCGAGGCCGGAAGCACACTAACGAAGGTGTGAAGGGCGGTCTCATCCAGGGTGTCATCAAAATCAACCGCGTGCATCATTGTGCTGTTTGCAAGGGCAGCCATCGGTGGAGGGACTTTTTCCCCAAGTATAAGAAGAGAAGAACCTGAATTGCATCCCCACAGAGTCACAATATCTATAACATTTCTGCAACCGGGGGCATTTATCCCTGGAAATGTGACACCGAGTGAATCGATGATCAACCGTTTACAGTAATCCACCACATTCTTTTCAAGATCATCAAAGCCGGTCGAATAGATATTTTCAACAAGTCCCTGTTCAATACCTTTTTCACTGCCTTTTTTCTCAGACATAATTGACCCCTTGCTTACTCCAGTTTTCTGAACTCCTGCAGATAGGCCTTCGAATATGAGACTATCATCTCAAGCAATTTTCTTCCCTTTTCAGCAGATGCCGATTGAGGATTCCCGAGAGTACCGGTGTCGGTTACCTGACGTATATCCCGGAAAACCGTCTGTACAGAACCCATAAAATCTGTGTCGCCCAGTGAATTTCTGATCTTAAAAAGACTTCCATCAGGCGATTTCGCACCGTCGGCCCTCACCTTTTCGGTCCTGACCGTGTCGGGTCTGAGAGCCATTACAACAGAGGTCATGATCTCCCCGGCATGGGTAAACTTTCCCTCATCTATCAACCCTTTTCCCTGGATCAGGTCATTTGTGAGCTTCCAGACACTGAGCATGCCGATTTTTATCTGCTTTTCAGCTATCATGCTTCTTGCGATATCTTCCACGCAGGCATTGTTTCCCTTGTGCGCATTCAAAAAGACAAACCGCCTGATTCCGTGGTCAAAAAGGCAACGGCAACAATCGAGAAGCAGCCTGGTCAGTGTATCGTGCTCAAAAGAAATGGTGCCTGGGAAAGGTTTGAACCACTTGGAATACCCCACATTAATAGTAGGTGCCAGAAGAATTCCCTCTTCATCCGTCAACTGCTGCGCTACCCCCTCCGCGACAATAGTGTCGGTTCCAAGGGGCAGATGAAGACCCTCAAGCTCCACCGATCCCATGGGGATCACAACCACTGAGTCCGGTCCCACCCTGTCGCGGAATTCTTCCCATGTCATATCCATGATAATGTTGGAGGGCATTTGTTTTCTCCCTTCTGCAATAAAAGACCAAGGACTGAAAGTAATAAGGTTCGCCTCCGACTTAGTTGGAACGAAAGGAGAAGGCTGAAATGATGGTTCCTTTCCCCTAAAACGAGCAGTAATCCGGCAGATACTTTCACAAGCCTGCAATGGATTTAATGTGCCTGTCGGTTTTCTCGTCATAACCTTCGGGCATTATCTTGGAATAGGTGTAGTATGTCTCAAGGAGGTGTTTTTTTGTCATCTCAAATGCCGTTAAGGGATCTCCTGACGCAATGGCATTTTTTATCTCCCGGTGTTCGGAGATAAGCTTTCTTATCGCCTCTTTATCAAGCCTTTTCTGTGTCATCTCTATGATAAGGGCGCTGAATACCTGGGTTATCGAGTCACAAATAAAAAGATTTACATAGTTACGGGTAATCTTCGCCACTTCACAATGAAAGCGGACGTTTATCAGGCGGGCCTCTTTCCGTGATTTGGAAAGTTTTTCCTCTGCCCTGTCAAGAAGACGGCAAAGGTTTTCGATATCCTCCCGTGTATGTAGAAGAGCTGCACTTCTTGAAAGGTTTGGTTCAAAGTAGAGTCGTGTCTCAATAAGATTGGCGAAATTTACTTTTCCCATCTGGATAAGATTTTCAAAACTCTGGGTAATAGGCTGAGGGGTAGGCTCCGATACATAAGCACCGGCATGAAGCCCCCTTCTTATTGATATAAGCCCGAAGCTTTGAAGATTTTTCAAGGCGTCTCTTATAGTTACTCGACTTACCTGAAATTGATCAACCAGCTCTCGTTCAGAAGGCAACTTATCGCCAGGCTTGAATGCGCCTGCGTTTATGGACTTTCGAAGCTGTTTCTCAACTTCCTTGGAAAGAATCGGTTTTTTTATCGATTTAAAGTTTTTCATGGCACGGGAAAAAGCGATCCCCCTCTTTGATGTCTGTTGTCAGACTACTATAAAATAAATTTTCCCCACGTCAAGATCTATCTGGCATCCAAGGGAAATTAATTCAAAACCTCATGAAGATTTAAGGAAATTCTTTCTTTGGGCGGGCATATCAGATTATCGGCTTTCTTTGTTTCTCTCCTTTACCAGCTTTATAAATGCCTCCAGATTTTTTTCGGTTCTGAATTCATTTTTGTAAAGGTCTTCACACCATTGCGAAAGGCCCCTTCTGAAAATACCTTGCATAAGTTTATCCACGCTATCGGGCCCCTTTGACCGCAGCAGTTGAAAAAGCATATCATTGGGGACCTTTACCGGATAGAGCATGGATTCCTCACTGTCATTTTTCAAATGATCCTGTATGCTCTTAAGTAACCTAAGCTTAATATATCTTTTTCTGTATTCCTTTTCATCCATAACGGATCTCTTTATATTCTGCCGTTAATTTTAAGATCAAATCATTTTTTAGTCAACCGCGGCCCAGTTTCCAAATCCAACCGTCCAATTTAGTCAAAATAAGCACTCGCTTGAAATTTTTTTGATACCTTTGACAGGTGCCGAAAAGCTGCAACAATGTGCGCGGCCTATATGCCTTTGTTTCACTCCTTCCTGGTAGATCAGTTTCTTTGTTGTTGAAACGACACCAGGGGGGGAAAAACTGCATGCAATTTTTCCAAACATTGAACTAACTGTAGGCATTAGATCTTTTATTTGTAGAGGTAACAGCGACAAAATGACCGTTCAAGCTCTTGACTTGTCTTATTTCATATGACATTAACACTACGCGTTGCTATTTCATATATGACACTGGCCTAACATTTACCTGAATTAATAATGTTCAGTTAATGTTTAGATTTATTATTTGCGTGTTTCAAGTGGTAATTCTATTCCTGTATTGGGAGTCGAAAATGAGAATCGAACGCTCAAAAAAAAAGACGCGCGTAGTAGTAACCGGACTAGGTGCCATTACGCCTCTGGCCATAGGCGTTGAAGAAAGCTGGCATTTTCTTCTTGAAGGCCGCTCCGGAATAACCAAGATCAATGACTTTGATACTACAAATATGCGCACCAAAATTGCAGGGCAGATAAAAGATTTCAATCCGGGCGATTTTATGGACCGGCGATTTGAAAAGCGTTTCGACAGATCAATAAACCTCGCCGTGGCTTCCAGCATCATGGCAGTTAAAGATTCAGGAATCGTTCTTTCAGGAGAGGCTTCCGACAAGACCGCTGTTGTAATCGGCAATTCACTTGGCGGCATTGCTCTGTTAGAAAAAAACATCAACAAAATAAATGCATCAAAAAACAGCAGGATCTCGTCCTACCTGGTTCCGGGAACGCTACCCAGCATGATCTCCGGCCTTGTTGCGATCTGCATTTCCGCTAAAGGTCCCAATTTCGCCATAAATGCCGCCTGCGCTTCCGGCGCTCATGCGATCGGACAAGGTTTCAGGCTCCTACAGAGAGGCGAATGCGACAGAGCGGTTGTAGGAGGGAGCGAGGCAGCGATAACGAGGATTATGTTCCTGGGTTATGATTCCATGAAAGCCACTTCAAAGCGCAATGACGAGCCTGAGAAGGCCTCACGACCCTTCGACAAAAACCGTGACGGTTTCGTGCCGGCAGAGGGCTCCGGCATACTTATTCTTGAAGATCTTGATTCCGCAATCAAGAGGAACGCAGGGATATATGCCGAAATAATAGGTTATGGCTCCTCTTGTGATGCCTTTCATGTAACCGGTCCGGATCCTGAAGCGGATGGACCGGCAAAAAGCATGATTAACGCCCTGTCTGACGCAGGCCTTTCACCTTGTCAAATAGACTGCATAAATGCCCATGGCACTTCCACAGAGCTGAACGATATATCTGAAACAAAGGCTATCGGTCGAGTGTTTGGTAAAGGCAGCAGGCGAATTCCGGTTACCTCCAATAAATCGATGACCGGACATATGATAGGGGCAACAGGTGCGGTTGAATCTATTTTTTCAATCCTTTCAATTCGTGATGCAATCATCCCTGCGACGATCAATTATGACACCCCTGATCCTCAGTGTGATCTGGATTACGTGCCTAATTCCGCCAGAAAAATGGACGTAGAATGCGTCCTGTCAAATTCATTCGGTTTCGGAGGCAATAATGCCTCCTTGATATTCAAAAAATTCGAGTAAAAGAAAACGACTCTTCTCCAACTTGTTTGTGAAAAGATTTCAATGGATCAAAAATTCGAGGGATTAATTGTTTTCATAAGGTTAACGGTAACAATTCAAAAATTATTTTTTGACAAGGAGCGACCGGATCATGAGTGAATTCGAAAAAAGATTTACCAACGACTTCGTCTATCTGCAGAGTTTTATGAGAAACGTGGAACGGAATCCTTTTAGGAATGCACTTACCTGTACAACCGAAAAAACCGGTTGGACCTATGATGAGCTGAACAAGGAATGCAACAGGCTTGCCCATGCAGTTAGGCAACAGGGACTCAAAAAGGGTGACGTCGCCATGGGTTCTTTGTTTAACACAGCCGAATACGTTTTCTGCTGGATCGGCCTCCAAAAGGGGGGAATAATTTTTTCTCCGATTAACTTCAAACTGGCGGAAGGAGAAATTGCCCTTCACATTGAAGACAGCAGGCCCAAGATTTTTTTCTACGACTCAGAGGTTAAAGAAACCGTCGAAAAGGCGATACTGACATCGAATCATAAACCGGAAAAAATCATCATGGTGGGAAAGGGAAATCCTTTCAAGGGTTCCATAAGCTACGCCCAATACGTCGGTGGAATGCCTGTAGACGACATCTTCCCTGAAGACATATCACCTTTCGATGAAACGGTCAGGCTATACACATCGGGAACCACAGGCAATCCAAAAGGGGTACCGTTTAACAGCATAAACAACCTGATAAGGAGCTACGACGTGCTTATGCACTTCCCCCTGAGCCCCCTTGACAAGACGATGAACATGTCGCCATGGTTTCATGCAGGAGGCCTTCACAGCGGGGGGCCATGCCCCACCCTGCATGCTGGTGCGGAGATATTCGCATTAAAGACATTCAACCCCCGTCTGGTTCTTGATTACGTAGAAAACTACAAATTAACCTTTCTGGTAGGGGCACCTGCGAATCTTGAAATGCTCGCTGCCGCCCAGCTAAGGAATCCACGTGATCTGAGCAGTCTGAAAGGAATCACTACGATGGGCGCACCTCTCAGCAAGGAGGCCTGTCTAAAATATCAAAAGCTGCTTACACGCAATATATTTAATGGCTACGGCACCACCGAAACATTCTGGAATAGTTTTTTAAGGCCTTATGAACTACCGGAAAAAGCCGGGACAGCCGGAAGGGCCTGCACGGACGATCTCGTAAGGGTGGTGAAGATCTATGACTACAAGGAGCATGCAGAGCCGCATGAACTGGTAGAGGCTGACGGCAGGGAAGAGGGAGAGGTGATAATCCAGACGCTCAAGGCGCCCTACAGGTACCATAACAAACCTGAGGATGATAAAAATTACTATAACGGCTGGTATTACACGAAAGACATTGCCACATGGGATAAAGAAGGCTTTATCACCATTTGCGGACGGAGAGACGACATGATTATCTGCGAAGGAGAAAACATACACCCCGCGCAGATAGAGGCGATAATCAATGAGCATCCGGATGTCGAAGACTCTATTGTCGTCGGAATACCCGATAAGATAAGGGGCGAGGCACTTGCCGCCTATATCGTTAAATCAAACGAGGGCCTTTCCTCAAAAGAACTCTTCAAGTTTCTCACTGAAAATCCCGGGCTTTCAAAATTTAAGAGACCCCGTTACATAAAGTTTACTGAGGAAATTCCCATTACCCCGACAGGTAAAAAGAAATATTTCATTGCCAGAAAAACGGCATTGGAGGATCGCAAAAGCGGTACCCTGAAAAGACCGTAAAACAAAAATCAAACAGCAGCCCGCCTTTTGATATTTCAGGAAATTGCGTGAAATTTCTTATTCCGCGATGTAGATTACTTCAATTCTGAAATAACAAAGGATGCTGCTTTTTCAAAAAAAATTCAACTGGGGCTTGATTCCTTCCTCTTCACCCAAGTATAATCCCTCAAGACACTTAAAAATTCAGATCAAGTCACAGCAAGGGGGGATATGGTGGGCCTGGTTGATATCAGAAATATATCCAAAGACTACCTGATGGGCGAGGTTCATATACAGGCGCTCAAGGATGTAACGCTTTCAATTGAGGAAGCGGCCTTTGTTTCTTTTGTAGGACCTTCGGGAAGCGGTAAAACCACCTTGCTTAATATAATCGGATGTCTGGACAGGCCTTCAAAGGGAAAAATTATCGTAGACGGAACAGATGTCAGTGATCTGAACCGCAAGGAAAGCGCTGATTTCCGAGGGTCGGTCTTTGGATTTATTTTTCAGACATTTAATCTTTTTCCTGTTCTGACCACATACGAAAACATTGAATACCCTCTTGTCATGATCAAAGACAGAGCCATCTCAAACCGCAAGGCGCAGGTAATGGAAGTACTTGAGGCTGTGGGCATGTCCGATCAGACAGATAAACGACCCGACCAGCTTTCAGGAGGACAGAGGCAGAGGGTAGCCATAGCCCGCGCCCTGGTGACACGCCCTAAACTGGTACTGGCAGACGAACCCACGGCAAACCTTGACCGCAAAACCGCATTAAATGTTATCCGCCTTATGAAGGAGATGCGGGATAAATTCCATACCACATTCATTTTCTCCACTCATGACATTGGAATTATGGAAGAAGCGGAAATCATTCACACACTTGAGGACGGCCGCCTTATTGACTCTAAAGTACTCCAAGGAAGCGGAAAGGAGTGATCAAAATGATTCGCATTTTCAAGATGGCCCTTCGCAACCTGATGCGCTACAAGAGACGAACACTGCTGACATCTCTGTTGATCACTCTGGGAGTGCTTATGGTCATCCTTTTCTCCGGTCTGTCAGGATCATTCAAGGCAATGATGATCGGCCAGATTACAGATGCTAATATCTCCCAGATCCAGATCCATAAAAAAGGATATGTGTCTTCCATGGATTCAGTACCCCTGAACCTCAATCTGGACAAAAAAGGGTATGCCGATATAGAAGGGGTACTAAAAGGTCATCCCTCTGTTGATGCCTGGGCACCAAGGATAAAGCTTGGCGCCATGCTGAGCAACTATTCAGAGACAACCAACATCAGGCTCAATGCAATTGATCCGGAAAAAGAGGTGAAGGTTTGTCCTGCCGTGGGGGACAGGGTGACATTCCTGGAAAAGGATAGGAAGAAACTCATAAATCCGGGCGAAATCATTATTCCGGATAAGCTTGCAAAGGGAATGAAAATATCCCCCGGAGATACAGTGGTACTGGTCGCCAACAATAAAGAAGGTTCGGTAAACGGCCTCAATTTCACAGTGGCAGGCATTATAGAGGCCATAGTGGGGCCACAGGGAAAAGAGGGTTACATCCACATTAAAGATGCCTCAGACCTGCTTCGCATGGAAAAGCCGGAGATCACCGAGGTGGCCGTACGCCTCAAGGACTTCAACATGCTATCTTCCGTCTATGAAAATCTTGCATCTTCAGCGGCAAAATTTAAGAATAAAAAAGGAAATCCCGCCTTTGAGATCCACACGTGGGAAAAGCTCTCCCCTTTTTACAATATAGCCAGAATGATCGATCTCATGTCAGGGACGATGAAGCTTATCATGATTTCTATCGTGCTCATCAGTATCTTAAACGTTATGATCATGAGCGTGTATGAACGGGTCAGAGAAATCGGGACCATGTCAGCAATCGGAACTACGCCCGGCAAAATCATGGCACTCTTTCTGGCCGAGGGATTTACCCTTGGTTTGATCAGCATTGCTGCCGGCAATATTATAGGCCTTTCAGGAATTTTCATCCTGAATGTCTATAAAATCCGCTTTTCTTTCGGCAGGATGGACAACCTGATTTTGACCCCCTCTGTCAGTTTCATCGAAATGCTCTGGCTTTCCGTTATAGTATTGCTTGTTTCGGTTTTTGCCAGCCTGCAACCGGCTCATAAGGCCTCGAAGATGGAGCCGATAGAGGCGTTGGGACACGTCTAATCGATAGTATAATGGAGGCGATATGCCAAGGGTTCTAGCTCTAATTATTATCAGCCTGTTGACCTCCCTGCCCGCATATTCTGCTGAGGGAGACGAAATCCTACAAAAAGTTGATAGGAACCTTAATCCCGAGGCCTTTGACATGTATCGGAAACTGATCAATGTCGAACCGGACGGCTCAAAAAAGGAATTCATCATGTATTCCATTAAAAAAGGGCGGGACAAGGTGGCATCCGTCTTTTTATCTCCTGCCAGCGAAAAAGGTCGTAGCACATTGAGGGTAGGAGAGAATATGTGGCTCTATATCCCGAACGTGGGAAAACCGATTCGCATCACCAGCCTCCAGTCCGTAACCGGAGGGATATTCAACAATGCCGACATAATGAGACTCGACTACAGTGCCGAATACAATTGCGACAGGGTCGACAGGAAAGAAGACCTTATGACGCTTCACTTGAAAGCCAAAACCAGATCTGTTGCATATGACGGTGTCAAGATGTGGGTGGACAAGGAAAAACTGCTTCCCGTCAAGATAGAGTGTCTTACCTCATCCGGAATGCTTATCAAAACCCTCCATTTCAAACAAACTTCAGATTTCGGTTCAGGGATTGTTCGTCCGGCAGTGATCGAAACCGACAGCCCGTTGCATAAAGGATACCGATCGGTCATGATCTTTGCCAAGATCAAGAAAAAAAACCTCCCGGATGAAGCATTCACCCTTAATTTTCTTTCCAGGATCGAAAGCCTTCGATGAAGAGTACACTTATTTTCTTGAGCATCTTTTTTACAGGCTGGTCTTTATCTTGTCCGGGGCTGGCTTTTTGTCAGGATGAATATCAGTTTGACCTATCTGAAATTGAAAGGAAAATCGAAAAAAAACCGTACGAATTAGGCGGATTCTTCGAGTTCAGACCGGTTCTATCAGGTCTCAACCGGGATAGTGCCTTTTACAGTCTTCAATATTATAATCAATCAGGCGAATCGACCCGGGAACAATACAATTTAGGGCTCCGTATAGAGGGAAGTCTTCGGAAAAACATCACGAGTCTTTATTTGAGAACCGACAGCCTCCTTTGGCATGACAGACCGGAATGGGATCGAGATACTACCTTGTCGGAAGGTTATGCTTCCCTTAAGCCCGGCCCTGGTCTTACCGTTAATGCGGGCAAGCAGGTAATCCCATGGGGCAAGGGTTATGCCTTTAATCCTGTCGCGTTTACCTCCCGCTCCAAGGATCCCGACAACCCCACAGATGCCCTTGAAGGCTATTATGCACTTAGCGCCGATCTGATAAAAAGCTTCGAAGGCCACCTCAGGACCGTTGCCTTCACCCCGGTCCTGATTCCGGTAACTGAGAACATAAACGATGATTTCGGTGATCAGGATCATATAAATTTTGCGGCCAAACTGTATCTCCTGCTTTGGGATGTTGATCTGGATCTTCTTTTTTTCACAGGCGAAAGCCGAACCAGCAGTTACGGCCTTGATTTTGCCACAAATATCAGGGAAAACCTTGAAATCCACGGGGAAATAGCATGGATCACCGACTTTGATGAAAAATCCATTGACACCATCGGCAATGTCTCTATTGAGGAATCAGACGTCATGAGTTCCCTTTTGGGAATCCGCTACCTAACGGCAAATGACATTACCTTCTTAGTTGAGTATTATCACAACGGCGGAGGCATTAAGGAGACAGACGCTGAGAATTTCTTTCGGTTCGTCAAAAACTCATATGACACGTATGTTTTAACCGGTAACAGTGCGGGACTATCAAAGGCAATCCTGACATCAAGAGGCTCGATGGCGGTTGCCAAACCGATGAAAGATTACCTTTATTTTAGGGCCACTTGGAAAGAACCCTTTGCTATCCTGTATTTTACACCGGCCGTGACTTCGATTGTCAATCTGAACGATCAGAGTCTGTCTATTACCCCGGAACTTCTATACAGCCCCGGAACCAATCTGGAATTCAGGTTCCGCACTAGCTTTCTGATCGGAGATGAATACAGTGAATACGGAGAAAAGCGGAATGCCTATAAGATAGAGCTGAGGGCCAGATATTATTTTTAAGTGCAGTTAGCCACAAAACCGGAATTTCATATGCAGAAGCATGATTTTCATGCATTCATCAATTCAGTCAAATAGGCTTTAGCATCTTCGGGAACCCAGGTGAATTCGATTTCAATCCTTTTTTTTAGGCCGCGAGAGTCGGGCTTATCGTTCGAGAGAATTTTGGCATAAATTTCAGATAGCTGCCGTTTCCCGATATGATCTATCCGGATAAGAACATTAGTGTGCTTACTGAGATTTTCTTCAAGCATAATCTCTGCTGATGATTGACCCAGTCGTATTATCCGCCCATTAATGGCATTATCGGATACAGACTTTCCCTCTATTGGAGAGCATCTAATTGAAAGAGGCGGGACAAGCAAAGTGTACTCTTCCTCCTTTTTTTGAGGTAACCTCAGTTTATATCCGCCTTTTATTTCAGCCACATCATACAAGGTCATAGGCTCAGGCAATCCCTTGAAACGGGCGCTTATGGTACCTTTTATTTCCAGACCGGAACTTATTCTCTCATAAATGCTGGGACCTACCAGGATTTGACCGCCGACAGTATATGACTCTATTCTATAGGCGGTGTTGATAGCACTCCCGATAGCACTGTACTTGGAACGTTTTTCGGAACCGATATTTCCTACCACCACCTCTCCTCTGTTGATCCCAATCCCAATGCCCAGTTCCGCAAGACCACGCTGCCTCTGATCTTGGTTAACTTTCACCATTTCTCTCTGCATCTCGATTGCGCACGCGACAGCCCGCTCCTCATTGTCCCCCTCGTCTAAAGGTGCTCCGAAAAACACCAGTATACCGTCCCCCTCGATTTCATTAACGGTTCCCCTGTATCTTGATATTATCTCAACCATGCGTTCAAGATATCGATTTAAAATATCTATGGTCTCGCGGGGAGAAAGCCTGGCTGAAAGAGAGGTAAAGCCCCTGATGTCCGAAACCATAAAGGTGACCTCTCTGATCTCTCCGCTCATTTCAAGTCCGCCCGGAGATTCAAGCAGTTCATCAACCACCTCGTCACTCAGATACCTGCTGAAAGTGGCGCGGATAAAATTCCTTTCTTTTTCTTCGCTGATATATCTGTAAACAACAATGGATATGCCGGAAAGACCGATAACAAGAAGCGGCCTTATAATATTTAAAATAATATGGCCGTACAAAAACATTAAACCGGCAAAGACGAGGAAAAGACATGCAAGACAAAAGGTACCCACAGAGAAATATACGGAAGTAAAGCGGATCGAAAGCATGAATACGGTTAGAAGGATAAGGGCCTCGATAAAGAGCATGTTCCAGCATGACAGTTCGCGGAAAAATGACTCGGTAAGGATGGTGTGCATGGTATATGAATGAAGGGCACTTAACGGGAGAAGCGAATCGGTTGGAGCCGGACCTATATCCGCGGACCCGGTCATGACCTCTGATACAACGATGATCTTTCCTGAAAGTTCCTCTTTCCACAACTCAAGCGCTTCACTTTCTTTTGAAGCATTAAGCACGTCCACGAAGTTGTAGTGTTTGAGCCTCTCCCAGGCTCCGATAAAATCAACGATCATATTTCCCTGTCTATCGATAGGGATCTCAATGTCGTGAATCGATGTTTCCCCAGGTTTTTTTGCATCTCTTAGAGTTATGCTGTCACCCGGTTCAACAATGATTTGTTCAGGCGCGACGGAGAGGTACTCACAGATGGCCCTGAATGCAAAGCTTGGATAAAAGGCCCCACCATGCCGTACAATCAAGGGCATGCGCCTATACACACCATCACGGTCTACATTTAAACTCAAAAAACCGAGCCCCTTTGAAACAGATGCAAGGGCGGGGAAGGTTATCATTGCATTTGTTCCTTTGAAAATCTGATCGGCATCTCCTTCGACCTGCAGGTGCCATTTTGTCATGTCAAGATAATGCCTTTTTTCACGGCTGCTTGTCGATTCTCTTTGGGTTTTACCAGGTAGGTCTTCACCAGCTTCCTGCAATAGAAACGCCATCCCAAAGTAGGCGCATCCGGCATTTCTAACTGCTTCGATCAGCTGTCTGTCTTCTTTATCGGTTCGCGGAGTAGCAAAAATAAAATCATAAAGGATTGCCGCCACATCCATCTTGGAAAGGTTGCTGATTGCCTGCGCATGGTGGGAACGGTTGAGATAGAAATTTCCGAGGCGTTCCACGCTGCTGTCTGTGAGGTCCAAATGTACGATACTTTCATTATAGGGGGCTTTAAAATACTTGGATGACGATCTAAACAAGAAAAGTGAATCAGTGGTGCGGGCATTCCAAACTTCAAACAGCCCTGGAAGGATAAGAAAAAAGAGGTGCACACCTACAAAGGAAAAAAGCAGGATGACAGGGATGGTCCTTAATCTATTTCTTTTCCTTGTGATCAATGGTGTATGTCTTACAGTAGAGGTCAGGTGCACATATCTCTTTCGCTAATGACTCGATGGAAGGGGCTGATCGTGTGCTTTTAGACAATCCGCGCACCCTGCCGCCGATATTAAGGGCCCTTTCAGCTGCCCCCCCCAAAGCAAGTTGCTCTTTTAGCTTCAACCGTATACTTTTGAGAAATCGCCCTTCCACCTCTTTTTTCCGGTTTGATGGAGCGGTTATGTACTCAGAATATAGGCGCTCAATTGATGCCAACCTTTTTAAAGAGGCCAGCAGGTAAAACTTCTCCAGACCCACATCATCGTCAAGTTCAAACCACATTTCACCATCGGGGATATAATTATTTTTGGGGTAGAAAGGGCAATTGAACTGACTGAAGGAATCTGGAAATAAGAGCGAGATTTCCCCCCTTGCGTTCCTATAAAAGAGATAGACATAACATCGTTTCTCTATGCCTATAAGCAATTTTAACTGGTCTCCGCTCCTGAGGACCGTGTCCTGCTCAATCGGCTCAAGGTGTCTATTGCCCTCGGGGCCAACCATCGCTCCGAAGGCCCAGAAAAAGCAGACATCTCCTTCCTCCGCCGCAGGTACTGTTTCCTGGCCAACCAGCAGCGTGGAAAATGCAGCTATAAGCATAAGACAAACCAACTTCGACAAATTCAAAACGCCATCCTCTTTAAACTGCCTTATTTAGATAAATTGCATCTTTTTTCTTTAAGGATACTGTTTTTTGTATTTTTTTGCGATGTTTTTTTGCGCTTTTTACATTTCCCATAATCAGACTAAGGGTTTTCGCCCTGAAATTCCCTTTATAATCAAATCACATCGTCCTTTGGCACCTTCCGTCTGACCACTTAAACGATACAAAAGGTACCTGGCATGATCTTTATAAACCGGCTATTTACTGAAATGATCCCATCCAACGGAGACAAGATCCCTTCTGACACCATCCGGCAGCAATAGAGATATATTCTCCTTATGTTCCGTAATCCTTCCAACTTCACTTACCGGGATATCGCTGACCGAAAGGATGGTTTTTTTTATTTTATCTATATTTTCCGGCGGACAGGTTATTATCAGCTCATAATCATCACTTTCACTCAAAAACATTTCATAAGAGTCCTCATTCAAAACAACCGAGGCCTTTTTCAACTCTACGCTAAGGGGCAACTTGGATCTTATTATTTCCGCTCCCACGCGGCTCTGTTCGCATACATGACCGAGATCTCCCAAAAACCCGTCACTCATATCAATCATGCAGTTTGCGTACCCGCTCATTGCAACCGCCCTTCCCTCCCTTGCACGATGCGCCGGCCGGTTATATTTTCTTACCAGGGCATTATTGTACGTATCATCGCCAGACTCGGAGTTCAAAAGCAACTTGAGCCCGGCCGCGGATTCACCGGGAAACCCGGTGACAATTATCGCATCACCTGCTTTGGCCGTTGATCGCTTCAAGATAAGATCCTCTTCGACCTCACCAATAAGGGTTATATCTATGAACACATTATCCGACTTTGTTATATTCCCGCCTATAATTGAGGCGCCAAGGGGATTAAGCTCCTCGGTAAATCCCATGTAAAGGTCTTCGACATAGGCCGTAGGCATATCTCCCTTGAGGCCCAGAGAAACCAACGAATGTACCGGAACTCCCCCCATAGCCCCTATATCACTGATGTTAATCGCCATAGCCCTCCTTCCAAGGTCATAGGCGGAAATATGCCGGGGCAGATAATGCCTCCCCTCAACCACCGAATCGCATGTGACAAGAAGCTGATAACCCTCTTTTGGACTGAAAGAGGCACAGTCATCGCCGATTCCCAGGTATGCCTTACGGCCTTGGGAGGCATTTTTATCGATAATGTCATGTATCCTTTTGATCAACCCGAATTCACCTGTATCTGAGATATTTTCTCCCATCATGTTTTCCCCGTAATCATTACAGCTTGACATTCCATTATTTTACAACCCTGAGAAGGTAGGTTTTCCGAATCCTTTCCCAAAGGGCCTCTAATATTATCTTCGATGCATCCATTTCCGTTATCATCTCCTGACCTGATCTTACGTGACAGACTTCCAGAAGCTCACTGTTTCCCGAACCGAGTTTAAAGTTCAATATGATATATTCTCCCAAGGCCCCGTACAGGACGCCCAGATCCTCCTTATTTAATCTTGAAATGATGGCCTTTTCCCTCAATGACAGCCTGGATTCAATGGTGTCAACCGCTCTATCCATTCCTGTTGGAGGAAAAAGAGAGGCATCTGAACGACCTAGTGAATCACAAATGGATATGCCCACGAGATTAAGGCATAAAAGGGTCTTGAGCGCCTTGACAGCTGCGCCGTATATGCCGGGATCCTCGCTCGATCTTGGACCCGCCACATTCAATATCTCTATACTGTTTTTATCGATCCATGAACTCGCCGAACCGGCCCCCGCCAGTAATTCGATAGCTCCCAGATCAAGATTTAACCATGGTTTCTCATGACTCAAAGCCAGTGTGCGGGTCAGCCTCGATCCACCCTTAAGACCTCCCCTGGATATTATGAGGGTTCCATCTGAATGCGCAACATTTTTCTCCGTCCTTGCGGCATATCTTCTCGTATCAAGTTCAGTCAGATTATAACCGGTTGCAATAACACCATCCTCAGCCTTTCGCCCCTTTGGAACGAACCCGCCGTGGTCGATTCCAAAAGATATCGCGACATCGAGCGCGGCCCTGTCAACACCGGTTTGCCCGCCAGAAATTATCTTGGACAGCATAAAATCTCACCTACCAAAAAAATATGATTCTAACACCGCCTCCAGTAAGGCTCCCGCCGATCTGTCTCATTATCAGGCCTGTAATTTATTCAATGGTATCCCGATTTTTCAAGTTAATTTCTCAGCACGATTTCCTCAACCTGATAATTCCCCCTGCCGATGGGAACCTGGATGGACACATCTTCCGAATACTCCATCATCCCTTACCTTCATACCGATATCTTAATCAGACGATCTGTTCGGTATGTCCCGAATCCATGACCTGATTCAGGCACAATCAACCATGACTTGAGATTTCGACTTCCGGCATCGCAATATATTGCAGCAAGGCGCCCGGGAGCGACGACTGATGCGCATGCCCTATAGATCACGAATCTCTTCTTGATGGTTTATCAGGGGATATCGTTACACCTTTACATGGAGAAAGGAATCTTGTATTTATGTTACCTTTTAATTTTCACGTAAGATAACATTATAGATCGAACATGAAGCTTTCACAATTCATTCCGAATCATACCTGTTATACCAAGGGCCTCTGGATTTCTAAATGGAAACTGCATGGACCCTTGATCGATTAGTGCGGTTAACCATGGAAAAAAATACAATAAAATACGATTGCCTCCTACTTCTCACAGCCTTTATTTGGGGGTTTGGTTTTGTTGCCCAGAGATCGGGCATGGAATATATAGGGCCTTATTTGTTCAACGGAATCCGTTTTGCTCTCGGAAGCTTCGTTCTTATCCCGTTGCTCTTTAAGGAAGTAAAAAAGCCGATACAACAGAGCCCTGATTTTGCGCCCATTAACAACGGGATGAAATTTCTGGCCGGGATCTTCGCCGGAATTATACTTTTTTCCGCAGCATCTTTCCAGCAGGTAGGCCTGGTATACACAACCGCAGGCAATGCAGGGTTCATAACGGGCCTTTATGTTATCATAGTGCCTATACTCGGAATTTTTCTGGGAACCCGGCCCGGCCCCGGCAACTGGACGGGAGCGATACTGGCCTCATTCGGGCTTTATCTCTTGTGTATAAAGGGATCTTTTTCAACCTCCTTTGGAGACATTCTTCAATTGGCGGGAGCCTTTTTATGGGCGATTCACGTCCTTTTCATAGGCTGGATTTCTCCCAGGAGTTCTCCGATACTGACGGCTTTTATGCAGTTTGCCACATGCTCTGTTTTCAGTCTTGTTACGGCCTTTTACCTGGAAGATATCTCCATCGTTTCCATATTTAATGCAAGCATCCCGTTAATATATGGTGGAGCCCTGTCAGTAGGCGTCGGGTACACACTTCAAGTAGTTGCCCAGACAAAGTCCAAACCGACACATGCTGCAATCATCCTAAGCCTTGAAGGTGCATTTGCGGCACTTGGGGGATGGCTCATCCTGGGCGAAGTCTTATCTCCTAGGGGGATTGCCGGCTGCTGTCTGATGCTTTCCGGCATGATTATCTCGCAACTGTGGGCACTCCTTCAAGTATGGGTAAATGAAAGACATTCAAAAAAAAACATCTAGACTGGTCCCTGCCTCATTAACCGCCAGCTTTTTTTGCCTTTTGCTTGGCAGCCATCAGTTTGCCGTGTGATATATGCAGCAGGTTCGCCAGTTTATGCATAAGATAGTCCTCGTGTGCCTCAAGCCTACCGTCTGCAAATGCAATTTTCCACGCCATCTCTATCAGGCGTTCTTTTTCTTTAACCGTGCACTCTTCATTTATGAGCCTGGTAAAACCCCATAAATCCGTGCTCTTTGCCAGCTCGCTTTCAGAGGAAGCTATCAATGTATCGGCATATTCATCCGGCAATCCATAATCCTGTTTTAAAACCGAAATCACGGTATTTCGTTCTTTTTCTGTGAACTCACCATCTATAACCGACATCTCCACAAAAAGGGCACATAAGGCAACACGAAGATCGAGACTCTTTTCATTTTGCATGTCTGCTTTCACTGTTCCACGTCTTACATAAAATAGGCGTTTGATCATTTCCTTCATTGAAATTTCTCCCTGCAGGGTGGGTATTTTTATGACTGCCGAAGGTATCATGGTAACATCTGCTTTTGCAAGCACGGGATCCAAATTCACTGCCGCATAAGCATATCTTCAGGCCTGGTTTAGGCTTTGCGCCTACTTTCCCCCGGCGGTAAAACTTCAAATACAAGCGACCCGGGAGCAACGGCTGAGGCCTATTACCTGCATTTCTTTGTTTCGCTTTTTGGTGTTAGATAAGGTGAAATGCATAGGAGGCGGGATATCGTTTTATCAAAGGTTTTCGTACAAAAAAGGGGCGAACCCATGAAGGATCCCGCCCCTTGCATATACACAATTTTTTTTAGAATTGACCAGCCAACAGGAATTCACCGAATGTTTTGCTGTTAGTTTACCTTTTGACTTTCCATTAAAACAACTTCCCGAAATGTCGTTTTTTTGGCGTCATCCTCTTAATTATTATTGATTAGGAGATACTCCAAAAGATGCACGTGCATCCGAGAAGTTTACCAATAATAATATTACGTATATATCAGATAATGTATATATTGTAGTTTGTCAAGTCTTTTTTTATAATTTAGCCATAATTGTAGTGAAATTATAATTTATTGACCATATGATCACATAATATCTTTCAGATCAATCGCTTCAATACTATCAATCAGCAGAAATCGACACTCCCTTCAGCCCTATTTCCTCCGCAACTTCCCTCATGCCCATAATCGTATCATTTATCAGGTCCGCCAAATCTATTCCGAGCATCTCGGCACCCTTCTCTATGATTGATCTGTCAACACCTGCCGCGAACCTTTTGTCCTTCCATTTCTTTTTTACCGATTTTGTCTTCACGTCCATCACGCTTTTCGAAGGTCGGATAAGGGCGGTGGTGGCTACAAGGCCTGTTAGTTCATCAACGGCATAGAGGACCTTTTCCATCTCGCTTTGAGGTTCCACATCAGAACATATGCCCCAACCATGACTGACAACCGCACGCACGTACTCATCAGGCCACCCGTTCTCCTTCAATATATCTTCGCTTTTACTGCAATGTTCTTCCGGGAACATCTCATAGTCCAGATCATGCAACAGACCGACTACCCCCCATTTTTCTTCGTCTTCCCCCCTTTTTCTGGCAGAGTACCTCATGACACCCTCAACAGCCAGGGCATGTTTCAGAAGACTCTCACTCTTGTTGTATTGCCTAAGAAGTCTCAATGCATCCTCTCTATTCGGATTTTTAGTGTCCATAGAATAACCCTCCTTTTATTTCCCTGATCTTCTTTCTCAAATCAGGGCATAGTAGCTTCGTGCATTTCATAAGCCACGTTAACGGGACACGATCTTTTTCCGATCGGTTTGTTGGGATTTCACCTTCTGGCTAAGATAACATTTTTGGACAGGCTCATTGGAAAATCTGGTGAAGCGCTTTCAGAAACTATTCAGATGCCCTTTACATACTCATAAAGTCTCGGATTAGTGCTCACCTCGTAATAATTTCTTTCTGTTTGCCCCTCAATCTTCAGTTCCTCGGGTGAAAAGCGCATTACTTTAGCTTCCCGGATCACGAGCCTTTGATGATTTCCGTTCACTGTAGGAAATTTACCGGTGTAAATTGTCACTTTTTCTTCTTGAATATCTTTAATGGAACACTCCGTTCGCCTGAGATCTATTTCACCGGATAGTTTTTCAAAACCTGACCGGTTCAGCTCTATGCCGTTGACATTATAGCGAATGAACATGTCCTCGGTTGGTGCTTCGAATTCTACCACGCTGGATGGCTCAAAAACATGCACGTTGAAGGGGCTTTTGTTTTTCGCGTAATACACTCTTAGAGATTTTTCGCATCCCGAAAGTCGATCGGCCAGGTTTATGGCCGGAGATATCATTATCCGTTTTTCACCATCGAAAAGAAAATCCGGAGGCGCATTATCAAAGCATATACCTATACCAAGTTCCAGAGTGGGGAGATTGTACCTCTTAGTGTTTGCATTATATCTCTTTATTATAGACAGCATATTTATCGCAAGTCCGCAGGAACGGGCCACGCTGTACCAATTTTCCGCGCGGTCCTGCTTTTCGCAGATGGAAAGGATAAGCGCATCACCTTCTATGAAAACTTTTGCAGCACCATATTTGAAAAGGACATCGGTGACAGGATCAAAAAAATTGAGACTAAAGTAGGATGCCGGATTTAGGCCCCGTTTTTTCATCTGATTTGTTATTTCAGTTGATCCCCGCACATCTGCCTTTATTATAGTATGATTCATGACAGGTTTTTCCCGTTCAACCGTCTCATCTTCAAGCAAAAATTCATAAAGGGTATTATTGGCACTTGAAAGCTTCATTACCTTCTCATCAGATGTGAGATTTATCATCTCAAAGGCCCCGGTCAAAATATCCCTGTTTCTAAGATCCCTGTGATACCTGGCAAAGTCTTTTAAAAAACGGATCAGCAATTTCTTTTTTTGTTTAGGACCCATTTTATCAAGGTTTCCAACCATCTTATCCAGGTAATCTTGCCGAATCTCCCTCCCGTCAGGTTTTTTCATGTTTTTAAGCTTGGATGTAATCATCTTTCTTGAAGAAGGGTCCACCAGATACTGAAGTAACTGCTGAAGAGGCATTGGAGGGCAGTAGTGCTGATAATGCTGAAGGAGTTCGTAAGAACCGCAAACCCTCTTTATAAGGCCTGTCCTCTTAAACTCCCGGTAGATAAAATTGAGGACCTGTTTCTGTTTCTTTATTAAAACCTTGAGATCCCTTATTTCCTCTTTACTCCCCTGTTTTTCTTTAAGCGTAATTGTTCTTTCTTTATTTCTGAACAAATCGACCAGGGTATCTATGTTTTCGACCTCTCCAATAAGCGCGTCAAAGTTTAAGCAAGGACTGTTCGTGTTTTCGCCCTCAGTCTCTTCAACCGTCCCCCTCCCGGGGCTGCCCTGTATTCTGGAGAATATTTGTTTTAAAAGGGAAAGGACCGTATCATATCGATTAGGTTCTTCAAAACGATGCCCTAACAGGACGTATTCCTCAATCATAAAGAAGTCATCAATAGATTGATCGGCAAAGAGAATCGGATTCAAGAGAAATTCTTCAGGTAAAACGGACTTTGTCCCGAAATTGTCCTCTCGAATCGCTTTTAAATGACCTTTCTGAATCTCCTCCAGATATGAGGATATCTCTCTTCCAACCTTTCGTAAAACTGACTTTCTTTTTAGTCTCAGGTCCGACATCCTCTCTTTAAGCCTTATTACCTGACGTAGATCCTTTTTGTAGTTAGAATCTCCGATCCACATGCTCTTTCCGGACAGATTCCTCTTATATCCCTTTTCATGCTTTCTTATCATCTCTTTAAAATTTTGAATAAAGACCTCGTACTGTTCGGGAATGGAATCAACGATCAATTTCGTCACCGCGACCTGCGCAAGTAGATCTATCTGGATATTACGCTCCAATTTGGTCCTGCTGACCGATTCGAGCATAATTGACCGGTAAACTCTCTGGAATTCCTCCTTTTCTCTAACCCAGGAAGAACCTTCCTCATTGGGAAGGACCTCTTCGGCTTTCAAACATCTCGCGATCAGCCGCAGTGAAATGCTCCTTACCGCCCTTTTAAATCCTGAACTCAGATGGACATCAATCCGGAAGTTGTCCACACCGGAGACAAGCCCGTCCATTGAAAATTCCAAAGCGTATGACTTGAGCGGAAATTCCTTAAGAGATGGGAATCTGCTGCCTAATTTCATGATGATTTTTTCCGTCGATTAAATGTCAAGGCCAAAAATTTAATGCCAAGAAGAACCAGCCAAAAATATCGCTCTGAAGTCGAGCTGATTTTCCCCGGAAAGGAGACAGCCTCTTTTCAGTTTAGTTAAAAGCCCTTTAAAACAAAGTCTATATCTAATACTTTTCAGAGTCAAATGATCATTGGCTCCCCAAATCCATCCTCCAGATAAGCCACAATCACCCCTTGCTTGGCAATTAGACTTAAACTCGAACTCCAACAGGTTAACCCTGAAAAAGCGGCAAAGATTCCCCTGGTACAAACTGTTGGATCAAATTCCACCGCCTAAGCCTCTCCAGTTTGGTCCATGACAGTTTGCCATCATCCGTAAAGGAAAAGACAGGCTGCAACTGCTCCCATAACGCCTGCCACATCCCCTGTAATGCCAGCTGCGAGAGTATGCCTAATCCTTTTGACCTGAATCGAACCATAGTAGACCGCTAACACATAGAAGGTCGTTTCGGTTGATCCCTGAAGGGTCGATACCAGATACCCCACATAACTGTCAGGACCAATTGAAGGGTCATTTATTATCGAAGCCAAGAGGCCATAGGCACCTGAGCCCGATAAGGGTCTAAGAAACGCCATGGGCAGGGCTTCGGCAGGGATACCCATATGCCGGGTAAAACCCCCTATCGAATCAATCATATAGCCCATTGCTCCGCTTGCCCTCAACATGCCTACAGCGACCAGGATTGCCACGAGATACGGAATTATTTTTATGGCTACCTGAAAGCCCTCTTTCGCACCTTCTACAAATGTCTCGTACACGGCAACCTTTTTCAGTATGCCGAACACGAGGAAACCGGCCATGAGTCCCGGTATTATCCAGGGTGAAAGTTGCTCACCAAAAACAATCGCAACAGGAATCAAACAGGTCAGCATACCCAAGGCAAGTATGCTCACCCATATCGGATAGGCTTCATCGGCTTCCACGCCGTCATTTTTATCTCCTTTTGAATAAAACGACACTTTATCACGCTTATATGTTGACACCTCGCCACGTCTGCGGGATAAAATTCGGGCATAGAATTTGGTTGCAAAAATCGCCACAGCAGTGGAACAAAGCGTGGCAAAAAGGGTTGTCGGCAGTATACCGGCAGGGTCATTAGATCCGGCAGCCGCTCGCAAAGCAATTACTCCCGTCGGCAAAAGGGTCACACTTGATGTGTTTATGGCGAGAAAAAGGGCCATGGAATCTGTCGCGGTGCCCGGAGTAGGATTCAGCTTGTCAAGCTCCTGCATTGCCCTTATGCCGAAAGGGGTTGCTGCATTTCCCAGGCCCATGGCATTAGCTGACATATTTAAGATCATCGCACCCATGGCAGGATGCTCAGGGGGTATCTGAGGAAAGAGTCTTATCATAAGGGGTCTGATAAGCATCGCTATAATTTTCAGCATTCCTCCTTTCTCCGCCACCTTCATGAGTCCGAGGAAAAGGGCCATAATTCCGACCAGCCCTATGGCAAGATCTACCGAACCCGCTGCCGACTCCAGCATGGCTTTGGTCAATTCCTGCATTGGAGATACCTGGGCTGCTGCCTGATCCCAGACAAATTGGCGCAACCCGGCAAATGCAAATGAAATTAGCACTATGAACAGGAAAATGGCATTCATATCAATTACAGGGTAAAGGAAACGTATGTGTGTGCGATTTCAGCGTGAATCAAAAATATTTGTTCAAACCCTTTTGAAATTTCTGTTTACTGATTATATTATAACCTTGGTGAAAGACATAATACCCTTGAACAGATAGTTATTGTCCAGGGGGATATTGTTTTATTATAGAAATCCCTGGTTTCTTAGCAAGTTATAAAAGACGGTCCCCCGGACCGAAATTATTTACTGACATGAGACCTGTTTTGGAGCGCCCTTTTTACCTTTCAAAAGGCTTGGTAATGGAACATACAGATTACTACGAAATTCTAGGTATAGGAAAAAACTCGGATCAAAAACAGATAAAGAACGCCTACAGGACTCTGGCCTTTAAATATCATCCGGATAGAAACAGTGACAGTCACGCCTCATCCCGGATGAAGGATATTAATGAGGCATATGCGGTACTCTCGGATCCGAAAAAGAGAAACGAATACAATGCCATGAAAGAGCAATTCGGATCCGGCGCCCACAGCAGGTTCAGACAGGACTACTCCGACGATGATATTTTCAGCGGATCCGACATACATCAAATCTTTGAGGAATTAAGCAAAGCCTTCGGATTAAGAGGCTTTGACGAAGTCTTCAAACAATTCCAGGGCAGAGGATATTCTTCTCATGCAAACAGGCGGCCCGGAATTGGAAATCAAGCCTTTTTCTTTACCGGTTCAAGCCGGCCTGGAGCCATGCGAGCAAAAGGCTTCCCGATCGGAGGTCTTGCCAGACTTATCCGGTACGGCATTAAGAGGAAATTCGGCATAGAAATACCGGAAAAGGGAAAGGACCTTTCAGACGTCATAGCCATCTCTCCCAGTCTGGCGTTTTCAGGGGGAAAGATAAGATACCTGTATCGGCCACAATCAAAGGAACTAGTTGTCACGATACCTCCCGGAGTAACGGAGGGTCAAAGAATACGCCTCAGAGGGATGGGAGCCCCCGGCAAAGGTGGTGGCCTCTCCGGTGATCTTTACGTAAAGATCCGCATAAGGATCCCTGTCCTGGAAAGGATAAGGAGGTTCCTTGAAAATTTATTTTTCCGCAGAAATTGATCCATCCGTAAAAAACCCGAAACAGGATGACTTCCATCCGGGGTCATTATACCCGATTTCCGAATCGATCCGCATCTGTTTACTGCAGGATGCTACATGCCTCATTATGGGCCGGCGTGTGCCTCCAAGTCTTAGGCGATGGGTCTTTTCTGCAGGAGGCCGCCATATCAAAAGCAGATTATAATGCAGATGATAACAGGTTGAAGCCCCAGTTTTTATTTTAGCAGATTTTGTCATGTTATTTAACTCAATTTTTATAATATCAGGACATATGTCTTTTAATCTTTTTTACATCAGGCCTCATCCTTATCAATATTTTTTAAATACTTTTTTTCATGAGGGAGCAATATGAGGGTTATATTTGCGGGTGTCGGCGAGGCGTTTGATGAAAGATATGGAAACACCTGTGTTGTCATATCTGCGAAATCCGGGGCTGAAAACAGGCAGATACTGCTCGATTGCGGTTTCACCGGTGCTCATGACTTCTGGAGGTACAGTCCCGCTCCAATGGACCTGGACGCCATCTGGATTTCTCATTTCCACGGGGATCACTTCATGGGAACCCCGCTTCTTCTGTTACGCTTCTGGGAAGAAAAAAGGGTAAAACCTCTTATGATAATCGGCCAAAGCGGGATAACCGAGAAGATAGAATCCTCCCTGGACCTTGCATACCCAGGCATAAGAGATAAGCTTCAATATGGAATCAATTTTCATGAAGTCTCTGAGGGTACCTCCCTTGAACTTTTGGATTTCAAATGGTCCTTTGCCTTATCAGGACATTCCTCTTCATGTCTTGCTCTTCGCCTTGATTCTGAAAACAGATCCATTTTCTACAGCGGTGACGGAAATCCCACTGAAAAGACATGCCTGCTAGCAAAAGGATGCGACCTTTTGATCCATGAGGCTTTCGGCATTGAAAATGATTACCCGGGGCATGGTACCGTAGACCTCTGCCTCGATCTTGCGCGTGCGGCAGAAGCGGACAAACTTGTTCTCGTCCATATTAATCGCGACGTAAGAAGGAAAACCTGGAAAAAAATTCAGCGGAAACTCAGCCGATTAAAAGAGGTAAAGGCGATATTAGCGGAACCTGGCGAAGAACTTTTCCTGGGTTGAGGAAAATAAAATGAAGGTGCATGAAAGAGGCAACCGAATCGAAGGTATTGATTTTGACGAAATCCCTAGGGCGTCTATTGTAACTCTCGGCTGTCCGATGAACCAGGTTGACTCCCAAGCGATCATAAAGGATCTCATCGCTCGGGGCTTTGAAATCGTAAATGAGGATAGTGCACATGTCATCATAGTCAATACCTGTGGTTTCATAAGGGATGCGTGTGAAGAATCGATCGATACGATCCTCGAGCTTTCAGAGCTTAAAAAAACCGGTGTTCTCAGGGCCCTTGTAGTTGCAGGTTGCCTTGCAGAACGTTTCGGGAAAGAACTTGAAAGGGAACTTATCGAGGCTGACGCCGTTTTCGGGTTGAAGGAGAGGGATAAAATCGGTAAATGGTGCGCCGAGCTCCTGGGTCTTACGGGCTCGGGGTCTGTTGAAAATGCAAATGTAGTCTCAGGGCCTGAATATTCCGCCTACCTCAAGATAGCCGAGGGCTGTGACAATCGATGCACCTATTGCACGATTCCTTACATAAGGGGCCCCTACATAAGCAAAGACAGGGACATGATCGTCAAGGAGGCGGAGGAACTCGCCCGGATCGGAAAAAGAGAAATAGTCCTGATAGCTCAGGACACGACCTGTTATGGGAAAGGCTCTCAGGACCAGAACCTCGAACTTCTACTAAAAGACCTTTCAAAAGTGGAAGGGATCGAATGGATCAGGCTCATGTATACGCACCCTGATAACTTTTCAGATAGACTGATAGAGACAATCGGAGATACTCCCAAGGTCCTGCCTTATATCGATATGCCGATACAGCATATATCGGGGTCTGTCTTGAAAAGAATGGGGAGAAGGGGGAATCCGGTCTACATAAAAAACCTAATTGAAAAATTGAGAGTCCGGATAAAGGGGCTCGTTTTACGGACCTCTCTTATTGTGGGTTTTCCAGGTGAAGAGAAACGGGATTTTGAAAAACTTTGCGATTTTGTGGCCCAGTTTCAGTTTGAAAGACTGGGGGCTTTTATCTTTTCGCCAGAATCCGGAACACCCGCCTTTAAGATGGACATGAGCGTTTCACCTGAGACTGCTTCAGAAAGGTTGGACAGGCTTATGGAGATTCAGGCAGGGGTGTCCGATAGATTTCACAGTTCACTTAAAGGCAGAATCTTTGATATGATAATCGATAAACTCGACACTGAAAACGGGAGTGCCATGGGGCGAATCTACATGGACGCGCCTGAGGTGGACTGCTGCATGCACGTGCGGTCCGGAGTAAGGGCTTCAGACGTGTTCAGGCGTGTTCGAATTACCGGGACAGGCCCATATGACCTGGAAGGCGAATTGGTGTGATACTCCACAGAGAACAAGGAAGAAAAAATCCCGCTCAAGATGACCGGGCAGCGGTTTGCCCCCGGAAAAAAGGATATTGCCATTTTCGAAACAAAACTGAGTTAATCTGTTCAATAATTTCAGGTGCTTTAGATTTTAACCCGCCATGGGTACTTACCCAGATTCATTTCGGCAGAGCCATTTTTTTCACTCTTGCCTTCAGAACCAGATTTTCCATAACGAAATGAACCCGGTCTGTAGAGGACTGAAAAAAACAAAGAAAGGAGAGACACAAATGACCTTTGAAATTGATCTTAAGGAACGAAAAGCGGTCGTAACCGGTGGAGGCAGTGGCATCGGCAAGGCTTCTGTTTTGGCTCTGGCCATGGCAGGCGCTGATGTGGCCTTTACCTACCTTGAATCTAATGATTCAGCATACCGGGTGGCCGAAGAGGTTAAAAATCTCGGGCGTGAAGCATTCCCGATAAAATGCGACGTTACAGATCTAAAAGACGTAGACAGCCTGAAAGAGCAGGCGGTCTCCTCATTGGGTGGAATTGACATACTGGTAAACAACGCCGGCGCAGCCCTGGCGCGAGTCCCTTTTCTCGAAGCTGAAGATGAACTTTGGCAACGGTCTTTTCAGCTTAACGTAATGGGTGTATTTAGATGCTGCAGGGCATTTCTGCCTCAAATGATAGCCAAAAAATTCGGTCGGGTGATAAACATCTCTTCGCTTGCGGCCACAAACGGCGGAATTCCAAATTCTCTGCACTACGCCTCCATGAAGGGAGCCGTCAACACCATGACGATCGGGCTGGCGAATCAGTTTTCCCCAATGGGCATAACCGTAAACGCCATTGCCCCCGGAATAATAGATACCCCTTTTCAGGTAAAAACCCCCGGAATCGATTTTGAAAAGGCGGCTCGATCTATGCCTGCGGGCCGTGTAGGAGTGCCTTCGGACATAGCCCCGATGGTCGTTTACCTTTCATCCGATTATGCCTCCCTGATTACGGGCGAAATTTATCACATCGACGGTGGGAAAAGATAAAAGGCGGGGTATTCAAAAATTGTAGGGTCTTGAATCGTAACCGCAGTTGTAGAATCCCGTTACCTCATCACCCAGGGAGTCAAGAAATTCGGTCAGTTCCTCTTGGTCCTTGAAATTGAGAGTGCCGACATGGCCCGTTGCCCTCTCTGTTTCGGCATTGCAGCTATCCCCGCTCATGGCTTCGAGAAATTTTCCGGTATCGCCCTCGTACTCCTTTTTGAGGGCTGCCTCATCAATCACTTTCAAGGCGTTGCCGTAGGCATCAAAATATACATAGTATTTCATGAAAGCTCCCTGTGGAAATTGTTTTAAAATATCGTCTTTGGTTCAGATCTTTATCAGGTCATATCCGCGGCTGCCGATCCCCATTTCACAGGCATAGTCTAACTGGCTCTGCCAGTCCACCTTCGGATAAAGTCCCTTTATCTTGTCCTCGCCCGGTTCCATGTTGGTTGACAGGCATGTCCCCGGAAGCGCCCTTTCACCGTTGACAAGATCAACCGAGGCCTGATCAATGGCCACGGGATCAACCGATGCAACCACTCCTATGTTTCTCACAATAGGGGCATCGTTGTGATCGTAGCAGTCACAGGCGGGGGAGACGTCTGTTATGAAATTTATAAAAAGGGTCCTGCCCTGCTTTTCCTTAAGCACACCCGAAACATATTCAACCATCTTTTCCAAAAAAAGCGGGATCGACTGATTCCACCGGATCTGTATGGCCCTGTTGGGACATATCAGTATGCACTCCCCACAGCCGATACATTTTTCAGGATCTATCACCGCCTTTTCTTCATTAAGACTAATTGCTCCCTGAGAGCAATGTTCAATGCAATCTCCGCAGCCTGTGCATCTTTTTTTCTTCACCTTTGGTGACAGACCCGAGTGCTGTTCCATCTTCCCCCTCCTTGAAGCACAACCCATTCCAAGGTTTTTCAGGGTACCCCCAAAACCGGAAAGCTCATGACCTTTGAAATGGGCAACGGATATGAGAGAGTCTGCCTGTGTAATTTCAGCTGCTATATAGACCTTCTTGAAGTGATTTCCGCTTATATTTACGGCAACCTCGCTTCTGCCCCTCAATCCGTCCGCTATTATAAGCGGAGCCCTTACAACCGGATAGCTGAAACCGTTGTGAAGCGCCGTCTGGAGATGGCTTGGGGCGTCACTTCTTGTGCCGGCGTAAAGGGTGTTTGCATCGGTCAAAAAGGGACTGCCGCCCAGTTCCCTGATTAAGTCTACGATTCTTCCAACCAATACCGGGCGGATGTATGCCGTATTTCCAAGTTCTCCGAAATGCAGTTTTACGGCCACAAGATCTCTTTTCCTGACTACATCTGGCAGGCCTGCACTCTTTATAAGCCTTGCCACTTTATCGATGAAACTTTCCTTAAATCCCGCCCTCAGATCGATAAAATATACCTTGCTCTTCATATTTCCCCTTATTTGAAAAGATGGGCTCAATATTTCTTAAATCTGAATCAATTACCTTGTTGAGGCCTGAAAAGCGGCTAAATGCCGCTAATATTTTCTTCATTGGCCCGGATAATTTTCTGAAGGGCAGCGCCTATTCCCCATCAGAAACTGAAAATGCCGAGGACCCTGCCACCAGATTTATACCATTTTGAAGCCTTATTATGTAAAGCTCAAACATAGAATCGGTTCTATCGATTATTTCACCTTTCACACCATTGTACCCTTTTGTCATTTCAATAAGTTGTCCTGTCTTGTTCATGTGATTTATCTCCTTCGCAATAATTTTTCTGATCATGTTTTTTTTAAAACGGCTCAAATAACAAAACCATCTTTTTGTCAAGATCAAAACAAAAGGCCCCTCTTTCCACAACTCCGATCCAATTAATAGCATCTGTTTCATGTATCTTTGGCTTCTTTTTTTTAAGTATCTAATATATATCAGGATATTATCTATGTCACCCTCGAAAAATGTTATATTGTCCCCAAGGCCCGTGTCTATGCATTTCCCTCCAGGGTTGTTTGACAGGCAAGCACATAACCATGTTCTTTTTCCTTGTCAGTCAAAAGAGGAGAATTCTTTGTTTTCAGATAATCACCCGATTCAACAATCACTTTGCATTTACCGCAGGAACCGCCGCTATTACATGATGCGTTCAGGTGAACATCCGACTTTTGAGCTGCATCGAGCAGAGTATCCCCGATGGGGACATTAACCGGCTGACCGCCGGCCTGAAATATCACCTTATTTTTCTTATTTTACCATCGCTTTATAAATGTTATAATTAATTATTGCGTTTTAAAAGGGAACGGTCAAACTGCTATCTCGAATTCCAACAAACATGGCTTATAATTTCAGGTATTCATAAATGATCTTTGAGACATGCGTAAGGCCATATTTTTTAAAAACAGTAAAAAATCCCGGCCCACGGGACCCAACTTTAAGGACCGGACTCTCTATAATCAAATAAAGCTGGATTTTCGTCATTACCTTATGCACCCGCAAATCGAAAAAAATAAAGGAGGGATGGAATGGAAGCAGGAAAAGAGGGATATAAAAAAGAATACAGAGATATAACGGTCAGGACAATCGAAGGCTCCACCCTAACCGGAAAAGTTAACATAGGCATAAAAGACAGGGTTTCGGAGCTGTTTACAAAGGCCGATACACCTTTCATAGTACTCTTTGATGCAGAATACAGCAATGTCACAGGCAAGGTCTTCTTTATCAACAAAAGCAACATTGTCTGGGTAGAACCAAATTCCTGAAACTATGAGAAGTTGAGCTAATAACTTGAAAAAACATCTAGATCCGAGGATGCACTCCGCATAGCACATCCTTAACAGGACGATGGTAAGAAAATTCGGATGCAGCAGGGCTGTCAGCGCCCATATCGAAAAGAAAAAATCGAAATGTGATTATCTTCTCAGTCGAAAGCCGTCCAAAGAAGAAATATGCGGGATTGAAAGGCAGGTTAATGAAATCATCGACCTTGATCTTTCGGTCTTCGAGGAATTTCTCTCAAATTTAATATAACAACCTCCAGTTATGAGAATAATAGGCTGAGGATACGTTACAAACTAAACGGCTGATCCTTTAAGAAAGATTTCATCCTCTCTGCTAATGGATCTTGTTCGGGATCATTTAACAAAGCGGACCTTCAGGTCAGATATGAGGCTTATTGCCTTCTCTTTTAATTCAAGAGCAGTCTTATCACCTCTGGTAACGGCAGTATCAAGGTTTTCAAGCAGGTCATAATAGAGGTCCCAGATCGCTTTTTCCCTTTCATACCTTTGTTTAAGCCTCTCAGGATTTTCGGAGAGTTCCCTTAGAACCCTTCCTATCCGTATCGAAGCGGTTTTTATAAGTTTTGCGCCCTCACGCCTTTCATTTTCCCGCTTCATCGAAAAAAGCCCTGCCGCCTTTAATGCCATTCGCAGGAAAACTACAGTAAAGGGTATCTCTGTCACAAAGCAACCTGTAAATGGATCAAGCGTCTTTTTTATTTTAACAGGGGACCATGGTGTACAACCTGTTGTGTAATAGCTGAAATATATGGTTCTAAGCAGGTCTCCGACATACTTCTCTATTTTTGCCGAATCTACGGCCTGACAGAGAAAAGATTCCTTGTCATGGCGCATGATCAAGCCGGGCTTGTGAAGGTATCTCAGGGCCATACCCATATTTTCTCCAAGGCAGCTGAGCAGGTAGGCCTGATCCTCCGCACGACCGATAAAGGTAGGTGTAAATGGTCTGTATCGCTTCAGGCTTTTTACCAGGATAGCCGTTGTCCCTCCGGTCACATGAACCCTCTGGAGGCAGTTATGGCCGTGGAGAAGCCCATCCGGATACCTGGCGGTCATCTCCGCCCTGGAAGAAACAGCCATTGCAAGGGGGGAGAAAAAGATCACGGACTCTCCCCTTGGGATAATATCGGGATAGTTGACGTCAGGCGTGAAAAGGCCTTTTTTAATATCGCCTTCATTTACCAGTGCACCCGCCATCATTCCAAGTTCAACCCGTCTTCCTTCAGAATCGGTCCCTTGTGCGCCCCATAAGGGTGTCAAAAAATGCTCAAGAGCTGATTTTCCTGTCTCCTTCAGTAGCGCATCTTGATCAAACACCTGGTCTAAATCAAATTTATAGGTGCCTTTCAGATCAGGATTTATAAATACCTTCCAGAACGCCGATATCGCCTTTAAAAAACTGTAATGCCTACCATAAGCCCCATCAACTCCAAAGACCTCTTTAAGCGATTCTATCTTTTCTGTTTTGAGAAAACACTCGGATGCCGGCTTGAGTATTTTCTCAAATATCATTTCGCAATCGGTCTCACAAAATAGATATACATCAAGATGATCCACAGGTCCTTCCCTTGCATAAATCTCTTGCAGATAATCCTTTACTACACGGCGCAAACCATTATGAGTTACGGAAACCGAGAGCAGGCAAGTCAATCGCTGATCGTCTTTCATGATACCGCCCGCCCTTTTTTCAAATTCTACAGCCTTGTTCAGGCCTCTTATCCCGTATATCGCCTCATTGTTTTCATGCTTAACATCGATCTGGATAGGATGATCAAAGGCGTATGTCTGATCCTCATGCACAATCGACTTCAATTGTTCGCGCACCCTGTTGCTTAATGGAAGGGTATCTATTTCCGACTGCTTCTGCGGAACAGTTAGCAACACATTTGATGTAAACAGGATCTCCCCTGCCGGATCTTTGACCGGATCTGAGTTTGATTTCTTCAGATCGACGAGTCTCCTTTCCCGGATATCTTGGATCAAACCCCTGATATCCCCCATGCACCACTTCCCCTGAGGGAAAAAAAGGCCCCATATATTTTCTCTTGCTTCATCATTCCATTCGCATTTATCCATCATGCACCAGGAAGACGCATTAACGAGAGCAATCTTGAGATTCTCGTATCTTTTGCAACCCGTTTCTATCTCTGCATGGATCATTTTAACCCCTTCAAGATAGAAGGCGGCAACTGACTTCAAGGCCTCATTATGGGTCATCTTTTTAAGATAGCTTTCCGCCTTTTTGAATAAGTGATGGGAATCTCCTGCCAGCATGATAATAAAGGCGGCATTTATATTCCGGTAGTCATCCTTTTTACCTATCTTTTCAGGTTGAAACTGTTCTGCAGGCTCCACCCCTGAAAGAGAAGGAACACCTTTAATCGGACAGGCGACCCTCTGAACCACCTTTTCAAACTCATGAATCATCATGAAAAACCCCTTTTAAACCAAAAAAGCATTACAGACAGATATGAGATGCTGTTAATTATTCTGACGAAACGGAAATATCCGTGTCAACAAAATTATGTGTACAGTTTTTCAATCCAAAAAGGATCAGATGATATTTGTATTGAAAAATCACTGCAAAGGCCCTATTAATATGACCTAACCTTATTAAAAAACCATAAACGACCCACATACTTTCTCGGAGAGCAGCATGGACGTTATTGAAAAGGCCCTTAATGAAGGAAGAAGCATGCTTTCAGAGCATGAAGCCAGGCTCTTCCTTAAAAGCAAAGGTATTCCGGTTAGCCGCTCAGTGGAAATCAGATATCAGGGGGAATTGTCTCAGGCTGCAGCTGAAATCGGCTACCCAATTGTATTGAAGGCCTGTTCGCCTGATTTGAGTCACAAGACTGAAAAGGGCCTCATTCATCTCGACATCAGGAACGAAGAAGAGGCGCTTTCTTCCTGGCGACAACTTTCAGACGGGATAGGAAAAAACAGCACGACCATCCTTGTCCAGGAGATGGTAAAAGGTCAAAGAGAGCTTGTGGCGGGCCTTACCAGAGATGCCCAGTTCGGCCCATGTGTCATGTTCGGGCTTGGGGGTATATTCACGGAAATTCTCAAAGACATCTCCTTCAGAATCGCTCCCCTTGAAAAAAGTGACGCGCTGGAGATGATGAAGGAAATCAGGGCGCACAAGATACTTGAAGAAATAAGAGGAATGCCCGCAGCTGACCTTGAAGGGCTTTCCCGGATACTTGTTACGATCGGCGATATCGGAATGGAAGACGAAAGAATAAAGGAGATCGACATCAACCCTATCATCCTGGCAGGGGACAAACCGCTTGCAGTCGATGCCCTGGTCATCTTAAACGGCGGATGACCGTTAAACACCCTTTATCCAGAAATCAACATCTGATTTACATCCGACAACCCGTTACTCGGAGCTCAACCATAAATTAAGGGACAGGCAACCGGCAAGATGCCGGATGAAAATTAACGCCACGACACCGCTAACCAGTTTCGAAGAAATGGGCCGCAGGAAATATTGCCTTTGCCGGGCAGATTGCATTCTCACCCGGACCATAATGAATGCTTCCTATTGACTGCGGAGAAAAAACAAATAATATTATAGTATCCCGAGTCTGTGGGGATCTTAATATGATTTCAAGGAGGTCTGAAATGCCCATATACGAATATAAATGCAAAAAATGCGACAATGTCTTTGAACACCTTCACATAAACACATCCGACCCTGTGCCTCCATGCACCAAATGCGGCAGCAAAGAGGTCGAAAAGGTTATATCAACCGGTACGGCAAGGCCGAATGGCATCTCTGCGGATCCCACCTATTCATTTCCTCAAAAGAAGTTGCCCGGTATCTGATGTTTCTGAATTAAGAGGATAATCAGGCCTTTGGATAAGACCTTTCCGGGATGGAAAAAGGAGCATCCAATCCGGAAAGTTCTCGATATCCAGGCATTGGTATGCGAGCATATCCGTGGAATTTATTTATGATCTTGAAAAAATCAGCTGATCATGGTGGTTAAAATGACTGAAGGCACATATCTTCTGGGAATCGACATCGGGGGAACAGGGGTAAAAGCTGGGGTTATTGACCTTGAAGGAAGGCTTCACGGCCAGGGCTACTGTGAATATAAGATGATCAGCAACCTGCCTGGTCAGGCTGAACATGACGCTGAATCGTGGTGGCAATCCGCCGGCATGGCGATAAGGCACGCAACTGAAGGCATCCGGACAGAGGAGATCCTTGCAATTGGGATAGGCTGCACGAACGGATTAATACCTGTCGACAGAGAAGCGAAACCTCTCAGGTCCGCAATTATGCTCTGGGATCAGAGGGCCTTGCCTGAAGTTGAAAAGATAAGACAAAGACTTGACCCTGATACGGTTTTTTTGATAACCGGTAACCCTGTCGCCCCGGGAGCCTACTCTCTTCCCACCATACTCTGGCTCAAACAAAGCGATCCAGAGCTTTTCAAATCAACCTATAAGCTCATGGTCCCGGGCGGATATCTTGTATCCAGACTCACAGGCGAATTCACCATTGACTACTCAAGGGCCTGTACCACGCTGCTCTTTGATATAAGAAAACACAAATGGCATTCTCCCTTTCTGGACGCCCTCGAAATAGATAAAGACAAACTTCCCACTCCCCTGCCCTGCGATCAAGTGGCGGGAAATGTAACCAAGAAGGCGGCTGAAATAACCGGGCTCAAGCAGGGCACACCAGTGATTGCCGGATGCATGGACACTGTTGGTGCATCTATCGGCTCGGGTGTATTGAGGCCCGGTGAATGCTTTATCATAATGGGTACTGCTGCCAGGGTTTCATCGCCGCTTGATAGGCCCATATTCGACAAGAGATTCATGAACTGCACTCACGTTGAGCAGGGCCGTTGGCTTTCGATAGGGGCCGTAAACGGTGTCGGTTCGACCCTGAGATGGATCAGGGATACCTTCGGTCAAATGGAAAAAGCCGTGGCAGAACACACTGGAGCTGACTCATATGATCTCCTCACTCAGGAGGCGTCCCTGTCTCCCCCGGGCAGTAAAGGGCTTTTGTTTCTCCCATACATCTCGGGAGAAAGGACCCCGATCTGGAATCCCTATGCAAGAGGGGTTTTTTTCGGCATAACCCTGGGCCACAAAAGGAACGATTTCCTGCGCTCGGCCTTGGAGGGTGCTGCCTTTGCAATAAGGCATGTAATTGAAATTCTTGAAACCGACGGGGGAATGAACATAAATGAACTCCGCATCGGGGGGGCTGCGGCACGAAATTCGATATGGAATCAGATAATTTCCGATGTACTGGGAAAACCGGTTTCAACAACCGGCAGTTCACAGACCGAGGTCCTGGGTGCAGCGGTTCTCGCCGGGGTAGGAATCGGAGTCTTTACCGACTACCCCTCTGTGCTTGAAAAGATAGTTTCCATCAAGAGGGTGTTCACGCCTGAGCCCATGGCCCACAAGGCATACAGTAACCTGTTTGAGGTTTATAAGGACATCTATCCTGATGTTGAAAAATATTTTAAAAGGCTTGCCATGCTTGATCTTCCACAGGTGTGGATAAGAAAAGGAGATAAGACATGAAAGATGACAGCATAAGAGAACAACTCGTATTCTACGCGCAAAGGGCCTATCATAGAGGACTTGTGGGCGGTACGGGCGGAAATTTCAGCGCACGCATAAGTAAAGGACGAATGGCGATAACACCGTCAGGTGTATCACTGGCGGATACTACCCTTGAAAATCTCATAACAGTGGATATCAACACCTACCAGTGGGACCCTGTAGGTCCGTTTGTGGCATCAAAGGAATACCGGTTTCATGCGGATATACTTCGTTTGAGGCCTGATATCAACTCCGTCCTGCACATTCATTCACCTTATGCGACCGCATACGCGGTTAAGGGGAAGAATATTCCAATGGTTACGGATGCCGCTTTTAAGCAGGCAAAAGTTCCCTTTGTGGGATTTGCTCCATCAGGCACCCACGAGCTTCAGCAAAACATGGCCGAGGCCATTGAATCTAATCCGGAATGCAGGGTAATTCTCATGGAAAAGCATGGCATGGCAGCCTTGGGAAAAGATGTCGTGTCCGCTTATGACATGGCTGATCTTCATGAGGAAATCGCCAGAATCGCCTTTCTATCGGAGACGCTCCCCTGAAATGCCATGCAGGGGTTCATAGATCCATGGCTGCTGCAATATGGCGCACTATCTGTCTATTGACCCCATAGGCGATATCAACAGGAAGCATGTAATCGGGGTTTTCCCTGTAAAATTCGCTCACTAGCGCCTCAACAACACCCTCTATATCCTTGAGGCGTTTGTATTTGTCTTCTATTTGAGAGCGGCGTTTTTCCGCAAGTTCAATGCTCCTGTCCATGTATTTTACCGCCTCATCACCGGTGATATAACCGTAGTGATCCGCGCAGATGTAATCAACGCTTAGAACTTTGAGCCTCTCAAGATTTTTCTGGTAACTGGTATAGTTCGAATTGCCGGATGGAATTATGGTCTTTTTAAAGGGTATTCCACCTCCATCCGAGGGGAAAAGCGCCTTCATGGAGGGGACATGGGCGGATATGGAACAGGAAGAATGACCCGGCGTCTCCATTATGCGCACCTCCATATCACCCAGGTCCAGGGTATCGGCTTCTTTTACGGCTTTCCCCTTGGTGCCGGTATCCCAGTCAAGATCATAACGAGAATAGACATCCAAGGAATTCATCCGTTCGGTCAGTTTTCTGCTGAACGTGTTTATCGTTCTTACTGCCTTTTCCATTCCGAGTATTTCCCAGGCCCTTGAAGAGCCTATGATTTCCATTTCAGGATTTCGTCTCTTGAAAAACGGGAATATTCCGACATGGTCGAAGTGGGCATGAAGTATAAGGCCCTTTTTTATTTTCTTTTCATCTATTCCGAACTCTTCAAACTGTCGGAGAATGCCGGGGACAAGATAGCTCATCCCCCCGCTTATGAGCATTGATTCCTCTTTGCCCTCAAGCAGATACACGCACGACTCCTCTGTCCCGAGAAGCCACAGATGGTCCCTAATTTTCCCAGCGCTGCTGACCCTCATACCTAACCCTCCTGATCAGTAAGCAAAAAGATCTTGTTACAGTTCGCAGATCAAACAATTCATCGGATTTCTATTTTCCCTAAATCTGCATCTACCATCACCCAATCACCGGTCTTTATCAACGAAAATAGATCTTTTTCAGGCCTGTCCACTGAAGGTATCCCGGAGGTTATCGCAGCCCCTGAAAGTACCGGTTCACTTTCCATACATATAAGCGCGGCGGGAAGATTGCCGTTCTCCTTTGCGATCCATGCCGCACAATCGCCTCCGCTTGATCCCTTGCCGGTGGTAAAGACAAATATCTTCCCCTTCAGACTCACTCCCTCCAGTTCATGACGAGGAACAGGGACCTTACCGGTTGACGGATCCAGATCCCCCATAAATGAAAAGGGGCCCTCATATACCACTGCCTCTCCCTCCGCCTTTCCAGGGCTTATCCTATGCGCTCCGATCACCATACAGGCATTTCTCCTTCCCATTTCCCAGATATTGCCGCATTGATACATTCCTCCATTGTACCGAAAAAGACCTTTATTCCGCAGACCGTTGCCAGGTAATGGGCGGCTCGAGCCGAATTGGTGGCAGCGCTTTTTGCCTGCATACGACCTGCGATGTCTTTTCTGGCAAAAGGATTTCCAATTGAAGGGCATACAGGGAGAAATCGTCCCCCTGCCTTTTCTATCACATCTGCATATCCCTGACGTCTGGCCAGGGCCTCAACAGGGATGGAAGCCCCGATCAACATAGTGGTCTTAATTCTCTTTCCCTCTAAATGAGATGCAATGAGGCCTATCTCATCGATGGTGGCATGGGGACACCCGAACGCCACATGCTCTACCAGAGGTTTATCCCAGAAATTGAGCTTCTCCCAGGTAGCCTTCAGTTCCCCCGGCCCCACTGTCAAAACATCTTCCGGTTCCCCCCCCCCGAATGCTTCATCAAGTGTCCGGGCTTCAGGTGTGGTTCCCACTATATGGGCAAGGGTTATGGCCCCTGAAGTGGGCATTGATATCACCAGTGCACGGGCCGAATCAAAACCGAGTCGTTCAGGAAATCCTTTAACCGCCACAGGTTTGAACCCTGAGATCCTGTCCCCCACATGATAACCGAGGCAGTGAAAATGGGCGCTCGTCCATTTCTCGGTACTTACATCCTTCAACTCAATGAGATGTGCGGCCTTGCGATTCTCAGGAATGAGCAGCCCCATATATGGAGTACGCCCGCAAATGGCTGCTGCAAGAGATACCAGGATACCCATCCGGTCTACGCGTGCCCCGAACAGGCTGTTATTTGCCACCTGCATGCAGCTCCCCCCCATGGAAACCACATCCCCTTTACTCGGCATTATTCCGAGAAGATACTCTGCGCATGTTTCCGTTCTGAGCCACCCAAGCCTCTTAAATATCTCAAGTTTTCTTCTATGCTCGCCTATCCAGTTCTGAGCCAGAGGAAGCCCCCATTCCTTCCACCTCTCCGGTTGATAGGAAGGGTGCGTGGTCACGCGGTGGGCCGTGGGAGCAACCCCCTCAGTCATACTGTCCCAGAATGCCTCAGGACAAAAATCATAACTTATATGGCCATATGTTATAGGTATGAGCCTTTCCGCATCAAAAGACTCTCCCAGTCTTATAAGAAGATCCATAGCCCTTGAAACACCCGGGCCGTATTCCCCCGACACCATTCGTTTTTCTTCATCCGTAATAAGCATAAATGCTTTCCTTAATTGATACTGTTTGATTTCTTAAAGATAAGGCTAACGGTAATTACCATACAGGAAAGGCAGTATAGGGAAACTGTCCTTCCCGGTCAAACAAGAAAAATAGCAATTAACAAAAGTGCCCAATGAATACCACCAGTGAACTGGTGGTTTCGTGAGGCCCCCCGAAGGGGGGTCTCATACTAGAGCTACTTTGCAGTTTAATTTTTGGTTATAGGGCAAGCTCCTCTTGGAGCATATCCATTTTCTCTTGGTTTCTGATGTATTCCCGGACCTTTTCTTCATCAAGACCAACTGTGCTAACGCAGTAGCCCCGTGCCCAAAATGTCCTCCCACGCACCATTCGGCTACTTTTTGTTCCAAAGCTCATCACCTCTGATGCGCTTTTACCTATCAGAAGCCCTATGCTGTGGGCGACTGCGTACTTGGGAGGCATCGACACGCATAGGTGAATATGATCAGGCATCGCATGTCCTTCTATGATCTCAATACCCTTGATGCGGGCCCACTGTTTGATCGTATCAACAACTATTCGTCTCTTGGTTCCGTATAACTCTTTACGTCTGTATTTGGGGATCCACACAATGTGATATTTACAGTCCCAGACTGAATGTGATAGTCTATTAAGGTGTTCCATTAAAATCTCCTTCTTTGAGTAGCTGGCTCTCTCATTGTAGGAGTTTTTTATTTCTCGGCACTAATCAATGGCATAGACATTGTTCATACCACTGGCATGCCAGTGGATTATTCCTTCGATTTAGA
>Ga0272441_10000340_pt1 | contig 107366 bp, 126 predicted proteins | sample SSMProp6N_FD_193582 | JGI IMG/M metagenome (GOLD analysis project Ga0272441, IMG submission 193582) | Marine sediment archaeal communities from Little Sippewissett salt marsh, Falmouth, MA, United States - SSM-Prop-6N | ecosystem: Environmental > Aquatic > Marine > Wetlands > Sediment ...
AAGACAATAAAAATAGGACATATATATAAAACTTTTTATACATATTCTAATTCAATCTTAGATATCTCGGTTATATCTGATGGAGACAAATTATATATTAAACCTAAGTGATATTTTAATAAATCTTTATTATTTATTGTAGGATAACTAGAAATAAAATCATCATCATCTAACTCATTTATATCTTTTACAGTAATATTCTTTATTCTAACTCTCTTCTTAAAATTGTTAAAGATTGGAGGTCTATTAAGTTCATCATCACCTGGTTTAGTAACTATTCTTATAGTTACAATTTCATTAACTTTATATCCTTTAGGATTTGGAAAAATTCTATTTCCAGGTCTGAATACTATTTTCAATTTTTCAGATTCAATCAGTTCTTGAAATACCTTACGTTCAGAAAGTTCGTCTCTAGCTAAATTCATTTTATTTCTTAAGTGATTCTTCCATTATTGCTTCAAGATTATATTTGTCAAAACTCAGACCTGTCATTAATTTTAATGCAGGTACAGCTTGATATAAGTTCATACTTTTACCATCATGAATAGTATATCCATGTTGTTCTGCTAATTTCAAAGTATTTGATTTCTCTTCAAGTATTATGTCAGAGACTATTGCATTACGAGCTAATCTAGATAAATTTGTTACTGCCAAATTATTGTGTTCTTCAATACTTGAAGTTATAGGTGCAAATGCGCAGTAATCTATTAATTTACCTGCACCTTTATTGGAAACATTAATTACAAGATCAGCATCATCTAAATAATTGACTATATTTTTCTCACCATCATACGCTGAATTAGAATATTTTTTTATACTCTCTGCTATATGTTTTGCTTTTTCGATGGTCCTATTTATTATTGTAATTTTCTTGGGATTATGTTTAGTTATTTCGTATGCGATTGCTAATCCAGTTCCTCCTGCACCTAACATAACTATGTTCTTATCTGCGATAGCGTAAGGATGTTCTTTTAACAATCCTTTTACATATCCTATACCATCTGTATTATATCCAATTAATTTATTATTTTCTTTTCTTATTACGTTGATGCTCCCTATTATTTTTGCAGATTCATCAAGTTCATCTAGATAATCTATAGCTTTATCCTTGAACCCAGATCCAACTCCACCACCAATGTATCTAGAATCTTCTCTAAAAGTATTAATTATAACTTCAGTATGTATGGGATCAGCTACAATAAATGCAGTTCTATAATTTAGATTAGACTCTCTAAAAACTGCATTGTGCATACAGGCAGAACCACCCGGATAATCATGATCAATAGGGATTAATAATAATTTTAGATTATCTAAATTATTAATATCGAGTTCATTATCTTTAGGTAATTTTGCTAATTTTATTATGCCTCTATTAAATAAATCTTCTATTGTCATATTCATATGAAAAATTAGTTTTATTTATAAAAATAACTATACTTGAATATATTTTAGCATCCGATACTTCTTTGACTAGAGCCTAAAGATTTGATGTTTATTTTATATCTATAAAATTCAGTAACATCCGTTACAGCACTCTACACAATTTCAAATTCTTTACCTTTATATATCTTAAGCATGATAAGAAATATGATCTTAGGACAATTACTTATATTGTTGCAATTCAAAGAATAATTCAAGCCGAAAGATTACGAGGACACATCTAAAGAAACTTATTTAAATCACATTCTATTTCTTAGGGTTATGGTAAGTTTTATGAGAATGATAAGTGATCTGATTCCTTTTGCAGCAGTTGCATTATTTTTCTATGGAATAATACCAAGCTTTTCATTTGGCCAGTTTAATTTTTTGGCAGGCTATAGCACTATACTCTTTTTTGTGCTTTTAGTTTTGTTGATCATAGATTTCGCATTCTTTGGTCCGCCTCAAGAAGTAACTGGATTGATTACATTGGTATTATCAGCATTGATTTTACAGAACTGGTTATTAGGAATCATCATTGGTGTTGCTAACTATCTTTTGATTAATTTTGTTGGCAATGCTGATGCTTAATGATTTTTTATTTTTTTTATTTTATTTTAAGAAAAACTCAACAATATCTTTGTCCTGAACAACATGATCTAGATTTCTAAAGACTTGACCATCAAACTTAGCAGATTTGCCCCAGATCTTCACATATTTGAATTTTTTCAAGAACTCTTTATGTAAATTTCGTCCAACTTCCTTTAAACTACTCCCATCTCTTAAGATAATAGGATCAGTCATATCTACGCCTTTGATTCTATCTTTAGTATAAATACGGATAAGATGAAGACTATCAAAAATTGTCTTTTTTAGTTTATCAACATTGTAGTTTGTACCTGCTGATACTAATAAAGGATTGTGTTCTTTAACAAATTCATCAAACTCTTTCTTTTGTCTTTTTGTAAGAAAATCTATTTGATCATATTTGTTAATAACAACAATAAGATTATTATATACTCGATTGCCTTCAATACAATCAATAAAATCATCGACATCAATAGTGTCATATATTGTTATATCTGCATTTATTATTCCAAGTTCTTTTGCAACATTCTTGAAAGTTTCAAGACTTTCTTCCAGAGGAACAATTGTACTAACTGAAATACCTCCTTTAGATCTTTTGTTGATAACAACTTTAGGTTTTTTCTTATTAACACGGATATTTGCATCCCATACTTCTTTCATAAGTGCATCATAATGGTCTAAGTGAAAAATGTCTAATAATATCAAAAGAAGATCTGCATTTCTCATAATCGAGATTACTTCTTTTCCTCTGCCTTTGTTTGTTGCAGCACCATAGATAATACCTGGAACATCAATGACCTGAATATCAGCATCATTATACTTTAGTATACCTGGTATTGGCTTTAGTGTTGTAAAAGCATAGGCGCCTATTTTAGAGTCTGCGTTTGTCAGTCTATTAAGTAATGTTGATTTACCAACAGAAGGAAATCCAACTAAAACAACAGTAGAATCGCCTGATTTCTTTATAGAATAACCATAAGCATATGATTTTTTTGATGCAGCTTGCTCTTGTCTTTCTTTTAATCTTGCTAATTTTGCCTTTAATAGACCTATTGCTGCTTGTGTTCTCTTGTTGTATTTTGTTTCAGAGATTTCTTTTTCAAGTTCTTTTATTCTTTCTTGACGTTCTGCTATTCCCATAGTCTAGAATGAATACTTTGTTATTTAAAAAAGTTGTTGAGAATTATATATAGTCTACTCTAATGTCTTCACGTTTTCCAAAGTCATCAGCATATTGTTTTATTGTTTCTATCTCTTTAGGTGTCCTATCTTCAGGATTAACAATAGCAATATCAATATATTTTTTATCTGAAAAAAGCAAGTTCTCAATTGGAGAAGCATATGCTATTACTATACCATTATAACCAAATATAGTACTGAAAAAAGCATCAAATATAGAAAGCAAACCATTTCGTACCGGTTTTGATTTTCTTAACTCAAAAATGTTTCTACCATTAGGATCTGCTAGAAGCGTATGTGCATAATCATTTTGTTCTGTTGTTAGATCAGTAGCTATTTGTTGAAATAATTCATCTACTTTTTCACTGAATTCATCAAAATCGTTTTCGGTCATTTTTAACTAGAACTAATATTTTCAAGCATTGAAACAATATTCCATACTTGTGTACGCATATAAGGGTCTATAGAACTATCATCACTTATTTTTTCAAACTCTTCCAAAGCTTTACTGCATTGTATTCTTATATCAGAATCGTGCTTAGATAATATATTAAGTACATCTTCAATAACTTTCTTCAAACTCTTTGATATTGAAGAATCCTCTTGAAGATCTTGAAGAATTTCTATCACAGCTAATAAATCATCTTTTCGAGTCATTTTCTTTCATCTCTTCCATTACTTCTTTTTGCAATGCAGATGCTTTTTCATTAAGTGTTTTTTCCTGCTTATCAATTGCTTTTAATCTGATATCAAGGAGTTCTTTTTTTTCATTTAATGAACTAGATATATTGCCTGGTGATTTTTTCACTAAAATACCACCTATAATCTGGTATGCTTCGTTTGTATTTTCAAGCTCTTTTAGAGCATTATCTATCTCAGCAAGATTTGAATGTATCTGTTGCTTTTGCATAAGCAATTGCTGTAAGTTATATTCATAGTTCTGTAATGTTTTTATTTTTTCTTCACTCATCTTGCAACACTTTGTCTAATTTTTGATTGATAGTTATTATCTGCGCAATCGCATTGAATGATGCTTTTGCAGCATTGATATCTTTTGCTTCTATTTCAAATATTATTTGGTTATCATCAAGTGATACTTTTGTTTCTGAACGTTCGTTTGAGTACATCTGGTTCTTTATCGCTTCATAAAGTTGAGATGCATTATAATCACTATAAGTTATCTTGACATTGAACATTTTTTTATTCTGCTTTTATCTTCTTAGGCATATGTCTTTGCTTAACTAAAACTTTACTACCACAATAAGGACATCTAACTCTCTTTCTTAATAGATTAGGATCTATTTCTTTTCCACAATCAGCGCATTTGTATAAAGCCATTTGAATCACCTAAATATTGTATGCTTTGCCAGCAAATTTAATTTTGCATCTATCACATTTCCAAATGCCTGTTGCAACTCTTTTAACAGAGCCGATCTTATTGCAATACGGACACTTTTTTTTGGATTTTAGTTGGGATTGTATATTATCATACTTTTTTCTGATTGTTCTACCATATCTTGTCCCATATTTCTTTGAAATTGTTGCCATTATAACTCACCTTATGATATTGAAAGTGGGGCTGCGCGGATTCGAACCGCGGTCATCTGGTCCCAAACCAGAAAGGATGGACCAAGCTACCCCACAGCCCCTTAATAATTAATATATATGACAAATATAGATTTGTCTTTTAAATCTTTCGCTTTTATATACTCTTTTTTCAAAATACATAATAGAAACAATAGCTTATTCAACAACAATATCAAGTCCCGAAAAATATCTTGAAACTAAATTCTTCAGATTATTAAGATTAGATGCGCCTTTTCCGATGATTTGACTTTTAATATTTCTGTCATTGCTCTTAATAATAATCTTATTATCCTGCTTTTCAACACTATCCACTTTCAAAGGCAATATTGCATTTTTAACAAACAATGCAGGATTAGGATTAAATTCAATTATCCTTAATTTTTTACCTAGTTTTTGCTCAAGATTTTTTATGGTTTCTATGCCTTTCTTGTTCTTTAAGAGCTTATGAATCTCATTGAACTGAACAACAAATACTAACTTGTCTTGAACCGGATCAAGAAAACTATCTTTTACCTTTAATCTTGTTGATTTTTCAAAATAGTTTATTTTTATTATGTCATCAAAACTTAATTTTACTTTCATTTGAGAATCTCTTTTTTTATTGTTTTCTAAATGCAAGCACAGAAATCATATACTGTTTCTTACATAATATGCCTAGTTCATCATTAGGAATATTTAGTTTGACAATTTCTATGTTAGCAATATCCGCAAAATGCTTCAATTCATTAAAACGATCTTCAGGAATGTTCTTTGCAACATATAATTTTGTAATATTTTCTGCTTTAAGCGCTTTTTTTACTTCATCAAGACCGATAATAACTTTATTTAAAGCAACTGCTTCTTTGATGTCTTTAGCATGATCAATCTTTTGCTCTTCTTCAGGCTCTTCATAATAAGTATCTTGAGCTTCTTCAATCTTTTCTTTATTTTCTTCAACCATTGGTTCTTCTTGCATTTGTTCTTCTGTCATCATAAATCACCATAATTATTCTTCTTTGAGATAAAGTCTAGTACTACCTGTACCTTGCAATACCTCTTGATTCAATAAAACATTTTCAATAACTGAGTTCAAAGGATCAACTTCTCCTATTAACGAAGCTTCAATGAGATGTCTTAAAGGAGTTTCAAATGATGCTCTCGCTAAAACTGAGGATTTTTCACTAATAATACCATATCTTGTTATTCCTTTGACACTACCTGTCATTGTCATTGTATCAGCAATAAGCATAATATGTCTTATATCTACAGCAATACCTTGCTCATTCATAACATTTGATATCTCTTTTATAATCAAAGCTCTTGCAGCTTCAATACCTAATGTCTTATAGACTTCAAAAACATCGTTTGTATATAATTTTGTTGCATCTATTTCATCTAGTTGCATTATCTCTTTCATGTTTACGCCTGCTGTAATTATTACAAAATCATCTTTTCTTTGAACTGGCAACACCTGAGTTATTCCAGATATGCCTTTTATCCTTATGTGCTTAAGCTTGCCTTTTGTTTCATATAAATCTTTAACAATATCAGCTTTAGGCTTGAGTGTTATTTTAAGTATATTATCTCCAACAATTTCAATTGTTTTTGATCTGAAATTCTTTGACACATTTGTTTTGATTGTTTCCATATCAATGTTTTCAAACTTTAGCTTTTGAGTATTAATTATAACTTCAACAGAATTATTAGCAATATCAGTAACAAATTCGTCTGCAAGTTCATTAAGAACAGTCTCTTTTATTTTAATGGCAAATTCTTTTGCATAGTCAATATTATTAAATTCTGGTTTAAAGTAAATTTCCATCATCGGTGTTTTGATTATCTTTCTTCCATCAAGTACTTCAATAAGTCTTGGTAGACCAGTTGTAACGCTTAGCTCAGCTACACCTGCTTGGTGTTTTGTATCTAATGTCATCTGAGTGCCTGGTTCACCGATAGATTGTGCGGCAATAATACCTACTGATTCTGCAGGATCAGCTAATGATTCTTCATATTCTTTGATAACCTCTTCAAAAATCTTAGTTATCTTTGCTTTTGGAGTCTTATCCGGAATTGAAGATATAACTTCATCAATCAATTTCTTCGGTAATTTTGTACCATATTGTTTGTGATATTCGTCTGACATTTTTATTGCACCTTTAAGCATTTAATACCTTATGGATTATACTATTAACATTGATCTTACCGCCTTCAGATTTGCTTACATCAATACCATCTTCACCATACTTAAATTGGATTATCTTATTGCTTGAATCTCTAACAGTGCAATCATTTTCAACTCTTACATCCTGTAGAGCATTTGCAAGTCTTCTATAAAGATAACCTGATTTAGGTGTTCTTAATGCAGTATCCATAAGTGAATCTCTAGCAGTTATACTCATGAAGAAAAATTCTTGTGGAGTTAAGCCTTGATTAAAACCATTTCTTACAAAACCATGAGCTTCTGTACCTAAGTCACCTTGTTCATAGAATGATAAAGTTCTGCCTTTGTAACCTTTGCTGATTCTTCCACCTCTAAAAGCCTGCTGTCCAACTGACGCAGCCATCTGAGTAAACTGAACTTTGTTACCTCTAGATCCTGAACGTTGCATCACAGACATACCTGTATTTTGTTTACCAAATTCAGCAGTAATTTTACCAGCCTCGTCTCTTGCTTTATTCAATCTTACTAATATATTCATCTCTAAAGTTTCTTTCATAGTTTTACCGGGATATGGTTGAAGCTTACCATCTTTATACTTTTGAATAAGATCATGTGTTTCATTCTCTGCTTTGTCTATTATTACTTTAATCTTGTTTTGTACATCTTTATTTAAATCAAGATCAGATAATGTTGTGCTAAATCCTTTGTTCATTAGTACCTTAATACCTAGTTTAGAAACCTTATCAAGGAAATCCATTGCAACATCTGGACCATATTGCTTATGAATATTTCTTAGTAATAAACCTTTACCTTCACCTAGATTCGCTTTATCTAATGTACCTTTGATGAATTTACCTTTCTTTATCACAAGTTCATCTCCTGAGGAAGATTCTCCAATATAGTCAAAATCTTTAGGAAGGATAACACTAAGTATGTCTTTACCATCTACTACCTTGCCTTTAGGTAATCTTGAAAAATCAGTTACACCAACCGATGCCAACATATCAATCGCATCTTGTCTTGTGAATTCGGTATCGGCTGTCAAGATATAATTGCCTGATATTGAGTCTTGTAAACAGCTAATGATCGCTAGTCCATATCTTGGTGATATGATCTGTGTCTTAACATCCATAAGTATTGATGCTTCAATCCTTGCTTCTTCAGTCTGTGGAATATGCAAGTTCATCTCGTCACCATCAAAGTCTGCATTGTATGGTGCTGCAACTGAGGGATTTATTCTGAAAGTCTTATGAGGAAGAACCTTAACTTTATGGTGCATCATACCCATTCTATGCAATGTAGGCTGTCTATTAAATAATGCGGCATCACCATTGATTAAATGTCTTTCTATAAGATAACCAGGTTGAAGTTCTTCAAGGATTGCTTCTTTATTTTCATCAGTGATTCTTTTTCTCTTGCCGTCTGGCCTTATTATGTATGTTGCACCTGGATAGTTGTCAGGTCCATTGATAACATATTGCTTAAGATATTCGATGTTCCATTCTGTTGCTTTTTCAGGAATGGTAAGGATTATTGCCATATCTTCTGGAACACCAACTTCATTTATCTTTAATCTAGGATCTGGACTGATTACAGTTCTTGCACTAAAGTTAGTTCTTTTACCTGCTAGATTATGTCTTATTCTGCCTTCTTTAGATTTTATTCTTTCTGTGATTGTCTTTAGTGGTTGACCTGATCTATGTCTTGCAGGAGGCACTTGTGCAACAGCATTATCAAAATATGTTGTTATATGATATTGCAATAATTCCCATAAGTCCTCAATAACTAACTCAGGAACACCTGCATTAACATTTTCAAATAATCTTTGATTTATTTTTACAATATCACTTAATTTATGAGTGAGATCATCCTCTGAACGTTCACCAGATTCTAATGTGATGGAAGGTCTCATTGTAACAGGAGGAATAGGTAATATAGTTAGAACAAACCATTCAGGTCTCGCCTTATCAGGATTAATACCGAATAAATCCAAATCACTATCTGGAACTTGTTCAAGTCTTGCTCTAACTTCAATAGGTGAAATCCGTACATCCTCTTCCATGAATGTTGTTGGTTTTTCTAAAGATATTTTCTTTTGTTTTTGACCACAATGCGGACATTTATTTAATCTATATGTTTTAATAAGTTCTTTAATTAATCTTCTACGAGCATCAATACCACTTAGCTCTTCAGTTTTTTTCAGCTTTTCTTTAAGCTTCTTTATCTGTTCTTCAGGTAATAGAACTCGGGAACATGATTTGCATGTTGTTCTCAATAATGTAAGGATGAGATTGACCATCTTGATATGGATAACTGGTCTTGCAAGTTCAATGTAACCAAAATGACCTAGACATTCATTGATTCTTCCACCACAAGATTTACATCTTAGACCTGGATCAATAACACCTAGTCTTGTATCCATAAGACCACCATCAACAGGATAACCTTCTTTATCATAAAGTTCAGGTGTAACTATCTTTACAGTAGCCATCTTCTTTATCACATTAGGTGAAAAAAATCCGAATTCAATCGCGTCTATTTTTTTGTATGCATAGTTTTCCATTGTAAATTACCTTTATCAAAATTTAGTCTTTAGCTTTAGTTCAGGTCTTATGCCTAGGCTTTCAAGTTCTTCTAAAACTAATTTGAATGCATATGCTATTTCAACATAATCAATATCATTGGATGAATCACAAACAGGACAAACTAATTTGTTAGTATATCTGTTTTCAACAGATATGATTCCACATTTGCTACATATAGGTACTTTAGTCATATCAGAGCTGAATCTTTCTTTCAGCAATAATGCTGCACCATGAGCAACAAAAGCTTCTTGTTCCATCTCACCTAATCTAAGACCGCCCTCTTTTGCTTTACCTTCTGTTGGTTGTCTTGTCAATAGTTGTATTGGACCTCTGCTTCTTGCCTGTGCTTTGTTTGATACCATGTGAACAAGTTTTTCATAGAACATATTTCCTACAAAAATCTTTGCAGTGTGCATCTTACCAGTTTTACCATCATAAAATACTTCTGTACCATCATCCTTAAATCCTAATTCTCTCAATGAATCTCTGAGATCATCTGCTGATTCGCATTCAAAAGTTGTTGCATCAATTGCTCGTCCTGCTAATGCGCCAACTTTGCCTGCTAATAATTCTAACATGTGTGATAATGTCATTCTTGAAGGTAAACTATGTGGACTGAATATAAGATCAGGGACGATACCATTAGATGAAAAAGGCATATCTTCTTGAGGTACAATCATACCAACAATACCTTTCTGACCATGTCTTGATGTAAACTTATCACCAACTTCAGGTATTCTCACATCTCTGACTTTAATTCTTATAAGTCTGTTACCCTCGCTGTTTTCAGTGATTATTACTTGATCAACAACGCCTTTTTGACCATGTTTCAATGCAACAGATGAGTCCCTTTTGATATTTACTGCAAAATTGTATTCATCAGCACCACTAAGGAATCTTGGTGGACTGATCTTACCTACAACAACATCATTTTCAGATACATTTGCTCCAGGATAGATTATTCCATCATCTTCAAGCAACCTATAATCATTTTCTGTTCTATAATCTTTTGTATCCTTATTTGGTATGGTTATTTCATCAACAAGACCACCCGGATATCTAATTTCTTCAGCATCATAAGGTCTGAAAAAGAACGATTTACCCAATCCACGTTCGATTGAAGCTCTGTTCATTACAATTGCATCTTCCATGTTGTAGCCTTCGTGCTGCATAACTGCAATTGTAAAGTTTTGACCCGAAGGATGCTTAGCATAACCCGAAAGATCATTGGTTATAGTTCTTACAATAGGATTTTGTGGTGTTTCTAGAACACTTATATTAACATCATATCTTATATGATAATTTGATGAGTAGACGCCTTGAGCAAATCTCATGTTTTTTGTACCTAATAGAATTCTTGTAGGTGATGAATAGTTTGCAAAAGGAACTAGTGAAGCGGCAATACCAAATAAATCATAAGGCGCAACCTCAATATGAGTATGTTCATTTGTCAATTCTTCTTCATCAATTGCAACAAAAGAATTCTCTTCTTCAGCAGCATCAAGATATTCAATGATACCTTTAGATACTAGGTCCTCCCAGCTCATCTCATTTTTCTTTAGTTTTTCAATGACATCTTTTGTCAATAAAGATTTACTATTTTTTACAACAATCAATGGTCGTCTTAGTCTGCCTGATGTTGTATCAAGATGAACAGTATCTTTTTCATTATCGTAATGAACATTGACAACAGCATCTATCTTGTTTGATCTTCTTTGTTCTCTGAAAGAATCTATGAATTTAATAGGATCATCTACATTACCTACAAATTTTGAATTTATATATACTTCTGCCATTTTTACCTTTTATTTGATTATTTTGACACCTAGTTCTTTAATCTTGTCCATTACTTTATTTTCTTCAGCTTCTTCAGATACTGAAGCAAATAATGCAAGGTTCTTTCTAAGACCTATGCTTGGACCTTCAGGTGTCTCGATTGCACATAATCTTCCATAGTGTGTCGGATGCAATTCACGTGCTTCGAAATTTTCTTGTGAAGATGATAGTGGTGAAACAACTCTTTGCAGATGTGAAATTGTCTGTAGATAATTGACACGTTCCATTCTTTGACTTACGCCTGTTCTGTTGCCTAGCCAATTACCTGTAGCCATTGCTGAATAAATTCTTGAAGTTAGTAATTTTTCTCGGATTATTACTTTAAGGCTTGGGAATTTTCCTCTTTTAACTACTCTTTGGAAATTATATATTGCATCATTTAGTAATATCTTTAGATTAACCCTAATAAGATCAGCTAATAGTTCGCCCGCTAACTTGAGTCTTTTGTTCTTTAGATGATCTTTATCGTTCTTTTGAATTGCACCTTTTGAATGTAAGATGAAATATTTGATATATTTGCATAAATTATATGCTTTCAGCTTAAGATCTTTTGCTTCCATACCAATATGAGGTAAGAAGAATTTCTCAAGCATGTTTCTTATTCTTTCAATTCTTATTTCTGAAGGTTGAGTAATACCTATTCTTTTTGCAATATAATCAAGAGCTTCTTCTTGCGTTTTTATTTCAGCAAACTTGTATAGATTCATATAGATTTCATCAATATACAGATCATCAACATCAATTGCTTTGATTATCTCTTCATCAGATGTCATACCTAGTGCCTTAAGCACAATGAATACTGGTATTCTCTTGACTCTTGTGAATGAAATATAGAATAATATATCTTTTAATTGTTCAATAACATGCTGTATCTTGTATGTGCCAGATTCTGAAAATATCTTACCTACATAAGGAGATACACCAACACTTTGTTTATCAACAAGGAAATTGTTTGGTGCTAAATCTTCTATCATAACTAATGCTTTCTCAGTACCATTGATGATGAAATAACCACCTGGATCATCTGGGTCTTCACCTTTTCCAATAAGTTCTTCACTAGATAATCCATTAAGATAACAGAATTTTGATTTAAGCATGATAGGAATATTACCTATCTGTGTTGTTAGTGTTTCACGTTGTACACCATTAACATAAGTGCTTAGTTGAATATAAACAGGAGCAGAATAATTCAATTGTCTTAGTCTTGCTTCCATAGGGAATATTTGTCTTCTTGAACCATCTGCCTCGATAATAACTGGTTTTTCAATCCATATTTTTTCTAGCTTTATCTTGAATGATTCGATTTCAGGTGGCAATACCTGTGGCTCTAGTTCAGCATTCTCTTGTAATATCTTTGTCAGTTCGTGTTCAATAAGATAGTTGAATGATTTTATATTTGACTCAGTTAATGAAAACGTATCAAAATATTTCTTTGTCAATAATTTAGATGTAGTTTGCTTAAGCATTAACAACGCCTCGATAGTAGATTGTTTCGCCTGCTGTTTCACTTTTTCTTGATACCTTGATAACATCGCCTACACTCGCATCAAGATGTTTTATGGAAGGATCTTTTGCTAGTATTTTAGGTAGTTCTTTGAATTCAATACCAAAAGAACTTAGTAAGTCTTCTTTCTCTTTATCAGAGAGTTTTGTCAATTCTGGTATTAAGAAATGAGAACTTATATCAATAGATTTTGTAGGCAGGCTTTTTTTACTCATGGTCTAGCAAAAAATGGCATCTCTTTATAAAGATTTCTATTTTTAGTTAAATATTTTAGTAAATATAGCAAAAATTATAGTTTTTGCTGTATGTTTTAAGGAAAAATCATCCTTATGAGCTGGACGGGATTCGAACCCGCGGCCGCCGGATTAAAAGTCCGATGCTCTACCAGGCTGAGCTACCAGCTCGAAAATAAAGCGCCCTGGCCGGGAATCGAACCCGGGTCTGAGCCTCGACAGGGCTCAATGATAACCTCTACACTACCAAGGCATATGTCGGTTAGAATTTTGTTTGTTTTATAAATATTTCTTTTGATTTTGCTCATTCTCTTAAAAACGTAAAATTTATATAACATTAATAGAAGTTAATAATCATAAAAGAGGTGTTTTATGCAGGGTAATATGTATGAAACACATCATATCAGCATCAGTTGAAGAAAAAACCATAGAAAAGATTCGTAACTTACTTCGTTCTAAGAGATTTCGTAATAAAAGTCATGTTGTTGAGCAAGCTATTCTGAATTACAAAGGTGATTCTGATGAGTAGTTTGGATGAGTATGATTCTGATCAATTTGATAGATTTATGGAACTGATGCATGATGATTCCAATTTAGAAAAAAGGGTTTTGAGAACGGAATTATCCTATCGCGATTTGGAAGATCAAGAAAAAGAAATATATTGGCGAAACTTGATTGAACATAGTAGCAACTTTAACCCTTTTGTATTTTCAAACAATGAAGACGACGAAGTTTTTGAATATAATGAATCTTTTTATGATAATCTGTTTAATTTTTTGAATGAGTATTATACAATTGATCATCCTTATTTTGCAAACAGTGTCAAGGAAGAACATTACTACGGTCAATTTGTAGATAATTGTGAGCTAGGATATCTGAAAGACCAGGATAGTTTTTTTGAGAAAGTTGAAGAATCTAACTTAAATCATCTACCTTACTTTTTATTTAGTTTAAGCCAAGGAAATTTTCATGCGTCCATTAAAAACATATATGATGATAAGCCATATAATTACAAAAATACGAATTTGCACAAAAAAGTTAAATCTGATATAAAGAGACTTCTGAAAGATATCGCATTTTTTCATTATTTGTATCCTAAATCCATTAAAAAAAGATTTACTTTTTTTTCTAGTCCAAATACTGATTATTTAATTAAATTTATTTCTAATGAAGATATTATAAAAGAAAAACAAAGTGAAGACTACAATTCAAGTAATGTTAATTTATTTAATCTTATTTCAACTATAGGCAAAAGAGCATACGAATGTTATTTGAAAAAAACTAATACTATGATTCCTTTAGAAGGAACTCTTAGACCATTTAAATTTTTATCTTCAATATATTCGAATAATATTCATGCAAGTAAAATTATAAAATTTCCTGAACATTATGACTTAAACTATGTTGTGGAATTGATTAAATTAAACGTGAATCCAAAAGAATTAAACCTTATTCCTACTTTTTTTGAATCAGAAGATGCGGTTAAATTATTAAAAGCAGGTTTCAATCCACATCAGATTAAGAAATTATTTGAAACATTTACATCAAGTGAATATTATCAATCTTTATATGAATTAAATATGCCTGACTATAGTAGCGATCATAACTTAGGATTAGATGATTGGGAATATAATTTTCATTATAATAAGTATATGTCACCTTCGGAAATAGCAACATATGAATTAGGTGCTTATCATCCATCTGATGATTATGATGATTTTTTAGGTTTTCCTACACTAAACAAAATTTGTTACACTTTTGCAAATCTTAAATACACAACTAATACCAAAAAAATAGTTGTACTTAATAGTAATGATCTTACAAGAATAATACTTAAATTGTATCCTGATGCAAACTCTCTACCCCGTTATCCTAAGAATGTACTAGGTGATTTTTTTGCAAATTGGAATAATCTTGACGATAAAATTGCTTCTCAGATGTTACCATCATATGGTTTTGAAATAAGAAAAGCAATAGAATTAGGTGCTACACCTAATAAATTAGAAAAATATCATCGTCAATTGCATGTGGCTGAACGAGCAATATTGAACAAGATAGGATTGAATGAAGAAAATGGGTTTGATATTAGTAGTGATGATTTCTCAGCAATTGCTAAAATAGTGTTATCTTTCAATTATATAAAAAAAGCTAAAGATATCAATGTAATTGGCACAGGGGGAGGAGGTATAGTATTTAGAACAAAAAAGCATGTATGGAAGTATTCTAATAAATTCAAAAGAGAATTGGATAACCTTAAAAAACTAAAGAATCCACAAAATGTAATCAAACTTATTGGAGTTGCAAAAAATAAACCTTTTCTCAAATTAGACTATGTTGTAGGCGAAACATTAGACAAATATATAAAAGAACGGCGAAGACGTCCGTTTCTATCGTATAAGAGTCCTGCGACTTTTTCATCCGTTTCTGAGTGGTATTCTGGTCCAACTTATCTATTGCGCATCGTAAGACAGGAATATTATGAGGATATTATCCGGCGTTCAAAAGAAATCGTCAAAGGTTTAATAGAATTACGATCTGCAGGAATAATTCATCATATGGACTTAAAACCGACCAATATTATGTTTGATTGGATGTCTAGTAAAGCAATAATAATTGACTTAGGAGAAGCATCAACAAAAAGATGGCCTAATGAAAAACCAAAAAATAATCGATTATATGGAACAAACGATATAGTTTCCTTGGGCCAAATAATTTATAGAATGGCTACAGATGAAAAATTGTTTACAGATGAAAATGAAAATGTAGATTTCAGTGTTACTAATACCAATGTTAAAAATTTAGTTTCTAAAGAACGAAAACAAATATACAAAAAAGGCAAGTTTGCATTAAGACCATACTTTAGAAAAATTGATCAAACAATACATTGTGAAGAAATAAAAAATATGATTAAATACTGTTTATTAGCAAAACCATATCACCTAAAGAAGACACAAAAATATTTTGTTGAACAAGGACAAAAATTCAAACAGAGAATTACAAATGACACTAGATTCTAAAATAAAAACATTAGAGATTGCTCGAGAAAGAAACATTATGACTGAAGCGATGTATGTAACGTTATCATCAGAATACTCACGATTAGTGAGTACTGAAAATAGTCTGAGTGTTCTTGAAGAGGCGTTAGAAAAAGAAATAAGTGGTCCCGATATTTTCGCAAATCTTTTAGACTGTCATTTTGATAAAGGAAATATAAATCAAGGTATATTGTTAGGTGAACATGCAATCGATATTGGTCAAGTAAACTTATTACTTTATTTTAATTTGTCTTTATTATATGACGAGAACAAACAATATGTCAAATCTTTAGATATTTTACTACAAGCACAAAAAATATATTCTGACAATGATGAACTTAATGCTAGAATAATAGAACATAAATATTTTATTAAACATAAACTATTTAGAGACTGGTCCGAAGAAATAGTATTTAATAAGACATGCACCAACGCTTTGATTTACAACGTTTGTTATATGAACCTTTTACAGAGTAGACCTATTCTTGCAGAAGCAATATTAAAAAAAGCAGTTCGAGAAAATTATGCAGATTCAATGACCTATAATTTTTTAATCGGTTCGGGTTATAGAAAACACATAAAAGATTTAAAGGAGATTGCTGAAAATGTTTCACTAAATAAAGATTATGCCGTTTTTATATATTTGTCCGAACTAGTGAAAAATAGATTAATCCCGGATTCTATTCCACATTCTGATTATCTAAAAGAATTAGTTACAAAACTTGTTGAGAATAATGAGTTTCTACCAAATTTAAAAAATATATGTCGTGCATCTCATGAGATAAAAAAAATAGATTTTCATGAATTTAGTTCACACTTCATAATAAAAAAGAGCGATTTTTCTTTTGAACAAGAGATTGAAATTAGAAACATGCTAGAAGAAATTCTTGAAAATACAGAAATATTACCTAGAGAAATTGCATCTTTTGAACTAAATGGAAATTATTATTATATAATGGAAAGAAAAGAAGGTAAAACCTTAACTAATTTGATAGCTAGTAATAAACCTCCTGCTAAATTATATGATACTATTTTAAGGACTCTTGCTAAAATTCATGCTGGAATGCATTCTGAAAAGAAATATGATTTTGATATAAAACTTCATGAAAAAGTATTGAAAGCCGAGTTAGACTCTGGATTAGTTGAGGCTGCGCAACCAATAATTAAAATTTTAAAAAATTCAAAGCATTGGAGTTATAATAAAGATGCATGTACTGACAATTGGATAGTAGGAGATAGAACGAATGATTCATTTTTCATTTGTGATACTGAAAATCGTGGAGAGATTCCTTGTGCTGTAGATCTTGCACATTTTTTGAATTTTATTCCATATAAATCAACGATTAATCAACGATTAGTAAAAGTTAATCATTATCTTAATTATTTCAATAAGGAATGTGAACTTAGAAATAGATTTGATTTAAAAATAAATGACACAAATGAGTTTATTAAAGAATATTGTAATGGGGTCATCTATAGAGCAATTGCAAATTACGGATATTTGTTCTCTAAAAATAGACCTGAACATAGCAAAATTGTTGCAATAACAGGAATTGAAATGGTCAACTATATGTTGAAATCAGATTTAATCGCTCCGGATGATAAAAACAATTATTTGTTTATTAAGAATGTATTGTCCAAAGAGCTATAAGTAATTAAATATTTCTATCAAATCATAAATTACAGGCGGTTCCGGATTTTTATATTTACCAACATCATCAAATAATATTGCTTTGATTCCTAATTGTCTTGCAGGTAAAATATCTTTTTCTAAAGAGTTTCCAAGAATTATTACTTCTTCTTTTTTCAATTTTACTTCTTTAAGTATTTTCAATAAATTTCGTTTAGATGGTTTGGATTCATCAAAATGGTCTGCACAAAATACTTTTGTGAAAGAATCTCGTATTCTAAGTTGATTTAATGTTTTTAAAGTTGCTATTTCAGGAGTGTTTGAATATGCTACTAAAATAAATTTATCCTTAAGCTTTCGTAGAGTTGATAATAAATTTTCATTTGGAAATACCGCCTTACTCTGATCAACATCATTAATAATATCAAAAAATTCTTCCCTAGAAAAACCCAAACTTCCTAATTTATATACAGACGTGTGTTTTTTATATTCCGGGAGATTTAACTTTGAATTGCTATATTTCTTTTTGGCATCACTAAAGGATATTTTATATTTCTTAGATATTGCATAATACATCGCATCATGCCTTGCATGCAATATTGGTTTATCAACACTTAATACACCATCAACATCAAAAATAATTGCTTTGATCATTACTTTTCTCCTGCCTTTCTTACTAAAGAATATTCTGCAAATAAATTAAGTGATTCTAAAAAGATATATGCCTCTTTTATAATATGAAGATCGTCAGCACTCAATCTATCATCATCTAAAGTTTTTTTGAAGTTATACCTTGCGACTATTGAAGAACGAGAAATGTTTTTATTTTTAAACCAGCCAAAATAACTATCAAAAATGTCAAAAATAGTTTTAAGATGTTTTTTTGCTTTTTCTGAACAACCTCTTTTTTTAATCTGTTCACATATATGTCTTAATTTATCTACAAGCATATCTAATTGAGAATAAAATGCATATGCTACTTTTTTTTCGTCTTCACTCACGTTTGAGACATATAATTCACGTAAAAAAAAATTAATAAATTTAGTTATATTATCATGACGATCATACATTGTGTCTTCAAATCTATCAAATTCTGGTCCAATAGATGTAAATATTTCATTTATTGTCTCTTTCATCAAAAAGTAAATTCTACGTCCAATAGTATCTAAATTGCTATGCTCATCCACAATAAAAGATTCTATTTCAGTTTTAGAATCAGTTTGATTGACAATCTCCATCCCCATTAATCTATTTGTTATTTTTTTTATTGAATCCTTTATATTTGATTTTGATTCAGTTTTAAAGTTAGCAATTTGACCTTTAGAGTGTAAAATTGTAATATTTGTATAACCCGTTTTATATAATATGGTAAGATACTTTGATAATGACAAATAATGATCCTGTTGATCTTGAAGATCTGCATTGATAACGGTTGCTTTTTTATATGGTTTATTCGGCTCTATGGACACGATTAATGCTTTAGCTTCTTCAACAAGCTCAACTTCATCACCAGGTTGTAATTTATGCTGTTTAGCCCATTTACTCGGAAGACTTACTGTTAATGTATTCTGACCAACTCGATTAATTTTTCTTTTCATAATATTATTAGTATTTTCTACACTTATATACTTTTCGCTTTTGTAATTACATAATTACAAGTAATAATTATAATTGGCAAAAGTATATATATTTCTCCGTAGTAGTACATAATATATCCGAAATATTCGGAAATTCAGAAAAATGATTGTAAAAACAGCACAAAAACCTGAATTCATGAGTTATAAGATAAAAATATGCTCAAATTGCGGTAAAGAGACAAATCATGCTGTCTACAAGGTCAAAAGACCTATATTCGATAAGGAAAAATGGGTTTGCCAAGTTTGTGGCAAGGAGGCAGAACAATGAAATCCAAAGATTTGCTAATATTAGCTAATCTACGAAAAGATGCAAGGATGTCTTTAACAAATATGTCGAAAAAGACATCTGTGCCAATAAGTACAATATATGATAGACTAAAGATATTTAATAAAGACTTTGTTAAAAAACATACAACTCTTGTTGATTTTAGTAAATTAGGTTATCATACAAGAGCAAACATAGCACTAAAAGTAAATAAAGAACATAGAGAAGCAATAAAAGAGTACTTATTAAAACACCAAAATGTCAATTCCTTATACAAAATTAATAGTGGTTTTGATTATTTGATTGAAGGTGTTTTTATACATATAAAAGATCTAGATGAATTTTTAGAAAAGCTTGAAATAAAATTTGATATTGAAGACAAACAAACATATTATATAGTGAATGATCTTAAGAAAGAAGAATTCATGTCAAATCCTGATTTGATCAAGCAAGGTTTATTAGGAGGAATATAAAATGGAAAAATCAAGAATCATTACTTGGATTTTTTTAGTATTAATAGGCATAAAAATATTTGCTACAACTGATCTTGAACCACCAATGATATTTTCAGCAGTGGCGGTTGGACTTGCAATAGCATTTGTTATTATGAAATTTCAAAAGAAAAATGAGCTACAATCAAGAGGAGTTTAAGATGAACAAAACAAAAAAATTAGAGAATGACATAAGATATGCTTTTTATGCATCAATAGTTACAATACTTGTTACATTGTCTCTTGTTTTAATTGCACTTGCTGTAGGTTATTTAGATGCGTTTAATTTCTCTATTTCATTAATAGAAATAGTATTGATGAGTATACTATCATATGGAATATATAAGAAAAGTAGATTTGCGTCAACAGTATTTTTCATTTACTTTTTGCTGTCTAAAATTGTAATGACTGCTGCAGCTGTAATAACTGGAGCGATTGCATCCATAGTTGGTCAGATTGCTTTAGGTATTGTGTTCCTATACTTTTATTTCAAAGGTATGGTTGCCACATATAAGCTATACAAGATTAAAAATAAGAAACTTTATTAAAATTTTATTTTATTTATTTTTACATATGTTCTTTTATCAGAAGGACTATTTCTATACTCTACAGAAACACCATTGTTGTTCTCAAGTTCAAAACTGGTATAAGGCTCAGTTATATTGCCTTTGGTATCATGATCAGTTATCTTGGTTCTGAAACTATCAAAATCAAACTGCAGTGATTTTGTTCTGCCTGTTACACTATCAATAACACCCAAGTTAAAATTATCATTACCTATATTGTATATTCTTCCTGAATTAACTATTTTTGTATTTTTTGAGTTTTGATAATTTGTGATAATAGGACAAATCTCTGAAAAAGAAGCATATGAATTCTTACCTATCTTTATTGTAGGCACAAAATGAATAATATCCTTCTCGCCAAATGCATCATTTATCATAAATGTGTATACCAAAGGTAATGAGGCTTTCAAACCATTATTATCATAGATTGTATTTGTTTTATGACCTGTCCAGAACATTCTAGTATATTCATGTTTTTCTAGTTCATGCTTAAATTCTATTGCACCAAAAGAGTCATGACCATTTGGAGAACCTCTGGTTATGTAAAATGATTTTGCTTTTTCAAGTCTGCTATCAAGGTCATCTCTATCCAATACAGAAACATTTAATCTTGATTTTCGTGTTAATTGTGATTCATTTGATTCAAAATCCTTCAGTTCAACTTCGTCATTACCATTGACTATATTAATAACATCTTTAGGTTCTTTTATTCCACTCATTTTAGATAGGATCTTTTGTGCAGGTGTAAAAATATGATCAAGGGGTTCATTATTTTCATCAGATAAAAGATATGAAAAACCTCCTAATTTACAGAAATCTAGCGCTTTATCAGTGTATTTTGTATCAGTTTCAACTACTCTGTCATAATCAATTATTGTTTTATTGCCTGTTTCTTTATCATCGATAATGCCAAAGATGTGTCCACTATCTCTTCCTTTTGCTGTTGATGCAGTACTTATCATATTTGCCTTATAACCTAGTTTGGTATACAAATCAATCAATGCTTTATTTATATGTAAGCAAACACCCATTTTCTCACTATCTTTTGCCACATTCATTATCAATTGTTCTGTACTTATTTTTTTATTAGTATCTTCACCATTGTATAATCCAAGCAATAGTTCACCTAATTGTGAGATTATTGCTTTTTGATCATGAGGACCAACACGTTTTAACATATTGGTATATTCATTAACATCATTGAATACTTTAACTCTGTATAGAAGATCGTCCTGTACACTAGGATAGCTTCCGGGATAGTTCATTTTATAGTCTAAATCAGAAAGAAAACAATTATCATATAATACTGTTCTTATGATATTATTATCTAATTTATTTAAGAACTTATGCACCTCTGATGCACCATCACCCTCTATTGTTCCTATTTTGTAGTGCTTTTTAGCAAGAGAAAAAATTAATTCAGGATAAAAAGTATCCCATTCGCCTCCATTAATATTATTTATTAAAGTGTTTATAATCTTAAAAGACTGTTCTTTAGAAAAACAGTCACGATACCCTGTGAAATAGTCTATGTATACATCAGGGTCGTCTGATAATTTAACTTTTTCTAATAAAACAGTATTGATAAATTGAGGAGAATAAATTTCATAATCTTTTGCTTCATAATCTTCATCAGTTACTTTTTTCGCATATCTATAAAGAATCTTATCCAAAGTATCAAATACAACAGATTCATTATCTAAAGATTTTAAAGCATCTACACACTCAACAAACTTATCAGTGCCAAATTCATTTGCTTGAATCATCAATTCTTCATATGCTTGATCTACAACTTCCCAGTATGTTGGTTCTGGTTCTTCAGGAAAAATGCCTAATTGTTCTTCTTTTGCATGAATAAACCATCCTGTTAAAGTTAATACAGGATCAGATCCAAACTCACAAAACATATCAGGATATTCTTTTGCAGATTCTATAATTGAATCTCTTATTGTATCATCAAAATGAGTATAAAAAAAATAATCCGGGTTTTTTGTCCATAATAATCTAATTAATGCGTCTTCAAGAACATCTGATATGTGGTCAAAATAATAAAAAGAACTATCTGATTTTCCATCAGCAGTACAGGGTTCATATTCATAAAATAAAACATTATAAATAGCATCTTCTTTTTCAATATGTACTATTTTAGAAGATATATATAAATTAACATGATCAATATCTTTCAATTGGTGCTCTCTAAAACCATTAGTAAGAGGTGATGGGTTTTCTAATTCATTTATGATTACCTGTTTTACATTATTGTCTATCTTAAATACACTCTCATCATATTTAGCAATTTTGTCAGGGTTATAATCACCTACAAATTCAACAGGAACACCTCTCACTTCCCCAGCAGCCTTAAGAGGTGAAAAACTAAATGCTAAAGCAGTTAAAGGAACAATCAAAGAAGACCTTAAACTAACATCAGATGTTAGCAATGTACCTAATCCATCTGACAAAGAATTGCCTAAATTACATATATTTTCGTTGAATTTTGACCTTACAAGGTCCACAAGTCCCATATCAATATCTCTTGTGTTTTATATTTATAAGAATAGTTCTAACTTTTTCGGATATTTTCCGAAATATCTATTCAAAGATATATAAATACTAAAAAAATTTCATACATCATGGAAAACAATCAAAAAATAATTCTAAATGAACTACGAAAAAATCCTAAGAACAAAATTGCAAGAATATGCAAACATCATAATATTCCTTTAAAGGACAGCACAATTGATTATATTGATCTTAGATCAAACTTCATAACAAAGTTCACATGGTTAGTTAATTTTGCAAAACTAGGATATCCTATACATGTGCATCTTAAATTCAAAGCACAAAATCCATACAAAATAAAAGACATCATAAGATTGAATGATTTTATTAATTCGGCTTATAGATTAAATGATAATAATTTCTACATAGAATGCTTATTCAAAAATATGAATGAATATTCTACCTTCCGCGAGTATTTGAAAGATAATGATGCCACTGATATTAATGTGCATCATATTATTGAAGATATCTCTAGAGAACAATTTGTTTTTTAATTGTTGATTCTTAAAATATCTATATTAGCTATAATTAATCTTATTAACATAATGTCGAAAATATTTCGATTTCTCGTCGTAAAATGTTATAAAGGTCTCTTCAAATTGTTCTAGATAAGTTAAGACAATCTCGACAAGGTTTTTCAGAAAAACCTTGGAAACAACTGGAAACCAATCAATATGCACGAAGTGCATGAATGGTTGAAGTTGAGTGAGAGATTGTCCTGTGTTCTACAAAGATAACAAATTCCCGAAAAAATTTTGTGAAAAGGAGGTGAATTCCACAAAAACAATCGGGAAAAAGTTGTTTTGAGTATAAGAAAACAAGAATTCCTGGAGGAACAAAATGTACGATTTCAACAAGATCCACAATGCAATCGATGTCCTTGCTAACTTCAAGCCAGTTTCGGAACCGCTGCCTGACTGGGACTGGGATTTCAGCCCGCCTTTCAAAGGCCCGAGGTTTGATATCCACAAGGATATCTTCATCCCTGACAGTCTCAGAGAACCCTATGATCTGGAGTACCATACTCCGATCTATCCCCGGCACAATCCCATCTCGCCTCTGATCGATCTCCAGCCCAAACCCTGGTACAACGAACCAGTCAGGCCTCTCATCACTTCAACTTATCCGTTGGAGATGAATGGGATGCTTCCTGCATACGAGGTAGGCAGAGGTATGGGAGCACTGCCTATGATGGGCCCCAGTCCGAACCTCATGGCTGAAACTGCCATGCTCAATGCTCCGCCTCTCAGCAACATGAGGGTCAACCATTCTTGCATGGGCCCTTTTGCGATGCGCTAATCGTACACAAAAGAGAGTCATCTGAAAAGGTGACTCTCTTTTTTCTGAACAAAACTCTTCGGAGTAAAAAAACAACATAAGGAGGCTCAAAATGAGTCAGTTCATCCCCAGCTACGGACTTAATGTAGCACCGATCAACACAGGCATCAGTGGTATTCACACGCACGAAACCTTCAAGTTCGGAAGGTATGGTACCCCTTATGGTGGACATACCACTTTCCAGACGCCTGATAATCGCAAAATCCACATTCCCTGGGGTTAATTAACCCCGACAACATTTCAAAGAGCTGTCTTGACCGGCAGCTCTTTTTCCTTTGAAAATAACTCGCAAGAGTTAAGAATATAATTCAATCAAAGGAGGTCTTTCTCAGTAAAAAGTAGGAAAAAACAAGATCACAAGGAGATCAAAATGTACAATGGACTCACCAGTGGAAATCTGACACAGCTGGAGTATCACACTCCTAAGTATGCTCCGATAAGCGGAACCAGCATGCCTTTGCCGCCTCCCAGACTGCCTGCCCCTTTTACTCCCATGCCCTTGCCACCTCTTCAGAATGTAAGGGTCAATCACTCTTGCATGGGCCCTCACGCAATGCTGTAATCAAGCAGCGTATCAAAAGGGAGTCATCTGAAAAGGTGGCTCTCTTTTTCCTTTGAAAATAACTCGTAAGAGTTAAAAGAAACAATACAAGGAGGCAAAAAATGCCTACAAAGAAATCAACAAGCACTGAAAAGACAAAATGCCCTAAGTGCGAAGCTGAAATCAAGAAGGGCTGGAAATTCTGCAATGGCTGTGGACGACCGATAGTCTGCAAATGCGGAGAAGATATCTCTGAACTTAAGGGAGATTACTGCCCAGTGTGCGGAGAGAAAATCCAGAAAGCAAAAGCAGAGACTGTCACAAAACCCTGGACACCTGATCCTTTCATTCCCAGGATTGAGCCAAAGCCTTGGAAAGATCCGCCAATCGTCACCAGGCCATGGGACTTTATTGATCCGCCAATAAGGCCATGGGAACCGCCGTACATCCCTGAACCCTTCAAGCCTAGTCCATACTTGGGTGAGCCCAAGCCTTATCCTGATCCTTTCCCTCCGTACAAACCATGGGTACCTTACCCGGAGTTCATTCCATTCGGATTCAGAGAACCTGAACCACACAGGCCTGTTCTTTACGGGCATCTGATGTATGATTTAAGTTAATCATAACATCAAAAGGGCTACCTTCGTGGTAGCTCTTTTTCCTTTGAAAATAACTCGCAAGAGTATAAATAAAACTCAAAATATTTGGAGGACAAAATGTCAAGACGTAAGACATGTCATGAATGCGGCTCAAAAATAAAAAAGACATGGAATTTTTGTAGCAAGTGCGGAACAAAAGTAGATCACTCGCAGAAAGAAATAAAACCAATACCACTTGATGTTGAAACATTTCTTAAGGTTCTTATCCTCACTGAAATATGTAGCAAACTAGAATATGATACACCTGTACAGCACCATTTTCCCGTTTTTGACCCTTTTCACGAAATTTCAGGGAATAGGATACCATTCGAACCATTCCCGTCCTTTCATCCCATCATCCCGTTATCTGACTTACGCTTAAACCATTCTTGCATGGGTCCTTATTCGTTGCTCTAATGGCACATACGAAAGAGAGTCATCTGAAAAGGTGACTCTTTTTTTTCCTTGAAAACAACTCGCAAGAGTTAAAGATAATAATAATCAAATACTAGGAGGTAAAATGCTTGATCCTATCACTACAAGTTTGGTTATAGGCGCAGTTGTATTGAAAGTTGTTGCAGGTGGTAACAAATCAAAAAAGGAAGATGATTACGATCCACCTACCGAGTACCACTGTGCACGATGTAAAGACACAGGTTCTGTACGGAACTATCAGGGTTTCAATGTTCCCTGTCCGGACTGCCAAGACTATGACAGCAGGTATTTTTAACAATTTCAAGAGCTACCTTGCGGTAGCTCTTTTTCCTTTGAAAACAACTCGTAAGAGTTAAAGATATAATTTAAACAAAAGGAGATAAATATGTTTACATTAGGTAGGTACACCATAACAGATCGTCCAATTCCGAAAAACCCTTGCATGATAGAACCACATATAGATTACTTTGGGCCTCCGCCAACAATCTTTGTCTGCAAATTATGTGGACAAGAAGCAAAGCAAGAGGGTTTTTCTGGACCAATACGATGCACCAATGTGAATTGTTTTAATCACAATCACGATTAAGTTCCAACTCAACAGAGTTAAAGATATAATTTACCAGGAGGACATCATGGTAAAAAAAGCAGTAGATCAAGTTGCAACCTATTCAACTGGATTTGTTTCCACATTATTGGTTGCAATCATTTGTTTTTCGATTTTGTTTATCTTCAGCAATCCAACACTCATCACGTTCTGTTTTCTTGCACTTGCACACGCAACAGGATTGATTGTAGGATACTGCCTTGCAAAAAGATAAACAAACTTTATTCGGTGTTAAAAACACCTTTTTTAGTTTTATTATTCAATATAGAAACTAAATAACATAAAAAAAAGAAAATCACTTAGTCGTTATTATAGGTTTGTCTTTTACAATAACAGTATGTTCTGTTTGTGTAACAATGCCTTTATTTCTATCGACTAAAGGTGGGAAATCAACAAAACAATTTTGTTTTTTTAGCAAAGAAAATGCAAAAGGTATTTTTGTAGTGTCAATATCAGACATCTTTGCAGCATGATATAATTGCCTGAATGAAAAAGGCAGATGACCAAACTCCTGCTCAATATAATTAAGCAATTGTTTTGCTGTTGCTAGTCTTACAGGTACTTTTTGCTTTAACATAAATATCTTTGCTTGTCCACTTTCATAGACTTTACCAGATCCATTTGTTGCAAAAGGTTCGATTGCAACAACATCATCTTCATCAAGTTGATAATGACTTTCAGTTTCAATATTTGGTATTGTTAATCCTGTATGTAACTCATAATCATCAATCTGATGTCCTGATAAATTAACAACAGGACTAAATCCATGACTTTGTATTGTTTCTTGGATTTCTTTTCCAATATCTCTTATCATAACACCTGGTCTGATTAACTTTAATGCATTGTCTAATGCTTCTTCAGTTGCTTTGACTAGTTCAGTATGTTTTTGTGATAAATCAATTGTTATTGCGCTGTCTGCGATATTACCATCAACATGAGTACCAACATCAAGCTTAACAACAGCATCATCAGGAATTGTTCTTTTATCATCATGATCTGCAGTATCATGTGCCGCTGTTTCATTGAATGATAGATTAACAGGAAAAGCTAGTGCTGCTTTTTTTTGGATAAATGATTCTACTTGTTCAACAACACCAAGAACAGAATTACCTGGTTTGATGAGTTTTTTTCCAAGTTCAAGTGCTTCTTTATTGATTGCACCTGCTTGTTTTAGTTTTTCTATGTCCATTTTATTACACCTTTTTTATCTTAGCAATGAAAAATCCGTCTGTATTGTTGTGATGCGGATATATTCTTAAAGTTTTCTTAATATCAGGATGAAAAGTGTTATCGTTATACTTTAATATCGGTTTTGCTTTATTTATATCAAGATTAATATCCATAATCTTAGCATTATCGTATTTTCTTAACAACCAATCAACAACAGATTCATTTTCTTCAGGTTCAATTGAACATGTTGAGTATGTCATTACTCCACCATCTTTCAATAACTCAAAAGCTGTTGCAATCATTTTTCTTTGAATTTTTGCCATTGCAATACCTAAACTAGGATTCCATGTCCTAAATGTTGAAGGACTTTTTCGTGTTGTGCCTGTACCAGAACAAGGAGCATCAAGTAAAATATTATCAAACTTAAAGTTCCATCTTCGTAATAGTTTTGTTGCATCATGCTGTGTTATGATTGTGTTATGAGAACCATTTTGCTGAATATTAATACCTAATGCAGCAATCCTTTTGCCTAACATCTCATTTGCAACAATAAGACCTTGATTATCCATGTGTTGAGCTAATTGTGTTGTTTTACTTCCTGGAGCTGCACACATATCTAGAACAATACCATTTTTTTTCAGATCATTTCCTAGAACATTTACTGGAAGCATTGATGCTGCTTCTTGAATATAGATATAACCTAAAGAATGTTCAATTGTGTTTCCTATATCTCTACGTTCATTGTGAGAAATCCAATAGCCGTATTTTGTCCAGGGGATTTTTTTTAATGTGAAATTTTTCTTTAATCTTTTTAGAAGATATTCTGGATCTTTTTTTAGATTATTTAGTCTGATTGATTTTAGTGGGAATGTTAATGAGTATTTTATGAAATCCTCATATTCTTTTCCAAGTAATTCTTTGTACTTTTCTTCGAACTTTATCTTGACATCTGCTTTGATATCGTATTCATAAGTAACATACTTTTGTTTTTTGTCTTTCATAAACAAATAGAAAAATAAGTATTATATAAAGTTTAGTAAATAACAGCAACAACAACTCTTTTAATCTGATCAAATCTTATCTTATCAGGATCATTTGTAGAATTATTATCGCCTTTCATTATGAAATAAATACCTTGTTCATCCTCATTAATCTCAACAACTCTATGAACAACAAGCATATCATCATACTCATAAGCAACAATATCGCCTACTTTAATTTCATCAGATGTTTTAGGTATAATCTCAATAGCATTTGCACCTTGATCAAACAAAGGATCCATTGAATTTGTGTCTGCAAACTTAGCAAGTCTTGCATCTTCTAACTCAACAAAAACACCAGAACTGTATACCTTAATATCTTCCTCAGCAATCCAGTCTTGTGGTGATGCTTTTTCAATACCACCTATAGCATATTGTATATTATCATCAGAAACAAAACTACCATAAATAAGATTACCTAAAATTATACCAATAATAAAAGAGAGTAATATTCGCTTCATAGTAACTTATTAGTAGTAACGGCTATTTAAACTTTTCTGCAGTATACCAGTATACAAAAGAGTAACATTTATATATCGGATAGTCTTTACTATAGTTAGAAAATTAGGTGATAGATCATTTCAATTTTGCGATGATGCAGAATGCGGAGCAGAATTACCCCTCTAATGTGTTTGTATCTAGAATTTCTCGTGCTGATAATGTCTTTAGTTTTGTTTCTAGCCATTTGAAAACATTGCCATGAGGACTGCCTTTAAGCAGTTGTTCAATAGCTCTTTTTGCCAATAAAACTCTTTGATGCTCACCAAGCATACCTATTGTTTTACCATAAACAACAATAAACACACCAGTTAGATGTTCAATATATTTTCGTGATTTACCTTCTTGACCTATAACACGACCTCTTAACCTAATCAATGACTTTTGTGTGCCTGCATATTCTGTTATATTAACAATTTCTAGAGAATAATCTGGTTTTAGTAATAGTCTAGCATACTCAGGATTAAAACCACGACCAATAGCTGTTATAATCTCTTTGACAGCGTATAATTTCAATGCATCTTCGCCATCAACAACAACTTCGCCAGTACCAGAATCTATTGTAATCTTAGTATTTGTCTGTTCTTCTAATTCCTTTTTTGTCTCGCCATTTTTACCTATTAAAACAGCTACTCTGTCCTTGGGAATCTTAAGCTCATATCCAAATACCATAGAAATTTTTAGTTTTCTGAGGCTTTATATAGTTTATGCTTTTAGAAAAGTTTAAATATGTTCAAACACTAGGGAATAAATATGGCACCAATAACATTTGAAAATGAAAGAAATCTTGAGTTTGTAAAAGACCAAGATAAAAAAGCACTAGAATTACTTCTAGAAAAGAAGAAATACCAAACTATTGATGAATTTGAAGACTTTTTACAGCGATTACCTACTTCAGGATTATCTGGATTTTATCTTGTGAACTCAACAGAAATAAGAAAAGATATGTTCACAAAAGAGATTAATACATGGCCTATTGCATATAATTACAAAGTAACAAGAGTAATAATAGGCGATGCAAAATACATCAAGTAAATTTTGCTAATTTTCTGTCAAAGAAATCTTCAATAATCTTCTTGTCTCTATCATATAAGTACTTGAAATCAGGATTGTCTTTTATTGTTGACTGAGAAAAATCAATAAAATAAGGCTCATCATTATAATAAAGTACATTAAACTCAGATAAATCACCATGAGTCATACCTGCTTGTTCTAGAGCTTTAAATTGGTTTAATGTTTTGTCCTGTAATGATAATAATTCTTCTTTTGTAAAATCAATATCTTTTAGTTTTGATGCAGGTTCTTTACCACCAATATAACTCATAATAAGAACATTGAATTTTTGCACAATTGGTTTAGGCATACTTATTCTTGTTTTGTATGCTTTGACCATATTCTTAAATTCACGTTCTGCCCATGCAAAGATTATCTTTCTTTGTTGATTTGATAATCTAAAATATCTAGGATCATTTTTCAAATAATCATACATCTTGTTAAAATCGCAATTTTCAACTCTATATATCTTTACTGCAACTTTTTCATCTTTTGCTTTTGCTAGAAAAACAACAGCTTCTTTGCCTGTTGATATCTGTGAAATAAGTTCATCAAAATAACCTTGCTTTTTCAGTCTTTCTAGTACTTTTTCAGTAAAAGAAGAAAATACACCATAAGTCTTGTAGTGCTTAGAAGAAAGTTGTTTTTTTGTTTCAGCCATTTTTATTAAATATAAATAAAGTCACACCGATGTCCTTGAATTTCTTTGTATGAACATCGTATTGTCGTTTTAGTCTGTATCGTAACTCAATTGTTTTTACATCATAACCATGTTCTTGTCCTTTTCTAACAATATAAGGTTTAGTTGATGTCTTATGTAATGAATAAACAGTATCTGCTAATTCAAATGCTTTTTCTAAGAATACTGTATCCATATGTTTTTCTCGTGTGCCAAAAGGAGGATTCATAATAACAACATCAATCTTTTCAGGAAATGTTGAAATTGTAATATCTTTAATATCTTTGTTAATAAGTCTATAATCTCCAAGTTCAACATCATAGTTTTCAATAACAGAAACAATATTATCTTTTAGTATTTTTAGTGCATTTTCATCACTATCAACAAAATATATTTTTTTTGCTCCTGAAATTAATGCACCAATTGTTAGAAAACCTGTGCCTGCTCCCATATCAACAACAACCTTGTCTTCAATATCGTGATTTAGATTAACTTGATTGATTACTTCAGCGGCAACATCAGGTGCTGTAAAGTATTGTTCTTTGTTGATATCAGGATTATCAAATGCCTTGAGTTCCTGTACAATTTTTTCTATTTGTCCTTTTGAAAACATATTTGTGTAGAATTGAGGGTTATTTATATAGGTTTAGGTTGTATTCAATACAAAAGTATTAAAAATAATCAGACACTATTTCTCTATATGAAACAAATAAAACTTAAAGTCGGCGAAAATACAAGAATAGGGTCTATCTTCACAGGATTATATATAACATACTGCGGAATGAATTCAGAAGATAATTTCTCAATCGGATTAAGAGAAGGTGCAGGTCATAGAGGTTATAGCTTCAACCTATATTTTTCTACAAAAAACAGATTGATTACAATAAAGAATAGAAAATTTAACGTAATCAAAGCATCAAACGATGAACTAATTATTGAAGAATATGGTCAGAGTTAATCTTATAGATCCAAAAAAACTGTCAGATCAACATCTTATCGCTGAATACAATGAAATATTAATGTTAGTTGCGTATATCAAAAAATATCCTTCTATTGATAATATTCCTTCAGAATATTGTCTAGGCAAAGGTCATATGAGATTCTTCAAAGACAAATTACTTTATATCAAAAAAAGACATGATGCTTTGATCAAAGAGATGAAAAGACGAAATTTTCAAGTAAATAAAAAGATTAGTTTAAGTGCTTTATCTAGTAAGAATAAAAAGGATTGGGCACCAAAGAAAAAAGATCTTTTAGTCATTAAAAAAAGAATAAGAGAAAAACTTAGACCAAATTTCTATAGGTATTGTGGCAAAGTAAAAAATAAAAAATTTTTCTTAGATATGTTAAAAAAATAAAGACCAGTTGCCTGGCCAATAATTAAATAGAAATCTAGCTTAGTATCTTTGTGGCTTTCTCTTTCTATAACATTCCTTGCAATAAACTGGTTTGCCTTCATGAGGTTTGAACGGAACTTCGCATTCCTGACCGCATTCAGAACACTTTACTTTATGCATCTCTCTTGGACCAAAGTCTCGTCTTGGTCCTCTGTTGTTAAACTTTCTTCGAGGTCTATCATTATAGCCTTCATTATAGTCTCCCATATTATATCTTTCCTCCGATAAGTCCTTTTTGGACTGAAATGTTTGAATTGATATATCAAGGGTTAATAAAGGTTGTTATTTTATGATAATATATATAAAGTAGAGCAGATTCTCAACAAGTATGAAAAACGCATATTTAGTCCATGGCTGGGAAGGAAATCCAGATAATTGTTGGTTTCCATGGTTGAAAACAGAGCTTGAAAAGCTAGATTATAATGTTGTTATTCCAGCTATGCCTGAATCAGACAGTCCTGAAATAAATGCATGGATAAACAAATTACAAGATATTTGTGAATTGAATGAACAAACTATCATGATAGGACATTCAATCGGTTGTCAAGCAATCCTTAGATTTCTAGAGAAAACAGCAAAGAAAATAAAAGCTGTATTTATGGTTGCAGGATTTATCAATCTAAATCATCTTGAAACAGAAGAAGAACAAATTATTGCTAAACCATGGTTAACAACACCAATTGATTTTGATAAGATAAAAACTTTGGCAAAATACATTGCATTTTTCTCAGATAATGATCCTGATGTTGATATGGATGATTCTGAAATATTCAGCGAAAAGTTAAATGCAAAAATAATCATTGAACATGACAAAGGTCATTTTAGTGATGATGCTGGTGTTTTTGAATTACATAGTCTACTTCATGAGGTGAAAGAACTTGAAACTAAATGAAAAATACATCAGATGGACTGCAAGAGCAATTGCAGTATTCTGTATTGTGTTTGGATTGCCTTTTTATTTTGGCTATGGTAATCCATTACCTTTTATCAATCCAGATTATACTTTCTTTGATAATCTATGGTTATCATGCTTTCCAGTGATATTCATTGGACTGGCAGTTGGACTAAAGTATGAGAAAATAGGAGGGTATCTTGTTACAGTACCTATTGTGTTAGCTACATTGATAGGATTTATTGTATTAAGAGAAGGTTTGCCAGGACCTATGTTTGTTCCTTTGATTGTTGGTTTCTTGTATTTAATATTGGGTTATAAAAAATGGATAACAAAGGATTAAGCTTTAATGCAACATTTGGACCCATACTGGCAATACTAGTAATTCTATTCATGTACTTGGGTCTTAATTATGGATATGATCTTGCTTTTATTATTGCAGGGTATCTTAGTATTATTGCTGGTGTTGTAATGCTGATTTGGACACTTTCTAGTAATGCGTATATCGGAACTATATTAGCTCCAGTAATGTGGTTATGTATGATATTATTGGTTGTTATTGGTATTGCTTTAGTTTATAGTCCTTTGAATCTAATAATGAAATCTTATTTTTTTGATTTTGAAAGGATTGCTTTTTATTCTTATATTGTTATTCTTGGTCTTGCTATTCTACATATTGTTACAGGTAAATAAAAAGTAAATCCTCAGTTGAACACCGCGATAATCTCTATTAAATTCTCAGGATTGATTTTTAGTGCAACGTCTCGTAGAGAAAAATCAAAGTCATTGGCATTTTTTGTTGAGAATCAGCGCGTAAATTTATTAGTTCAAAAATATTCAAATAAAATTTTCACTAAACCATTATATTTTCAAAAATATTGATTTGAAAACCATAATAATTATAAGTTTCTATTAAATCTCTACATTTTATGAAAGAGATACAAAAAATAAAATATAATGCAAAAATTCAAAGTTTGCCAAAAGAAGTACCTAAGGAAAAGGCTCCCGAAACGGTTTTAAATATATTAAAAGATGTACGATGTGAAATCGGAAAAATTTCTCCTGATTTTAATGATCTTTCTCTAACTCAAATTTTAGGAATTGTAACAATTGGCGAATATTCTATTAACGGAAATATGCCTGTTCATTTCGATTTAACATCCGCACGAGAAATTATGATCCAATATAGAGAAAATTCTAAACGTTGGTGTGGTTCTTGCCACAATCTTACAACAGACATGAGTCAAAGTTACGCAGACTTCCAAGATTATGGCCCTCAACAAATATGCAGTAAAGGTTTTACAAATTCCAATGTTTGCGGATCTAATTGGAGACCTTATTGTTCTCCACCACTTGAACAACTTGTTGAAAATGCAGAAAATTCAAACTGATTTTTTAATATTCTAATATATATATATATTATTTTTAGTTACGCTGATTCTCATAATTAGTTTTGCCAATGATTGATTATAACATAGGAATTTAACGAAGTGCGACTGAAAGGAGCATTTGGGTGGAGAAACCTGCAAGGTTTCGTAACCGTTAAATTCCTGTTAGTTTCGTCTGATCAACGGAAAGACCTAAAATTTAGTGCAACGTTCCGAAAGAAAATTTTTGAGTTGAGTTTTATTATATCAATTTCTGCGAAGCAGACTATCTTTAGGGCACGCGCGCTTTTTTGTTTCTTTTTTTTATAAAAAAGAAAATAGAAATAATCTAGAGGGTGGAAAATTGTTTTTTGTAGATAGCTTTATATAGTCTAATTTATCTTATTTTATATGAGGTGCTTAAATGAAAAATAAATATTCAAAAATTATTTCTTTTGAAAATCATAAATTAGGTTTGTATGATGTTAAAACTTTTGTTAAAGATTGGGGCTCAAAACCTAGGAGAGGTATAAAAGAAAAAAGGTGTAAAATCATAAAACAAAATAAGAATAAAATACTACAAATTACTATTCCTAAAGGTACGCTAAGTGATGGTGGATCTTTTTGGAGATTAAAGTTCCCTAGAGATTTAGATGATGTAACTTTTGAATACGAGATCATGTTTGGAAAAAACTTTAATTTTGTACGCGGTGGAAAATTACCCGGATTAGGTGGTGGAACTTCTGCCGGCTGTAAAGGGACTCCTGAAGAACATAAAAATGGTTTTTCTGCAAGACTAATGTGGAGAGAAATTAATTTTGAAAAAACATTGTTGTTAAAGAAACCTCTTGGAGTGGAAAATAAGAAATTGAAAGAACTCATAAAATCCGGAGCTTCTCAAAAAGAAATTTTGAATCAACTGAACAATATTGGAAACGAAGTTATAAAATATGAGTGGCACCTTCAAGATCTTGTTAAACAATTACACAAAGCTTTTCTTGTACAATATTTGTACTATCCTGACAAAGGAGGAAGATTTGGAGAAAATGAAATTTATAGACACAAAAATAAAAAATTATTCATAGAACCAAATAAGTGGTACACTATAAAAAACCGTATTAAACTTTCTGAAAATCCGAAAGAGAAAGATACTGTTATTGCTTGGGTTAATGGAAAGAAAGTTATGGAAAGAAAAGTAGATCTAAGAAAGAAAAAAAGTTATGGAATTAACCAAGTTATGTTTAGTTTGTTTTTTGGCGGAGAGGATGAAACTTGGGCCACTACAAAAAAAGAGAAAGTTTATTTTAGAAGATTTGTATTTCAAGAGAATTAAAAAAAACAATTTCTGATGGGGAAGATTATTTCTAAATTAAATCTCAAAATCTTTTATTTTGACTATCTGTCCTGAAAGGCAAGCGAGGTGCAACCGAAGCGCAGCACTAATCGCTGTTATTCGCACCGAGCCTATAGAATAGCGCGAGGGAAGTATGATGCAGACAGGCTAGAATTATTAGAGTTTTATTATCTAAATTTAGGTTTATTTTTTAGATCATGATAGTTTTCTACTTTAGAAACAAAATCATAAGCTGTTTGAAAACAATCAAATACTTCATTTAAAATAGGATCATTTAAAGGAAAAGCGCGCCAAGGAAGTGAAAAACATATAGGTTCTTCTGATAGTTGGCCATTTATATCAAATGTTTTCTTAAATCCAAGTCTATTATAAGCAAGATGATGAAAAAAAGGAATTTTTATTTCTCTAATTATTTCATTGAAATGATCTACAAAAACACGTCCAGTATAAGTAAAAGGAAAATTAGGATCATCAGTTACTGCTGCAATAGATCCTGATTCTAATTCACGACCAGTATATATTTCAGCAATTGAAGAATTAAGAGATGGTACTTCTGGATTTACTTGAGGATCGTATTTGAAATTAGGATTAGGGCCTGATCTATAAGTAGAATAATCAAATCCATTATCAGTAGCTCTTCTTTTGCATCCTAATACTGGAATGTCTTTAATTATTCTTTCTAATATTGATTGTTTATCAAATTGCATGACTCTAAAAATAGAACATTTAGTTATAAATATTTCTATGCTTAAGAAGGGTAATTCTAGCTAGTTGAGTAATATTGCGAATAACACCGATTTTAGCCGAAGTTGGCGTAGCCAATTTGGGTGAGGAGCGCAAGGCGAATACCTTTAGAGTTGAGCCTGAGCACCGCAACTGGCTAAAATCTGTTAAATGCCCTGAGCTACAAAGTGGCGAAGGTCTAGGAGCAAAGCGACGAAGAAGTTTGATTTGATACAGAATTAAAATTATAAATACTTACTTATATTTTCATCAAGCCATCTTTTTGAATAGTCTTCCATTTCGGAAATTTTACCTTTAATTTCTGTAGGGATTGAAAAATCATTACCTACAATTTCTCTTATAATAGAAACTAAGCCATGACCTTGAACAATTGATAATCCTTCATTGTCGGAACTATCTTTGTCATAAAGTTGTCTGATTAATGGTAAGGTTTCATAACCCATTGAGACTATTTGTTTGTAAGCTTCGCAATTTAATACGGAATCTGAAGAAGAACTAAATCTAACTTCAGAAGTTTGACAATATTTTATCCATTCTTCTACGGCTTGATGAAAATTATCTTTATCCATAGAAATAAGTTATTTTTGCTAAGTTTATAATTTTATCTATATCATAGTATCAAATCAAATTGCATTTAACACCGATTTTAGCCGAAGTTCAAATTTTGAGGCAACCCACAAAATTTGAATTTGGGAGAGCGAAGTGCAACGAGCGAACTGGCTAAAATCTGTTATATGACCCGAGCGAAGCGAGAGTGCAACGTGGCAAGGTTTCTGAAAGAAACCGCAGAGTTTGATTTTAGGAAAGTCCCCATTCAGAATCAGAAAATTTTTTTTCTTTAAGCAACTTTTCTATTTCAGTTTTTATATCTTTAACATCATTCTCATTAAGTGGTTTGAAATTTTCGTAATATTCTGGTTTTTCTTCTTTATGCGGGAAATAACACGCTTGCCCATATTTATGGATCTTAGCACTTTTAGCTCTACCATAAAGATGAATGTGTAAATAAGAACCCGTAGGTTTGAAAACAGTCCAATTTCCATTATCTTGGTAATTAATTCTTCCAATATCAACGCCATGCTCATTCATTACTTTAGTCATAGCTTGACCAACAACAATAGTTAATCTCATCAACTCAATAGCTTGTTTAGGAGAAAGTTGTTGTCTATCAACAAGTCTTATTTTAGGATATATTTTGATATGCCCTCCATCATCTCTATCAACGTGAGGTTTTTCAACAGCTTCTACAAAAAAATTTTCTGATGTATAAATCATTGCCATATAGTTTTAAAGATAGAAATAATATAAAAAGCTTTTGGGGACTTTCCTTTTAAAAATCAAATTTCATATAACACCGCGATTAGAAGAAGTGGCTTTTTGGAGGCATCCCGCCAAAAAGACATTTGGATGGAGTCCTGCAAGGACGGAATCTTCTAATCGCTGTTAAGTTCCCTGAAGTAGCAAAGCTACTGAAAGTGCAACGTGGTCGAGGAGCGAAGCGACGAAGAAGTAAAATTTCAGGCTCGATAAAATACTATTTTAACTTAAGAGTAGTGAAAAAACGAAAGTTTTAAAAATAAGCGAATACTAGGGTATAGTATGAATGATGAAGAATACGAAGCAAAGTTAATGAAGAAGTTATTTCAAGATTTAGCTGATGCTGGAGTTGATTTATCCTTACAAAATAGCGCAGGTTTAAAGGGTGGAAAACTTTGTGCTAAAGGTCATGGAAATACTGTAACTATGTGGCCTTCTGAAGAAGGAGATTCTTTAACATATCAAATATATGATCCTAGCAAATTTAGTTCTATAGGTATGGTTACAGATGGGTCTTATTCTTATCTAATTATGAGTACAGATTGGCCACTATCAGCTCCTAGAAAGTATTTTATTTATTCTAAAAGACCTGCACATCCTCAAGAGATAAGTCTAGAAACTAGTATAGACGCATATCATAGTCTACGTTATGAATTACGATCACCTTAGATTATCAAAGCATATAACTTTCGTTTTCTATAATTTTCAAAATCTGTGATTTTAACTAAACGTATCAATCTCCCGGGCCTGAAATTTTATTGAACTTAACATCGCGATTAGGCGAAGCTGCCGAAGGCAGTTTGGGTGGAGTGAAGCGAAGCTACGAAGTGGCGAGCGGAACGCAACTGCCTAATCGCTGTTAGCCGACCGAGTTTACAAAGTGGACGAGGCAAGGAGCGAAGCTCCGCAGAGTTTTTTCAGCGCTGAGAAGTTAGGGGCTACCGTAGTTTTTCAGATTTAATAGAGAGCGAAGCGACTAAAATAGGGACTTAAGACTAATAATTTATATAGTATTAGTTATATTCTTGTATAGTGTGGCAATATTTATAAATATAAGATATTTTTGAATCAATGTAACTAATAAAAGGGTGGTGTAGATGGCTAATAATATATTAACTGCTATTAATAACATAGTCACATTTGGCAGCAATGACTTAAAAGGCTATGCTTCTAAATATCTCATAAGAATTAATGCTATTGGAGAACAATTAGAATATTATGTTCAAGATGCAATTGCAGGATCTTTTAAACTTCCACAAGATAAGAAAGAAGAAGTCTATTCTGAAGTATTTTCTTATTTAGGAAATCAAAATAATCCTCCTGATATGATTATAAAAGGAAGCGATGCTTATGAAATTAAAAAAATTGAAAGTCCTAGGTCTGCTATTGCGTTGAATAGTTCACCACCAAAGGATAAATTGCTTTCTACAGACATAAGAATAACTGCAGCATGTAGAAATTGTGAATCCGAAGAATGGAATGAAAAAGATTTGTTTTATGTAATAGGTCATGCTACCAAAGGTGAATTAAAATATTTATTTTTTATACAAGGAACTTGTTATGCTGCAAATCATGCAGTTTATGATAAAATTCATGCACCTATTAAACAGGAAGTTGCATCTGTTATAGATTCTTTAGGTCTAGAGAAAGGCAACACTGTTGAAATTGGTAAAGTCAAAAGAGTTGACCCTTTAGGAATAACAGAGTTGAGAATTAGAGGTATGTGGCATATTGTAAATCCACTAAGAGTCTATGAATCACAATGCAATATCGAAAATGATGAAAAATTTCATTTATTTGTATTATTAAAAAACGAAAAATATAATTCTTTTCCAAAAGAGGATAGAGATGTTTTAGAAGCAAATAAACAAGTTATAATAAATGACATTAAAATAAAAGATCCTAATAATCCTGCAAAATTTGTTGAGGCTAAATTAATAACTCATAAAGAAAAATGAAAATAGCATCTTTTTTTTCCGGCGCTGGTGGACTTGATTTAGGTTTTACTAATGCAGGTTTTAAACTCGCTTATGCTAATGATAACTGGAAAGGGTGCTGGGAAACATTTGAAAAAAATCATAATATAGAAATTGATAAGCGTTCTATAACAGATGTAAAACCAGATGATATCCCTGATGTAATTGGTTTTGTAGGTGGTCCTCCTTGTCAAAGTTGGAGTCTTGCAGGAGCAATGCGAGGAATAAATGACAATAGAGGAAGATTATTTTACAATTATGTTGAACTAATCAAAGCTAAGCAGCCTTTATTTTTTCTTGCAGAAAATGTTGCAGGAATTATTTCACCAAAACATCGTCCTGAATTTATGAAAATTATTGAATCTTTTAAAGATATTGGCTATAATGTATCTTTCAAATTGTTAGATGCAAATGATTTTGGAGTACCACAAGAACGAAAAAGAGTTATCATTGTAGGTTATCATAAAAAATTAAATAAGAAATTTGAATTTCCAGAGGCATTTAAATCAAAACTAACATTAAAACATGCTTTGAAAGGATTGTCTAAACCCTTGGCGGCAAAATCTAAGAATAAGACAAATGGCGACAATTTGAAAATATTAAATCATGAATATATGACTGGTGGTTTTTCTACAATATATATGTCACGAAATAGAGTTCGTGCTTGGGGTGAACCTTCTTTTACAATACAAGCAGGTGGAAGACATGCACCAATTCATCCAGATGCACCAAAAATGCCTCTTCTAGAAAAAAATAAACGTATTTTTGTAGAGGGTAAAGAGCATCTATATAGGCGGCTATCTGTAAGAGAGTGTGCAAGAATTCAAACCTTTCCAGATGATTTTAGATTCTATTATAATGACGTTGCTAATGGATATAAAATGATAGGTAATGCAGTTCCTGTTAAATTAGCTGAAACATTAGCTACTAAAATCATGCAAGATCTGAAACAAATTAATAAATCTTAATTTATAACATAAGATTTAAATAGTAAGAGTATTCTGTATTCATTTAGGGGTGGTACTTGGAGTTTTGCTGCTCCGAGTAATCTACTTCTGGAGAAAAAGATGTGGGAAAGTCCAATATATAAAGTAACAGCTAAAATTGAAGGAAAGAATAAAGATATTCTTATAGATGTCACAGGATCTGCACCCAACTTTACTGAACCCATGAAACAACTAGAGGGTACATTCGAAGTTCTATTTGAAGGATTAAATCCACAAAAAACAAAAATCTTAGATTTTGGTGCAGCAAAATTAAGAAATACGTTGTATTTACTAAGAAAAGGATTTACAGTATACTCTTGCGAATTTGAAGATTTATTTGTGAGATCAAAGCAAGCCAAAGAGTTTTATGATGAATGTAAAAAATACAAAAACTTCAAAACCTTAGTTTTTCCAGATGACTTTGTTAAATTTAAAGAAAAATTTGATATTGTCTTGCTGATAAATGTTCTGAATGTTATGCCTGTTCCTATAGAACGACTTTGTGTTCTTGCACTATGCCGAAAAAAAATGAAGCATAAAGGAAAATTATTATGGTACACGCAACATGGTGGTTATTCTGAAGATAATGCTGTTGGTTTGCTTTATGATGGATTGGTTACTGGCAAAGGTAGAAAATATCATATGTTTTATCGTGATTTCAGTAGAAAAGAAATTCATGATATGCTCGAGTCGACAGGTTTCTCATTCAATAAGAATTTTAAATTTCCTTCTTCAGGCACAAATCAAGCATATTTGTTTGAAGCAACTGGAGATATTTTAATTGATAATACTTTAGGATTAACTTCTCTTTTGCAGAAGAATGAACAATCTGATCTTAAAAAGATTAAAAGAGAAACTAGATGGGACGTTGAGAATAAAGAAAAAAAATCTAAAAAAGTAATTTATGAAACAAAAGTTCCTACAAAAAAAACAAAATTAAAAGGTGTAAATATATTAAAACAATATTCTGAAGAACTTGTTAAGATAGAATCAGGAGGAGGTAAAAAAGCTTCAACATATCATCAGTTGATTTTCAACATTTTGATTAAATTATTTGAAGGTAAATTAAAAAATCCTCAAAAGGAAGAAAAAATAAATCAAGGCAGAAAAAGAATTGATATTACTTTTGATAATAATCTCAAATTAGAAGAAGGATTTTTTAAAGAATTGAAAGACTCTTACAATATTCCATGTCCAATTATTCCAATTGAATGTAAAAATTATACGAAAGCATTAGAAAATCCAGAATATGATCAAATACAAGGTAGATTAAATAAAAGAAGAGGCATGTTTGGAATAATAATTTGCCGAAAGAATGATGATGAAACAAATGTTTTGAACCATTGTAGAGATTTAGTTCGAGAAAACCCTGGAGCAGAGATGTATGTTATTGTTCTTGAGGACTCAGACATTCAAAAAATGATTAAATATAAAATTGAAGAAAAAGATACAAAAATAGATGATTTGTTAAGATCTAAATTTAAAAAACTTATTATGTAAATATCTCTTTTTAGTCCCTATTAAATCTGAAAAATTTGGGTGGAGCGTAGCGTAACCGTTTAATGCTGGTTAGGCAAAGTGCTGAAAGCATTTTGACAGATTCTTTTTTAATGGCATTAAACGAAGGTAGCCCCGTTAAAACTTCTCAGTTTACTTTTTATTTCTCGTCTTAAAAAGCGCTGAAAAAATTTTGGCTAACATCGCGATTAGTGGATAGTAAGCCGAAGGCTTATTTCCCTGAAGCAAAATGAGGCAACCCACATTTTGCGGAAGGCAAGCGAGGTGCAACCGAAGCGCAGCACTAATCGCTGTTAAACTCTCAGATAGGATTGATTTTTAGTGCAACGTCTCGGAGAGAAAAATCAAAGTCGTCGTATTAGGGATTGCTGCTTTTATTTTTAAGGTTCGTACTTTCGTACTAATAATTCACTTAAGCTTTTTTCTTTTTCGGCATCATTAAGACCCCAAGAAACCCAATGAGCTGCAAGATCATATACTTTTTTGTATTCAAGATCTGTGCTGGTTTTTTTAATATAATTAATAAAATTATCAAATTCGCTTTTTGTTAAAAGTCTTAATTCTTCATTGTCTCTAATTCCTTTTTCTAAGCCAATAATGGTTCTAGATGTTTGGCATATACGTGGCTCATAAACATCACAAGTGGACGGAGTTATACTATATCTTTTTCCATCTAAAATCAAATCATTTTTACGGCGATTATCTGTAAAAATAATAAACTCAACAAATGAAATAATTCTTTTATGTTTATAAAACTTTATTCTTTCTATATCAATGGGAACTAATTCTTCTCTAGTTAGTGTTTTAAATTCAGAATCAGTGAAATAATAATTCTGATTGTATGCTGGTTCAATTCTTAGATTATTTGTTACTATAGCAAGTGCTTCTATTTCATCATTTCTAATATTTTTTATTAGAGATATTAGTCCGATAGGTACAGGGTTATCTATTCCTTGAGACGCGCATTTTTCCGCAACTTTTTTGCTTTTGTAAATAGTATTACAAACATTACACCTAAAGCAATTATCTATTGTTTTATTCATTTTTACTTAACCTTTCTATATTTACTTTATTACCATCTTGGATCAACTATAATTTTCTCTACAAGATCTAGTTTAGCATATTCATTTATCCAGTCAATAACATTATCTATTGTGAATGGTTCTGTTCCTATGAAATTATGTGATAAACCATTGCCAAAACGATCTATTCTTATTCTATGTGTGATTTCTGCAATCTTTTTACCAAGCTCATCATATGATGTCCAGCCCAATTCACAAAAATCATTATAATATTCAAAATCAATCTGATGAATAATTAAACCATTTGGATGTTCTTTATCTGGTAATCTGTGTATGATATTATGAGCATATTTGGGAATTAAAGTAGCGGTACAATATGCATCAAGAAAAAATCCAGAATTGCTTTTTGATTGGTTATAAGTGTTTTTTAATTGTTGAATAATACCTTTATCTCGCAAATCTTCAAGAGATAAGCTCTTATGATTTTTTATTAAGTTAGTCATTTTTTACACTACATCAATCACCATCTCTATTCAATTATCTATGAAATAGAAATATTTAAATATAATTCCCCCCCTAATACGTTATAATGAAAGAATCATTAAGAAAAATTGGACTTACAGAAGGCGAAATCAAGGTTTATATAGCTTTATTAGAACTAGGCAGCACTACATCAGGCAAAATCACTAAAAAATGTGGAATTTCAGGCTCTAAAGTATATGAAGTCCTTGACAGATTAATCCAGAAAGGATTGGCTAGTTCTATTATCAAGAATAAAGTAAAACATTTTGAAGCTACAAGTCCTGAAAGAATCTTAGATTATCTTGAAGAGAAAGGAAAACAGATTGAGCAAGAAAAAACAGCTATTCAAAAGGTAATTCCTCAACTTTTGCTAAAGCAAAAAGCAGCTGTAAAAAGCAGTGCTAAGATATTTACTGGTTGGGAAGGTATTAAAACAGCTAATGAGGATATAATCAAGACTTTGAAGAAAGGCGAAGAATGGTTAAGTATGGGTTTAACAGAACAGCCAAAATCATGGGAATTATATTTTACAAATAGACAAAAGATAAGAGCTGAAAAAGGAATAATTCTAAAGCATCTATTAAATGAAAAGTATAAATCTGTTTATGAAAAAAGAAAAAAGTTGCCTAACACTAACTTTAAATTTTTACCTAAAGATTTTGAGATGCCGACTAGTACTGAAATTTATGATAATAAAGTAATCATTATGATTCTATCTAAAGAAGATCCTATGGCTATTATGATCGAAAGCGAAGCTGTTGCAAACAGCTTTAGAAAATACTTCCACGCTTTGTGGAAGACTGCGAAGCAGTAAAGCAGCAATCCCTTTTTCTTATACGACGATTGAGTTTAACACCGATTTTAGCCGAAGTTCGCCGAAGGCGAATTTGGGTGAGGAGCGCAAGGCGAATACCTTTAGAGTTGAGCCTGAGCACCGGAACTGGCTAAAATCTGTTATGTGCACCGAGCCTACAAAGTGGAGCGAGGGAAGTATGACGCAGACGAGCCAGAAATCCTTTAAATAACCATTAGAGGGTAGTAAAACACCATAAAATTTATATATATTAACCTATTCTTCTTTATAAGAATGGTCACTAAAGAATACAAGCTTGATGTTGCAAGAAGAGTTGCAAAGGGTATGGAATTATATTTAAATAAACCAAATCAAATTGCGATTTCCATGGGTTTTGTTCCTCATTTCGAACCTTTGAATAGAGGAGCTTTGATGAAAGATAATATAATTGCTTCTTTTAATAAAGGCGATATTAATAAGAAAAAGTATTCTGGACCATTATTTAATTTACCTGAAAATAAATATAATACTGAAGATGCATCTTTTAGACCTGTAAATTTATTAGATCTAGCTATGGAAGATAAATCCACTTTTGGCATATATACTGGTACAGGAATTAGACTTCACAAATCTCATAGAAATTATCCTTATATTATTGATGTCTTAGGAATGATTACATTATCAGATATTTCATCAGATAATAGAGAAAATGCACAATTACTAACTCAAAAAGTTATTGATTTATCTCAATGTTATCCCGGATTTGCTTTACAATGCGGTATATTAGATACTGCAAAAGATGGATTTTATATTGGAATAAGTATGAGTAAAGGTCAGTCATTAAAAGATGTGATTAATACATCAGTTTTGATCAATGATGTTTTAAAATATTGTGCGGAAAACATTGGAAAAGTTTTTGGTGGTAAGTGGTCAACAGATTTTTTCTTAAAAGAACAAATAAAAGATATAGATACATATTGGAATTCTAAAGATTATTCAAATTCAAATGTTATTATTGGTTATGCAAAATCAGGATTATCAGGATTATTTTATCCTAAATTCAGTTCTGGAAAAGGTTTGGAATTCTTATTGTCTGAAACTGAATTTAAAAAACTAGGCACAGAACAAAAATCATCTGAAATCAAAGATGTAACTGATGCAGAAATAGTTGAGTAGTTATTGTTTCTGGCTCGTCAAGTAATATTGCACATAACATCGGGATTATGAGAAGTCGTGCGTAGCACGATTTGGGTGGAGAAGTCTGCAAGACTTCGTAACCTCATAATCCTTGTTATATTCCCCGTAGGGCTGAAATTTAGTGCAACGTCCCGAAGGGAAATTTCAGAGTCAGAAGTCGGCCGTTCCTATTTTTTAGCGCGCAACTATTTTTTAGAAAAAACAAAAATCGTACAAATAAATCCATTGTCATCCAAATCTTTCTTTGAATCTAAATCAAAACCATGTTTCTTGAATAAATCAAGATAAAACTTTTCTTCTCTATTATAATCTATGATGGTGCCAATTTGAGGAATTTCTGAATAATGAAGGACTTCTTTGTATTTTTTTCCTTCAAATTCAAGAGTATTTCTTTCAATGAAAAGGTCTCTTTTGGATTTCAATTTTTCTTCCAAATACTTTTCATTGGCAACAACTAAAATGAATTTGCCTTCATTATTCAACATTGAATTTATTTTTTTGGCAACATCATCTAATTCATCAGATGTAAAATGTGGAAAAACATAAATTGCTGTAAGAAAATCAAATTTTGTGTCTGTATCTGTTTGAAGAAAAGTTTTATTGAAAGTTCTAAGTTTTGTGTTCTTTAGATTGAATGGTTTTGATTTGAAGTTTTTATAATTCTTGTAAGAAGGTTCGCAACCCTCAAGAATTATTTTTTTGAAAGATTTGGATAAATTCTTTTGTAACATCCGAAGAAAAAAGCCAATTCCAAAGCCAATGTCAAAAATTTTAATTTCATCTCCTTTTTTCTTCTCAATAATATTTTGGATGATAAAATTATTTACAAAAGAATTGATTTTTGTTTTTTCTTGATTCTGCCAATTTACTTTATCATATTGCAGATAAAAAAATTCTTTGTTCTTCATAATAAATATGATATTTAAATGGGTTTATTAAATTTACTCTTTGCGCGCGCTTTTTGTAGGCCGACTTCTGATTGAATATAACACAGCAACTAAACGAAGTTCAAAATTTGAGGCAACCCACAAATTTTGAATTTGGGTGGAATGAAGCGAAGCTACGAAGTGGCGAGCGGAATGTAACCGTTTAGTTGCTGTTATATTCTCGAGCCTACAAAGTGGGCGAGACGAGCACGAAGTGCGAAGAGTCGTCGTGTTCTAAGGGTTGCCATAATTTATATTATTTATTAAAAGAAAGTTTTATTAAGTTCTAAGTGTATTTTAGTAATATAAAAATGGTTTTTAAGAAAGGACATAAAATTGGAAAAGGAAGACACCCTTCTGAAGAAACTAAACGAAAGATAAGCGAAGCTCATAAAGGAATGCATCACACAGAAAAGTCAAAAAAGAAAATGAGTTTATCAGCAAAGAAAAGCAAGAATCCGGGGAGATTCAAAAAAGGTCATTTAGTTTCAGAAGAGACCATAAAAAAACAAAAAGAGACCTTCAGAAAGACGTTATTAGCTCACCCTGAAATAAGACAAAAAATGAGTGAAGCACAAAAGAGGAGGTTTAGTAGTCCTGAAGCAAGAAAAAGTCAAAGTGAAATTGCTAAAAAAGCTTTGTCTAATATTGATGTTCGAAGAAAGATGAGTATTGCTCATTTAGGAAAACCTTCCGGAAGAAAAGGAAAAACATGGTCTCAAGAAATGAGAAAAAAATTAAGTGAGGCTCACAAAGGGCAAATTGGTTGGATGAAAGGAAAACACCATACTAAAGAAGCTAGAAAGAAAATGAGTATATTTCAAAAAAAAGAAATGATCAAGCCTGAACGTAGAAAATTTATGAGAGAAAAAGTTCTAAAACAATATCAGTCTGGTCAATTTCCTAAACAGACTAATACAAAGATTGAAAAAGATATTAAGAAAGAGCTTATCAAAAGAGGCTACAAAGAAGGAAAAGAATTTATTCATCAATTTAAATTTATGAATAGATTTATGTGTGATTTTTGTTTTCCATTACAAAAAGTCATAGTTGAGGCTTACGGAGATTTCTGGCATTGCAATCCTAAAATATACCATAAACCTACACATCCTCATCAGGAGAAAGGAATTGAGAAGGATAAAGTTAAAAATGATTATATCAAGAAAGTTGATAAAGGTTCATGGAAGTTGATAATTCTCTGGGAAAGCGATATAAATAAAGATGTTTCTAAATGTGTGGATAAAATTGAAAAAGCACTTGCAAAAGCAAAACAATTTTCTAATTTTCTCTGATTTTCAAACCAAACTTCTTTGCTAAACTTCTATAAGAATAAGCGTGTTTCTTTAGGAGTTCCTCGAATTCTTCTGGAGGAAGTTTAAATATGATAGATTTAATTATATCTTCATAGGTGTCTCCTTTCTGACCAACTGAATCAAGCCACCTTTTGAAGTCTGCTGATAATTTTATTGTGGTTTCTTTGACCATATACCCAGTATACTGAGTGGACTATATAAACTTTTCGATTTTATGGCAACCCTATTTTTTTCCACACGACGATTGAATATAACACCGCGATTAGGCGAAGCCGCGAAGCGGTTTGGGTGGAGTGAAGCGAAGCTACGAAGTGGCGAGCGGAACGGAACTGCCTAATCGCTGTTAAATACCCTGAGCTACAAAGTGGCGAAGGTCGAGGAGCAAAGCGACGAAGAAGTTGCCCGAAGCCAAATTTATTCTATTTTGTCCAAATCTCCATTTAGAACAATCGAATTAACTCCGATAAGTTCTTCAAAATGAGGATGTTCATCATCAATAGGATGAAGAAAATATATCTTTTTCCCAAGGTATAATGCAATTGAGAGTTCCATTAAGGTATTAGATCCAATATATCCTTTAATGCCTTTCTTTTCATGATTCATTATTAAAACTGCATCAGAATTTTCTATTTTTTTACCTTGAGCAACAGTCCAAAGAGGTTTCATTGCTAAGAATTTCTCTCTACCCATAGAACTCTGATAAAACTCTTCAGTCACCAAAGAATCTTTTTCAAAAGAATCTGGTACATGTACTTCATGCCCTTTTTTCTGCAGAAGTTCTTGTGCTTTTTTCATCTCGTCAATAAAAAATTCTGAATTTTGACTTCCGCAAATTGTGATTATCATAGGTATGGAGATTTGGACTTTTTATATAAATATTACGTTTACTTTTGGCGTAGGGCAATTGTATTTAACATCGCGATTAGGCGAAGCTGCCGTAGGCAGTTTGGGTGGAGTGAAGCGAAGCTACGAAGTGGCGAGCGGAACGGAACTGCCTAATCGCTGTTATATTCTCGAGACTACAAAGTGGGCGAGACGAGCAACGAAGTTGCGAAGAGTCGTTGTGTAGAGGGTTGCCGCCGTCATTTATAGAAGAAAGTATATTTGTATTCTTTCAGAATGTTGATAACACTTATTCTTTGGATCACATCTGAAAACTCATTCATTAAAGATTGAATTGTTTTTTGAAATTCATCTTTATTTTCGAATTCAAATTCAGGTTCTAAATCCCATTCTCCAATAACCTTTAGATTGTGAATTACATTTGGATTAATGTTTAATTTTGAAAGCAGTTGTTTTAATCTTTGTTCATCTGGGTTTTTAATATAGATAAATGTCTTGTAAAAGTGTAGACCTAATTTGTCATAATCAATAACCAATCTAAAATTATTTATCACTCCGTTTTTTAGGAGTTTCTTAATTCTGGTTGTAATTATCTTTACGGTTGATTTTAATTCTTTCACAATATCAACAACTGGTTTCCTGGCATCTTTTGAAAGTATCCTTAATAATTTTAGATCTGTTTCATCAATTTTTGGCTGTTCTCCACCCATCTTAAACGTAGTTTCTGCTTTTTTATTGATTAGATATTTTCTTGGAAATGACCAAATACTAGAAGAAATTGAAATTGATTTTTCACGGATATATTGATTAGATAAACTAATTATTTTATCTTTAACAAAATCTAATTCTTCTAGATTATTTGCATTGCAGGATAGAATACAATCCCAATCTCCTTGGCACTTAGCAATCCAGACAATTTGAGGAATTTTTTTAAGTTTTGAATACAGACTTTCTTCTGTTTCTAAAGAAATGCCATTGTATTTTAAGCATATCTTGAAGTGGATTAATCCTAATTTTGTATAGTTTACAGCGGTTTGATATTGTGTTATTAGTCCTCTTTCTTCTAATCTTTTTACCCTATAATGGACTACTTCTGTGCTTAATCCTACTTTCTTACCTATCTGAGCATAGCTGATTCTAGCATTTTTGTCTAACTCATATAGTATTTTTTTGTCTTTTAGGTCCAGTATATTGCTTTCTTCTTTCATCATCTTACATATAATTGCCAATACTATATAAATATTGCTATTTTATTAAAATATTCAATAAAAGGTTTTTACTATTTCTACGTCTAGATTATTACTATGATAAAGTGACTAAATAATCGTGAGGTAAAAATGACAAACAAAAAAATTGTAAAACCTGATTTGGCAATCCAGAAAGATGTAGGAACAAAAGCATCAGATGGAACTACACTAAAAAACATCTGGCTAGAACTTCCAGGTTATTGTAATCTTGCATGTTCATATTGTTATGCTGAAGGTGGAAAGCCAAAGAATATTGGGAATCTGCTTAGTTGGGCCGATTATGTTTCTATACTTGAACAAGCAAAAGCTATTGGTGTTGAAGACATTGGAATACCTGGAGCTGGAGAGCCATTGCTCCCTAAGAATCAAGATTTGACATTCAGAGTATTGGAAAAATGTAAAGATCTGGGATTTTATGTAACTCTATTTACAACAGGTGAATGGATAGATGAAAAAATTGCAGATAGACTTTATGATTTACCTGTTGAAGTTATGATTAAGGGAAACACTCTAAGACCAGAAGTTCAAGATGCTTTTGTAAGTGATCCAAGTAGAGGAAGAAATATTACCGGGTATGGACAAAGAAGAAACGAATCTTTAGAATTGTTAATGAGTAAAGGTTTCAATGATGAACAAAAATGCAAAGAGAAGTATGGCAGAAAGAGTAGAATGGCTCTGGTTACTTCTATAATGACAAGTAGCGGAGAAGGTCCAACAAATTATGATGATATGGCTGAACTATTAAGATTTGCTAGAGAAAACAACATAATTTTTGATGTTGATTCAGTATTAAAACGAGGAAGAGGAGCAACTTGTGACCTGTGCGAAGAAGATCAAAGACTAAAATCTAAACTTCAAGAATTACAAAAAATAGATAGAGAAGAATATGGAAACAGATGGGAATTAAGCCAAAGTTATATTGGAACTGTATGCGACAGATTTTCCTATCATATGTATATCAACCAATACGGAGATATTAGACCATGTATTGGTGCGATGGATGTAAATATTGGAAATGCAAAGGAAACAACTTTAGAACAAGCATGGAATAGTCAAGAAATGCAAATAATCAGAAGCAGAAACTATAAAGGAAAATGTGGAGATGAATGTGCAAACTTTTCAGAGATTGATGAAGAAAGAACAGCCGAAGCAGGAACAATCAAACACAAATGTAATTCATGTTTAGGTAGAAGAACAGAAAACTTAACAAATGAATCTTTATTGGAGAATGGGTATGTTTCAACTATTGGATGTTGGAATCACAGACCAAAAGAATAAGTGTTTTTTAGGCGACCAAATTAAATTTCAAAACTGAAAGTTTTGACTATCTGTCCGAGGGACTAAGGCGGCAACCCCTTTTAATAAATCTACACGACGATCGAATATAACATCGATTTTAGCCGAAGTTCGCCGTAGGCGAATTTGGGTGAGGAGCGCAAGGCGAATACCTTTAGAGTTGAGCCTGAGCACCGGAACTGGCTAAAATCTGTTATGTGCACCGAGCCTACAAAGTGGGCGAGGGTAGTATGACGCAAGAAGAAGGATACGATAATTTTAAATAATTGTAAAATTATTTAATCTCATGAAATGTCCTTTATGTGATTTAGAGAATATTGAAAAACAAAAATTTCTAGAAACTGATACTGAATATGTTATTTATAATAAATGGGCTGCTACTGAAGGACAATGTTTAGTTATTCCAAAAAGGCATGTAGAAACAATTCGAGATCTATCTGAAGTAGAATTAATTAACTTAATTAAAACAGTTCAAAAAGTTTCTGAAATATTAAATTATCATCTAAATCCAGAGGGATTTAATTATGGTTTTAATGAAAAATCACTAGCAGGACAACATTTTAATCACTTACATTTTCATATTATTCCTAGATTTAAGAATGATAATATTTCAAATAATTTAATTCCTAAACCTAAAACTATAAAAAAATTATCCGACGAAGAATTAAAATCATATGTTAGAAAATGTAAGTTATTTTTTGAGTAGCCTTCTTCTGAGTAATATTGCACATAACATCGCGATTAGTGGACAGTAAGCCGTAGGCTTATTTCCCTGAAGCAAAATGAGGCAAACCACATTTTGCGAAAGGCAAGCGAGGTGCAACCGAAGCGCAGCACTAATCGCTGTTATGCTCTCCGTCAGTTACATAGTTCTGGCGGATTTCGACCGAAAGGTTTTTGCGTTACCGATGCTTCTGTGACTGCCATAGTTTTTGCCGTCAAAGAAATATTTCTTATTTGTAAGTCAACATTTATAAATAAACTGAAACCATAATTAATTATGGAAAGAATAACCTTAGAAAGTAATGTCAAATTATCCGGAATTTTATATAAGACTAATTCTAATTCTGCAATAATAATTTCTCACGGTTTTGCTTCCACAAAAGATAGACCCAGATTAATAAGATTATCTGAAGAATTACATGATAGAGGATATACTGTTTTAAGATATGATTTTGGCGGTTGTGGTGAAAGTGACAATAGGGAAATTAATGTAGCTAATCAGATCCAAGATTTACAAACAGCAATAAGTTTTGTTAAAGATTTAGGTTATCAAAAAATAGGTTTAGTTGGAGAAAGTCTAGGTGGGCTTACAACTTTAAAAACATATTCAAAAGATATTGGTGCTATTGTTTTGTATGCTCCTGTAACAGACGCAAAAGAACCTTCTTTTTTACAAGATGAAACATTTCGTAAAGAATTAAAAGAAAAAGGTTATATTAAACATCTTAAAAATGGTAAATTATATCAAGTTTCACAAAAATATGTAGATGAAAGATTAAGTATAAAGCCAAAAGAATTACTAAACGATATCAATTGCCCTGTTTTAATAATACATGGCGATAATGATCAAACCGTTTCTTTAGATTATTCCAGAAATGCTTTGAAATATCTTCCGAATGCAAAATTAGAAGTAATTGTTGGAGGAGATCATACTCTAAATGACAAAATGGATGAAGTTATTCCTTTAACAATTAATTGGTTTGATAATAATTTGTAATTTTATATGTTCTTGAAATATTTCTAGGCAAAAATTTAGTTTATCTTGTTTAGATAGCTAAACGAAGGCAGTCACATTTTAGAAGCATCAGTTTATCTTTTAGGTAACGCAAAAATCGAGCATAACATCGGAATTTAACGAAGTCGCCGAAGGCGATTTGGGTGGAGAAACCTGCAAGGTTTCGGAACCGTTAAATTCCTGTTAGTTTCGTCTGACCAACGGGAAGACCTAAAATTTAGTGCAATGTTCCGAAGGAAAATTTTAGAGTTTTTTTGGGCAAAATTTTATTTAGCACGAAGTGCCTTCAAATTAAAAGAATAAAGGGCAAGAAGGAATAAATCATTGTTTTAGATATTTTGCGATAGTTTGACCTACCATCCAACCAACGGTAGCATAAGGTAGTCTTTCTTTAACAATATCCATATTGCTTTCGTATTCTCGAGTATAAAGTTTATTCAATAGAGGAATTCTAGAACCATATTTTTCTCCAACAAATTCCAGACCGCAACCTAAGATTACTGATTCTATTGCATTTTGAGTATGGCTATCTGGACCCAATACTCCCTCAAATGCTGCTCCAACTAACGCGGCACTGATAAAATTTGAAACTTTACTTCCAATATCTTTCATTTTTGTTACCTGTTAAATATTGAATTAATTGGTCTATTTAAATGTTTCGATATTGTTTAAACTCTATAGTAGTAAACACTTCTTGCCCTTTTCACTATTTTGCCAAAAAAAATTGAAACTAACATCGCGATTATCTGAAGTTTCACGAAGTGAAATTTGGGTGAGGACTGCAAGTCCGAACCAGATAATCGCTGTTATGTGTTTTTTCTGCAAGAAAAAATGCCGACTGAAAGGAGGCACAGTATGACGCAGGTGGGCGCATTTTTCATTTTATAACTAATGCAAACTCAACATTTATAAATTAAAAGATTCTTTTAGAATTATATGTATTATGCTGATGTACAAAAAAGAGAATTTACTAATATTAAACAATATAAAAATTTTAGAAGCGAAAATAGTAATTTTCTTGAATTCTTCAAAGTATTCCCAAAATTGCCAACTATAAATAAATTGAAGTACGTTGAAAAATGGGAATTTAAGAATTTCTATTTACATAAGATTTCATATTATGTTGAGCCAAAATTAAGAGTATATTCTTATTTGTTAATTCCGAAGAATACCAAGACAAATGTTCCAGGGATATTGGCTTTACATCAACATAATGATGAATACAAAGCAGGTAAATCAGAAATGATTGGAATGGTATGTAATCCACAATATACTAAATTACAATCTGTTAAACCAGATATTTCGCATAAAACTCCAAATTCAAAAAAGCAATTTGCTTATGCAAAGGAGCTATGTGAAAGAGGCTTTATTGTTTTGGCTCCAGATTTTATTGGTTTTGAAGAATACAGAGATAATGAATGGAATTTGAAGGATTACTACAATGAACCTAAATTTCTAAGAGGATATGAAGAAATGTTATCCTCAAAATTTTTATTATATGGTGGTTTTTTGATGGCAAAGCATTTACATGATATGTATGTCGCAATATCTGTCCTGTCATCAATAAAAGAAGTAGATTCAAATAAAATAGGAGTGATCGGACATAGTTTAGGGGGAGAAATTGCTTCAGTATTAACGGCTTTTGACAAAAGAATCAAAGTAGGTGTTAGTTCTTGCGGTACTATTTGCTATAAGGATTTCTTGAATAGCAATAGAATGGAAACAGCAGAATCTATAATTCCTAAGTTTCTAGAGAAAGAGAATGATTTTGACTTTTTCTTGGATATGATTGAACCAACTCCATTTTTAGCATCAAATGGAACTGAAGATGTAACTGTTCAAGGTAAAAGGTTATTAAAAAAGAAGAGGAAAAATTTTGAAGTATTGATGTTTAATGAGGGTCATGGTTTTCCAGATAATGTTAGAAAAAGAGCATATAGTTTTTTGGAAAAACATCTATGTTGAGTTTGCATACTAATTCTAAGCGCCCACCGAGTAATATTGCACATAACACTCATTAGACGAAGTGCCAGAGGCATTTGGGAAACTTCATGTAATGAATTTCCGTCTAATGTGGTGTTATATTCAACCCAGAGGGCTCTCAGGACGTAATTTATTCGCTTTTTAATAGATGAAAGTTTTATATATAATATAAACTATCTCGTAATTAAGATGAATGATAGATCTGATAACAAAAATAATGATTTAGACTTCTCAAATACCATAAAAAACCTTAATGCTGAATTAGTGTTACGTAACTTCAGCCCTAAAACAGTCTCTGCTTACAAATATCATACACTTAAATTTTTGCAGTATACTAAAAAGAACCCTCTTTCAATTACCAAATCCGATGTTCGGGATTATCTAGTATATTTATCCAGTTCTAAAGAAGTAAAACCTGCTACATTTAACTTAATTCTAAGCTCTCTAACATTTTATTTTGAAAATGCAATGAAAAGAAGAATGAAAATCGATTTCAAAAGAGCTAAACTCGAACAAAATATTCCTACAGTAATTTCACGTGAAGATATTGTAAAATTAATTGAAGCTTGTTCTAATATCAAGCATAGACTGCTTATTGAAGTAATGTATTCATCAGGCTTACGTGTAAGTGAATGTTTAGCTCTTAAAATCAAGGATTTAAATTTAGATAAGAATTATGGTATTGTAAAAAGAGGCAAAGGCAATAAGGATAGATATTTTATGATAGGTAAACGATTAAAACAAGATATTGAATTGTACTTAAATACACGTAATGATAATAATCCTTATCTATTCAGAGATCATACTGGACATCTTTGCGTAAGAACAGCACAATGCGTTTTACAAAATGCTAAGAAAAAAGCTCATTTGAACTATCGTGTTTATTGTCATGCTTTGCGTAGTTCATTTGCAACACATCTACTAGAAGATGGTGTTGATATTCATACTGTACAAAAATTATTAGGCCATAGCAATATTAGAACTACTTTAGCTTATATTAGATATAGTCCTAAACAGCTTCAAAGTATAAGAAATCCTTTGGATAGGTTGTTGGAGTAGTCATTTAGAAATAGTAACAAAAGAAAATTTTATAAAGGACAAAACCACATATAACTATATGATAGAAAATAAAGATTCTAAGCTCGAATATTACGATAAGTTAATAGCTATATATTCGGCATTTAAGGAACAAATTTACAATCCAAAATCAGTTTTATATCCATCATGTGGCTTCGATGCAAGTCCTACAAAAGTCTTTGACAATGTAACATTTGTAGATATAGAAAAGGGAAATGAAGGCTGTATTGAAGAACTTAAAGAAGCAGGATTTTATGCATTAAAACAAGATATCAAAACTTATACACCAAAACAACTGCATGATCTAGTAATATTATTGAATCCAGCTATACATTCTGAATGGGCATTACAATATTTGAGATCAAGTGGTTATATTTTATCAAACAACTATCATGGTAATGCAGCATGGTTAAACAATCACCCTAAAGAATTCAATTTAATAGGTGTTGCTGATTGTGTTGATGGAAAAGCAATTATAGAAAAAAACAAAGACCATAATCTAGAAAAAACAGTTACTCTAGATTCTATAAAAGAAAGCCGTGCTTTAGAGCATTTGATGTTTACGCATCATCTAAGAGATGGATATGATGTTGGTTTGCCTTTTGCAAGACAAGCTGACCTGTATATATTTCAGAGGAGATAAAAAAACGCAGGAGACACCAATTGATGAGCTTCTCAATAAACAATCAGTGAACTTAACCCTTTCTTATAAAATAATTACAAGTTTTAGTGAACAAGATATTTTGCGCAATATTTATATATTGAATTATACTATTTAATAGTATAATGATAGGCAAGAAAGAGGTAGATAAATGAAAAAAGCTATTTCTATTCTACTAATTTTCATATTATTTACACTAAATGGATGCATAAATGATATTTCAGATATTTCCTATAACATATCTGTTGAAAATAAACAAGTACCAGAAAAAATCGAAAATGAAAGCATTAAGTCTGAAAACGAGGTTCAACAAATACCCAAAATATACGTAGACAAATTTCCAGTATCTGCTTGTCAAGAAAGAATAGTAAATACTGATTATGTTTTATGTAATTGTTCAAAACACGAAGTATCATTTTCAGGGATTTGTTTTCCTAAAGAGTATTTCATACAAAATAATTCTATTTGGATGGAAAAAGCTCAAAAGTTATACAATCCTAATTTAACATTTGGATCATGTAAACATCTTGAATTTAATATTTATCCTGGAGTGAATGAAAACTATATAACGAAATTAAGAAGGAGTGACAAATTTGATGACAAAGATCATGTTCTGAACAATATAAATCAACCAATTCAAGATTTGTTGATTGAAGATATAATTACAGCAATAAAAAAGTTAACTGATGACACAGATGAACAAGCAAGGATAGCTATAAGTTTGGTTCAATGGATTCATTATGACTATGAAGCTGCAGATAATCCATTTTATTATCGACAAGATGAAAGATTCGCATACGAAGTTTTGATAGATCACGAAGGTTTATGTGGCGAAAAAGCTCAATTATTAATATTATTGCTAAAAAAATTAGGTTATGGTACTGCCTATATGGTTTTCGAAGAAGAAAATCATGCTACTGCAGCAATAAAATGTCCTGAAGATTATAGTTACAAAGAAACAGGGTGGTGTTTTATTGAAACAACTGATACCGCATATATTGGGAATAGCAATAATAATTACGTTGATGTTGGAAAACTGTCTTACAATCCTATTATTTACGTCATGTCAGAAGGAAAAACTTATGAAGACATTAGGAATTATATAGAACATGCTAAATCCCTTGTTGAAAAAGGAGAATGGTTTGAATTAAAAGATAAAAGTGGTGCAGTAGTTATAAGAAAAAGTGGAGGATATTATACTGCTATGGACCATGGGGATATCATAATAAAGTATCCTGATTGAAAGGTAAAAAACGCAGGAGACACCAATTGATGAGCTTCTCAATAAACAATCAGTGAACTTAACCCTTTCTTAACTCCGCTACCCTGAAAGCGTCATCATAATCGCTTATGGCTGCTTCATTCCTGACCTGACCCTTTCACAATCATAATAACCCATCAGGACAGAGTCTCATCGTCCAGACTAAGGCTAATTATCTATATCAAAACCGCTCAAAAGATTCAATCCCATCATATAGCCAATGGCAACAGGCAGTGGCTAACCTACCCGATCTAGTCTCCTGCATTATTATGAAAATGATTAGCGATTTATATAGTTTAGTAATAATTTATAAATCAAACAGAAATCTTTATAAATAATATATTATATAGAATACTTAATCATAATAAAATCTTCTTAAAATTATAAAAGGTGATATACATGGAACCAATGGTTCTGAAAACAGGTACTACAACAGTAGGAATCGTATGTAAAGACGGTGTTGTTCTTGCATCAGATAAAAGGGCAACAGCAGGCAACTTAATAGTTGACAAAAAAGCTCAAAAAATCCATAAGATCACAGACAATATTGCTCTGACAACAGCAGGCAGTGTCTCTGATATCCAATTGATGATCAAATTAACAAGAGCTCAACTAAATCTAAAAGAGCTAAGAACACTAAGACCAAGCTCAGTTAAAGAAGCAGTAGGTCTTTTATCAGGCATGGTATATAATAATGTACGAAGGATGTCAATGATTCCTGGCATTGCGCATTTTATTGTTGGCGGAACTGACACAACAGGCACATACTTATATGATTTATTTCCAGATGGTTCTTTAACAGAATATCATGAATATGTTACATCTGGTAGTGGTTCAGTATTTGCTCTAGGTGTATTAGAAACACTTTATGATTCTTCAATGAATGTTGAACAAGGCGTTGATCTTGCAGTAAAATCAATCAGTGCAGCACTACAAAGAGATAATGCATCTGGTAATGGTATAACAATAATGACAATAACAAAAAGTGGAGCAAAAGAATATGCTAGCGAGATGATAGACACAAAGATAACATTAAATGGAAATACAAAAATAACAAAGAAGAAAACAAAAAAGAAAGAATAAACTCTTTCTAATTATTTTATTTTTATATAATATTACAATCGAAATAACAAAACAAAAACAATTCTAAGGTGAAAATAAATGGGAAATATTTTGAAAGAAATTTTAAAGAAGCTACCTGAAGATTCAATAAGCGAATCAGGATTTGAAGGTGCTAACATAGTTCTATATACAAAAAGCAGAAACTTTTTTCTTGAAGCTCAAAGTCAAATAAAAACTTTAGTCAATGAATTCAAGAAAAGGATCGAATTAAGACCTGATCCATCAATAACAATGGATACAGCTGAAGCTCAAAAAAAAATAAGAAAGATTATTCCAAAAGAAGTCACAATCGATCAAGTTATATTTGATCCTCCAAGATCATCTGTAATACTACATGTTGACAAACCAGGATTAGCAATAGGCAAGCAGGGTTCACTATTAAGAGAAATCAAAGAAAATACATTCTGGATCCCTACGATCAAAAGAACACCTCCTATCAAATCAAAGATAATTGATGAAATCAGATCAGTTCTTTATGAAAATGCTGAAGATCGTAAAAAATTCCTCAACAAAACAGGTCATCGTATCTATGATGGCTGGATCAGAGGAAAAAAAGATGAATGGGTTAGACTAACATTCTTAGGAGGAGCAAAAGAAGTAGGAAGATCAGCTATACTTTTACAAACACCAGAATCCAGAGTATTATTAGATTTTGGTTATAATGTAGCATCTGAAGAAAATGCATATCCATATATGGATCTGCCTGAATTCCACCCAAAAGATCTTGATGCGGTAATTGTTTCACATGCACATATTGATCATAGTGGATTAGTTCCTTTCTTATTCAAACTAGGTTATGATGGTCCTGTGTATTGTACTGCACCGACACGAGATGTAATGTCCTTGTTACAACTAGATTTTATCAAGATTGCAAGAGAATCTGGTAAAGATCCTATCTATACATCAGAGCATGTAAGAAAATCTGTACTAAATACAATTACATTAGGTTTTGACGAGGTTGCTGATATTACACCAGATATAAGAATAACATTGTATAATGCAGGCCATATCATAGGGAGCTCAATTGTTCATGTCCACATAGGTAATGGATTGCATAATCTTGTTTATACAAGTGACTTAAAATACGGTAGAAGCATATTATTACCAAGAGCACACAAATCATTCAACAGAGTTGAAAGTTTAATCATCGAATCAACTTACGGCGGTAAAGAAGACTATAAGAAAACAACAGAAAGTTCTGATGAACTTCTGAAAAATGCAATCAAAACAACCATAGAACGAAACGGCAAAGTGCTGATGCCTGTTTTAGGCTCAGGTAAAGCACAAGATGTAATGGTCATGATTGCAAAGATGGTGCAGAACAAAGAGCTTGATCCATTACCAGTATATATTGATGGAATGGTATGGGATATTACAGCGATACACACAGCATATCCTGAATTCTTGAACAGAGAAATCCGTGATATGATATTCAAGAAAGATAATAATCCATTTTTGATGGACATATTCAAAAGAGTAGGTTCAGCAAAGGAAAGAGATTTAGTGATTAATGAAGAAGGTGCTTGTGTTATTTTAGCAACATCAGGTATGCTTACAGGCGGTCCATCAGTCAAATACTTGAAAGAGCTGGCTTCAAATCCAAAGAACACATTGATATTCACATCATATCAAGCAGAAGGCTCTTTAGGTAGAAGAATCATGAGCGGTGAACGTGAATTCTCATTTTCATCAGGCAGATCAAGAGAAATTGTCAAGTTAAATCTAGACATATCTAAGATTGCTGTATCTGATCACTCAGATAGAAGAGAATTGATGAACTATATCAGAGATATAACACCAAAACCTAAAAAAGTTATTGTTCAACATGGCGAGAAAAGCAAGTGTATGGACTTAGGTTACAGTATCAATAAGAAGTTCAATATTGATATTGATGTACCTTCTGATATTGAATCTATTAGGTTGAGATAAATTTGGTATGCTACTGCCATTAAATTAAAATTTTAGAATGAAATTTTAATGGCAGATGAATAATGAGGCAATTATTATACAAAGTGTAATAATTTCCTTGTTTTCATTAGCATAGCAAGATAATTTTTTTTATTCTTTTATTCTTACTTCTACATAAATATCAGTATTATTACAAACAAAATCATTTGAAGAAATTATACTAGAACCATTAAAAATCTCTGTAAAATTATCATAAGTAAAATTAATTTCTAGTTCATAATGTTCAATAAAGTCACTAAAATCATATTCATACTCTATCGCAATCGAACCATTAAGTTCAGTAAAGGTTATTAATCTATAATCTTTGGCATTATGATCCTCATTAATCAATTTATCAAAGGTATTATAGTAATCATCTCTGATGAGCGAAGTCATCATCAGATGAGATTTAGCAAAAGACTTAGATGATGATTCACAACTAGATAGATTAATCATATGATCATGTTCTTGTAGTAATGATTCCATATTGTTATGTGAAACAATACCAGTATTATCAATATTAGTTGGTATTGCATAACCTATCAGCAAAGGTGAAACAAAAACTTCTAGTAATGACGCTAGGATTAACAGAGGTATAATAAGTAATACAAAGACAGGTATTATCCTTAAGACAGTATCTTTTAATGCCTTTGCTTTTCTTCTGAAGCTAATAAAGTCTTTCTTGAACATATAACTATAAGCACTAAATAAGAATTGCCAGAATTTAATACCAAGATAAACTCCTAAAGTTGCAGCCATAAATATAGCAAGCAGTTCAGGAATACCATGAACAATAATGCCTTTAAGAGTAAATAAACTATCAGTAATTCCAAACAGACCCAAAGCTCGTTTCACAATAGTATCTACCAATGCTATGACAACACCATTGGCAAACATAACAAAAAAAGGACCTAATATAGTCAATCCTATCAACAATAATAAAGCAGCAACCTCAACATTATTCAGAAATATCAATGTAGATAAAGAAAAGCCTTGACTATTACCTGTTGCTTCATCAATATAACTAAAGACTTGTTTTAGTGAATCATACTTAAGATCATCATCAACAGTATAGCCTGCATAAATACCAAAGACAAAACTAAGCACAATAAGCAAAGCTATCATCCTAGTCTGCATATTCCATAAAGATTTATTAAATGCTGATCTACTCATCTTTTTTATTGTACTGTTCTAACATATCTTCTTCAATGAAATGTAATGTGCCTGGAACAATAAGGCAATGCAAAGGTTGTCCAAAATCCATCTTAATAATATCTTTTGCTTTGCCTGACTTAACAAAATAATCATCATTGCCTAGTCTAGCACATCCAATAACAAATGTATCTTCATTGAATATTGATTGATCATCATATTTATCTTTATAAGTTTTATCTAATTTAAGCAATATATCAATTGCTTCTGGTATTGTCATGAAATTTTCATCATCTGTATCAATATTAATATCAAGCAAAAATAAAGTATGAGCATCAATTGATTTATTCTGTCTTAAGATCTTATAAGGTGTTTCAGGCAACCATGTTTTTCCTTGAACAGTATCTTCAAAAACTAAGGATGCTGTTTTTCCAAACTTATATAATTGTAATCCAGTAACTGCAACTCCATTGAATACAGAAGCATTATGCACAATATTTACTTTGATATCTTGTTGTTTTGCATTAAGGATAAGTTCTGTATGGGTTGTTGCACTGATTGCATCACCGATAACAAGAACCGTAACATTTTGAGTTTTTGCATCTTGCATTATGTCTTCTTCTTTATTCTCAATATCTTTTCTATATGCAATGATAAGATCTGTATTAAATTTTTTTTTGAAATCATCTATTAGCTGTTCTTTAGAATCATATTTCAGCTTAGATGTATAGTATTCTAGATATATTATGTCAGATTCTTCAATCAAATGTTTAGCTCTTAAGCTAATATCATCAAAATCATATAGTCCTGTACCGATTATATTCAACATATTTTATTCAGAATTCTTATCGTTTATAAATCTTGTTTAAATTTAGTATAAAATACAAGAGCGACAACAAACACAATACTAAACAATATTTGATTCAATGAAAGTCCAAAAAACAACATATTGTAGTCAGGTGTTCTGAAAAATTCAACAAAGACTCTCAAGAAAGAATACAATATAAAAAACAAAAATGTAATCTTTCCATATTTCTTTGATAAAGGTTCATAATATTCAAGGTTTTCATAATATTTCTTGTAAGCATAATAAAGAACAGAAAATATGATCAAATTTTTTAATGCTTCAATCAATTGTGAAGGATATCTACATCCAATTATGCCTGTGACAAATTCACTTCTAGAATAATCAATGCATAAAGGAAAGTTAGTTGTTACTCTTCCAATTAATTCTGCATTGATAAAATTAGCTACCCTTCCCAAAAATAAAAATAAAGGCATGAACAACAAAAAACAATCACTTAGTTGAAAAAAATCAATATCGTAATCTTTACTTAATCTTTTGAATGCTAATAATGCACCTATTATTCCACCTAGAACAGACATGCCACCATGCCAGAACATAAATATCTCAACAAGATGGTCAATATAATAATCAAAACCATACACAATCACATAAAATAATCTTGCTGAAACAAAAGAATAAAAAGCTGTTATCAAAACAATATTATCAACATCTTCAATGTTGATTACGTCAGTATTAGCAAAATAGTTTTGATTATATAATCGCTTTAAGAAAATCCAGATGAACAAAAATCCAATTACATAGAAAACTCCATAATAGTAAATATCTATGCCTGCAAAACTCAACAATACAGGATTTATATTATGATAAAACGTAATCATAGTAAGAAAAAAATAAAAAATTAAAGCTTAACTACATGTAGCCTGTATGTTTGCATCATACTCTGCATCCAATGAACCAATACCTGGTGCTGCTGCATTTGCACTAAGTTCAGTCTGGCATTCAACAGGTTGATCGTTAAAGCCTGCACAGATAGCATCTTTTATAGCTTCAGGTGATCTATCAACACTAATTGTTTCGCCATTGATTATCAGTGTTGGTGAGCCTTGAACACCATATAATACGTTTTCTTCAGCATTGACATTGAATGGCGGATAAATTGATGACCATGAAGATTCATCTTCTAATAATGCAGTTATATTATAATCATCATCAACCCTTACCATACACGCATCAAGCTTTTCTTTATCAATTGATGCTTCTTCAATACAGTTAGTATAGTTGTCAGTTTGTACAAAACATGTTGCATAGTCAAGATACTTATCATCTTGCTCTAGTTGAATACAATATTGTCTTAGATTTTCATACACTTCTTTTGCATCATGCATTGCATAATCAACAAACTTTATTTCTATATCTGCAACATCATCCAATAATGACATAACAGGCAGCATAGCTTTTTGTGATTGTAAGCCATAAGGGCAATATGTCATTATGAATAGTTCTGCTTCTGCCTTTTCTGTTTTGGGTATTGCACTTAGTTGAGCTTCTAGTTCAGCACTAGGATCAGGTATCTCTGATAACACTAATGGTTGAACAAACATATAGTCACCATCTAAAGTAACATAAGCTGTCATTTTCTCATCGCCTTGAGAACTCTCTAATGTCATATTCACTAAATACATACCTTTTGATTTTGTCACAGTATCTATTTTTGTTGTTGCTTGACCATTCAATAGATTATTCAATTGTGTTTCCATGAATGTCTTTAGTTCAGCTTCTGGCATCACATCAACTTGTACAATTGTTGATTTATCATATCCAAATGCATAGATGCCTAGAACTATAACAGCAATGAACAGAATAATTGATGTAATTGCCCAAGTATTTGGTTGTTTCTTAACTTTTGCACTAGAATCCATCTTGATTTCTGGTTGCTTTTTAGGTTCTGGATTTGTCTTTGGTTGATCAATATTTTCATCCAGATTTATTTCATCTACAGATTCCATTTTTACGTCCTCCTTTATTTTATATAGTTTGATAATGAATCATTTGATTTTATATTATCATTAGAATCAGAAAACCCTATATAAAGATTTTTATTCCGTAATTCTTGATCAATATTTCTTAGATAAGCTAGTTTACGACTATGAAAATCGTCTTTTTCATCAGTATTCTCGACAACAACACCATATTCACCATCATAACCTGGCTTAAAGAATACATTGAAGTTTCTATTTTCTAATATGACTTTTATAACAATAGGATGCACTGAATTTTTTGCTGCAAAATCAAGCAATGAATCTTTTGATGCATTAAGCATAACATTATATTCATTACCATAGTGTTTAATGAATTTAGAATAAGTTTCAAAAACTTTCTTTGATGATACAGACATTTTCAAAGCGAAAGATATTAGTTCAGCTAAAGGAATAAGATTTATGAAAGGTTTTGCAGTTTTCGAAATTTCACCATATTTTCTATCAGCAAGTTGATTAACACGATATGAAACACCTAATGTCAATTGCTTATTGCACACAGGACATACTTCATTCAATATTTTTGTTTTTTCAGGATCAGAAACAAAATTACATTTCCTATGACCATCATAATGATATTTACCTTCTTCAGGCCAAAACTCCATTGTCGCTAGAATCTTGTTTGATTCGTTTTTATCATCTATATTACGATGAGCTTTGATAAGATTATCATATGTTAAATCATTCAATTCAAACAAAGTTGATTCTCGTCCTAATCTCCAAGGCCAAAAACTATGACAATCTGATGATGAAACTAGATTAAATCTATCTAGTGTTGAAAGTTGCCAGTTCATCATAGGATCACTTGATAAACCTGTTTCAAGTGCATGGATATGTTTTGTCTGGTCTTTAAAACAATCTTCTATCTTATCATAACCACTATTACTCCCAAATAAACCAAACCAAGGTGTCCACACATGCGCAGGTATTATCTCAATTCTTTTATCAATTTCACGCATGTAATTGACAAAATCATCAGGTTGAATATTAAATATAGGTCTACCATCATAATCGACTCTACCAAACTCTAAAAGTTTATCAGTTATTTGTCTTGTCACTTCAATTGATGGTGCCAGAATAACAACGTGGATCCTTTTGCCTTTTCTTAAAATCTTGTCGGTGAATATTAATGAAATTTCAGTTTGAAGAACAAACGGAAAATTTGTTTTCGTATATAAGATACCATTTTCTTCTCTAAAGGTATTTTTTATGTCTTCAGACCATTTAGGATGAGTAAAATCTCCTGTTCCTAAAAGACTAAGACCTTTTTGTCTTGCATATTTTTCTAAATTTGCAAAGTCCAGGTTTTTAGATGTTGCTCTTGAAAATCTTCCATGTATATGCATATCTGCGTTTATTATCACCATATTTCATAGAAATTTTTATTGCTTTATTAATGTTATGATATATATGAAACACTTAATCTGTATTAAACTTCAGATAATCTTATAAAATAACAAGCAATTTTCAATTTAAAATGAATAATAAAATTAAATTACCCGAAAATTATGAGCCGACAGAATCATTTAGTGCTACATATGAACTGGGCGATAATATTTTGGAATTCTGTGATTCTTGTACAAAACAACAGAATTGCAAAATGAGTTATGAACTAAGATGTGCTATGGGTGAAGATTATCCATTTTGGGCAAGACAATTTATGGTTGTTGATATTGCTACTCCATATCAAGGTTTTCATTCTTATGATAGAAAAGCTTTCTGTGCAGATTATAAGAATCAACAATTACCATTGCCTGGAATTGAACCGGATTATTGCGATGGTGTAGAACGATTAATTGAAATTGTTGAAAAAGAGAAAAAAGAGTTTATTGCTGAAGAAGAATCTGATTTTCTAGAATAAATAATATAACAATCTTTATAAAAAATCTTAAATTAATCCATGCTATGAAATTCATATCGTGGAATGTAAATGGAATCAATTCTTGCATACAAAAAGGACTAGTTGATTTCATGCTCAAAGAAAATGCAGATTTTTATTTATTCCAAGAGATAAAAGCTTCATCAAGCTCATTGAACTTACCCTTGACTATATCAACAAAATTCAATTCTTATCATTATCTTGCAGAAAAACAAGGTTATAGCGGGTTATTGATATATTCAAAACAAAAAGCAAACTCAGTAATAAAAGGCATAGGTATTGAAGAAATAGACAAAGAAGCTCGTATATTGACATTAGAGTACGATGATTTTTATCTAATAAATATTTATTTTCCTCATTCATCACGAGATCTTACCAGATTGCCCTTTAAATTAAGATTTAATGAAGCATTTGCAAACTTTTGTTCTAAATTAAAAAAACCGATTATTATAGGTGGTGATTTTAATGTTGCACATAAATCAATTGATCTTGCAAATCCATACCAAAACAGATTTAATGCAGGCTACACAGTTCAAGAAAAAGACTGGATGACCAAATTCTTAGATTCAGGTTATACTGATTCATTCAGATTTTTGAATAATGATCCTGAATGGTTTACATGGTGGAGCTATAGAAAAGGTGTAAGAGATAGAAATGTTGGATGGAGGATTGATTATTTTGTTGTTTCATCAGAATTAAATGTAAATATAAAATCCTGCAAGATTTTACACGAGGTTTATGGTAGTGATCATTGCCCTATTTTACTAGAATTGATATGAATCTTTTTTTTAATACATTTATATTTCAATATTGAAAATAATAAATAAAAAACTAGGCATTACTGCCCAGAATGAATTTCAGATGTGCAGATCAAAGGAGTTGCTGCACCTACATTTGTCAAGAATCTATCATCCACGAAAATCAGTACTTGGATGACTGTAAGCACTAGTACCACAAAGAAGATTTCATTGACAAAACTTTTGGTGTTCTCTTTCATCCTTGTACTCCTTTTGCTTTCATGAACTCTTTACACTCATAGACTATGCTCCAGAGATTAGTTAGCAGGATGATCACGAAAAAAACAGTTTTGTTGCTCACCTCGATATAGAACTGCCGGAATGCAAGCAGTCCTATGAAGAAAAAGAATCCAATAACAAACTGGACCAGGATATCTTCTTTACTGTTCCCGTTCCACAGACCTTCAGTATCAGTCACCAGATGAGAAATCATCTTGCAATCTGATACAAAGATAACAGGAAACAAGAACCCTAAAATGACCGGTCCTACAACAAAAGCAATGAATGTTACAATAGCTTCAAAAAGATTGATTGACTCTTCCATAACAACTCTCCTGTTCATTTTACCTCCTCTAATTTTGTTCTTATTGAAAACCTATCCTGAAGCATTTGTTTTCTTTCATCTTCAATCATATACTTATTGATCTTGAAAAGTTTGCTTCGCTTTGTTACCAGAAATTTTGATTTTCTGATATATGAAAGCACAAACAATTCAAGAAACAATATGCAAATCACAAAAATGATGAATAACATAGCAAACACAACAGGATCATTTTGTTTCCAGATATCATGAAACTGAGAAATAAGAGTCTCAATTGCACTTAAGAATATTGCAACAACAATGAACAGTCTCGTTCTACTCAATGATTCAAAATATCTTAAAAGAAGATCAAGATATACTGAAGCTATTGAATAACACGCAAGCGTGGACAACAAAAATAATAGAACACCCATATATTCCTCCTTATAGCTAAAGCTAATCTATAGAAATGGGAATTTTGTTAAAATAACCCAAAATTACAGTAAATAACGTTTCTCCCTGTGGTTCCAGAAAAAAACATATATAAAACTTTTTATTTCTAGATTAAAATCTGCGTCTCCGCCATTAATGCCATTATTGCAATAATGGCTGGCGAGTCAAAATGCAAGATGTATCTATAGGTAGTATAGAGCAGTCTTGCGTTTTGTAGCAAGATTTTAATTAATCTTAAAGCTTTTAGGCAAATCAGAAGTATAATATTGAAAATAAATAGTAACTACTCATTAAGTATCAATAAACTATATAAAAGAAACTTTTTTCTCAACATTATACATGAATACGCAAGTAGAGATAATAAAAAAGGGGGAGGAATCTGTGCAAGAAAGTTCTTTTATCGACGATAAAAAGTATACTTCATTCAAATCATACCTGAAACACATAGCTGAAAAATTCAGACTATGGGACCCTAATGCAACATATAGATTGATTTCTCATTTAGATGCTGATGGAATAAGTGCTGCAGCAATCATGATAAAGTTGCTTACATTGATGAATCGTAAGTACACAGTATCTATTTTACCTTATCTTGATAAGCCAACACTTGAAAAGCTAAAGAAAGAAGAATATGAACACTATATCTTTACTGATCTTGGTAGTGGTTCTTATAATACGATCAAAGAAATGTTTGACAAAGAATTTGTTCTAATCTTAGATCATCATGCATTACATGAGAAAAATGAAAACAAAGACTATGATGCTTTGTTGCAAGAACTAAAACTAAAAGCAAATGAAAATCCTAAGATATTACATGCTAATCCTCATATGTTTGATATTGATGGAGGCAATGAAATATCAGGATCAGGAGTTTCATTCTTGTTCTCAAGAAAGATTCATAGAGATATTGATAGTGTTGCACATGTTGCAATCATAGGTGCAATGGGTGATGTTCAAGAGGATCATGGTTTCAAACAATTAAATAATGAAATTTTAGATATAGCAAAAGAGCAAAAAACTATCAAAGTAATACAAGGTCTAAGATTATTTGGAGTTCAAACAAGAGCATTACACAAAGTCTTAGAGTATTGCTCTGAACCTTATTTGCCTGGTGTTACAGGCAGTGAAAGCGGTGCTGTACAATTCTTGTATAATATAGGTATAAATCCAAGGAGTGATCATGGTTATAAAAAATTAATTCATCTAAGTGATAATGACATGCAGAAACTAGTCACAGGACTTGTATTGAAGATGCAGAACAATATTGAAGCACATAAGATCATTGGTCCTGTATACATTATCAAGAACGAAAGAAAAGAATCACCAACAAGAGATGCAAAAGAGTTTGCAACATTATTGAATGCATGTGGCAGATTACAAAAAGCATCACTAGGTATAGGTGTGTGTCTTAATATATCTTCTATGAAGAAAAAAGCATTAGAATTATTATCTAGTTACAAAATGGAAATTGTAAAATCATTGAAATGGGTTGAAAATAAGATGCAAGGCAGTATGAAAAGCATCAATGATAGTACTGGTGGTGAAGTCTATACACTAAGCAATGCAATCATAATTAATGCAAAAACAGATATAAGACCAACAATGATAGGTACAATAACATCAATATTCTCTAGATCAAATCTTGTAAAAGACGAAATGTTTTTACTCGGACTATCAAGATATGAAGATGGCAATACCAAAATTTCACTACGTTCTAAAAATGCAAACGAAGATCTAAAATCAATTGTTGAAAAAGTTGTCAATAAACTAGAAAAAGGTGAAGCAGGCGGACATAGTAAAGCAGCAGGCGCAGTTATACCAACAATGGAAGAACCATTGTTCCTTGAACTTATTATGAAAGAGTTTGAGAATATCGACAACAAAATAAGAGCATGATTATTTTCTTTATTGAAAATAAATAGTAAAAAAATGTGAGATTAACTCACATAATTTTTTTTTCTTTAGCTTTTTCTCTGAATCTTTCGACGAAAACAGGAATTTCATTGTAGAACATTGCAAGCGGTATAGTAACTGCAATGATTATTCCTACAATTCCAAAATACTCATATTCGCTTGAACTTACCAAAGAAATACTTGAAAAAACCATCATACTGATAATGAAAACAAAGCAAAATTTGAACTTCATAAGTCCTCCTAAAATTTTAGAATCAAATCTACTAAAAAACTTATTGAATTTGCCAGAAAAGGCCAAATCATTACTTATAGGGTATTTCCAACTAATTCCTTTGTTTTCAATATTTATAAAATTTTATATTCTATATTTTAAATAAAGGTTATATTTTTAAAACTAAATAAATTCTCAATAGAACATACAAAATATCATACTGAGGTGAATCACAATGGATAATATCTATGATGTAATAATTTTAGGCTATGGGCCTGCTGGATTAAATGCTGCAATATATGCTAAACGATATGGCATGACACTAAAAATAATAGGGAGAGATGCAGGCATTATTGCTGAAACAGGTGAAGTTGAAAACTATCTGGGAATATATCCTATCAATGGCTTTGAACTAACACAAAAATATATCGAGCATGCAAAAGCTTTAGGTGTTGAAGTTGAACAAGACGAGATCACTAAAATAGAGAAAAAAGATAATATCTTCATTGTAAATGATAAACACAAAGCAAAAACATTAATTTATGCACTAGGTGGAGATAAAAGAAAGCTTGATTTAGAAGAAGAAAAAACATACAGAGGTAAAGGCATTGCTTATTGTGCAACATGCGATGCTGCATTTTACAAAAAAAAGACTGTTGCAGTTCTAGGAGGAGGCAATAGTGCTTTTGAATCAGTAAAGATACTAAACAAATTCGCAGACAAGATATATCTAGTCCACAGAAGAGACCAGTTCAAAGCTCATCAAAAACTTGTTGACGAAATAAAAGCATTAGACAAAGTAGAATTTGTACTTAATAGTGTTGTTACAAAAGTAACAGGCGATAATAAAGTTGAAGCAATGATAGTTAAAGACAAAGACAATAATGAAAAAGAAATCAAAGTTGATGGCATCTTTGTTGAGTTTGGTTATGAAGCAAATACTGATCTTGCTTCAAATATTGGTGTTGAACTAAAGAATAATATGATTGATGTTAAAGCAGATATGTCAACAAACATAGAAGGCTTTTTTGCAGCAGGCGATTGTACAAACGGAAGCAATGTAATGTGGCAACTCATAACAGCAGCTGCAGAAGGTGCAATCGCAGCAGAGTCTGCATTTAAGTTCAGCCATAAACAGAATTAATTTTTTATTTTTTTATAGTCCAAAATTAAGCTTATATCGTTCTCTTAATTTTTCTCTAAGAGAGTCTTTATCATTATCTTCATAACTTGTACTATCAAGAATTACTGGTTTTTGTTCATCATACTCAGACTTTTTTTTCAATTTTAGACCCATCATCAATAAAGTAATTAAAATCTATTTATAAAGCTTATGTAAAATTTTATAAATTTATATCAAAAGAATTATAGTCATGGCAGAAAAATGTATTCATTGCAGAAAAAAAGCAATCTTTGTTCAAGAAACAGGTCCTGTTTGCAAAAGTCATTTCCTTAACTATGTTCAAAAGAAATTTACTAAAACAATAAGGAATCATAATCTGATAACCAAAGACGATGTTATTGGTGTTGCATTTTCAGGCGGTAAAGATTCAGCTGTTGCTCTATACTTACTAAAACAATACTGTGATAAAAGACATATAAAAATCTGTGCAATTCATATCCAAGAAGGCATCTCTAAAACAGATAAAAAAATAATGAAAACAATCAATGATTTTTGTGATAAATATGATATTGAATTACATAATTATTCTTTTTATGATGAGTACAACAAAACATTTGATGAAATTGTAAAAAAATTACCCGATACAATACCTTGCACAATGTGTGCTATACTACGAAGAAATCTAATAAATAAAAAAGCACGTGAACTAGGAATAACCAAATTAGTTACAGGCCATAATATGACTGATGAAGCTCAGACATTATTGATGAATGCGTTTCAGAACAAACCTGAACTTGTTGCACGATCAGGCATGATGCCAGGCGTAATAAGAGCAGATAAATTCATACCAAGAATAAAACCCTTATATTTTGTCAAGGAAGAAGAAATTGAATTATTTGCTAAGCTAAAAAATATGAAGATACCTAAACTTAGATGTCCTTATGCAAAACAAAGCTTAAGATTCCAGGTAAAAGATCATCTGGATAAATTATCAAAAAAATTTCCGCATATTGTATCTAATATTGTTAGATTTAACCTAAAGATCAAAGAACTTGTTGAAGACAAATACAAAGGCTCAAAAATAATTGAATGTACTATTTGTAAAGAACCTTCGAACAAAGAAATATGCAATAAATGTGAACTATTAGAGAAACTAAAATGAATCAACTAAATAAAATTATACTCGAGAAAAAAGGCATAACTGAATTCATGCCATGTCAAACAAAAGCAATGAAACAAGGTTTGTTAGAAGGTAAGTCTATACTAGTGTGCTCACCAACAGGCTCAGGCAAAACATTAGTTGCTGAACTCGGTATAATTGAATCTCTGATGAAAAATAAGCACACAAATAAAGCAATATATATAGTTCCACTAAAAGCATTAGCAAGCGAAAAATATCATAGTTTCATGAAATTGTATGGCGAACATTTCAATATCGCTATGTTAACTGGAGATAATGAAGAAGACGAACGTGATCTTGTCAAGATACATAATTCTGATATTATTATAATGACATCAGAAAAACTAGATAGCATATTAAGACACAATCATCAATGGGTACAAAATGTATCTGTTCTTGTTATTGATGAAATTCATCTATTGAATAGTCTTAAGCGAGGACCCACTTTAGAGATAGTAATCACATTAGTGAAAGAACTTAACAAAGACATACAGATTATTGGATTAAGTGCAACAATAGGCAATTCAACAGAACTTGCAGATTGGTTAAAAGCTGAACTTGTTTATGACGAATATAGGCCTGTTGAACTGAAAAAAGGTGTTGTCTTTGATAAGAAGATAGATTTTGTTAACTAACGCTTAAACATCTTATTAAGTTCATCCAAAGAATACTCTACAATAACAGGTCTGCCATGAGGACAAACATAAGGATTTTCTGATTTAAATAAAGTATCTACCATCTTTTGCATGTATTCCATTGTAAGATTTTTGCCTTGCTTTACAGATGCCTTACAAGCCATCTGCTTGATTATATTATCCTTAAATGCATCGATTGAGTTCAATGCTTTGTTTTCTTTTAGCTGTTCAATAATATCATAAACAACATCTTTGTCTAGCTGATCTTTCAATACATAAGGTAATGACCTTATTACTGCTGTTGTATTGTCTAATAACTCAATATCAATACCATAAGAATCAAAGAGTTGAATATTATCTTTGATCAAAATTGAATCTTCAACATTGATAGATAATTGTAAAGGTTTTAGTAATTGTTGCTTTTTTATGCTTCCTGATGCTAAAGCATCTCTTAATTTTTCATAGTTGATACGTTCTTCAACAACATGCTGATCAAGCAAAAGCAGTTTATCATCTTTTTGAACAATAATATAAGCATTTGCAAACTGACCTATTATTCTTATATTATTATCAGGACTTTGATAGAATGTAGAATCAACACCATATGATTTGGGTATTGATTCCATACTAGGAGACAATGTTTTTTGCTCGATTGTTTTCGGTTGCGAATAAGAGAATGTCTTTTGATTCGATATTGGCATCTTTTTTATTTCAGCAAAATCTTGTATTGTTGATGTTGCTTTTGGAACAATACTAGGAATCAATGAATTGTTCTTTAATGTTGCATCAATTGCACCATAAACAGAGGAATATACTAAAGAATCATCGACAAACTTTAGTTCTAGTTTTGAAGGATGAATATTAACATCAACAAAAGATTTAGGTACAGTGATATCAATTAATGCAAAAGGATATTTATCTGATAAGATAGAACTATACGCATCTATTATCGCAAGATTAATTATCTTGTTCGTAACATATCTTTTATTCACATAGACAAAAATATTAGATTTTGTCTGACGATATAATGTTGGTTTGGATATAACACCATTAACAAAGATATTTTCATGTTGATGATTATCTATTTCTAATAATTCTTTTGCAATATTATATCCAAAAACACTAGATATCTTTTCTTGGATTGTTTTTGTTCTTGGACTATCCAATAATACATCATGTGTTGAATATTTTATATCATCAATTTTAAGAAATTCTTTTTCTTTGAATGTCTGGATAAATTTATTGTTGTTGTCAAGATTTATTAACTTAAAATGGATCTTTGTGTTTACTAAAGAATAAGCTTTGACAAGATCAATAATCTTTCTTAGTTCATAATTACGTTCTTTCATGAAATTACGCCTTACAGGCAAATTATAAAATAAGTCTTTAACAATAACAATTGTTCCCTCTGCTAAAGTATCAGTTGATTCATCAAGCAGTTTTTCTTCTGAGACAAAAATTGTGTTAGATATCATATTGTCTTTGTGCTTTGATGTTATTGTCATCCTGCTTACTGAATTTATTGATGCTAGTGCTTCTCCTCTAAAACCAAGAGTTGCAATATTATATAGATCATCAGAATCAATTATCTTACTTGTTGCATGTCTTTGGTATGAAAGTAAAAGATCTTCTTTTTTCATCCCAATACCATTGTCTTTCACAGCGATCATATCTTTACCGCCATTAAATAGAATTATCTCTATTAATGTTGATTGCGCATCAATTGCATTTTCAACAAGCTCTTTTACAACAGACACAGGACTTTCTATGACTTCGCCTGCTGCTATTTTTTGTACAACATTTAGATCAAGTTTCTTTATGGTCATTTTCAAGATATTTACTTAATTTTAAAGTCTGACCTTGATAGTGCGATCCTAAATCATCACCATACACTTTACCTGGTATTTTTGAATTCTTATAGAATTTAACTCGGAAAAATGGTTGATTATGTCTGATTATCAAAGGAGTATCTCTTGCTCTTACTTCAAGAACAATATAAGAATTAAAACCAGGATCAATAAAACCAGCATAATGTGTCCTTAATTCACCTATCTTTGTATCATAATCAACTACCTCTGCAGATAACTCAGGAGGAATATAGATCTTCTGATTTGAAGCAAACAAATAAAATGTATCTTTTTCTAATCTTATTAGTTCTTTGGGATCATAATATATTGGCTCAAAAAACTCAGATGCTTTATTTGTTCTTTTGCTCAAGTCTAAAATAGTATCATCCAAAGTCTTTTTGGATTTGTAACCTATTATATTGCTATTATTGTCTAAAGGTCTTAATGAAAGACTTAGACACAGATCATTATCACGAAAGTAAGGTAATTCAATTCTCTTATCATCAAGATCTCGTAAAATAGTATATTTGTTATGATAATCAATAATATTTGTTTGAGATAATGTTGCATCTTTTGCAAATAACCTTAGTTGAGTTAAAGTAAGATCCTTTACTAATGTTGTATTAAAGGACTTGGGAATCACTTCTAAGAACAATCCTCCTTTGTAACCATAAGGTGCAGAATCATATAAGCTTGAGCCATTTGTCAAAACTCTAGCAAAAACGTCTATTCTTCCTGTAGAACTTTTAGGATTAGTTTCACCTCTTATATTACTAGGCAAGTTCAATCGTTCTTGCAAAGGCACAATAACAATCTCATTTGTCTTAAATGATTGAGGTTCAGATATATCAACAGTTCTAATTGCATGCTCATCCAATATGTTCTGAAGATTAGTCTTAAAAAATACTCGACTAGCATCCATGACAAATGCCTTATCACCTAATCTTAAATCCAAAGAAGAAGGTTGAACCTCATTAGGATCAAAATTCTCAACCATTCCCTTATTTTCGATCAACCACCTAATATGGTCATCAACCAAAGTCCCGATTATTGGCTGTTCCATAATCATATAGAAATAAAGAGGCTTTTTAATAGCTTATTATTCTATAATATATATTTATAAATATATAAAATGGAAAAGCTTATAAATACTACCGCGAAGTGATAATAATATGGTAAATGTAAATACTATTAAAAAAGTGGAAAGATATAGCCTAGATGAAAAATTAAAGAGATTATCTAATGCTGATTCATCTACATTAGACAGATATCATGAAGGCTTAAGTCATAAAAATCAAGCTACTGGACTAGTTAGAGACTATCTTGAAGCAAAATACAAAATACCTAGATTTCTACAAAAATCTTATGTAGAGCTAGCAAGATTCATAGCTAAAAACGATCTTTACAATGAAGGAAATGATATCTTCTTTTCAGAAGAACCCGAAATAAAAGAAGAAAAAGATAGTGAAATTTACAAGGCAGTACCCAAAGTATTACCTATAGGCTCATTATATAATAGACAAGGCGTCTACAGATAAATTTAATTACTTTGAGAACCATATAATTTCTTGATATAACTTAAATCAGAAGCTTGTTGAGGACCTTTATCATCTCTTAGTCTTTTTAATCTAGGAAATCTTAATGCAAATCCACTACTATAAGTTGGACTTTTTTGTATTTCCTGATAATCAACCTCGATAACAACCTGAGGCTCAACAATAACATTTCGTCCAGATTCTTTTTTAACTAATGGTTTTAGTAATTTTGTAAGCTGTTCAAAAGAAACACCTTGCTCTGCTTTTTCTTTAAAGCCTGTACCCACCTTGCCAATAGTTTTGAATTTACCTTTATCATAACATGCTAATGTGAAGCTAGAGAACCAGCCTGCTCTTTTACCAGTACCATATTCTGCTTCGACAATGACTAAATCCAAAGACTCCATGACTGGCTTTAACTTTACCATATAACCTACTCTTGAACCTGGTTTGTATGGTGCATTCAACATTTTAATCATCACACCTTCATGTCCAATATCTAATGCTTTATGATAAAATTCTGTTGCCTTATCAACGTCATCAGTAACAATCTGAGGAATAACTTGTATTTTGTTCTTTGTATTCTGAACAATTTTTTCAATTAATTTTCGTCTTTCTTTGAATGGTTCACTCAAATAGCTTTTTCCATTATAATGGACAATATCAAAAACAAAGACAATCACAGGCAGTTTTTTTATAAGATCTTGAATATCATATTTTCTTTTTATCCTTTGAGATATCTGTTGGAAAGGCAGTGGATGTTTTGTTTTTGGATCAATACCAACAACTTCAGTATCAAGTATTAATTCTTTTGCCTTAACATGATCCTTTATTATTTCAACAACATCAGGGAATTGTTTTGTTACATCTTCTAGCCTTCGTGTGAATAATTTAACATCATCACCATTTTTATGTATCTGCATCCTAAAGCCATCTAATTTATATTCAAATGCTGCAGGTTTACCAATTGCCTTGAATCCTTCTTCAACATTATTTACTTTTTGTGCGAGCATTACTTTGATTGGCTTGGACGTTGTTATTTCAATCTTTTCTAGACCTTTAAGACCATGTCTATGCAATGCTACAGTAACCTTATAGAGATCATTAGATGCATCAATTGCAGCTTGAATACTATCAAGATACTTGTTCATCACATCTCTTGCAAGTTTCTCTGTTTTACAATCAACACAATCATATTTTTGAGTATCTATCTTTAATGCATCTTCAACATCTTTAATCTCTTTAGAATAATGTAATGGTTTTTTTGCTTTGCTTATGTCTTTAACTAATTTGATTGCTTTTTTTTCATCCATTACATTTGGAATCACAAGATTATCAACAACCTTGAATAATGGTAATGGCTTAGGTAAAAAAGTCCATGCCAAAGAATCTCGCATAAGTCCAGCACCTAGACCAACTCTCATATCTTCAAGTATGGTTCTTGTTAGATATTTTGCTTCAATAGGTGAACAATTTATCAATATATTTGCTATAATGCTTATCTTCTTGTCAACAGCACCTTTACCTTCAACTTCAACAGCTTTTCTAAGATTGTCAATAACATCTTTGACAGAAATATCTTTTTTTCCTGCTAGTGTACGTTGTTTCTTTGTCTTGATCAAGAATTCAGCAACTTCTCCTAAGTCACCTTGCTTTTTCCATTGCTTTTCAATATCTTTTTCACTATAGCCTGTAACTTTTGATATTGATTTAATCATGAGACTAGAAGCTATACCTACTTTTCGTTTATCCCATTCTGGAAATATCTTTCCCCGCAACAACAAAATAACATCTTCAAGATTTTGTTCATCAACATCTTTTAAGAATTCAGATATTACTAAAGTCTTATCTAATCTTTTAGATACACTAAAAAGAATGTCGTATACTTTAGCAAGTTCATCATAATGCATGTCAAATCATCTCTATGTGTAAATATATAAATTTTAGCTCTGCAAGCCAAATAAAGGTCCTATAATAAAATCAATGCCTGCGATTGCAAAAATAATGTAATAGACTAATGTTCCTTGAGGTACATACTTAGTCAAAAAGCTGACATATTTTGCACCTATGTTCAGTAATCCTTGCAACAACAAAACAACTGCAAGAACTAAATCGATTGTACCAAAAATAGTAAATGGACCCCACAAAGAATTCTCAGTAAGTTCATCAATCCACTTGATAAAAACATATATTGATCCTACGAAAGATAATACTCCTACCATTATAGCATTTTCATAAGGTATAAAACTTAATGCATTTAGATCAAGAAAGTAAAGAGTCGATAATAGAATAAACACTACTCCTAGCAACCACGCTAATTCAACCATTATGCCTTTATTGTTCATTTTGTTCTTACACCAAGTATGCTAACAAAAAGATCAATGTCATCAGGGTTATGCCTGTTATTGCATGAAACACAATGCTTTCTTCATGTTCTTTTACATGAGAATTTAACAATGCATTTTCTATCATTACAGGATCCCATCCAGCATGCATCAGATTTGATATTATCTGTTGATCAGAACATCCTTGCTTTTTTGAATCCAGAACATATTGGATAAGCTCATCCTTATTTTCGTACATGATTGTATTATCCATAATTATCACCTTTTTTTATAACTAGGTTATAGTTAGTTATTTTAGTTTATAAATCTTTCTCAATTTTAAAGGAATTTGTGAGTCCTCAGCCATTAAGATTAAAATTTTCTTGAAAATTTTAATGGCTGATCAAAATGCAAATAGTATGCATACGTAGTATGCAGTTTTCTTGTGTTTTGATAGGACTCATGACGAAATTAATTTACAAGAATAATCTAACATTTTTGAAATTTGTTTTTGTGTATTCAGTAAAATCCATATTATTATCCTTTAAGAATTGCAAAGCATCACTTACATGAGTACTGCCTAAAGGGATTCTAATGTTTGCTTTTTTTGATAATGATTCTATCTGTTTCAAAGCATAGTATCTTGCAATAACAGAAGCAATCGCAACCTGAATATAATGTGACTCTGCTTTTTGCATAACAACAATATTATTAGCATAGTCTTCTAAGACTTTTGATCCTGGATATTCATCAATAACAATCTTAAGTTCATTTTGTTTTGTTCTAGGCAATAATTGAGTTATTATCTGGATGTATGATGCATTTAGTATTTCTGTCATTGTCTGATTTGCAATAAGTTCATTATATTTTTTAGCATCAATATCAACAACAAAGAAATTATCAGGATACTGTTCTATTAATCTTTCAGCAGTAAGGATTATCTTATTATCTGTCATTCTCTTGCTTTCAAGAATACCTGAAAATTCGTTTTCCATCTCCTTTGTACAGAAAAAACCTGCACATACAATTCCGCCAAAAGTATCGCCTTTTAAGGCTTCATCACAACCTATCACGATCATTTTTCAAAACTCAAATAAATTCTTTTGTAATTTTTTTGTTTTCATGTCTTTCCATGTTTGCCATGATTTTCTGAAAATGTCATCATGCTTATCCCAATTTTCTTCTAAAAATTGTTTTGTTAGTGGATCTGAAGGATAACCTGAACCAATATTTTGTTTTAGTTCAGCTTTCAGCCTTTCAATTTCATTATCTCTATGAACTTTAGCAAATATTGATGCTGCACCAACAACAACATGATTCATATCAGCCTTATGCTCTGCTATAATATTTTCATGCAAAGCCTTATTCTTGATGTAATTATAGATAAAGCCTTTGAATTTTAAAACATTTGCATCTGGACAATCAATAATAACTTTATTTGCTTCAGGAAATGCATTGATGATTTCAGTCATCTTTAATGCTTCAAGATCATTCAACGACATCTTAGATAATGATTGATCGATTTCATCAGGCATTATCTTGATTACTTTATGAGCTATTGCTGTTTTTTTGATTTCCTGCAATATTTCAGAACGCTCTGATGCAGAAAGCAATTTGGAATCTTTCACACCAATATCCTTTAATTTTTCCAATTGGTTTTCATTAATCAGATAACCTGCTATGACTAAAGGACCTAATACACACCCTCTTCCTGCTTCATCTATACCTAGAACAAGTTCCATGAGAAATGAAAAATGAGAATTTTTTTATAAAGTTTCCGATAAGTTTATAAATGAAAACAGAAACATTTATAAAGCTAACTATCCTTAAGCATAATATAATACATTAAATAATTATATAATTATAGGTGGCTAATAAAAATGCAAGTTAAAAGATGCCCTGAATGTGGCAGTACAAACCTTTTCTGGAATAGAGAAAAAGGCGAAGTTATCTGCAGAGATTGTGGTTTAGTTATTGAAGACAAGGTTGTTGATCTTGAAAGAGAATGGAGAGAGTTTGAATCTGATGATGCTTCAAAGAGAAGAGCAGGTGCTCCATCATCCTATACGCAGTTTGATCAAGGCTTAGGTACTGAAATTGGTGTTAAAGCAGACCTTTACAAACTAGGAAGCAAATCAGACAGAAAAAAATTCTTCAGACTAAAGAAATGGCAATATAGAACATCAACAGCAATCGAAAGAAACTTGAAATTAGCATTAGCAGAACTCAAAAGAGTATCATCTTTCTTGAAATTACCTAAAACAGTTGAAAATGAAGCTGCAAGAATCTATACATTAGCAGTTCAAAGAGGACTAGTTCGTGGAAGATCAATGGAATCTGTTGTTGCAGGCTCATTATATGCTGCTTGTAGATTAAGTGAGGTTCCAAGAACTCTAGATGAATTAAGTGAAGCTTCAGGTATTGAAAAGAAAGAAATCGGTAGAACTTATAGATTTGTTACTAGAATTTTAGAAATCAATATTATGCCAAGCAATCCTATTGATTATATTGCAAGATTTGCAGCAACTTTAGGTTTATCACCTGAAACTCAAAGTAAAGCAATTGAAATATTAGATATGGCACAAAAACAAGAGTTAACATCAGGCAGAGGTCCAACAGGTATTGCTGCTGCTGCATTATATGTAGCTGCACTAGCAAATGGCGAAAAGAAAACTCAAAGAGAAGTTGCTGATGTAGCTGGTGTTACTGAAGTTACAATCAGAAACAGATACAAAGAATTGCTTGATAAACTAAAATTAGGCAAAAATCTTAAGAAGCTGAAGAAAAAATAAATTTTTTTATTTTCTTTTCTACAATAATCTTTATATATTCTAAAAACAGATGTTTTTTCTATGAAACTATTTTCCAATTTAACAAATTATAATGATAAAAATCTTTCTGTTGTTAAAGTAGAAGGTACTGAATACAAAACAATTGATGATGCTATCGGTTCATGTATTGTTGCATATGCATTTGGTACAAGATCATGCAATCATAGACTTGCAAAAGCAGTGCGTGATGCAAAGATAAAGTTTGGTGATATTCCTATCATGCTACAGAGAGAAGTTTATGAAAATTATTTAAGATATCAATATTTCAAAGGATTTTCTACAGATTGCTATTTTTTAGGCAAAGGTCATACTGATCACAGTTTACTATTTTCAGCTTCAGACACAATAGCAATAACAAAGGAAGCAAAAGAATTTATCTCAAGTCTCAATTATAATACAAACAAGATAGTTGTTGTAGGACATCCTGCACATATGTACAGAATAATTGAAACAATACAATCATATGGATTAAATCCTGTCCCATTTATAGAAAAAAATGTTAAATGGAGCGACAAAAATGATAAGCAGCCATGGACAACATCTGCATCAAAATGGATCGCGAGAGAAGTTTTAGTGAGATTCTACATGAACAGAACTGAAATAAAAGATAGTTATAAAGCATAATTATTCATTATTAACTTTGCTTTTTCTAATAACAAATCATAATCGTTTTCTAATTTTTTATATTCTTTCAAGTCGACAATTTTAGGATTCAGTTTTAATCTTGATAATAGATGTCTTATAAACTCTAAGTACTGAGGAAAATTATCATTTGTTTTTGTAAACTTAGAACGTTCAAAATCGATTAGTGTTATTTTATTTTTGTTTATTATAGCATTAGATGTTATTCTTGTTAATTCTTCTTTTTTTATTCCCAGTGAGTCTAATCTTATTATTTTGGGTAAAAGTATTTTATTAATTTGTTTTATTTTTTCTAAAGTTAAATCTTTCATATAATCTTTAAGTAAAATGCCAGGGACAAATTCATAGCAGAGATAATTGTCATCTAATCCTAAGTCAACTATTTTTGGACCTATATTATATTTTGAAAGTCTTTGCAACATCATCTTTTCTTTTTGATATCTAGCATCATTTAATTTAGATTTTTTTATGATGTATTTATCGTATCTATAGATGTAACTATGCCAACCTTCTGCAAACACTTGGATATCAGGGTATTTTTTTGCTAGATCATCCTGTTCTAATTCATAAACATACAATTTTTCAAAATCATATTTTTCTTCTTTGATTGTTTTATATTGAAAAAGTTCTCTTTCGATTATCGGTTTAAGATACTTTGCATTTAATGATGTAACAATGATTTGCATAATACCATTTTTCTTCAAGAATTTTCGTGCTTGTTGCAAGAATTTTTCAGTTGTTTCATGACCTAAAGTTCCACCTGACAATGCTAGTGACATCTTATAGGGTTCGTTCTTTTGTTTTGGTAAATATGGTGGATTGAATATTATGATATCATATTTTCCTTTAACATTTTCAAACAAATCACTTTGTTTTACTGTTAATTTGGATTTGAATTTGGATTTTTGGTAATACTTTTTAACAAAATTGACAGCATCAGGATTGAGATCGACTGCATGATAATCAAGATTATCAAACTCACTGATTAGATTAAAAGCAATATAACCAGAACCAACTCCTAGTTCTAAGATCTTTAGTGATTTGTTGAGTTGTTTTATTTTTTGTCTTGTTGATTGTAATAGCATATCAGAATCTTCTCGTGGTTGATAGACATAAAAATCATCTTCACTAATATCTTCTAAGGAAATCATTACTTTGTTTAGTTCGGATTTTAGATTCTTTGATATGTTTTTCATGATGTATGTTAATGATAATAATTTTATAAATTTATGGTAAAGTTTAAAAACAAATTGTAATTTCCTGTGTTTATGAAACTACAATTATATTCAATTGCAACATTAACTGCATTATTTGGCATGGTCTTTGCTTTAGTAGCAGGCTATATGCTATATAGCGGTTCATGGAATCTTATGTTTGCAATTGTCTTTGCAATTGTAATAAATATTCTTATGCTATTTATCAATCCATACATCATGGATTGGACAAACAAATGGTTCTTCAAGACAAAATATTACACAAAAGCAGAACTTGAAGCACAAGGCTACAAGTTTGTTGATTATCTTGACGCATTATCAAAAGAATACAATATAAAATTTCCTAAGATAGGTATTATTAATGACGGAAGCATTACTGCCTATACTTATGGCTCACGACAAAATAATGCTCGTATTGTTCTGACAAGAGGTATTATTGCTTTGTTAAGTGAAGAAGAACTTAATGCTGTAATTGCACACGAGTTTGGTCATATCAAGCACAGAGATTTTATTGTCATGACTGTTGCTTCTACATTATTACAAATATTATATTTGATCTATATTAATTTCAGGTTTGCTTCTACAAGAAGATCATCATCAAGAGACGAAGGTAAATCATTACTTATTATTTTTGCAATCATATCATTTATATTCTATATTATAGGTACTTATGTTGTATTGTTCTTAAGCAGAGTAAGAGAATATTATGCTGATAAGTTTGCTGCACAAAACAGTTCACCTGATGCTCTATCAAATGCTCTTGTAAAAATAGGATATGGTATTGCACACCAAAAATTTGATAAGCAATCTATGAAGATTATGGAATCAACAAGAAACATGAATCTTATGGACTATAAGTTCAGCGAAGGTTTTTCAGCAAAATCAGACATAAGAAATGCAATAAAATATGACCTATTTAATCCATGGGCTACACTTTTAGAGTTTTCAAGTACACATCCATTAATAGGTAAAAGAATCAATGCTGTTAAACCAATTAAACTATCTGTTGATAAAGTTACAAAAGCTAAATTATGGTCTAACTTTTGGACAGATATCTTTGTTTCTTATATGAATTTCTTTGTATTAATCATATTAGGTATCGCAGCATATATGTATCCGTTATACAGAATATATATAGGTATTACAGGTATTATTTTATCTATACTCATCATCGCTAAGATTGTTAATTATAGATATCCTATGAAAGCTGTCAAAAAGGCAAAGATATCTGAACTTGCAGCTGACCTTTATGCTTCACCTGTAAAAGGTAAATATGTTGAATTAGATGGTATTGCAATTGGTAAAGGAACTCCAGGATTTGCTTTAAGTGAAGATTTTATGTTACGAGATGCTTCTGGATTAGTATTTATCAACTATGAACATCTAATTGGTATAATGAACTGGTTTGTAGGTTATAAGAAGATAAATAAGCTATTGGATCATCATGCAAATGTTAAAGGTTGGTTCTTAAGGAACAGAATGCCTTATATTAATGCTAAGCTTATCAATAATTCTTTGAAAAGTTATATTAGAACAAAAGCATACTTTGGTGTTATTAAGTATTTTATTGTTTATGTTGTTATTATGTTGATTTAAAATGAAACAAGCATTATATGCTCAACTAAAAGAAATAAATGATTCTGAAATAAGAAATTTTGTAAAGATAGCATTAGACAATGCACCTGAAGGATTCTGGCATACACCATGCAGTGGAACCGGAAAATATCATCCGCCAGAAAATCAAGGTGATGCAGGTCTTATAAGACATCTCGTAAAATGCGTTTATGTTGCGAATGATTTATGCAAGTATTTTAACATCAATGATATACAAAGAGATATTGTGATTGCTGGAACAATTTTACATGATATTAAGAAAAATGGTGATCCGTGGGGTCAAAGTACAGATTTGGAACATGGTATTATTGGCGCAAAGTATCTTGATCAGTTCGAACTAAAAGAACCATACAAATCACAAATACAAAATTGTGTAAGATATCATTTGAGTAGATTTACAAGAACAAAAGAGGATGTTAAAAGAGCTTCAAATCCCACAAAGGAAGAACTTATTGTTCAAATGACTGATTTTTTCTGTAGTAGAAAATATGCATCATGGTTACCTAATCTAAATGTAAAGGATGAAGACGTTGATAATTTCTTCAAGAATATGCAATTAGATCTGAATTGTTTCTAATAAAAAAATAAAAAGAAAAAAAACAAAAATAAGTAATTTATAATGAATTACTTATTTCTGAAATATGTGTCGCTATATGCTCTCCTTTTGGTGTTAATCTTAGCAACTTTAGTCTGCCTTGTTTCTCAAATCTTACAAGTTCAGCTTTTTCCATTTCTTGTAAAAGCTTCACTACATGAGAGTATGTGCAGTCTATTTGTTTTGCTAATGAAGAGGCATACATCTTTGCTTTGTTATTTAATCCTAGTAACATAAGAGCAGGTTTTTCTCTGAAAAAAACATTAAAAATTCCCTTATCGTTATCCATTTTAGCAAACCTCCGAAATTATCTTATGTTACTATTGCACGGTAATAAACAACACAAACTATAATAAACGTGTTTCTTTTTAAATATTTCGTTATGTGTTTTTCAAAGCATATTTCTTAATTAAATATACAATTATGTATACTAGGATTTAATTGCGGATAATAGAAACATTTATATATTAGTTACGCTATTAATATAGTAGTTTAACAAGACGCAGGACTCTCTTTAGAGATTCTTGATAGAACCACCCTCTAACCCTTGTCCCAACCCCTGCGGGAGCCTGCGTCATTTTTAACCCCAACAAAAAAGAGCTGAAACAAAATGTCCCCCCTAAACTCAAATTATAATAGAAACAAAGGATTTTGTCGTCTTAAACCAGCAAGAGCTACAGTAACGATTGCTAATCTCTTGCTAAAGATGATCCTTAGCGAGCGAATGATCATAAGGGCTGTATCATTCCTGATATTAAGGTGAATCGGTTAAGACTTGCATTAACATATATGTGATGCAGCACATTTGTGCTGCATTCTTTTTCTTTTTATCAAAAGCTTTATAAATGATCTATTTAATTAAGGTATTATATCGATGGATAAGTTGGTGATTAGATTAAAACTAGCTTATACTGGAGATCAATATAATATTGTTCTCCTGTAAACAAACAACAGGTGAGAAAAAATGAGTAGATTTTATTCCGGAAGCAAAGGAAAATCTGGTTCAAAAAAACCATCAACTGAAAAAACGCAAGATTGGATTAGATATAATCCTGACGAAGCAGAACTTTTAGTTGTTAAACTATACAAAGAAGGACATATGTCTGGACAAATAGGTAAAATACTAAGAGATACTTATGGCATTCCTAGTGTAAGAAAACTAACAGGAAAAAGAGTAGCTACAATTCTAAAAGAACATAATATTGAAGTTGATATGCCAGACGATCTTAAAGCATTGATGATCAGAGCATTAGCAATAAGAACACATCTTGAAAAGAACAAGCAAGATGAAAGTGCTAAGCGTGGTTTAACATTGACAGAATCCAAGATCAAAAGATTGGCTAAGTATTATATCAGTAATGATAAATTACCTAGTGATTGGAGATATGATCCATCTAAGCTAAAGATGTTAGTTGGTTAAACTAACTTTTTTTTATTTTTTCTTACAGATCACTATTGTTTTTCTTTAAGTTTAATCTTCCTTCTACTCTTTGTTTTAAAATTCGAATAAGTCTATCTTCGTCTGCATTTAACTTAGATAAATCAATCTTACTCAAAACATTAGAAAGTAAAATAAGTTCATTATCAGATAATCGTATTCTGTTTATTGTTTCTGGAATTATATCCATCTAATCACATCTTATCGCCAGCAGTTGCTAGTTCTTCATCTGAAAAAATATAATCCTTAAAATGAGTTGATATTTTTTCTTTAACAAGATCATAATCTTCATTACCCACAATCTTTCCTATTTCTCTACCAATCCTAAACAATGTTAAACAAGGAACTATGCTCGCATTATTGTCTTTTGCCAATTCAGTAAATTCATCAACATCAAGCTTATAGAATTTAATCATAGGAAACTCTTTTTCCAGCTTATCGACTTTTGGAGCAAAAGCATTTGAATGCTCGCAATCTTTTTTATAGAAAAAAACAATTGTTGGTTTGTTTACTGAGATTTTTGTGTTGAATGTTTCATCATTAAGTTCTGCTACCATTTTGTCTACCTCTTAAGATCATATAATTCTTTTTTGAATCTTTGAACAGTATTTACAAGATGCTGTGGCTGTGTCTTCAAAAGCTCAGCGGTCTTCTTTAAGATGTCGCCTGAATACATATCATAACTATCAAGCTCAAACAAATCTTTATCAAGCTCTTTATCTTTTTTAGCAAGTTTCTTTGCTTTCTTCCATTTTGTAAATAATTCTTCAGCTCTACACGGAATAATATGCTCATTGTCTGCATCTAACAACTGCTTTAGTTGAGCTATTATATCCTTATCTTGATCAACAATCTTCTTTGCATTATTGCCTGCAACAAAATATACTCTGACAATATCATCTTGAACTTTTGTTACACTTATAATCTTAATCAGTTCTGCTTCTTTTGTATTATTAAGATGAGTACCACCGCATGCTTCAACATCAACATCAGGTATTTCAATAATCCTTAACACTTTACCCGGAACAGCGCCACCTTGATAGATTCTCATACCAAATTTTTGCTCAGCTTCTGTTCTAGGAATAAAGGATTTATTCACAGGCAAAGAATCATTGACTATTTCATTTGCTCTTTGCTCTATATCAATAATTTCATCATCAGAAAGAGCTTTGAAGTGAGTTAAATCAATATGTGCTTTTTCTACTGTTTTTTTCGCACCTGCTTGATTGATATGATTACCTAAAATATCTTTTGCAGCTGCATTAATTATGTGGGTTGCTGTATGGTTTTGTGTTAGTTGTTTTCTTGTTTCAAAGTTAATCTTAACCTTTACCTTATCGCCAATATCAATATCACTTTCAACATCATTATCAAGAACATGAACAATAACATTACCATACTTAAATGAATCAACAACATTATAGACATTTTTATTGTGTTCTATTGTTCCTATATCGTGCTCTTGTCCACCAGATGTTGGATAAAATGCTGTTTTATCTAAACAAACATATTTGTCTTTGAAAAATGTTACTTTCGCATCAAACTTCACTTTTGAATAATCATCATAATACAATACTTCATTCTCCAAGTTCAATGAATCTAGTTTTGCCTTTAGATCAGCGTCAATCTCTTCAGCTTTTTCTTTTTCTGTTTTGTTCAGATGTAATTCACTTACAATAGCATAGAAATTATCAGGAACTTTAACATCAATGTGCTCTTTGATCATATCAGGTGCAATACCATTACTATCATACAGCTCAATTAATTTATCAGTTGTTATTTTTGCTTTAGATTTCTTTAACTTTTGAATAATACTCTGCATCTTTTGTTTATTTGCTTGATATTTTATTTCTTCATTTTCTAGGATTGCTTTTAGGTCATCTAGATTTTCCAATAGTTCAGGGAATATTGACTTTAATTCTTGTGCATGTAGTTTGCATACATCAAATAATTTAATATCCCAGTTATACTTATCAATAAATCCTAAAGCTCGCCTTGCTAACATTCTCAGATTATAGCCACCACCAGTATTACTTGGAAGAGCACCATCTCTTATTGCAATCAATAATCCTCTTGTATGTTCAGCAATACTATACAATGCTGCTAAAGGCAATATTTTTGCTCTTAATTCATCTTTATTTATCCTAACCGAATCAGCAACAAACTGCCATGCTTTATCAATATCATCAACTTCATCAACATTAAGATAACCGGCATAAGGAACATATTGCTTCAATAGATTTTTATCATAATCAATACCTGTTTGTTTGATAAGATATGTCATAACTTTAGGAAAAACAGCATCATAGATTGTTGGTGTTGCCTGTGCAAACCATGCACATCTTTCCATGCCCATGCCCATATCTAATACTTTAAGATCTAATTCTCGGAAATCTTCACCTGTTTGTTCATACATCATATAGACTTGATTACCAATTTCAAGTCCTCTGGAAAAAAATTCTATTGATGGTCCAAAATTACCGCCACCAGCCCATACATCTTCATGAAAAGTGATTTCAGAATCATCTAGTCCTAAACCATCATTCAACCATTTTTTTATGTCTTGAAATACTCGCTCTTGATCCCATTCACTTGGAGGAACAAACATATGCTGACCTATCATATTAAAGCAAGTCATATGACTTCCTGTAATGCCTACATTATCAATATCAATAAATCTAAAACAGAACTGCGGAACAACCAAAGGATTTGCAGGCGGTTCAACAACACCATTAACCACATAAGGTTGAAAGTCTGCGATTGATGCAATAACAAAATCCATATCATTTCGCCATCTTGCAACAACAGGATATCTTTTGATAGGTGTATAACCTAGTTTAGTTAATATTTTTGAGAATTTTTTCCATACTTCAACATAACTAAGCTTATTCTTTGCAGGATTATCATCAAAGAATCTAAATCCACCTGAACATTGGGAATCTCCACATACATCTTGGTCATCATGTGTTGTCCAGAAGTAAGTTTTACATTTCTTACATTGTTTTCTCATAAAGCCAAATTCTTTAAGTGATTTGACAGGATAATATTTATCAGGATCTGATGATGCTGTCTTTTTGAATTCTTTCTTGATTTCTTTATCTGATTTCATTCTGACACCTCATTGTTTTCAGTGTGTATAAAATAGGCTTATTTAATAAATATTTCTATATAAATAACAGAAATTTTTATAAATAGACTTGGATTTTGGGATTTATAATAAGATATGCTCCGATAGCTTAGCCTGGTTCGAGCGTGCGGCTGTTAATGCAATTAGCAAAAGTAACCGCAAGGTCCTCGGTTCAAATCCGAGTCGGAGCGTTTTATTCGAGCCTGTAGCTTAGCCTGGTGGAGCGCTACCCTGATAAATGCTATATTCAGCAAGGTAGAGGTCCGGAGTTCAAATCTCCGCAGGCTCATTTGGTGATTACAATGAAGATAAAAAACAATGATTTCATAGAAATTGAGTATAATGCTTATACAGAAGAGAATGTTCTATTTGATACAACAAATAAAGAACTAGCACTAAAGCATCAGATTCTTAATCCTAATGTGAAATATGGTCCATTGACTATTTGTGTTGGTCACAGTCAAATAATCAAAGGCATTGATGAAGCACTTATAGACAAAAATGTACCATGTGAATTCACACTAAATATAGAAGCTGAAAAAGCTTTTGGTAAAAAAAATCCACAGTTATTAAAACTAATAAGTAAAAATGTTTTCACAAAAAACAAGATTAATCCTGTTCCTAATCTTCAAGTAAATATTGACGGTGTTGTTGGCAGGATAAAAACAGTTTCTGGTGGAAGAATAATAGTTGATTTCAACCATCCACTTGCAAACCAATCAGTAAAATATGAAGTTAAAGTCAATAAGATCATCGATAAACTAGATGATAAGATCAATGGGTTATTGGAATTATTGATAAATTCTAAAGCTGAAAAGATAACTGAGGAAAAAGACAAGATCTTAGTTGAAATAAAAGCCAACATCAATCAGGAAGTTTTGAACAATATAGCAAAACAAATGTCTAAATTGCTTGAGAAAGATGTTAGTATCAGTGTAAAACAATAAAAGCACTAAAATATATATTCTAATATGTTTTTTTTAATATCAATAAGTTTATAATCCGAAATTTATTCCTTAAATAACATAAAATAAAGGGTGGTTAATCATGAACGAATACATTCGAACTGAAAATCTTAATTATTCTGGTCAAAATCAAGATAGGTATGATGATGTTATTGTAGAAGATGATATCTCAAAGACTATGATGAGCTCAGACATCAATGCTGAACTTGAAGCTTTGCTAACAAAACAAAAAGCAAAGATAAAAGTTGTTGGTGCAGGCGGTGCAGGTAACAACACACTAAATAGAATCAGTGAAGTTGGTATCAGAGGTGTTGAAAGCATTGCAGTTAATACTGATGCTCAAGATCTATTGTTCTGTGTAGCTGATAAAAAATTACTTATCGGTAAAGAAGTTACAAAAGGATTAGGTGCAGGTAGTAATCCATTAATAGGTGAAGAAGCCGCAAGAGAAAGCGAAGCAGAGATTAAGCATTCGTTGCAAGGCAGTGATATGGTCTTTATCACATGCGGTCTTGGCGGCGGTACAGGCACAGGTAGTGCGCATGTTGTTGCAGAGATCGCAAAAAAGATGGGTGCACTTACAATCGCAATCGTAACGATTCCGTTTATCATGGAAGGTACAAGAAGAGCAGAAAATGCTGCTTATGGTCTAGAGCAACTAGAAGATGTTGTTGATACATTAATCTTAATACCTAATGATAAACTGATTGAACTAGCACCAGAATTACCAGTGCAAACAGCATTCAAGATAGCTGATGAAATCTTAACAAATGCAGTAAAAGGTATTTCTGAGCTTGTAACAAAAGAAGGTTTGATCAACTTAGATTTTGCAGATATAAAAACTGTGATGTCGTCAGGCGGTGTTGCACTTATCGGTGTTGGTGAATCTGATTCAGAAAACAAGGCTTATGATGCTGTTGAAAAAGCATTGAACAATCCTTTGCTTGATGTTGATATTGATGGTGCATCTGGTGCTTTGATCAATGTTGCAGGCGGTCCTGATTTATCATTGGATCATGCAAAGAAAGTTGTTGAAGTGATAACAGCAAAGCTTGATGATGATGCTAGAATCATATGGGGTGCTCAGATTTACGAAGACTTAAAAGGCATAATCAAAGTTCTCTTAATTGTAACTGGCGTTAAATCCAACCAGATTATAGGAAAGAAAACTAAAAAGATGGTTGATGCCAAGTTCAAGAAAGAGGTTGTTGAAGATTTAGGTATTGATTATTTGAATTGATTATATTTTTTTCTTTTTTTCTTCTTATTTTTCGCTAAATTTATAAATTATAATCTATATTATATACACTATGAATTTTATAGATATAATAAAGAATAGGCGAAGCAATCGTAATTTTATTGAAAAAGCACTAGAAAAAGACAAGCTATACGAAATTATTGATTCTGCAAGATATGCTCCAAGTTCAGGTAATCTACAAAACTGGAAGTTCATTGTTATTGAAAAAGAAGCTACAAAGAAAAAGATTGCAGAACTTGCTCTAAATCAGTTATGGTTACAAAAAGCATCAGCATTGGTTGTTGTTTGTGTAACTCCAGACAAAGCAAAAATGTATTATGGTAAGCATGGTAATGAATATTCTATACAAAATGGTGTTTTTGCTGCCGCAAACATGCTTTTAGCGGCAGAAACTCTTGGTGTAAGTGCATGTTATGTTGCTTCATTTGACAGATATGGTGTAAAAGAACTATTGAGAGTGCCACCTGAAGCATTTGTCATTGGATTGGTTGCACTAGGTAATTCAACAGCAAAACCTAAGATGCCTTTAAGATATGAACTTGATTCATTTATTTTCCTTAATAGCTGGGGAACATCTGTTCATGATTTCAAATACGAAATTCTGGGTCAAACATCACATTTTGTTGAAAAAGCTGTTGAAAAGACTCAAGAAAAAAGCAAAAGCTTCAAAGAAAAGATAAAAAACTTGTTTAGACGATAAAATAAATATTCATTCTATTACATATATTGAAATATAACTATTTATATAAACGTAAAAAACTAAGAATATTCTATGGATTTAGGCAATTTGGTGAATAAAGGCATAAGTACTTTAGCATTAGCACTCAGTATTACTATCGCAGGCCATACAGCAGATATGACAATAGACACATCTAAGACAAAATCATCACCTTTAGGAAATATAAGAACTATTAGTTCTGCATTCTATGATTCTAAGATTGTTGAACCACCAAAAGAATCAAAAACAGAATTACCATATTCAATCCAGATAAAATCAAACCATACTGATCTTGATGACAAAATAATAATAGGATTATTTATTCATGGTTACAAATCAGATGCACAAACAGCATGGTTAGACTCAGGATTAGCTGATAACATAAGAGTTTTTAATGGTCATGAATTAGACCACAGAATCTTTTTTGATTATCAAACAACTTTTCCTGTGCATACATTAGCAAAAGATAGACCATCAAATCAACAACTCACAGATCATTTATTCAAAGTAATGGATGAATTTTACAAAAATAATATTCTTGCAGATAGTAATGATGGCAAAATAGAAAACAAAGACAAGATTGATTTCAATAAGATAATCACAGTACCTATAGCTCATAGTAATGGCGGAATTATACTCTGGAAATTATTACAGGATCATCCTAATCTTATTGACAAATATAATATGGCAGGTATATTCCTATTAGGTCCTCCATTAAAAGGTGCAAACGAGATTATGAAAGCAATTGATTTCACATTATTATCACCTGATAAACAAATGCAAGAGTTCACCGGTCAAAGTGAATTAATCAGACAGATATATAGCAATACGGCACCAATGCTACCGATTGCAATTATTTTTGGTGATGTGAATGAAAAAGATGCAAAAGGAATATACAAAGCATCACATCCACTTATTATTGGTGATGATGATGGTATTGTTATGGCTGACAATAATGATATGAGAAGATGCATAGGTTATGAAGATATAATTTCAGGCGGTTTAGATATTAGAATAAGAACTAATCTGAATCATAGTGCACTAACACGAGATCCAAAAACCCTTGATATCATAAGTAATGTATCTACATTTTGGCATAATCTAAGTCAAAACAACTATAACTCGAACAATAATCCAGTAAATCTAAAATTAGAAGGACCAAATCTTATATTTGAGTTTAATAGAGATTATGATATAATCAAAGAGTATCTAACTATGTGTTATGATTATACAGAAGCTCTAAGATCAAAAGGCATAAAAGAACAAGGCTTTAGTATTGATTATTTTGGTCTAATGCCAGGCACTCATACACCTATCTTAAAACTTTCAAGCAATGATGATGAGTATACTCTTAGATTTTATGGTAACAATATGGTTACTTTAAATAAAAAATAAAAACATATTTAAATATAATATATATTCTTTAGAATACAATGCTAATCAAAGCAATATTCTACGGAAGAGGTGGTCAAGGCGCAAAATCATCAGCAGATATATTTGCTAAATCAGCAATATACCAAGATTATTATGGCCAATCTTTTTCTAAGTTTGGTGCTGAAAAATCAGGCACACCAGTATATTCATTTCTAAGAATATCTGATAAAGAAATACGAACACATGAACCTTTTGAAAAAGCAGACATCTTAGTTATACTTGATGATACTTTACTTGTGTTCAATCCAGATATTGTTGATTTTATTGATAATACATCCAAGATCAAGATGATAATGATTAATTGCGATAATCCTAAAATAATTGAAAGAGTAAAACAATCACTAAATGAAAAAAAGATAAATGCAAACATATTCAGGGTTGATGCAACAGGCATTGCAATCAAACACATAGGTAGGAATGTTCCTAACACATCATTATTAGCAAAACTATACAAATTACTAGAAGAACAAGGTTATGACTTTAACCTTAACAAACTAAAGCAAGTTGTTCAAGAACTATTTGAACATAAAGGCAAAGACATAGTTGAAAAAAACATCCAAGCAATTGATTTTGCTTATAATTGTAAAACAAAAGATGAAGCCTAAAGAAAAAAAGATGAAAACTGAAGAACCTATGACATCAAAAGAGATGCCAGTAGCTGGATTAATAACTGATGCAGGCAACTCCAAAAAATTCAAAACAGGTGATTGGAGAACTTATAGACCTGTGTGGGACAAAGAAAAATGCATACATTGCATGATGTGTGTAAAATACTGTCCTGAAAATTGTATTGCTATAAAGAATGGAAAACGAACAGAAACTGATTTTGATTATTGTAAAGGCTGTATGATATGTGAGCAAGTATGCCCTGTCAAATGCATATCTCGTAGAAGAGAAGGTGATGAGACATGCGAATGTACTGAAAAAAAAGGTGATGATGATGAAAGAAAATAAGATTATGACTATAATATATGCTATAAGCATATTGATTGTATTTGTTGCACTAGCGCAAGTTGCAGTGAATACATTTATTGATTTTAAGTTAGATGAACCAATATATAATTGTTCGTTATACGGACCAGTTGATGTAAAGGTTGCATCACCATCTGTAGCAAATATGACTCAAGAGCAAAAAGAATGTGAAGATAATTTCCGTGCGTTGACAAAAACATACGAAGATCAAAAAGCCGAAGAGAATAAATGGAAATTTATAGCTAGCATTGCTATAAGCCTGATTACATTATTAGTTATATCATTAGTTAAACTAAAGAAATCAATACACTATGGATTCTTTTCAGGATTAGTATTGAACATACTATTCTCAATGGAATACATAGAAAACTCATACACAACTGTAGGTATACTATTAGTATTGCTTATCATCTTAGTGTATTACATAAATAGGAAAAAAGATTAATATGAATGAAACAAACAAAAAACAAACTAATGCATTTACAGGCAATGGCGCAGCAGCCTATGCTATGAAACAGATTAATCCAGATGTTGCACCTGTATATCCTATAACTCCACAAACACAAATAATGGAAGATTTTTCAGAATACAGGGCAAATGATTTGGTTGATACTGAAATCATAAGAGTTGAATCTGAACATAGTGCTATGAGTGCGGCTGTGGGTTCAGCAGCAGCTGGTGCAAGAACAATGACTGCAACATCAAGTCAAGGTATATTATTGATGGCAGAAATATTGCCTATTGCATCATCATTAAGATTGCCTATTGTGATGAATGTTGTTAATAGAGCTATATCTGCACCTATCAACATACATGGAGATCATTCAGATTCAATGTTTGTAAGAGATAGCGGCTGGATCCAGATATTTTCGGAAAATGCGCAGGAAGTATATGATCATACATTGCTTGCTGTTAAACTAGCAGAAAAAGTCAATATTCCTGTAATGGTAATGCAAGACGGTTTTTTAACATCACATAGCTTTGAAAAAGTCAATGTGCTTAGTGATGAACAAGTAAAAAAATATATTGGCGAACTAAAACCTTTGTATAATGTTTTAGATACTAAAAATCCTATAACAATAGGCCCACTACAACTATATGACAATTATTTTGAGACAAAGTATCAACAGCATGTTGTAAGCACAAAAGATATCAAAGATGCATTTGTTGAAATAAGTGAAAAACTTGAAGAGATAACAAACAACAAATATTTCTTTTTCGAGCAATATCATAGCAAGGATGCTGATTTTGTTATTGTATGTACAAGTTCAACAGCAGGAACAACCAAAGATGTTGTTGACAGATTAAGAAAGCAAAAAATTAAAGCAGGCCTTATCAAACTAAGATTATATAGACCATTTCCTTATGATGAATTAAGAACAGCATTGAAAAAAGCTAAATATGTTGCTGTTCTTGACAGAACATTTTCATATGGTTCAATGCCACCATTATACAAAGATATTGCACTAGCATTAAATGGACTTGATATTAATATGCAAAGCTATGTTTTTGGTCTTGGAGGACGAGACATATATGAAAAAGACATAAACAAAGTATATGAAGATATGATCAATAAAAAATTTGAAGGTACAGATTTTGAAAACTCTATAAAAACAATAGGTTGTAGGACAGAATCAAAATGAATACAAACAATATGAAAAACAGAGAAAGATTAGCATCAGGACATAGAACTTGTCCAGGTTGTGCAATACCTATCATAGTGAGAACTGTGCTTTCAGCAATCAACGAAGATGTTGTTGTTGTAGGTGCAACAGGTTGTATGGAAGTGACAACAACAATATATCCATATACTTCATGGAATGTTCCTTTTATGCATAATGCTTTTGAAAATGCTACTGCAACAATATCTGGTATTGAAAGTGCATACAAAGCATTGAAAGCAAAAGGAAATATAAAAAATAATATCAAGTTCGTTGTTTTTGGTGGTGATGGTGGAACTTATGATATAGGATTACAATCATTATCAGGTGCAATTGAACGAGGTCATGATTTTCTGTATGTATGCTATGATAATGAAGCTTATCAAAACACAGGCAATCAAAGAAGTAGTGCTTCACCTAAGGGTTCAAAAACATCAACAACACCTATAGGTAAATATTTTGGGAAATACGAATATAGAAAAGATTTAACCAAAGTTATTGCGGGTCATAATATTGCATATTGTGCACAGGCATCAATTGCATTCATGGATGATCTGATAAATAAAGTAAAGAAAGCAATGACAATCAAAGGACCTAAGTTTATCAATGTATTATCACCTTGCACTAGGTATTGGGGTATTGATCAAAGTCAGACTGTTGACATTGCTAAGCTTGCTGTTGAAACTAATTTCTGGCCAATCTATGAAATAGAGAATGGAAAAAAATACACAATTAATCTAAAAAATCACAAGACATTACCAATAACAGAATATCTTAAGACACAAGCAAGATTTAAACACTTGCTTAATCCTGTAAACAAGAAGATTGTAGACGATATACAGAATCATATTGATGAAGAATACAAATATTTATTAAAACTAGAACAAATTTCTAACTAGGAGGGTGATTTTAATGGAAATTGATGTTAATGATACTAATTTTGAACAAGAAGTGATTGAAAAATCTAAACAGATGCCTGTTGTTGTTGATTTTTGGGCTGACTGGTGTGCGCCTTGCAGGATGTTGATACCAATATTGCAAAAAATCGCAAATGATTATGGTGACGCTTTTCTATTAGCTAAAGCAAACATAGATAATGCTGAAACAAGTGCGGGTAAATACGCTGTTATGAGCATACCTACAATAAAATTGTTCAAGAACGGAGAAGTTGTTGATGAATTCAATGGCGCAAGACCAGAACCATTCATCAAGAAATGGCTAGAACACAATGGCATTATGCCTTAATTTTCTTTTCTAGTTCATTCTTATTATATTTTTTTATTTCGCCTTGTTTTAATAATCCCAGTTTAAGATTGCCTATTGCAACCCTTCGTAGATTTGTTACCTTATAACCTAGTTCTTTCATCATTCTTTTGACAACCTTATTAAGACCTTCATGTATTGTCAATCTTAGCTTATCCTGTTTCAGTACTTTTACTTCATCAGGTATAACATTTCGATCAATTACAAAAACACCTTTCTTTAGTTTATCTAAATCAGATTTTGTCATTGATCTATCAAGTTCAACATCGTATGTTTTAGTAATATTTTTAGAAGGGTGAGTTATTGCATTGGCAAAATCACCATCATTTGTCAATATTATTAAGCCTTCAGTATTATAATCAAGTCTACCAACAGGATAAATTCGGGATTTGAATTTTCTTAAACAATCTAGTTCAAAAACTATCTTTTTGTGTTTCTCTTGATGAGATTTCTCTAATGTACAAAGATAGTACTTTGGTTTGTTTAATACATAATATTCAAATTGCTTAAGTTTTATCAATTGATCATTTATCGTAATTTTATCCTTTTTAGGATTTGCACTTTGACCAATCTTAGCAATCTTATTATTTACTTTCACTAAACCCTGCTCTATCAAATGTTCGGCCTTACGTCTAGAACAATATCCTGAATGAGAAATTATTTTTTGGATTCGTTGTAACATGTTAAAAGAAAAAGAAAAAAATAAAAGACTTACAAGTCTTTTGCCATAACTGTTTTTCTGTTATTGCCTTCAGCTCTCTTTGTAGCTTGTTGAATCAGTTCGATTGCTTTTGCATTAAGAGCATCAACAAAATCACTACCTACATTGAAGTTACCTGCAACTTCTTTAACCTTACTTTTTACAATTACGTTTTCCATGGAAAAACACCCCCATTTGTTTAAATTTTAAGGTTTTAACCGTTAAATCAAGGTATATTAAATTGTATCCCTTTAAAAATCTTGTTGTTTTAAGCACAAAAAAACGTAATATTTGGGCTGTATTGCGTGAATTTGAGAACAATAAAAGAAAGATTTTATAAACATTATTTTACTTCATAACTATGAGATGATAGAACTGATATTTCCTATATTAATATTATTAATTCTTATTGTAGCAAGTTATATTGATATAAAACATAAAGAGATACCTGATTCTATAAGCATAATAATTGCAATCATCGGACTTGTAAGCTTGATTGTTATGAGAAATAATATATTTGTTGCATTACTTATGACTATAATTGTTTTTAGTTTCAGCTATATGTTGTATGCAAACGGACTATGGGGTGGTGGTGATGCAAAAGTACTTACTGCACTTACATTATATCTAAGTAATTTCAGCTATATTGGTAGCTTGACATATATTTTTTTGATGGCTTTATCAGGCATAATCTATAATAACTTTGTTGCGTTCTTATATTTACCGAAGATGATACAGAAAGATAAGCTTAATCAAAAAGTCTTACTTTTATCGCTTGCTGGCTTTATCATTGCAATACTATTGAAGAGCTGGATATTTGCACTAGTCATATTATTGGGATTTGATCTTTATTATTTCAGAAGGATGGAAAAAGAGGTTATGAAGATAACCAAAAAAACAAAAGATCTTACTGAAGGTGATTGGTTAATGTCTAAAGTCAAAAATGTACCTCCTAGAAAAACAGGTCTTTCGCTAGAAGATATCAAAGAAATAAAAAGACAGAAAATAAAACAAGTAAAGATAAAAGATGGTTTTGCGTTCTTACCTGCAATAGCATTAGCATTCCTTGTATTTTTTCTTATGGTTTGTTATAATGTACTAAATTTAGAAGTAATATATGATTATTTACTTATGGTATTCTAATTAGTTGCTTTATTCTATAATCATCAACATCATCAGGCAATAGTGGAGCATCATCTTCTCTATCAGGATAACCATTCTTGTCTTTTTTTGGTTTTTCATCCTTTTTGTTCTCATCTTTTTCAGGCTCTTTTTCTTCAGGCAGTTCTTCAGGAACTTCTTTAACAGGCTCTTTAAATATATTTTTTATACCTTCAATAAACTGTTCTTGGACCTTTAACAATTGTTCTTGACTTAATTGAACCGGGTTCCATGAAAAATCAAAATCATCCATTTCTGTCCTAAATATAGTATTTATAGAAAAATGTTCTACTTTTTGGCCTGCAGAAGAACCATTATCGATAATTATATTAGTACCTGTTGCACCCATTGCTTCAAACATTAGTCCAGATATTCTGCTTGTTACCATAAGCAAGTATGTAAGAATATTATCAGGTATTTGTTCAATGATAACATAGTGCTTTTTTGGTATTGTAACTAATTGTTTTTCGTTCTTTATGAAACATATTGCAATCTCATCCTCATAAAATATTGTTGCTTTTTGTTTCTTATTTATTATATCACAATATTCACACATTTTTATTTACCAAATTTTTCAGTTAGCTGAGCTTCAAGATCCGACTTTTGTGTACTATTCATATCTTTAATCTTATCAACAAACACTTCTCTTAATTTTTCCATCTTTTCTTTGTCTGTTGCAACCGTAGGAATAAAGAAAGAATTAATACCATCACTATCATACCTAGGAACAATATGTATGATTACATGCGGTGCTTTTTGGCCTGCGACAACACCATTTGCATTATAGATATTTGTACCTGTTGCTTTTAGAGCCTTTAACATTGTATTTGAAATCAATCTAATTGCTTTACTAAGATGATCCATCACATCCTGCGGTATTGCTTGGAAAACAGGATAATGTTCTTTTGGAAATAATAATACATGACCTGATGTTAATGGATTTATGTCTAGTATTGCAATTATTTTGTCGTCTTCATATATTATGTATGAAGGCACTTGCTTGTGCGCTATTCCGCAAAATAAACATTGTTGTTGTTCCATTTTATCGTGTTAACTCAATATATCTATTGTATTTTGATGCTCTCTCTTTAAAAGGTGCACCTATTTTCATATGCTTTGCACCCATAGCAAACGCAAAATCAACAATAAAAGCATCTTCAGTATCACCTGATCTATGTGATGCAATCAAAGGATATTTGTATTTGTTTGCTAATCTTATTGTTTCAACAGAGTCTGTAATTGTACCAACCTGATTAGGTTTTAGTATTATGCTATTACATAACTGTTCTTTTATTGCTTTTTGTAAAAATGTTTTATTAGATACTGTAAGATCATCTCCTACAACCAATAATTTCTTATGTTTTTTTGTGAATTCTTTCCATGCAACATAATCAGTTTGTTCAAAAGGATCTTCAATCGAGTATATCTTAAAGTCTTTAATCATCTTATTATAATAATCTATTAATTGTGATGCCGACAATCTTTTATCAAGATAATAAAATTCGTCTTTGTAAAATTCTGATGCTGCAACATCTAATGATATTCTTATTTGCTTGTTTGTGAATGATGATTTAGATATTGCTTTTTCTATCATTGACAAAGCTTTATTCTCGTCTATATTTTTTATTGATAATCCACCTTCATCACCAATCTTATATGTTTTGTTTTGTTGTTTTAGTATATTGTATATTTCGGTTATTGCAAGAACTTGATCTCTTGCTTTTAATGGTGTTATCATGAACTCTTGAATCTTTAGTTTATTGTTTGCATGCTGGCCACCATTGATTATATTGGCCATAATAATAGGTTTGCTTATCTTTGCTTTTGTTAGTTTGTTTAGATGTTTGACTAAATCTTTACTTAGTCTTGCATATGCCATACTTAATGCAATTGCACCATTGCTTCCTATCTTATCAATATTCTCTTTTATAACAATATCAAACTGTCTTTGTGTATTTGTTTTTTTTAGTTTTGGAGAAAGCTTTTTTATTGCTTTGATCACATTATTTACAGACTTACCAAAATAATAATCTTTTTTATTGTCTCTAAGTTCTTTTGCTTCATAGATACCTGTTGACTTACCAGATGGTGAGATTGCTTTTGCTGTTTTGTTTAGAATAGCTTCAACAGTAGGAACACCTCTAGAATCAAGTACTTGGTTTGCATCTATAGATTTTATCTTCATTGTTTTGCCAACATTGCTTCAATAAGAGCAGTCATATCGTTTGCTTCACCGCCTGCTCCTGTTGTTCCTAAAGCAACTGTTTTTGAGCCTTTTGTAGGCGGCAAATTCTCAATTAATGCAACACTATTACATACATGAATACCTGTTGCTGTTAAACATATCTGATTTATCTGATCAGGCAGTTCAAACTGCATTGGTTTACCTTTAACACTAACTATTGTTTTTCTATAATCATCTTCTAGCAAAGTGTATGATGTACCATCATAGTTTGTTGATATTGTATATTTACTTTGATCACCAGGTGTTGCATAATAAGTGATCATATATGTATAAGTCATATTGTAGACCGGTAAATCATTATCCATACAGATTTTTTGTTGCATGAATGAACCAAGTTCAGATACAGCGCATGTACCTTCAACACAATCATCATCAGTATTACAGAAGATAACTGCATAGTTTGGTTGTTTTGTTCCTTCAATATGAGCTACAACTCTTCCTGAATCAGTCATCTGTGAGCCTTGAGATTGTGCTGCTTTAATGTGCTTTGCACATGCAAGATCAGCCCAATCACCAGTAATTATCTTCATGAACTTAGAATCCAAAAACTCACTAAATGGATTGAATTCTAATTTAAATAATGATTTAAGTAATGATGCTGCGCCTTTTGCAGGTGCAATCGCGTTTGCATAAGGTTGAACTTTGTAATATAATGTATGTGATTGTTCTATGTTTTTATCTAGAATTGCGTTGAACTTAGCAGCATTTGGATCATCAGCAGGCAATTTCAATGCTTCTAATTTTTCAGCTGCATTTGGATCAAAAGCTGTAATAAGAGAGTTTGCATAAACTTGCTTGTCTGCAGTACTTATTGTTTCTTTATTATCTACATTTTCAAAAGTTTCAATAACAGTAATATAATTCCTGCTATAGAATGCTGAATTTATTTTTGATGAAACTATAGCTTTGTCTATGTTTTCTTTGGATACGCCATCCATTAGATTATATAATCTTATCACTTCATTTGCGTCTGCTTTTTGGAAACCTGCTTTTTGTAAGTCTTCAGTTGTAGGAACTTCATCTAAAGTTGAAACATAACTTAGTAATGTTGAAGTATAATCATTTGCAACTCTTGCCATTGAATCAAGATATGTTTGTTTTAAGTTAGAATTAAGATTAGATAATTTATTTGAATCTGTTTGTTCTACAAGAGTATTTGTGAATCTGTTTGTTTCTTCAATTTGATTATATAAGACTGCTTGTTTTGCATTAAGATCTTTTATCTGTGCCTCAAGTGATGCCATTTGAGTATAATCATCTCTTGTTTGTGCAGAAATTAGTTTTGATTTTGCTTGTGCTAGTTCGTTTGTGTTTGCGTTTAGGTCTGATTGTAATGCATTTACATAATTATTATATTGTTCATCATTTAATTTGATTTCTTTATTTTCATCTAATGATACAAGATTATATGCTTTACCATTATATGATGTTTGCAAAGTTTTACCATCACTACTTGCTGTAACTATTTTTACATTATTCTTTTTAAGACCGTCTTCTAGATTGTCAATAGCAATATTGCTTTTTATGAAAGTATCATCCAGGGTATAAAGATCTAAATCAGATAATTTCTCTCTGATTAAGTCACCATATACTGGATCATCCAGTAAAGTTGTTATTGTGAATTTAAATGCAATATCCGTCTCCATTTTCTCGACAATTTGAGATCTGCTTAGCGGCGCCACTTCATCAGTATACAATGTGAGCATATCTTCTGCTGTTTCTTTACCTGTTTCTACACCTCCAACAGGATAATCTGGTTCTGATTCTGGAGTTCCTTCAGCAGGTTCTTCAGTTTCTGCGTCTGGAGATGTTGATTCTGCTGCTTCAGGTTCAGTTTCAGTTCCAAATTCTGGTACTGGTCCCAACGATGGTGTAAATATTGAACCTTCATAAGTTCCAATTACTTCGCTATTTTCATTATAAACATTATTATCAAGAGAAACAATATTAATATAACCTATCAACTTACCAGATTCATCTCTTATTGCTTTAGTTTTAATAACACCTAAATCAGTTTCTAAAGAACTTATTGTAAACGTTTTAGATAATTCAGAAGTATCTTGTTCAAATGTTGCTACATCTCCAACAGTAGAATCTGGTTCTGATTCTACAGCAGGTTCTGAAATTACATCATCATCATTAGGTGTTGTTGGTTCTTCAGTAGGTGCTTCTGCTTCAAGTGCAGGTATTGTATTAAATTCTACATTCAAGGATAATTTTTCAGTAAAATCAGTTTCAATTTTGTCTCGAGTAGATTGAGTTATTGGCGTATCTGAAATTAAAGTTAATTTTTTATCTTGAGCATCGTAACTAAAATCGAAATCAATATTTTGTGCATCAGATAAGTCATCAATTTCTGTTTTTATTTTCTCTAATTCATCAGTTGCTTCTTGAAAGGCAGATGGTAAAGATTGTTTTATAACTTCAACAGAAACAGCATAGTCTGATGCTTCATAAAGTACAACCTTACCTTGTTCTTTAATATACTCCTCCTTATTTGAATCATAAACAATCTGACCGTCTTTTATATCTTCAACATTTACTGGAGATTCCGCAGTTAATGAAGCATAATATAAGGTTTCAGTTGATTCTTCTGTAACAGGTGATGGTATTTCAGGTTCAGTTGAAGAAGGTGTTGATTCAGCATCATTTGGCTGTTGATCTGTAACAGGAGTGGAATCTTCCACAGCAAGAGAAAAATCTTTAATTACAGGTTTTCCGTCAGATATAATACGATACCCACCACCATAATATAGAAAAGATTCGCCTTCCTCAAATTCACTAACATCAACATAACCAATTAAATCTTGAGGATCATACTTTTCAATCATAGAAGTCACTGCAAGTTCAAATTTTGATTGCTCACTTCCAGTAGTGTCCATTTCATAATCATTACTAAAAGAAGTAAAATCAAAACCATATTTCATGTCAATATCACCTATCTGTGTAACTGCTGCCTTATTATCTGGCAAAGATACAAGATCAGTTAAACTTTTAATTGCATCAGCATAATTTCCAAAATTTTTAGGAGTACTGTCACTTTCTTCAGTTAAACTTAAAATTGCTTTATCATCTGTATCGCTCAAAGTATTCCAAACACCAATTGGAACAGGTTCATCATTCAACCAAGATGCTTTCCATTGATAATTAGTATTATCAATTTCATATAATCTGAAGGTCACATAAGCATCTACACCATCTTGAAAAACAACTTCAACATCATCTGAAACTAATTTCTCATCAGCATAAACATTACCTAGGACTAGCATAAACAAAATACATGAAATCCAAATCATCTTATTATTCATCGTTCCACCACAAAATAACTATAACTATAATCAGTTGTATTTGATATCAAATCATTA
>Ga0272441_10000341_pt1 | contig 107336 bp, 189 predicted proteins | sample SSMProp6N_FD_193582 | JGI IMG/M metagenome (GOLD analysis project Ga0272441, IMG submission 193582) | Marine sediment archaeal communities from Little Sippewissett salt marsh, Falmouth, MA, United States - SSM-Prop-6N | ecosystem: Environmental > Aquatic > Marine > Wetlands > Sediment ...
GAAGATTTTAGGAAAGCTGGGATTTCAGGTGTACAATTTAATAGACAATTTAAAGAAATAGCTCCAGGAGTATATCAAGGATCCCTTAGAATAGCTGAGGGTGGAAAAAAGATGGGGATGGGTCTTCAGCAAGGATCCCAAAGAGGAATAGTTGGGATGCTATCTCTAAAGGCTATGGTTGGAAAAATAGTTCACTATATAACTTTCAGTATAGGAGTTCAGATGGTTATGGCAGTCAGACAAGGTTTCACTCAAATGATTGAAGACTTTAAGAACTTTGAGAGAGCTGCAACTAATGCAGCTACGGTTAGTGGTTATTTAGGAAGATCATTCGATGATGTTAGAAAAAAAATTCAAGATATATCTAAAGAATTAGGTAAAAAAACCATATTTTCAGCTACAGAGGTTGCTAAAGCATTTTATAATTTAGCTAGTGCTGGTATAGATGTTGCTGAAGTAAATGAAAAAGAACTTTTACCTATATTAAATTATGCTGCTGCTACACAATCTAGTTTAGAGGATTCTACATATGCTGTTCTTACAGCTATGAAGGCATTTAAATTAGAAATGGAGGACACCCAAAGAATAGTAGATACATTTACTGGAGCAATAACTTCATCTTTCTTTACTATGGAAAAGATGCAAGAATTTATGAAATATACTGCACCTATAGCAGGTGAATTAGGATTAGAATTAGAGGAAACAGTTGCAGCCGGTATGCATCTAGTAAATATGGGTCTAGAAGGATCCCAAGCGGGTCAAAGACTTAATATGATTTTAACTAAATTATTAAAACCTACCGATAAAGCTACTAGACAATTAGAATCAATGGGTTTAACTTTGGATGATATTAATCCAGAGTTATATACAATGACTGAAATATTTTTAAAATTAAATACAGCAGGTTTTGGAGCTGCTGAAGCTGCTACTATGTTTAGAGCCAGAACAGCTGCAGCTGCAGCATCCGTTATATCTAATGTGGATGCAGTGTCTAGATATAATACGGAATTATTATTATCAAAGGGTATAACTGAGGATGTAGCTGAAGCTCAAGTTAGTACTCTATATGGATCATTTAAATTAATGCAGAATGCACTACAAGAGGCTGGATTAGAAATAGCTGAATCATTACTTCCATATCTAAAACAATTTGCTGGATTTATAAAGGATGTTGTAGCACCTGAAATTGTAGATTTTTTTAAAGAATTTATGAAACAACTTCCATTAATTTTATCAATAGTTAATGCATTAATAAAATTAAAAATAGCTGCCTTTGCATTAAGTAAGATATATGCATTATGGAGAGGGTTAATAATAGCTGTAACGGCTGCAAAAACTGCTTATGCTATAATAACTGGTAAATCAAATATACTTGCTTTAAAAGAAATAATTTTGAGAAAAACTAAAATAGGAATTTTAATAGCTGAAACTCAAGCTACATTAGGATTAGTTGTTGCAACCTTTGCATTAGCAGCTATTGTTGGTGCAGTGGCTCTAATTGCATTATGGCCTCTTATCAATCAGGTATTGGGTTTAGTAGATACCATTACTACATTAAATAAAGAAACTAAGAAAACCCATACTATCTTAAATACTACATTTGCTGGAATAGAAGATTATGCACATCAATTTTCCATATTAGATCTAGCTCTGTGGGAAAGTAAGAAAACTGGTAAAGATTTTTTAGAATCAGTAAAGGATATTCATAAAACATTTTCTGACTTGGAGTTTCCAATTGATGACTTTTCAGATTTTATTTCTGGAATAAAAGATTTTAAAGGAGAAAGATTTAATATATATGCAGAATTAATAGAGACTGAATTTCCTGATATAGACATAGATACATCAGCTGTTACTAAAGTAGCATCAGATCTTTGGGCAATATATCAGAAAGAATTTGAGGGTAGAGGAACAACTGGAGAGAGGATGTTATGGCAAGAGGAAGCTAGTATTGGGTTTGGTCAGACTGATTTGGCATCTGAAATTAAAGCTTATAAAGAAGTTTATGGTGATTTGTATGATAGTGCCATTGTAGAATTAAAAAAATGGGGTCAAGCATTTAATGCTACATTTGATGAAACTATAGGGGCCTTTGGAATTTTTATAGATGCAGGTAGTGACTTTGAAAAACAATTAGGTAGAATATTATGGGGTGCAGCTAAGGGGTATAGAGAGGTAACTCAAGAAGAAATAGATACCTTTAATATTATGGCTCTTATAGGTGTAGAGGTGGTAGAATATAGAGAAAAATTAGATAATTTAATAGGATCTTTAGAAGAATCTAGGAGAATAGAAGCTGAATTAAATGAAGTTAGAGAAAATGAGGCTGACAATTTAGAAAAATTATCTAGATTAGAAGTTGAATATACTATAGCTAAGGAGGAAGCTAATAAGGCTACGATGGAGTTCATACAATCCGTTAAGGATTTAATAACCGAAATTAGAAAATATAGCGATTCAATGAACATAGTTATAGGAGATTTACAAGATATGATAACTACTTCTAGAGAATTAAATTCAATTAAGACTGATCTAGCCGATGCTTATCTTTCTGAGGAGGAAGCAATACTAAAAGTAGCTGAAGCTATTAATATTTATGGAGCTAATAGTAATAAGGTTAGAAATGAAGAAGCTAGGGCTGCAAAGGCTACTCAAAGAAGGATAGACTTACAAGAGAAGGAAGCTGAGGCTACCACTAAACTTACACTAATGAGACAAAAACAACAATATGTATTAGAGGTTGGAGTAGAACTAGATATAAATAAAGATGAATTACAAGATTTACTTTATGAGAGGGATTTACTAGGAGGAAGATCTTATTATGAGGGTGCCATTGAGGCTATGTTCAGTGCAGGTGAATTAGAGAAATACATCGGAGGATATACAAAAGCTCAACAAGAAGCGTTTATAGCTGGTGAAGAGAATCTTAGTATATTAATACCTCTAACAGAAGCTGAAGAAAAACTATTTAATATATCAAATAAATTAATTACTGCTCAAGAAGAGTTAATAACAAAAGAAGGAGAAAGAGCTTTAGCTTTAGCTAAACAAACTGCTCTAATGAATATACTAGAAAACTATACAAAATTAACTAATGAAAAATTAAAGAATTATTTAGAAAATCAAATAAAAATATTTGAAATAGAGGAGAAATTATATAAATTAAGAGAAGGTGAAACAGATCAATTTGATAAATTATTCCAAAAATTAGCTGAACAGGGTCTAGTTAATGAAGAAACCATAGATCTCTATAAAGAAATGAAGATAGCAGAAGGTGAAGTCCTATCCACTAATCATGATTTAATGGGAGTATTTGGAAATCTAACTGACGAGCAAAGAGAATTTGCAGAGAACTTAATAAATACTACAGAAGGAACTGATGAATATAATAAAGCTCTATCAGATTTAGAAGGTGCAGGTTTAACTAAGGAACAAATAGCTATAATAGTTAAATATAATAAAGCAGAAGATAGATTAACCGCATCAGTCAAAGAGTTTGGAGATACTTTAGGTCCAGTTATGGATGATTTGATAGATGCTGGAGTATTATCTCCTGAAATAGCATCAGCTTGGGGAGATATAGCCGATAATGCTCTGGAGATAGCTAAGAATAATATAGACTTAGCAATAGCTCAATCTAAGGTTGATGATGGATTAATAGGTCTAGTTACAAATACAACCAATCTAGCTAAAGCCCTACAAGATGAAGAGAATGAAACATTTTATGATATATTAAGTGAATTAATAGACAAAATGAAATTAGGAGATGCTGTTGGTGATGATTTATTAGGGGTATTAAATAGTTTTTATGAAGTAGATTATTCAAATATTGATGATTTTAGTGAATCACAAGTTATTGCAGCATTGTCCATGATAGAAGCTGCTGATGCAGCTAAATTATGGGAAAAGGGAATGAAGGGGACTGACGTAGCATCTGATTTATATGTTAGTTCTTTACAAGCTATAGTTAATGCATCTGATATAGCATGGAGTGATGATAATCTAGAATCAATGTATAAGATAAATGAAACATTAGAATCTTTAGATGAAACCATATTAAGTGTTGGGGGATCAATAGATAGTCTTAGAGAAACTCTTGAAGATTTTACGGCTATGGCATCAGGTATGGATCCATTAGTATTTTCTATTAGATATACATTTCCTGAACTTATGGAATCAGAATTATATGTTGAAGACATTAAAGAATTATTTGAAGATTTAGAAGAATTAGATATTCCTTTCTCTAGTGCATTAACTAGAGCTTGGATTGGTCAGGATTGGTCAACTTTCCAATCAGCTATTGAAAAGTCTCCCTTTGGAAAACAAATAGTTGAAACTCTATCGGAACAAGATTTTGATGTAGATTTTGATATTAAACCTGCTATGTCAGCAGAAAATTGGAAAACTTTATTTGATGATTATGCAGAGAAGGCTAATAATATATTTTCCTTATATCAATCCACTATACCAATAGATGATATGTTTGATAAGGAAAGTTTCACAGATTATGTTAAGAATATAAAGACCCAACCTCAAGAAATAAAGGATTCCTTTGAAACTGTATTTTCTACTTGGATGGCTACCTTTAATATAGAACCAACATGGGGCACCGATGAAACTAAATTTGAAGATTTTATGGATAGTCTTAGGGCTGATCAGTTAGTGGTCCTTTTAGCAATGTTACAAGGTGCAGGTTTAGAACTTCCAATAGATGCTGATTTAACTGAAGTCTATGGTGCAGCTAGTAAAATTGATAGTTTAGTATTACCTGAAAAAATATTAGAATTAATTGTAGAAACAGATTTAACGGACTTACAATTATTGAAGAGTGAATTAGAATCTCTATTTCCGGGTAAGAAATTTGGTGCTGACGTTGATATTGAAGTAGAAGAAGGATTTACAATGATTCGTGATATTTATGGAGGTGATGATGATGCTGAATTAATGAAGGTAGCAGCTGAAGACATAAATATAGCAGGAGAAACCGTTAGTAATATGTGGGATTCAAGTGTATTAAAGTTTGAGGGATCTTGGTCTGATATAATGGGTACCACTAGAGCAGTATTTGATTCTTCAACTGGTAGTTTATTGGGAACTTTTGATACAGCATCCGGTAAATGGATGGGAGCTGTAGAGGCATCAACCACTGGAGCTATATCAATGTTTGATGCAGCATCTGGAGTATATATAGGATCATTTGATACAACTGCAACAAATTGGAAGGATAATGTACAACTATCTGAGAGTTTATCTAAGGATATAAAGGTGGCAGGAAGTAGAGAAGCTGGTAGAGTATTGGGTTTGGAAATAGATGATTCAGCAAAATCCTTTGATGAAAAAGTATATGATGCTGGGACAGATTTTCATACAGAAGTGACATTAGCTGCAGGTGAAATAAGTGCTGCAGCAACCGATATTAAAAATGCAGCTAGTGGTGCTGGCGGTGGTGGAAGTATATGGGATCTCATTTTACCATGGCAAAGAGGAGGAATAGCTAGTAAACCAACACCTGGAATATTTGGAGAAGCGGGTCCAGAAGCTCTTATACCATTAGCTGGTGCTAATAAGGATCGAGGTTTAGAATTATTAAAGACTATTATACCTAAATACTTCCCAGAATTAGCGATGGCAGATGGAGATATATTTGGTGGAGATATAAATGGAATTGAACCTGGATATAAGAAAATAACAATTCCAGGATTTGATAGAAATACAATATTGGAGAGAATTCATAAAACATTAATTGATATTAAGAATGCATTAACTTTAAAGAGATTTATACCTAGAATGGATACAAGAGATGATCGTGTAGAAACTGTAGATCTAATACCTATATATGTAGACATACATAAAGCATTAGCTGATCACTATAGTAAATTGACTAACGAAGAAAGAAAGGATGTAGATATATCTAATATACCATCATTAACATCTGCATTGGATGAATTTCAAAATAGGATACATAAAATTACTGGACAACTTGTAGATATCCATACCGATATAGAAGACCGGATTATGGTTACATTTCCAGAGTTTCCAGAAGAATTAATTCCTATAGATGATATAATTAATAGATTACCAGATTATAAAAAAGATAAAGAAATACCATCTTTATTATCTTCTATACTTGTACAATTATTAAGTATAAAGAATATAATTAGTTCCTTTAATAAAATCATTCCTAATTATGATATAGGATTTAGTCCTATAACTAAACCTATTGGAATTGAACCATCAATTGGTGGTGATACAGAACCAATAGATACTAGTATAACAGAAAATGATTTAATTACTGCAGCTAATACTTTCTTGTCAGCGGTTCAACAAGCTGCTGATTCTATAATAAATGCTATGACGGTATCCACTGAAAAAACTCAGAATACTGCTGAATCAACTTCTCAAGAACAAGTTAGTGCTGCAGATGAAGTTGTTGCAGCTAGTGATGCTTTAAGAGATGCATCCAGTCAATTAGTTAATACTATTACTAATACTATAAGAGGAAACATGGAAGCTTGGACTGCTGCTATGTCTAAGGTAATACAAGATTATTCATTTATGGTAAACTTTGGTGCAAATAGGATGATGGATGCTGGAATTGATTTCAAGAATGTAACCATTGAGGCATCCCACTCATTCTTTAGAAGAATACAAGAAGCGGGATCTCATTTCTCAAATGTAGTATCAGCTGGTGGTTATCAAAGAGGAGCTATAGTTAGACAACCTACCTTAGGTATATTTGGAGAAGCGGGTCCAGAAGCTTTAGTTCCATTATCAGGTAAAAATAAGAAATATGGAGAAAATATTTTAAATGAAATAATCCCAAGATACTATCCTCAATTAATGAGACAGGAGGGAGGTATCTTTGGTGTATCTTATATGGGTGGTGGTAGTACCACTGAGAATTATAATGAGAGTTATAATATCACTGGTCCCATAACTGTAACGGGTGTACAAAACACTAGAGATTTTATGAATGAATTAAAATATAGGGCTAGATCATCTAAGAGGTAATAATAATGTCAAGTGTAGATTGGAAAGTTTTCTTCAATTCAGGAACAGCATCATTTAATAGTTATAAAAATGGAGATAGTGTATCTTTAATAGAAATAACTAACTCTGATCAAGACTACTATCAGAATGGCATGTTGAGTATATATAATTTAAGATCAAGTCAAACTATAGGTGATGAGGTAACAATATATATTAATGATACAATCCAATTTGATGGATATATATCAAGAGTTGAGAGAACCATTAAACAAGGTATTCTTTTTTATAATTTTCAATTAGTGGGTAAAACTTATGATTTATGGAGGTATCACACTGATAGCGATGCAAGTTATAATGGAAAAACTGCTTATATAGCCAAGCAATTAATAGATAATTATGCTACGAATGTTAATAGTAATTATATAGATGTAAATAATGGAGAAACATTATCGGAAGAAATAGATTTAACTAATATAACGGTTGGAGATGCTTTAATAAAATTAACTGAATATGACGGATATAAATTTTATGTGGATTCTGATGATGAATTACAATATTATGAACCTGGTACAGAAACATCTACCTTCACAATAGAAGAGTCAGATATATTAGATATGTCATCAATAGAAGAAGCTGATGAGGATATAGTTAATGATGTTTTAGTTGTTGGAGCAACTGGATATCAAACTAAAACTGAAGTATCAACCAGTCATCCTTCTTCAACTATCTTTCCAAGTGGTCCAAACTATTTAGCTCAACAATTCAGAGCTGATAATCACATATTATCTGCTATTGACTTATACTTAGATAGATCAGTGGATCCTAATAGACCTGATTCTCTAGAATTATTAGGGATATGGGGTAATACTTCTTATGATTTATTTGAAGATACCTTTGATAATTATAATTATTTAAACCAAGATACAAGTTGGGGTATGGAAGTATATAGAGGATATCTTCAATTAGGTAGTGAAAAAATAGATATAGCATATTCTTATCCATTTAATACCCCTATCACATATAATGATAAATTAATAACAAAGGGATTTGCTAATAGAAAGGCTAAAGATGTGGTATTAGATTGTATAGTTATAGTTCCAGGATCAAGTGAAAAGGGAGAAACATTAACAATAACTATAGTTCCATCATCAACCTCTGCTGGAAGTCAGTTACCTGATGTAACCACTAGATATGTATCAGCTAGTGCATTTATATCTGAGGCTGATGATAAAATTGGATATAAATATAATTTTTATTTTAAGAGTGGTGGAAGAAAGGCTAATTTTATATTAGAATCAGGTCAAGTATATTACTTTGTTATTAATGATAAGTGGGATATATCACTAGATACAGATAATCAAAACCTAGTATATGTTAGAGGAGGAGGAGGAAGTTATTCTTATAATGATGATGATAATAATTATTATTTAAGTAGGACCACTGATGATTGGGTATTAACTGCATCAAATATGGTAAATTTTCATATTTCAACTCAGTGGTATTCTGGCTCCGGTTATATAGAAAGTAAAAATTATGATGATATTGATACACAATATTTAAAACTTACTTTAAGTGGAGCAGTTTCTTCTAATAATATTAAAATATCAGGTACAAATAGTGGGTCAGCAAATTGGCAAACCTTAACTGATAGTGAATGGTATAATTTTGATTTTCCATTTAATTCTGGAACAAGAGTCAAATATGTATTTTCTGGAAATCATTCTTTTTCACCATTAATAGATGCTGCAACTTTGTCTACATCTGATGAAACTGGTTCTTTTGATGCTGATGTATTCACAGAAGATTTTTCAGATTTAACTGACATGTCTAGTCAGTCTAAAGTTAATATGGTTGTGGATGATCTAGCATATGATGAATATTTAGCTTTAAGTGGTAGTGTTACTAATACAGTTACTGGATTAGGTAGTAGTTATTGGAGATATGCTGATTCAATTTCCACTAATTTACCTTGGTCTGATATAGATAATGCACGTACTACAGATCAAGATTATGCTTTTCTAGAGCCATCCTATACATATGGTGATGGATATTGGATTCTTGGATTTGATTCACCAAAAACTATAGATGCATGGAGAATAGGAAGAAGATTACAAGGTGGATATTGTATTATAAAGGAAATTTATATATCAACTACTAAAGTTGGAGCTGGCTGGCAATTAACAAAAACTGCCTCACCTGCTCTACATCTAGAAGGTAGTTATTCACATTATGATAGTGCTCATCATTTAACAAATGGTACCTATGTAGTAGCTTGGAACTCTTATGATAGTGAAGAAAGAGCTTGGAGTGGAGTAAAAAAAGTAAAATTTAATATGGAACATAATGGAGGCTCAGATTATCATATTAAATGGTGGTCATTTAGAGAAAGATCTTATCCTAATAAAGGTAGAATAAAAACAAAAACTTATGATGTAGCTAGTAATGTTGATATGACTAGTTTAATAATACAACCATCTGATGTAACTTATCCACTTAATATAACATATTCTGGTAGTTTAGATGAAGGTAAAAATTTTGAAAAGATAGAACCAAACAATTTTACTCAATTATCAAATCCAGGTAGAAAGGTAGTAGTAGGTATATATATGACTCCAAGTGGGTCATGGCCAACTGGTTATAGTAGTAATACAATGTTACCTGCATCACCAAGAATAGGATCTCTAGAAGTTGATGCATCAATAATTAGGGGAGGAGGAATTCCTAAATCTGGATCAGATTATAGAATAAGATATGCTGATGATTTAACTTGGACATATAGGGATACTCTATATCCTCCTCAATGGAGTGGTTGGAAAACTTATTCCTCTCCCAAATTAAGTGGTTTAACTATTGGAAATTCTTACTGGATGATATTTACATATCCATCTGGTAATGGTAAATATTGGAAATATTATTATGATCCAAAATCTACTTATATCTATGGTAAAATGGCATATTCTACAGATAGAGGTGTAACTTGGAATATTTTATATGGATCAGGTAATATGTCATTTAAATTAGGATGGTTACAAGGAGAAGCTACTGCTACTGCTACAAATGATACAAGTATAGGTTTATATGGAAGACACTTCAAGAAAATAACAGATTCAACTATAACTTCAACTGATCAAGCTCAAAATAGAGCTGATAGAGAAGTTGAGGGTATGGAAGTAATACCAAAAAAAGGTAATATCACTATCGTAGGAAGAACTGCATTATCAGTTGATTATAGATTCTCAGCTAATCTAACCCATCACGATATAAATGGAGTATTTGATATAGTATCTTATACCCAAAGGATTGATAATCAAGGTTTTACTTCTACAATAGACTTTGGTAAGCATCCTTATGATATAGCTAAGGAAGTTCAAAATCTTAAGAGCCAAGTAGGTGAAGATTAGATGAGTATAGTTAATAGAAATAATCATCCAAAATGGATAGAACTAGAACCTGAACTATTAAGGAGTTTATATTGGGGTAATCAATATTCCATAAGAAAAATTGCAGATATTTGTAAAGTAACAGATATGTGTATAAAATATAAAATGAAAATTTTTAATATTCCAAGAAGAACAAAATCTGAAGCTTTAAGTGGGAATCATTATGATAAAATGATAGGATGTAAAGGTAATAAGCATTATAATTGGAAAGGTGGTATAACTCCAAAAAATAAAAAAATAAGATTCTCTAAAGAAATGAAAATATGGAGAGAAACTGTATTTAAAAGAGATAATTATAAATGCCAAATATGTTATGAAAATAGTAGAAAACTTAGATCCCATCATATTAAATCATTTTCGGAATATCCGAAAAGTAGATTTGATATTAATAATGGTATTACATTATGTGAAGAATGTCATAAGTGGATTCATAGATTAAATCCAATTAATCAACAATAATATGGGAGCTCCAGCACTTTGTAGAATTTATTATTCTTGTAATCAATATCCTAATTACTATATAGAATGTCCTATAAAACGATGGGATGAAGGTAATTGGGATCTAGTTATAGAAACTTTCTTAGGTTCAAGTAACAGAAATACACTATTTGCTAATGTAACACCTGGAGCTGTAAGGGAATTATATAATATATTAGGAACTCCAAACTTTATTGATACTACTTATACATCTGGGAATACCCTAATATTTGAACCTCAACATGGATATGGCTTATCAAGTTTAAGAGAAAAGCGTATGATAGGTGTTAAAAGTATTTCGGATACATTTATAAATCCAGAATATTTTAATATAAAAATTGAAGGATACAGACTAGACATAGAGTGATAAAATATGCTTAATATTATATTTATAATATCTCTAATTGCAGTAGCAATACTTGCTATATACTTTAGAGATAAAATCTTTAAATTCCTAAAGAGCTATTGGAAAAAGATAGCAGTAGTTTTATTAGGAGGAGCTTTAATAGGAGGAGGACTTATCATAAATGATGGTAATGGTCCCCCTCCATTACCACCTGATATACCGGGTACTCAATATGAAGATTATGATTACTGGATGAATTTTACCTTTGCTAACTCAGGAGGAAATATATTAGTTGATTTTCCAGTTCTTATACATCTGAATTCGGCAACTTTTACCTTTGCTCATGCTGAATCTGATGGTTCCGACATAGTATTTTATGATGATGACTTTTCAACGGTATTAGATCATGAGATAGAGTTATGGGATGGTACGGATGCTTATATATGGGTAAACGTACCTCAAATAGATAAATCAGATACTGACTTTATAACTATGTTTTATGGTATAGATACCCCAGTTGATTATGAAGATATTGATGGTACTTGGAATGATAATTTTGTTAGAGTACTTCATCTTGATGAAGATATATCTGGTTATGATTTACATCAAGATTCTAAATTTGAACAAGCTAGTGGATATCCAGTATTCACAGGATCAGGAGATGCTGGTACATCAGCAAAAATAGGTTCAGGAGATTACTTTGATGGAACTGGAGATTATGTTAGTGTAAATAATGATCATCCAGATTATTTCTTTGAATATTTTATGAATTCTACTACTGATCAAGGACACGCCCATGTAACAACAGTTGCTTATTATGATGATAAATATTGGGTATCTTGGTCTGCTAATAATGATACAAATGCTCCAGGTCCTTGTAATTTAGAGGGATTACCGGGTCAATATATTACAGTTGCATCTGGTGATGATATGTCTACACCAGATGATATGTTTAATATAACTAATCCATATGATGGAGATTGGGAAGGTAATCATCCTTATTTCTGGGTAAATCCATATGATGATAAATTATGGTTGTGGCATACATGGTTTAATCAAGATGCTTATGACGAAGATGAAGATGGAGGTAGAGGAGTAGTATTATTAAGGAAATATGATGGGGATAGTTGGTCATCAGATGAAATTTGGGAAGAAAATGTTACCCTTACAGGAAAGTCAGGAACTTGGTTTGTGAGTATATGGGATACTCCTTTCTTAATAGATAATGATGGATCCGATAGATTAATATTATTTTCTGAATATTCTAATTGGACTAGTAATGAAGGTTATATAGGATTATATTATAGTGATGACTATGGAGTAACTTGGAGTAATAGCAATGGTGGCAATACTATCTTTGTAGATTCTACTGCTCCTAATAAGGTATATGCAATGGAGCCAACTGGATATAGAAGATACAGCGATGATACATTATTTTGTTATTACAGAAACCACAATTCAGGTACTGTAGCCTATTCATATTCAGAGGATGATGGAATGACTTGGACTAGCGACCAATCTTCTATATCCTATAAAGCTGGAGGGGTTAGGTCTCAAACTGAAAGAGTTGATAATGATACTTATCTAATAATAACTAATATGGATACTTCCGGTGCTGATTGTGTCACTAGGAGATTGATGGGTATAACAAGTTGTAATGATGGGGACAACTTTGCTAATGATGATTGGTATGATGTAGATTGGGAAATAAGTGAAGGAGAATTAAGGTATTCTTATCCAGATATATATCAAGTTAATAATACATTAATATATGCTGCATCCTATAGAGTTGCTGGATGTTCAAAGACTTGTCCAGATGGAGATGATTGGAGACCTGGATATTCTAGTGATATAAGAACAGGTATATTGGCCGAATATAAAGACTTAGAGGGATTAGAATTAACATCTGCTATAACCATAGAATTATGGATAAAGACTGATGGTCTTACAAGTTCAGAGGATGTTGTTATCCAAAAAGGAACATCTACTCCTGAATGGGGGATGAAATATCTATCTAATGATTCATTAGCTGTATATATTAGAGAAGGTGGAACTACTTACTATACTTATGATGAGAATCCATCTACTGATTGGAGTCATTATGTTCTAACATATGATTCATCAACATTATATCTATATAAAAATGGAGAATTATTAGATACTAATGAAAATACTGATGGTGCTATGTCTACAACTGAAGATGAAATGACAATTGCTAATAGTTATTATGGTCAATCAAATTATTTTGCTGGATATATAGATGAAGTAAGGATATCAAATAATGCTAGAAATTCAACTTGGGTTAATGTAACTTATCAAAATCATATAGGTAACTTTGTAACTCAACAAGAAGAGGAGGAAGCTGAAACACCATTCAGTGAAACTGCAAGTTTTACAGTAAGTCCAAATCCAAGTATAAATAATGCAATAACCTTTACTGACACATCAACGGGTTCACCAACTGGTTGGTCTTGGGACTTTGAAGATGATTCAGTTGAAGATTCAACTGAACAGAATCCAACTCATCAATATACTTATCCAGGTAATTATACAGTAAACTTAACTGTAACCTATTTAGAGGGTACAGCTTATAGTGAAGATTATGTATATATAGGATATAATGTAACTGTTAGATCAGGTGAAGATTACTTTGTATGGACTGGTAACGAAACTACTCTAGATGATATAGAAAATGATGTAGAATGCACTATAGGAATAGATACCTTATATGCCTTTGATGGTTCTGATTGGGTATCTACTGATGAAACTATAACATCCTTTGAGATAATTAAAACTAATGAAGGAAGTGAAACAACTTTTAGAATTTATTGTAATGAAAGTTTAGATTATTCAACCTCTAGAACTGACCAATCTATATCTAGTGGTTATAGTTATTGGGGTTGGTCATCCACAACTGGAACTACTATATCAGCTATTTCTTCAACTAAAATAGATCCAGCTCAAACAATACCAGAGTGGACATCTATCTGGGATAGTTACTCTTGGAAATTCTGGATACCTGGAATGCCAGGTACAGATGTTTCAGTATCCTTATATGATGTAATTAGTTTAGCTATGAGTGATGCTGGATCCACTATTGATATTCCATGACACTTCAATCGCCATTTCCTATATATGGTTATATATCTTCATCTGTTGATGGTTCTTGGTTAACTAGTGCAACTATCACTGCTTATGGACCTGATGGTACCGCAACTTCTACTCCTAATAGTAGTGGTTTTTATTATATAAATATACAAAGTATATGCGATGATGGAGATCCAATAGGTATATCTGGATGCTACAATGGAATTTGTAGTGGTGCATCCGTAGCTCCATATTCCTTAGATGTATCAGATTTATCAAAACAAGCTAATATAAGAATATATTATCTATATGGTGGAACTAAAGATCTTCAAATATTCTATGGAGATCAAGGAATGAGTGATTATATAGATTGTGATTGTAGCAGATGGGATGTTCAGAATTACAATATAATTGTTGAAACATGGATGAAAAAATCAGATTTACAAACATTAAGAGATAATATAACTCCACAAGCAGTTGGAGAACTCTATAATATATTAGGTAGACCTAGATTCTATGATAAAACATGGACAGGAGGAAATACCTTAAAATTAAGACCTAATATGTATTCTAACTCTAAATTAGATAGGTCAAGAGATGATAAGATCATATATGTTAAGAATATAACTGATAGTCCATTACCTGGAGATAATGAGTGGATTAATGTTAAGATAGAAGGGTATATATCTGGTCAGGGGTATTTATAATGGCTGACTTATATATTTATTATGATTCATTCACTGGAAATGATTATATTGATTGTTATTGCAGTAGATGGGATACTAATAACTATGAGATAGTTATAGAAACGTGGATTAAAAAAACTGATTTACAAACTTTGAGGGATAATATAACCCCAAATGCTGTTGGAGAATTATACAATATATTAGGTAGACCAAAATATTATGATAAAACTTGGAGTAGTGAAAATACTCTTAAATTAAAACCTAATTCAAATTCAAGTACATCTAACTTAAATAATATGAGAAGAGAAAAATTGATTTATGTTAAAAATATTACTGATAGTCCAATTAAAGGAGCTAATGGTTGGTTTAATGTTAAAATTGAAGGTTATGTCAGTGGTTCTACTGACTTATAAATAAATATAAATATAAAAAATGGCAGATCATTATTATTTATCAATGGCATCAGGAAGTGTAATTACTTACACAAATTGGAATGAGATGATGGGCCATATCTATATGAGCTCTACTGGTTTTTGGGGTATATCATCTGAAGTAGTTCCTCTAAAAAATTGGAGGACACAATCTGGAGCTAAATATTCCAAGGCTTATGAATCAGGCCAAAAAGCTATGTACAGTATATCTCATGCAGATGATATTTCTAGTTGGGATGCTACTAGATGGACTAATTCAGGTTTATTATGGAATGGTTCAAATTGGGTAGCTTGGAAATCAGGAGGTACTGGTACTGGTTATTGGTCATTGGATGGCTCAGATATATATTATAGTGATGGTGAAGTTGTTGTTGGACATCAGAATTTTGATGTTGGAGCTTATAGATTTCAGGTATCAGGAGACTCATATTTCAGCGGAGCAGTAACTTTTATTGGCGAGATATCTGGTATTTCTGCACCTACTTATAATTCTGGTGCAGCCAACAAGAAATATGTTGATGATAACATAGCAAGCTATGAATTGCATGTTTATCAACCTGAGGATTCAAATATACCTAAGGATGGTAGCAATAGAATATTTTTCTCTGGTCAAAATACAGTTTATGTGTATTCTGGTACAAACCAACCTAATACAATTATCATATCTGGTACTGATGTAGGAGTAGCTACCTTAGCTGGAGATTTAGTTGGTAATTTATCTGGTAGTAGTTATACTTATGGCTTAAAGGATATGGACTTCCTATCCTCTCAGGCAATATCAGGTGGAATCATAAAAGGTAAAATTATATCAGGATCTGACGGTGGAGGTATATATGCTCATTTTATATCAGCTAATGCATCTAACTTAGCTGGTACTGGAGTTTGGGATAGTGATGGAGATAATATTTACTATGGAGATGGAGAAGTTAGAGTAGGTCATTCCCAATTTGATATGGGAGATTATAAATTCCAAGTTTCTGGTGATTCATACTTTAGTGGGAGTGTTACTTTTATAGGTGAAATATCTGGAATTTCTCAACCTACTTATAATAGTGGAGTAGCAAACAAGAGATACGTAGATTTGAATGCAGGAGGATTTGATATGTATACTTATCCTCAAAATGTATTAGTGCCTAGGGATGGAAGTAATAGATTATGGTTCTCTGGACAGAACACTACTTATATATATTCAGCACAAGGACAACCTAACACTATTATCATATCTTCTTCTACTGGATCAGGTGAGACTCCATCAACTTGGTCTTGGAATATTCCAACTGCAACATCAGGTCTAAGTGTATCTAATATTGGTAAGGTATCTGGTAATTTAGCCTTATATATAGATGACTATATAGCATCTACAAATGTTCAATCTAAATTTTTACATAGTGGTGTAATATTAAATGCTATATCAACCCAGACTATATCTGGTGGTACAATTAGATTTGCTACATTAAAAGGAGTTTCTAAGGATGCAACTGCAGCTAATATAGAAGAGTTAGTAGATGGAAGTGAAACAACTCTCCATAGTCACGCTGGTGGTAGTGCTGGTGGCTATCCATCTGGTCAGGATGGTGCTATACAATATGCTAGTGGTGGAGCTAAACATGGAGGTCAACACCAATTAGTGTGGGATAGACTAGTTAATAAGCTTATTGTAAGTGGTACAATAAAATCTACTGATAGCATATCTAGCCAAGCTGGTTTATATGCACACTTTGTTTCTGCAAATAATAGTAATCTAGCTGGAATTGTAACTAAAGCTGATTTTAAGGCATCTACTGGAACTTGGACATTTGTATCTTCCAATACTTTATGGGCTGGCACTGGATACATTTCTGCACAGACTGGTATCTATGCAAGTTTTATCTCTGCTAATAGTACTAATTTACCTGGTACAGGTTACTGGACAAAAACTGGAGATGATATATATTATGATGATGGAAAAGTACTAATTGGATACTCTGGATTTGATTTAGGAAACTATAATTTTCAGGTATCTGGAGATTCTTATTTTAGTGGATCGGTAACTTTCATAGGAGAAATTTCAGGCTTAGCTGATCCAACTTATGCTAGTGGTGTATCTAATAAACATTACGTTGATACCATCTCTAGTAACTTAGATTCAAAGATAGATGCTCTTGGAGCATTTGATGCTATAAATTATATAACTAGTTCTAATGCAATTTCAAGATTTATAGAAAGTGGAACTACCCTGAATGCACTATCATCTAATAGATTATGGGTTGGTAATGAATATATATCTGCCCAAACTGGCTTGTTTGCTCACTTTATATCAGCTAATAATTCTAATCTAACAACATCTGTTAATTCGATAGAAGATTTGGGTGATGTAGATGTAATGACACCTACTGACAATCAAGTATTAACTTGGGATGCTGGAACTAGTAAGTGGTCTAGTCAGACACCTGGAGTAGGTCAATGGACTGCAGCCAATAATGGAATTTATTATAGTGATGAAGTATATATAGGTCATTCAGAATTTGATGTAGGTGATTATAAGTTTCAAGTATCTGGCGATACATATCTTAGTGGTAATGTCCAATTTATAGGAGAAATCTCTGGGGTATCTGACCCTACTTATAATAGTGGTGCAGCCAATAAACATTACGTTGACACTATATCGGGTGGATTATCTACAAGAATTGATGCCTTAGGTGGATTTGATCCAGAAAATTATATTACAAGTTCAAATGCAATTGAAAGATTTGCTGATAGTTCTCAATATTCTAGCGATAAATCTAACTTCCAATCAGCTTATGATTGGGTTAATTCATCCTCACAACGATATGAAGAATTGTTAGCTAGTGGAACTAAATACACCACTGCTTATGATGAAAGAGGTAGCCAAATAGCTGGAAATAACTTAACTTGGAATGGAAGTCAACTGGATGCTACTGGAGGTGGATCAGGTTTCACTCCTAATGTACAACCAGATGGAGAAGATATATCTGCTGATGGTGGAAATAAAATATACTTCTCCGGTCAAGGTTGTGTATCAATAATATCTGGTCAAAATACTGTTATTATATCAGGTATGACTTCAGAAATTAATTTCATGAGACCTCTATTGTATATAAGTGGTACAACATTAACTGGTGCCTTTACATATAATTCATTAACATCTTTAACTGGTTGGCATGACCCTAGATTTATAGCTGATGGAATTACATTTGTTGATGGAGAATTTATTACAATAGGAGAAGAGTTAGCTGGTAAAAAATTAATGATCACTGCAGCAATAGGAGGAGATTCAAACAATCGTTGTGAAGTGGGTTTATATTTAATAAAGAATGATACAGAAACCATTAGATATATTCATAATTATGTGGCTAGAGATGCAGATCAAAATTTAGGTGGAGTCACACTTCCGATGGTTATGGTATCTGGTGATACTGATGATACCTTTAGTTTTGCTTATTATATTGATCCAGATGGAACTTATACGGTTGATTCTCAACAATTTTACATTTCAGTTATTGGTGAAAAGTCAATAGGAGATATAGCAGCCCTTAAGGGAAATGATGGTGCTAAAGGAGATGCTGGATCACCTGGAGATATTGTTTGGTTGGGAACTTGGACAGCAGGTGAATATAACTTACATGATACTGTCTATTATAGTGGCTCTAGTTATACGGCTAATACCACTACTAGTGAACATCCACCCCATGCTGATTGGGATGTGGTTGCATCTGGTGGTGTAGATGGTGAAAAAGGAGCACCAGGACCACCTGGCTCTGGTGTAGATCAATTACCCTTCATTCATCTAGGTAAAACTGACTCTCAAAATTGTGGTGGTTCTAATGGTGATAAGACCAATATTACTTGGCAAACTACCATATCAAATCAATATAGTGATTATTACTTTAACTTTGATGGAGATGACCACAGAATATTCTTTAGATCAGGTGGTAGATATTCCATAAACTCAACTGTAGGTTGTACAAATACTGGATCTAATCGTATAACATTGATGTTACAATATATTCAGAGTTCTAGTACTGACAGTACAACTATAACTAGAGGTAGATCTAGAAATTACAGTAGAGGTACTGGGTATGCTGACCTTAGTCCAAGAATACAAACCGAAAATGACTTTGCAAGTGGAGAATGTATAGTTATACAAACTGAAATAGATGATACTGATCAATCTAATGCGGTTAATACTAATGTAGCTGAGTGTGAAGTTATTCTTCGTAGACTAGCGAATGTAACTCCATAATAATTATAATATTTAATGAGGTAAAATATGGCAACAGAAAACTTTCCAATTTGTTTTCCTTTTTGCTTTAATGATAGTGAAGAGGAAGTTTCGGAAGAAGAATATAATTTAAGATTTTTAAATGAAGGTGAAAAAGTGTCTATATTAAGAAAACCTGGAAAACGGGTTTGTATAATTAAGAGGAATTAAAGATGGCATGGGATGATACTCAAGGGGAAGAAGATTGTATTTCATATACTGAATGGAATAATATGGTTAGCTTTATTAAGGCTGGACCTATATCTTCCAATGCTAAGGTAGGATATGATTTTGCTATAAATTCAGGTAATAATTATACAAGTGCTTATAATTGGTTTAGTAATTCATCATCAAAATTATCTGCAATTTCTGGTAGTCTTAGTGATAGAATAGATGCTATTGACTCTTTAACTGGTACTACCGTTAGTTCTAACTTCTTCTTGGTTGGATCCGGCAATTCCTTATGGGATTGGATGACTAACTCTGGTTCTAAATATACAAATATATATGAATCGGGTAGTAATTATAGTGATGCATATTCTTGGTTTAGTGAATCTGCTCAAAAATTATCTGAAATTTCTGGTAGTTTATCTACTAGGATAGATGCAATTGATTCCATAACTGGAGATACTATTAGTAGTAACTTCTTCCTAAAAACATCAGGTAATACCTTATGGTACTGGTACTCAAATTCATCATCTAAATTATCAGCATCTTCTCAGATAGCCATGTATAAAATAGAGCATGGTATCACTAATTGGGATTCCACTGAATTTTTAAATTCTGGTATACTTTGGAATGGGACTGAATGGGAAGCAATGCCATCTGGTGGTTCTGGTGGAGGCGATAGTCCTTGGAATAATAGAACTGGTGGTATATATTATGCAAATGAAGTATCTTTAGGTAGTTCTGGATTTGATATTGGAGATTACAAATTACAAGTATCCGGAAATACATATTTTAGTGGCTCAGTTACTTTTATAGGTGAATTATCAGGTTTAGCTGACCCTACTTATAATAGCGGAGCTGCTAACAAGCATTATGTTGATGTTATATCCAGTAATCTCTCTACTAGAATAGATGATATAGGTGGTTTGACCGGAGATACAATTTCAAGTAATTTCTTTTTAAAGTCATCTGGACAAACACTATGGGACTGGTATGAAATATCTAGTTCAAAACTCTCAGCATTATCAGGCAGTTTATCAGATAGGATAGATGCACTTGGATCCTTTGATCCTGAAAACTATATATATTCTACAACTGCTATAACTCGTTTTGCTGACTCATCTAATATCCAGACAAAATTCTTACATAGTGGATTAACATTAAATGCAATATCCTCTAATACAATATGGGCAGGTACTGGATATATCTCTGCTCAAACTGGTATTTATGCATATTTCATATCTGCAAGTGAATCTAATCTTACTGGAATTGGAATAAGTGAGATATCTGAAGATAATAGTCCAGAACTAGGTGGAGATTTAGATGCTACTTCTACCTATGGAATAAATAACCTAACATATGTATCAACACAACGTATTTTTGGAGGGATAGGTAAATTTAATACTTTAAATATATGTGCATCTTCTACTGGAGGAGGTATTAGATTATATCCTCCATCTCATGAAACTGCAAGTGTAAGTATCATATTTTATGATACTGTTATGCCATCAGCTAATAATTATCATAGATTAGGTAAAATAAATGCTCATGGTAGTGGTACAGGTGTAGAATGTAATGAGATTGCTTTCTATACTACTGATAGTAATGGTGAAATGCAAAATAGTTGGAAAATGTTATGTAATGAGGATAATCCAGCTGGTGATATTGCACCTCTTATTTTAACTGGAGCTCCTGGTATCAGTAGAACCAGTGCTGGTCAAATTAATTTAGGTAAAGGAGTATTAGGAGCAGATGCTAGTGACGTTAGTGTACATAAGAATCTTAAAGTTAGTGGTAATATAAATCATGCCGTTAAAAATGAAGTTAGTATAGGAGATCAGTATCTAAAAATAAATAGTACTGAAATCAATGGAGATACTGGTATTTACTTCTGGAATAATAATGATAGTAAATTTAATATTTTAAAACTTGATAAATATGGTTTTCTTGGAACAGGTGACGATGGTTTCTATATGGATAACCATTTTTATGTAGATGGAGATTTCCAATTAAGTGGAAGTATATCATCACAAAAAGGAATATATGTTGATTGGGTATCAGGAAACTCTACTAATTTAGTAGGTGCATCCAATTATTTAGTTGATAATGCAGACGATACAACTACTGGAACTTTAACTGCTAAATCATTTGTTGGACCTATATCATCAACAGCTATATCTAGTGCATCTCTCAAATTAGGAACAACTAGAATAACTGATATATTAGATGAAGATGATATGTCTAGTGATTCTGATACCGCACTTGCAACTCAACAATCTATTAAAAAATATGTTGATGATAATGCGGTTGGTGGTGGAGAGGGAGGCTACCCAAGTGGTCCTGTAGGATCAATTCAATATAAGAGTGGTTCTTCTAGTCATGGTGGAGATTCTAATTTAATTTGGGATTGTAAAAATAAAACATTATCTATTAGTGGTGGAGTTAGTATAAGTGGTAGTCTTGGTATAGGTACAACCAATCCTACTTATGATTTTCATGTAGAAGGCAATGGAACTACTGATATACAATTAGAATCTGATGCTGCTGATGTATTAATTCATATGGCAGGTAATCGTGGGCAATTTGGATTTGATAATGGAAATAGTGAAGTGGGAATTCAGGGTGGATCAGGAAAATCATTTTTTGTTGGTACTAATTCATCAACTTTTGGTGAAAATAAAAGATTTTATATAGATTCGAATGGAAATGTAGGAATAAATGAAAATACACCTTCTCATTTATTAAATGTTAAGGGGTCTATATCTTCACAATCTATATCTTCTAATCGTATATGGACTGCTGGTTATATATCTTCACAAGAAGGATTATACACTAACTTTATATCTGCTAATCACTCCAATATAACTGGACAATGGTCTACTAGAACGGATGGAATATATTATGAGGATGAGGTAACTATAGGTCATTCAAACTTTGACTTTGGAGATTATAAATTATTAATTTCTGGCTCATCCTTCTTTAGCGGTGCTACAACATTTGTTGGAGAATTATCTGGATTAGCAGATCCAACATATAATTCAGGTGCTGCTAATAAACATTATGTTGATGTAAGACCTCCAACTTCAACTGAACCTAATAAAACAATAGGAACTTTATGGATGTCTGGTAATTCTTCATATGCTAGACTTTATATGATAAGTGGAGATACCAATCCAAAATGGATGCAAATTGCATTTACTTAAATGTTTTAAATGTTATATAAAAAATTAAAATTAGGAATTAAATAAATATGACGGCAACTTGGAAAGATACGGATTATGGTTATAGAAAAAAAATCACTGTAAGTGGAGCTCTTGTTAGTGGATCTTTAAATGATTTCACAGCTTTAGTTTGCGTTACAGATTCTGATTTAACTAAATGTGAATCTACTGGTTATGATATTAGATTTTATGATAGCGGTCAAAATAAATATCTAAACCATGAATTAATATCATTTGATAATAGTGATGGTCATCTTGTTGCATGGGTTAAATTACCTGTAATTTCTAGTAATGTTTTATGTACAGGTAATACATTTTATATGTATTATGATTATACTTCTGCTCTTAATAGTAGTAGTGCTAGTGGTAGTTGGGATAGTGGTTATGTAGCTATCTATCATATGACTGGAACTTCGGATGCTAAAGGACTATATAATCTTTCAGGGCAAAATCCTCCTACCGTAGTTGATAATGGAAAGGTAGGACAATGTTATCATTTTCGTCATAGTTCAAATGAAGAATATTTATGTAATGATACCTTATTAGATAATTCTGAAAATGGTTTAGATCCTCACGAATGTACTATAGAATGTTGGATTAAGCCTAGCTCTGTTTCTAGCAGAATATTTTCTATATCTAAAACAAATACTGGTCCCTCTAGTAGAAATCAGATAAAATTATATTTTAATTGGGCTGATGAAAATCTTAAAGCAGTTGGATATTTTGAGGGTGGTGTAGAAGGAACTAGGTATGTTTATCATCCAAATGTTTTAACTGACAAAGTTTGGTCCTATGCAGCCGGTAGAGCTGTAGTTGATGAACATGTTTATACTTTTCATAATGATTGTTGGGCATCTTCTGAATCAATATTTTCTAATGACTTTGGAGCCGGGTCTTATACTAATTTTGAAATTGGAAGAGAGGGATTTGATAATTCAGGTTATTGTAAAGGATGGATGGATGAAGTCAGAATATCTAATGTTAAAAGATCAGATGATTGGTTATTTACAAGTTGGAGTACCGTAGAAAATTCAGGTGCAACAGGTCCTTTCCTATATTTCCATGCAGAAGAAGAAAAACCGGGAGAGGAAGAAGAAGAGGTAGCTATAGGTAAAACCTATATAATTAAAACTGATAAAAAATTCTATATAAATCCAGTAGCTGGTAGTAGACTAACTATTACAGGTGGATAATAATTAAAAATAGAGGGAATTAATATATGTCAGATGCACAAAACTATCCCAATAAATCTCATTTTGAATTTCCATATTACTTTACTGATAACGATATTCCCTCTAGACCTCTTAGAGGTATAGATTTTGGTGATATACCGGTTCCACCTCCAAAAGATCATTTATATGATTTATCCATATATTATGATTCTCTAACGGGAGATGATTTTATTGACTGTAGATGTAGTAGATGGGATGTACAAAATTATTCTGTTATAGTAGAAGCTTGGATTAAAAAAACTGATATGAAGACTCTCCTAGATAATACTGTTGTTGGAGCGGTAGGGGAGCTTTATAATATATTAGGACGACCTCGTTATTATGATAAAACTTGGTCGGGAGATAATACTCTTAAAATATCTCCTACCAGTAATCCATCAAAAATGAAAACAAGTAAACTTAAAAGAATGAGAAAGGATACATTAATATTTCCAAAAAATATAAGCTATTCTAATGTAGATGGTGGTTCTGGTTGGGTACCCGTTAAAATAGAGGGATATGTTAGCGGTCAAGGCTCATTGTAATAAATCGATTCTGAGAGGGGGTATTTTTAGCTCTACTCCTGTTAATGAAAATTAACTGGACCTATACCATTCATAAAAAAAGATATGGCCTCTATGGCCTTCCTAGACCCCTTCACGGGCATGATTTAAGGGAGTCCTCGACCTATTATTTAATTATTCAAACCACTTTTTCTTCTTTCCTCCATCATAACTTTTTGCATACCCTTTTCTTATTAGCTCATTGTTTATATTGATATCATCATAATAAACATCCACTAGATATCTACCAAATTTACCCTTTTTTTCTGTATTAATTATTACTTCTTTATTTAGAATAAGTTCTCTAAGATAATCTCTAGCTTCATATCCTAGTTTTTTCTCTTTTTTATTTTTTGTCCTTAATTCAGGTGTATCTATTCCCATTAATCTAACCTTTTCAGTTATCTTAATATGAAACCCTAAATCTATTTCTAGAGTCATAGTATCTGCATCATAGATACTAATAACCCTTGCTCTATAATTATACATGATATTACATTAATATAAAATAAGGTTCCCAATCACTAGGACATTTGAATATTTTATCATTTTGTGGTTCTATTAAATATACCTTATTCTGATCGCTAATAAATATATTAACTGCATGAGCTCCATTAGGTACTTTTGTATGTACAATACCAAAAGTTAAATGACCCCAATCTGGATTATGTAAATTACCCATTAATCTATGGGAGAAATCATCACAATCAAAGTATTCACTAATATATTTATATTCATCAGTTATATCTTCCTTTAAATATCTCTCTATCTCTTTTTTTGTAGTAGTTTTATATTTAGCATCTGTAAGGATTACATAAGCATTTGGAAATTCTGCTTGTAATAAAGTCAAAACTTCCGAGTGTGATATATCCTTCAGAGGTGATGGTGCTGGTATTTTTTGTGGTTGATTGTTATTCCCACATATTTTACTCTTTATCCAATCTATACACATATATAACTCCTATATATAAACATTTAACTTACAGCTCCTTTTATTTTTAACCAATCTTTATTCTTCCTTATTTTTAAGTTCTTTTTCTTAACGGATTCTAATATAGTGGCATCTACATTGAGATCATTATATAATTTTATGAATGCATTTAAATCCTTTGGAAAACACTTTCCTCCTACTCCTCTATCACCATCATGTCCCGGAACATCTGTGTGGGATCTACCTATCCTATTATCAGCTAATACTAGATTAGTTGCTTCATCATAATTTACACCCATTTTATTGCATATATCATAAAATTCATTAAATATTAATACTTTACTAGCTAAGAAACAATTACTCATATATTTAACCATTTCTGCAGTATTAGTGTCTGTTAAATAAATTGGTACTGATCCTTCTGGAAATCTTTTCCTATATAATTTTTCCACTTCTCTACAATCATTTTTTGATCCACCAAGAATTATTCTTGAAGTATTTATAAAGTCCAATTTGTATGTTCTTTCAGTTAAGAATTCAGGATTAAATACAATCCTTAAATGAGGATACATATGTCTTAATTTTTCAGTAGTTCCTGGAATTATAGTTGATTTTATTATTAATATTTTTTTAGGAGTTAAGTATTTTCTCGATTCTTCTATAACTCCTTCTAATATAGACGTATCACATTCTCCGGTTTCTACATTTGTTGGGGATGGTACACAAATAAATATGTAATTACTTTCTCTAATGGTTTCTTCCAAAGTATTTTGAGATACTACTGGATCTATGTCATATATATTAAAGTCTACTGTCTGTGCAAATCCATGATGAACTGCTCTTCCAACAAAACCAAATCCTATTATCCCTACCTTAGTTTTCATTTTTATTACAACCTTCCTTTATTTTATCAGTCATATAATATATCATTTTTTTTGTTAATCCTGGATAGACTCCTATTAAGAAAGTATCATTCATTATTCTATCAGTATTGATTAAATCCCCAATAACTCTATACTTTATTCCTTCAAAGGCTGGATGCCTAATTATATTACCTGCAAAGAGATATCTTGTTTGTATATTAGCATCTTCCAAAAATTTAGTTAATTCATTTCTATTAGTACCTTCTTTAACTGTAATTGTAAATGCAAACCAGTCTGGATCTGAATTCTCTTGGGGTTTAGGTAATATTAATTTATCTTCTAATTCCTTTAATTCATCATATATCAATTTATAATTCTTCTTACGAGCTTCTATAAATGAATCCAATTTATCTAATTGTGCACATCCTATAGCTGATTGCATATCAGTTACTTTAAGATTATATCCTAAATGGTCGTATGTATATTTATGGTCATATCCAAATGGAAGAGTTCCAAGTTGTTGTGAAAACCTCTTTCCACAAGAATTATCTTGACCAGGTTCACAATGACATGCACTCCCCCAATGTCTAAAAGATCTTACTATATTATATAGTTCTTTATTATTAACTATGACTGCTCCTCCTTCACCCATAGTTATGTGATGAGCTGGAAAGAAGGAACAAGTTCCTAAATCCCCAAAAGTTCCAGTATATTTACCATTATACTTTGATCCTAGAGCATCACAGTTATCTTCTATTAACCATAAATTATATTTGTCACAAAACTCTTTAACTTTTTTTAAATCAAATGGATTTCCTAGAGTATGGGCTATAAATACAGCCTTAGTTTTATCACTTAAAGCATCTTCTAATTTAGAGCAATCTATATTATATGTATTTAACTCTATATCTACAAAAACTGGAATACACCCATTTTGAATTATTGGAGTAACCGTAGTTGGAAATGCAGCTGCTACAGTTATAATTTCATCACCTTTTTTTAATCTTCTATCTCCTAATTTTTTTGATGTTAGTGATGATATGGCCAACAGATTAGCTGAAGATCCAGAATTAGTTACTATACATTTATATGCTCCTATATATTCTGATAACTTATCTTGAAATTCTTTGGTATACCTCCCTTCAGTCAACCAAAACTCTAAAGAAGAATCTATAAGATTTAATATTTCTCTTTCGTCAAACACTCTACCAGAATAATGGATCTTACTCTCTCCTGCTATAAATTCTTTCTTTTTAAAGTTTTCCTTATAATACTTTTTTACTAGTTCTATTATTTCATCCTTTATCATATACCTACTCCTATATACTTTATATTTAAAATATCAAAATCTTCTTTATTATATATCCTTCTACAATCTACTAGTATACCATTTTCCATTAATCTACTGAATTCAATTGGAGTTATATCTTTATATTCTTTCCAAGGTGTTATTACAAATAAAATATCTGCATCTTTAATAGCTTCTTCCTTTGATGATGCATATTCAATCTTATAATCTCTTAAAAAATTAGTTTTAGCGTTATTAATTGATATTGGATCATGACATATGACTTTAGCCCCATCTTTTAATAATAAATTAATAATTGGAATAGATGGTGATCCTCTCATATCATCAGTATCTGGTTTGAATGATAATCCCAAGATAGCAACCTTTTTATTCTTAAAGTCTATATTTTTCTTAACTAAATTATATAAGTGTTCTGGTTGTTTAATATTGGTATCAACTGTTCCCTTTAATATTCTTGCATCGACTCCTCTTTCTTTAGAAAATGAATATATAGCTTGAACATCCTTAGGAAAACAACTTCCACCATATCCACAACCTGCCCATAAATAAGAATTAGCTACAGGTTCCTTTCCGTTGCATGTAAATTTATAATCAGATCTGAGACCTCTTAGAACATCTATTATATCTACATCTCCTATACTTTCACATATGGCTGCAAATTCATTAGAAAAGCTAACCATTGTAGCTAAAAAACTATTACAAGCATATTTAACCATTTCTGCAGATCTAGATTTCATAATAATTTTTGGGCAATTAAAGTATTTATATAGTTCTAATAAACTATCCTTACTTTCTTCATCTACATATCCAATTATAATTCTTCCAGGATCCATAAAATCCTTTAAGGCTGATCCTTGTCTTAAGAATTCTGGATTCATAGCTAAACTAAATTCTCCTAATTTTTTTCCACTCTCTATTTCTATTAATTTTTTAACAAATGTATCAGTGGTTGTAGGTAATACAGTAGATTTAATAACTATTGTATGATGGGTTTTCTTATTTTTAAGAACTTTACCTATTTGTCTAGATACATTCTCTATTTGGGAGAGGTCTTGTTTTCCATCTCTATCAGGTGTACCTACACAAACTATTGATATATCTGTATTTATTATTCCCTCATTTAAATCTAATGTAGCTTTTATTTTATTATTATCTAAACATTTTATTAATAGTTCTTCTAATCCAGGTTCATATGTTGGAATTTTACCATTATTTAACATATCTACAACTTCTTTAGATCTATCAACACAAATCACTTCATGTCCCTTATCAGCTAGACAAATTCCAGTGGCTAATCCAACGTAACCTATTCCTATTATTGAAACTTTCATATTAATTCCCTACCTCCTTATACCAAGTGATAGTCTTTTTAATCCCATATTCTATTGATATCTTTGGATCATATCCTAATAATTTTCTTGCTTTAGAGATATTTGGACATCTTCTTTTGGGGCAATCTGTATTATAATTTTCATCTTTATTGTTCTCAAATTTTATTTCAACATCTCCATAATTAGATATAATCTTAGCTAGATCTTTAATATTCATTTCATCCTTATCATTTCCTATATTAAAAACTTCACCATTATAGTTTGATAATAAAATTTTAAAATAACCTATCATTGCATCAGAAACATAACAAAATGTTCTTGTTGATAACCCATTTGAGTATATTTTTAAATCATTACCCTCTAATAAATTCTTACAGAAGTCTGGTATTACTCTTTTATCATCTAAATATAATCCAGGTCCATAGTTATTAAATGGTCTCACTATTTTGATTGGTTTATTATACTTTCTATAATATGCCATACAGATAGCTTCTCCACATCTTTTTGATTCGTCATAACAAGATCTTGGGCCTACACAAGAAACATTACCATTATAATCTTCAGATGTTGGAATGTGTTTCTTATCTGGATCTCCATATATTTCACTAGTAGAAAAGAAAAGTATACTTTTTAAATCATCTTTACTATATTCTAAAATATTTTTTAATCCTAATATATTTGCATCTATAGTCTTTATGGGGTTCTCTCTATAAAAAGTTGGTGATGCTATTGATGCTGCATGAATAATATAATCTTGGTTCATATATAAATTATTAGGTTTAGTTACATCAAATTTTATTATTTTTATATCTTTTGTATCTATTAACCAATCTGGTTTTCTTATTATGAAATTATCTATACCACATAATTTACATTCTCTCTCTTTTAATATGGTATCATTAGCATATTTAATTACATTATAAAAATTATATCCCAAAAAACCAGCTATTCCAGTTATTAACAATTTTTTATTTGCTAATTTTTCTATGTCAATATTATTTAAGATATACTCACAATCTTTTTGTATTATTTTATTCATCCCATACCTTCCAAAAAGCTTTATTAGAATCCCATAATTCATTTAGGTGAATATAATCTCTCTCGTGATCCATACATTCCCATTGTCCAGAATGTTTATATATCATTACTTCTCCTTCATTACTTAAACTTTCTAATACATCAGATTCAAAATCTGATTTATCATCTAAATAATTTAGGAGTATTTTATTAAATACTATAAATCCACCATTTATCAATCCAATTGATTTATTGGGTTTCTCCTTAAATGTTAGAACCTTATTGTTATATTCTACAATCTCTCCAAATCTAGCTGGTGGATGAACCGCAGTTATGGTAACCATCTTTCCATGAGATCTATGAAAGTTAACCAACTTATCTATATCTATATCAGCCAATGAATCTCCATAAGTTACTATATTTATATCATCTAGATATTTTTCTACCTTCTTTATTCTACCGCCTTTAGGAGTATTTAATCCAGTATTTATTAATGAAACATTCCAGTCAATCTCATTAAGATTATTCAAATAATTAATATAACTATCACTTAAATTTATAGATATATCATTATTTAATATATGAAAATGTCTAAAGTAATTCTTAATTATTTCACCCTTTACTCCAAGACATATAATAAAATCATTATAATTGTAATGTGAATATATCTTCATTATATGCCATAATATAGGCTTTTCACCAATTTTAACCATTGGTTTTGGTATAGATTCTGTATGTGATCCTAATCTACTCCCCCAACCTCCTGCTAATATTATAATTTTCATTTATTACTTTTCTCCTTCTCTTCTTGCTCCTTTAATCTTAGGATTAATTTCTTTATATCCCATTGATATTTAATATCGGATAAATCTACTTTTCTATTAACTATTACAAAAATTTCATCTACTTCCTTATAATCAAATTGATCATGTAGACCTGAGCCGTGATCAGAACTCACTACAATTATATCATCAGTAAAGGGAACAAAACATTCTTGGATTACAAATTTATATCTATTAACTGCAAAATAATGAACTCTTCTTTTAAATGATTTATCCTTTCTTATTTGGTCAAATGGAATACATGCAGGCATTCGCCCTTGTTCATAAGGTCCATGTTGAAATACTCCCATTTTAACTATTCCAGTATGTAACCAAAATAGATCGTAATCTTTCTTATAAAAAGTTGGAAATATACTTAATTCCTCTGAAGGTAATAGAGTAGTATTTCTTATATTATCAAAATGTTTAAACCAAACTTCGTTATTTTTATATGGATTAGTTCCTTGTTGGGTTACAAATAATTTAACATTTTTAAAATGATCAAAAATGGTATCCATATTTTCTCCATTTCTATCTTTAAAATCTAGATTCCAATTTTCATTATACTTCTTATTAACTCTAGCATGCATATTTCTGCTAAAATTTCTTATTCTCTCTCCTGTCCACATACAGGATAAACCTAATATGGTAGGTTGTCCCTTTTCTGGGGAATCTGACCAAGGTCTTACATCGCATTTTATTTTTGTCATACTTTGGACTTTAAATAGATCTGATAGTAAATCAGTTGCAGTCTCATAATTTACACCATCTATGGTAACAACTATCATAAGTTAACCTCTAAAATTTATTAACATTAATTACATTATTTCTATCATTTGTTAAACTTTGACCTTTGTGATGATATATATAAGACTTTATGGATATTGCCTTTCCTTTATTTAATCTATCTCTCTGTAATTCTTTTTCATTACCTATATTTATTTTTTTTGGGTCAAATAATATTCCATTTTCATATTCATATTCTTTTATTTTTTTATTAAAAGAAAAACAAAACCCATTAATGTATGGAGGTTCTTCTCTAGGTAATCTTATATCTTTTCCTATTTCTAAAAATTTTTTATTTGGATGCTTTTTCTGTAATTTGTTATTAATTAATATCACGTCTTTATAATCACTTATTCCTCTAATATAGGTGTCTATATTTTGGAAATTTCCACAAAATCTACCACTACCTATTGGATCTGATAGAGGTCCTATTAATATATAATCCTTTAATCCTAACCACATATCTTCTGGTACTTTATTAGGAAATAATACATCATCATTTGATAATAGACAATTATCATAGTTATTATCCAGAAAATATTTATATCCTAAATTCCAAGTATGAGTAAGTCCTTTACCACTTTTCTTTTGAATAAATTGTATATTTTTATCATAATTAGAAATTAAATTTAGATAATTTACTTTGCTACCATCATCTATAATAAGTATATCGTGTTTATCATCCTTTAATGAATTTAATGCTTCAATTAAAAAATCTTTCATACCACAAGTGGTTAACATAATTAAATTATTCATTTATGCCAAGCACATCTTTTTGTATAATATTCAACTTCATTTCTAGGTATTACACTATATGGGATTTTAAGTTTCCAAGAAACATATGTAAAACTTAATTGGTCTCTCTTACTATAATTTTTTACTATTTTCCACCAATATTCATTAAATTTCCTTACATTCTTTGTGTGTTTCCTAACTAAAAAACCACCTTGATTCATACCACATTCCCTTGGGAATCCTTCTTTATTAAACATATCAATTTGTTTTTTGACTATTTCAATATCATCAATTTTATGAGGTTTCTTTTCTATAAGATAAATCGCTTCATCATAAATTGAATCTCTCTTATCATGCATCATTACTGCTATATCATTATCTCCTAGCCATTTATCTATTAGGTTTTCAAAATTTCTTATTATTAGAAATGTTGGATCTATATATACTACATATTTCTCATTAGGAAATATTTTATGAGAATTAATTTTAAAGTATCTATTTTTTCTTGTTCCATCTAGGTTAATGTCTTTATGTATTATATTCCAATTTTTATATTTTTTAGGTTTTATACAATTACTTATACAATAAAATTCTGTATTTTTATCTGCCTTCCAAAAATGTGGAGGCAATCTATCGTAATCATCAAATATTGCTGTATATATAATCATATTAGTAAGTTCTTTTCCAATTAAATAACAAATATCTCCTAGTTCTTTTATTAAAATTCTTTTCTATTATAGATAATATATTCATATTTCTATTAGATATATTTCTTGACCAAATTATTTCTTTGGATGTACTATTATCAAATTCTTTATCATCAATATATTTCATAACTATATCTTTAGGAAAAACTTTTCTAATATTTTTTTTATTTAATGATAACATCATTATAGAATCCTCAAATCCATACTCTCCATTCATGGCTTCTTCTATTCCAAGAGATTTCCAAAATGCTTCTTTATGAATCATCCAAGTTCCACGATGATAATCTTTATTTTTATATGGGTATCTTTTAAACATATAATATACATTTGGGTCTCTCATAGGTAATTTCAATATTTTATCTATAGTATTTCCATCTATAATATGATCTAGATTACTATATAATAACCAATCTGTATTGCACATCATATAGGCTAAATTGTGACAGCCATATATCCACTGGACTTTCTTTGACCTATATGCATCTATTATTCCATATACCTTTAAATCGACCTTTAAGTTTCTTTTTATCTTTAATGGTTTTATTGAATAACCTTGATCCATAATAATAAAATCTAATTTTTCTTTAATCTCATCATTATAATTTTCCCATATATCAATATGATGATTTAGAAGTTCTGGTTGATTACAATATGGATAACAAATTGTTATTTTTTTCATTTTTCTATTATAACCTTATTATCTATATTATAAACTTTCTTAAATTTATTTTTCTTGAGAATATCGTCTACTACGTCCTTTACTTTATAATTGTCATTGGTGTAATCATCAAATATCATAATTCCTCCATCTCTTAGTTTACTATTACAATATTTAAAATCTCTCATTATTATTCTATATATATTATGCTCTCCATCTATATTACACATATCTACGCTCTCCATATTTTTGGATATCCTATTTAAATCTCTTATATGATAAAAATTTATTTTCTTCTTAGTATCGTATGGAATCATATTATATATATCTTTATTAGAAACATTAACTTTTCTATAACCTATTGCAGTATTCATTAGTTCATCAAACTTTATTATATCAAATGTATAAATATCTTTAATTGAACTTAATAATGATACTAAATAACATGAAGTTCCCCTTCCAGTACCTATTTCTAAATAAGATTTAAATTTATTTTTTTCAGCTATTGCTTTTATTAATAAATGTTTTTTATAATCATCTGGTATATAATGTTCATCAAGTGAAGGATTAACTCCTGTCTTTGTATAATAAAATATAGTTTTAAAATATTCTAAATCCTTCTTATAATTGTATCCTATTTCTTTATAAAAATCATCTATATCAATTTTTTTCATGTTATAACCATTTTTTATTTTCTTCTTTAAGAGTCCAATCTATTATTGTTTTTATACTACTTATAATATCTACTGGAGGTTCCCAACCTAATTTTTTCATTTTAGATCCATCTAATGCATATCTTAAATCGTGTCCAGGTCTACTACTATGAAAATCAACCATTTCATACTTTAATTCTTTACCTATATGATCTGATACTATTTGTGCTAATTGCAAGTTATCTAATTCTAATTCACCAACAATATTAAATACTCCCATACTAGCATCTACATTATCTAATTGTTCTTCTATATTATTTATTATATATAATATTCCATCGGCAACATTTCTAGCATGGATATAAAATCTCGAGCCTGCCTTTGTTTTAGTTGAATCTGAATGGATATATAACATTTCATTATTTATAACTTTATTTATAATTAATGGAAGAAATTTTTCTGGATGTTGTCTTTCTCCTAAGACATTCATTGTATTAGTTATTATACAAGGTAATTTATAGGTATTTGCATAAGCTCTTACTATAGCTTCACTACCACTCTTACTTGCACTATATGGATTTCCTGGATTGTGTCGATTTCCTTCTTTATAATTAATATTCTTTGGGGCAGTTCCATATACTTCATCAGTTGAAAAATATATAAATTTTTTTAGATTCTTTAATTCCTTTGCATATTCTAATAATTCTAATGTACTTTTAATATTATTAATAACAAATTCAACTGGTTTTTCTATACTATTATCTACATGTGTCTCAGCTGCCATATGTAAGATATAATCGATATTATCATTTAATTCTTTTTTTATACCTTCTGTTATAGGTTTGGTTAAATCACAAGTAAATCTAATTACTCTATCATCATCCATAACCTTTATATCTCTTAATCTATCATTACCCATACTAGCATAAGATAGTTTATCAATTATATATATATTCCAATCAGTATTCTTTAATATGTGTTCCACTACATGATGACCTATAAAACCATTTCCACCTGTAATAATTATATTTTTCATTGTTATCACCTAAGAAAGTATACATTAAAAAAAACATAGCTTTTATTATAATTATAAGATTCCACTAACATTAGTCCTCCCTTTATCAAATATTCTTTTAATTTATTAAACCTATCTACAGTATAATTAGGTATTCCTTTATTAAAGTGAGCAGAAAGTTGAATTTGCTTTATTTTTTTCAAGGTATCTATTGATGTATTTTCTAATATATCTAACTCACTACCTTCTACATTTAACTTTATTAAATCTAATTTATCTATTTTATTAATATTTAATTCATTATCTATTGTAGTAGTCTCTACTATTATTTCTTTACCCACATTATATTTTTCTTTAATTAAAGAAGATCCCTCATTTGAGATTCCCCCTAAATAAAATTTATCCTACCTATCCTTTTATAAATTGCTTTATTTATAACATGTATTTTTTTATTGTTTTTATATTTATTTATTAGTCTATCACTAAACTCTTTTATGGGTTCATATATATAAACATTACAATTATATTTATGTATTATATCATCTGTATATTCACCCTTAAATCCCCCACAATCAAATATAATTGAATCTTTATTAAATAATGACTCAGATTTAACTTTATTTATGACCTTATGTTCTTGTATATAAGAAGTTGAATATGGAACTCTATGATAATCTTTTGATGTCATATAATGGTACCTCCATAAATTTATCCCAATTATAATCTAATTTTCCTATATTATGTTTGTGCCAATTTTCGTATCTTCTAATTTGATATTTTTTAGGTTTCCATGAATTAGCTCTTAGATGATTGACCCTAAATATGGATCTCATCATTACATCATCTCTTACCATATTTTTAGGAGTTGGATCGTTTATTTCATATAAATAAGTTTCTGATGCTACTCTATTATATTTACTCACTTGAGATAATCTATTACCAGCATCCATATCTATACCTGCTAATGAGCCATCATATAGTTCATCATATCCATTAATTTCCATTAATTCTTCCGCTGATATTGATGCACTACAAGTCCAATACATATTCATTGGAATTCGTGGATGTTCATTGGTATTAGTTAATGATTTGACTTCTCCTTTCCAACCATTTTTAATTACTCTAATTTTATTTGGACCTATTTTCTCTATTGTATCTTCTTTACCCTTGTCATAAGTAATACACCTTACAGTTCTGCCAGTAATATAATTACCCTTCTGATATTCATTCCAAGCTTCTTGTAATAAATTTTCATTAAAGAATGTTAAATCATCTATATGATATATCAATTCTCCTGATGAGTTTATAAAGGCAGTATTCTTATTATTAGCAACAGTATGATATTGTTCTCCTAAATCATGCCATATGGATGGTTTTTCTTTAATTACCTTTATACCACCAGTACAATCCATCCATTCAGAATATCTATTAGTTATTTCGTATATATCCTCTGGATATCTATGTGAAATAATAAGTTCAAAGTCTTTAAAGGTTTGATTTGCTAAGGATTTTAGAGTTGGTCCTATAAAGTGATCTATGTTCGATAATCTATTGATTATTAATTTTTTAAATTCATTAGTAAATGTATTTTCTTGTAAATAATCTAATCCATCTATACATTTTTGAATATATGGAAATACTTTTTTATTTGTTCTATTGGTTGCTAATAAAACTGATATTTTTGGTTTCATTTATTTAACCTCAAAATGGTTGCTCCCTTAGTTCTCTCATTTCTACTTCCTTTATTTATTTCATCTATAAATTTAAACCATCCCAAATTCACTGAATGCTTTACTGCATTTCTTGGATATCTATACCATAAAGATGTGTCATGTACTCCAATGTAGTCAGCATTATTATCATAACATATTTTTAATTCTTGTAAGACTCTTTGAGGTAATTTTGCTGCATCCAAGAATACAAATATCTTATCATTATAATGTTTCTTTAGTAAAGGTTCTAGTTCTATTTCATATCCTTTATTTTTAAATATTGTATTACTTGGTGCATATTTACCATATTCACTTTTAGATATAGGTTTATCACCTAATACATATTCACAGTAACTATTAGAATCAATATTTTCTATGGCATATATTTTTTTAACATCCTTAATTGAAGATGATAAAATATTAGTACTTATTCCTAAAAAATAACCAACATCTATAAACACATCTATATCAGTATTATTTAAGAATTTAGAAAGAAATTCATATTCTGTTGGGTCTACTCCTCTATTAGTAATTTTATCTTTTAAATACTTTTGAGCTTTTTCTGTACTCCATAATATATTATTCATAAAGAATTTTCACTCCTATCATCTATAAGTATATCATAATAAGGTTTATCTAACCTTAAATCATGATACTTTATCCCCCAATCTTGTATTTGTTTCATGGTAAGATCATAATAATCTATTCCTGTGATAGATCCTCTAGATGTCCATATTATAATTATATTTCCATCTTCATATAATTTATTTAATTTTTCTATATTTTCTTCTATGGGTTCTGCATATTCGTAATTAGATGGATTATCTTTATTTTGTGTACATAAAATACCATCAAAATCACAATAAATTATCAATCTTACTACCTCTTATTACCCTATAACTATCACTATCTTCATGGTGTGTAGATACTTCATATATCATAGTATCTTTTACTGCGGTGAATCTATGTAATGTATTTGGTACAAGTCTAATTGATTCTCCTTTTAATAGGTCTCGAGAATCCTCACCAAATAATTCTAATGTTATTTGCCCATCTTCTATATAAAATGTTTCATCTTTATTTTTATGCCAGTGTATAGAACACTGATATCCCTTTTTTACAAATATTTTTTTAAAGCAATATAGCTCATTATTAACTATCCACTCTTCATATCCCCAATCTTTATCTACTTTTTTCATTACCAGTACCTTAATTTTTTTGCTATCTCTTTCTCCTTATCACTTAAATTTAATTTTCCATCTCCTAATATTGTTTCCATTATTCTAACATCTCTGACAGTATATTCTAATCCCTTTCTTTCTAGAGATGCTGATTGATCACTTCCCCACATAGATGACTCTAAGGTTATATGTTTTTCTATATATTTAGCACCTAATAATGAAGCTACTATGGAATCTAATATTCCTGGAGAGTGTCCGGAATATCCAATTTCACAATTATATCTATCTCTTAAAGTATTTATCATTCTTAAATTTAATTTATCATTTGGACATGGGTATAAACTCACACAATGCATTAATATAAATGGACAATTATTATCCCTAAAAATATTAACAGCTTTATCTATATCTTCTATAGTAGATAGACCAGTTGATATTAGAGTTTTTTTACCTTGTTTTGCTACAGCTTCTATAAAGGGTATATTAGTAAGCATTGCGGATGCCACTTTATTATATTTATTATCATATTTTTTAAGAAATTCTAAACTATCTAAATCCCATGCTGATGCAAACCAATCTATATCAATATCTTTTGAATATCGGTTGATTTCATCATATTCACTTTCTCCAAATTCTAAGTGTCTTTTATAATCTATGTAATCTATGTATCCCCATAAAGTATCCTTCTTTTTATACCACTCTTCCTTAGGTATAACTATATCTAAATTTCTTTTTTGGAACTTAACTGCATCACATCCACATTCTTTAGCCATCTTCATCATTTGTTTAGCTATTTCTATACTACCATTATGGTTTATTCCTATTTCTGCTATAATATATATATCATTTTTCATAATTAATTTTCTAATATTAAAACTTATACATGCTTCTTAATATTTCTAAATCAATAGGAGTATCTAATTGAATTGATTCTTTTTCATCCATTTCTATATATGAGCAATTATCAAAATCAAATAAGGTATTATTATTTTTTAGATAATCTCTTTTAGTTATAAATATACTTCCATCTCCCCTATACAATTGTTCAAATTGTTGCCTCTCTAAATTAAATGGATTTTTTACGTCATTTAAAAATAAATTTATTTTATCTTTATTTTTTCTTAATATCCACCAAGGAGGCTCCTTTATTGGATAAATGGACATTAAACTATTAGTATTACTATTATTAAATATTTCTATTGCTTTATTTATATGATGAGATCTTCTTAAAGGAGAAGTTGGTTGTAATGTCATTATACTATCAACATAATAATTTTCATTTTTTTCTAACCAATTCACTGCATGCTCAATAACATCTTGTGTATGAGCTTCATCAGTAGATAAATATCTAGGTCTAATAAATGGAACCTCTATACCATATTCTTTAGATATATTTATTATATCTTTATCCTCTGAGGATAATATAACTCTATCTAAATTACTTTTTAGAGCTTCTAATATAGTGTATGCAATTACAGGTTTTCCTCCTAGATCTACAATATTTTTATTTGGTAAACCCTTTGAATTACCCCTAGCTGGAATAATTCCTAACATCCTCTTATGCATTCTCAAAACTTCCCATCTTCAGTAAAAGAAGTTTCTCTTGGTATAACTCTCAAATATTTATTTTTTAAAGGGAGGTATATTCTTTCCTTTTTTCTACTTGATTCATGAAAAGCTATAGCTATTTCAAGTGCTGACATTCCATCAAATCCATTACATTTAGTTTCATTATTATTTTCTATCCCATTTATTATATCATCTATTGCATTCATCATAGGAGATTGTTTTATATCTAACTCTATTTTTTTATTTATTAATTCTTTAATGTTATCTTCTGGTATTTTTTGTTTGTTTAGAGTTTTCGTTCCTTTATCATAAAAACTATCCTTTGGAGTGAATATTTCAAATCTTCTTTCACTCCTAACCATACCAAATGTATTTATTTTCCCTTTTTTGCCAATGATACTCAAGTCAAATGTTACATAATCCTTGAAACTATTATTAAAGTAAACCAATACATCTTTAAATTTTATTATACCTGTGGCACTTGGGTCTGTACTATTATCAAATTCTAATTTCCCCTCAACCCATTCTGCATTACCAAACCAATTCCTAAGGATATCAAACATATGACATCCTCCATTTAACAAACCAGCTGTAGAAATAGCCGTGACTGCATCTATATCCCCTATAATATTCTCATTTAGAATATTTTTAATATAGTTGAAATATATATCCCATCTTCTTGTATGGTTTATGGTCAATTTTACATTATTTTCTTTACAAACTCTAATCATTTCATAACATTCATTGAGATTAGTGGCCATTGGCTTTTCACAAAATATAGCTTTAACACCTGATTTAGCTCCATCTATGCACATTTGAGCGTGATCTGGTGCATGTGTGCATATACTAAGAATATCTATATTTTCTTTATTCAACATTTCTCTATAATCATTATATAGATTTTTGCAATCATACCTATTTCCAAATTTTTTTAATCTTTCATTATTAATATCACAAGCTGATATTATTTTTGTTTTTTTATGAGAATTATATACACCTCCATGAGTGCAAGGTTTTACGAATACATTCTCATCTTCAAATAAGGTACCCATCCGTCCACAACCTATTAAGGCACATCTATATATCATTGCAATATTCCTATCAAAGTATCAGATATTTTATTTTTAATTAGATAACTTTTATAACATTTTTCCAACCATTTATAGTCTTTACCTATATCAAATATTGGATTATGTATCTGCGGTTTACCTATTAATTTCCAATAAAACATATTTTCAATACTATATCTTTGTTGATACATAATATCACATAAGTACCCTGCATCTCTTGTAATATTTTTCAGTGTATCTTCATTAAAATATGTCATATGTGATAATTGCCAAAAGAATTGGTTATACTCTTTATTTGATAATGTTTTATCATTTAGATTTGGAACTTCTATTATTATTTTTCCTTGAGGTTTTAATAAATGGCTGAGCTTTTTAAGATATTCTACAGGATTTGGAATGTGTTCTAACACAAAAAATAAAGTTATACAATCAAACGTTGTATTTACTTCATTTAAATTTTTATATATGGTATGGTTTGATGAATTTCTTCTTTCTTTTGATATCTCTATTCCATATGTATAATATCCTATATTTTTAAGGTTATCTAATAGAAAGTTATATCCACAACCTATATCTAATATTTTACCTTTATGAGACATTATACTATTTATTAGATTTGTTCTTCTTATTGTATCATATCTAGCATTTCTTCTCATTTTATTTTCATCATAATCTCTACCAAAAATTGATATTTCTTGTTTATTTAAGTTATAGTATTCATTGATTTCTTCATTAGTTGGTATTGGGTTTAACTGTACTAAACCACAATTATTACATTTAATAATAATATGTTTTTTTGAGTCCCTTACCTTCCTAGAAACAACAGAAATATCATCACAATTACAATTTAGGCATGTTCTCTTTTCTTTCAATTTATTTCTCTCTCCATACTAATTTAAATGCATTAATGACTTCTTTCATATCTGATATGTTATATGGTGGATATATATGATAAAACCAGATAAACTTATTTTTATATAGATCTTCTGATATATTACAATTTCCATGTCTATTTTTATAGATGTTTTTTGTGAATGCTGGATGTTGATGTAATAATCTGGGGTATCCAGTTGTTATAGGTATACCTAAATCTCTTAATATATTTACTTTCTTATTTCTATTATTATAAACTTCTATTGGTAAAAAATGAGGTATCCAATTTTTTATATTTGGCTCTTTTTTTATAACTAAATTATCTAGTTTAGACAATTCTTTATACAATAATAAAGTATTATTTACTCTATAATTATTATTCCTATTTAATTTTTCTAATTGTGTTATTCCAAGTGCTGCTGTAAGTTCTGTCATCCTAAAGTTATAGCCCATTAATAAATCCTTTTCTGGTGTATTTTTTGTAGCTACTGATTCTCCATGATTCCTTATTAATCTACACCTTTTTGCTAATTCTTTATCCTTAGTAACAATTACACCCCCCTCCCCGGTCATAATATTTTTAGTTTCTTGAAGGGAGAATACTCCTATATCCCCAATAGTTCCTGTATATTTTTCTTTATATAATACACCTGGAGATTGTGCACAATCTTCAATTATCTTTAAATTATACTTATTAGCTATTTTTATTATACTATCCATATCTGCAGTTCTTCCAGCTAAGTGGACTACTATAATAGCTTTAGTTTTTGGAGTTATTTCTTTTTCTATTTTTTTTGGGTCTATACAATAACTATCCTTATCTACATCTACAAATACGGGAATTGCTCCAACTCCAACAATTGATGCTCCAGTAGCTGTAAATGTCATACAAGTAGTTATAACTTCATCTCCTGGTTTTACATTAAGTGCTAATAATGATACCATCAAACCACTAGTAGCTGAATTTACGGCCATAGAATAATCTATTTTAAAAAATTCTGACCATTTTTTTTCAAATTCTCTAACTTTTTTACCACCAAGATAATTCCAATAGGGTATATCTTCTTTTATGAAATTACTTTTAGCCGTCAATAGATATTTGGTATAATTACTTGGACTCCCAGCATATCTCGAAAATTCATTATTTTTGAAGACATCGATAACTTCTTTTATATCTTTTCTATCCACAGTAGCATTCTTTTTTAATTTCATTCTAATCATCCATAATAGATTTATATTCTAACCTATTATATAAATCACTTTTCTTACTAGTAGTATAGATTCCATACATACCTTCTTCTCTTATCTCTTTATCCATCCAAACTATAACATCAGATATGTTTCTTAGAATTTTTCCATCCTTATAATAAGGCATATTAGTATCATTTATTATATTTGGATTGTAATCATTAATTGTAGATTTAGCCTTCTTCCTTTTTTCTATAAGATATTTTTGTCTATTTAATGTTTCTTCCATGGCACGAATTTCATAATCATCTCTTATCCATTTATTTCTTTCTTCTCCATCAAAGAAATAATATTGACTATTTAAATCAACACCAACTAATCTTATTTCCTTAGCACCCAATACTAATGCAGAATTTATAACTGCAGATAATGACCCTCTATATCTAAATAGGGGTTGATAAAAGTTAAATGCTCTACATTCATTAAATTTACAAATTGGTACTTCTTGATCAATTGTCCATGGATATCCTCTAAAGGACATTCCCATTCCTTTAATAATAGGTATTATCTTTCTAAATCCTATACTTCTTGCATAATTTATAGTTTTAGGTAATCCCAATAAAAGTATTGTATTGGTATATCCATTTCTTTTTATTAAATTTAAATTTCTTACATCCGATTCATACTCTTCAAATGAAAAATGATATTTAGTTTTTTTACCACTCAAAGGAAAGTGAGAGAATGCTATAGTATTTTTATCTTTTAGAAATTCCCATTCATCATCTTTTATATCATTTATTGACTTTCCTGGAGCCGTTATATAAAATACTTTTTTACCCATAAATATCAATTATTTCCTTTTTTAATCTATCTACTTGTTGATTAATTGTATAATTTTTATGTACTAAATCATATCCATTTTGAGTTATTCTTTCTAACTCTTCTATATTTTTCAGATAAAATTTAATTTTCTTCTTGAATTCTTGAATAGAATTAAACTCTATGAAATTTTCTCCATCTTTAAAACCCAATAACTCTTTATCAGCAAAATTTGTATTTATAAGACATGTATTACAAGCTGGGATTTCTAAAGTTTTAGAGAAGGTTTCACCTATAAATATATTTTTATAGTAAAGTTTATCCGTACTTTGATGACATCCACCTAATGATATCCTACTCTTATTTAAATCTCTAGCATAATCTTCCCAAGACCTATCTGGAGGGAGGATTCTTGGTATTCTATGATATCTTTTATAATTATATAATATAGAGTTTAATTTTCTTCTCCACTCATAAGAAGAAAATTTACCTGATATTGAAATATCCCAAATTTTTTCTTCTTTATAATCCTTCATTATATTAGGATTTATACCCCACGGTAACCAAAAAAAATTTATTTTTTTATTAAGATATTTTCTAAATGCAAGTTCAGTATTTTTAGTTTGTAAAATAACTCCATTAACATCGTGATAATCTACTATATTTTTATAATCTTCACTAAATAATCTTCCCCAAGGATCATCTGATGTCATTATTATTGGTATACCTAATCTTTTCAATGGTTTTAATTTTATTAAATCTTCTTTATAATACCAAGCTATTAAAAAATCTACATCTAATAAATCTAATTTTTTTTCAATAATCTCTATATCGTCATTTAAATCTATGAATCTATTTCCACAAATCCTTTCTTTTATTCCATCCATCATTTGATTTTGGTTTATATTATGATGTTTTTTATATAAAATAGCTCCTTTTATCATGGTAACCATTCATTTCCATTTATATGTTTTGATGTAGCTTCAAATCCAAGTTTTCCATATACATATATACCCCATTTATTGTGAGACTTTTCAAAACCAAGTCTCTTTGTTTCTCTCTTAAATCTACGATCTAATGCTAATTCTATTCTCTTAGGTTTATCATTTCCAGCTACTTTCATTATTGGTAACCAATCTTTCTTAACTTTACTAACTCTAAATATTCTAGGTTGAGTTTGGTAACTCCAAGTTTTGCATAATTCAAATTCTTTTATTTCAGGAGCATCCTCCATATGGTAATCCCAACCTATTTCAATATTTGGTCTACCATTAAATCTAATTATATTTATATTCTCATATTTATCAAATAATTTAATTAAACCACTTATTTCTTTTTTAAAATCTCTTATTATAGCCCAATCATGCTCCATATATATACCAAATTTAGTCTTTGTCTTTTCTAACATAGCTACATGTGCTCCAGTTAGATTGACTCTATAACCATTTAATATCTCTATATCAGCTTCATAGGATTCATTTAATTCTTTTAGATTTTTTAAATATTTTTCCTCTCTTTCTTTACTATCTCTACCCTTATCAAGAAATATTAAATGTTTATATTTTTTTAAACCTAAATTATCTCTTATTGAATTTAAATTCCTTTCTATCAATTTAGTTGAAGGTGAACTCACTACACAATGGGTAGCAGTTATACAAGTAATTTGTTTATCTATCATAACATCTCCTCTTTATCCTTTATTTTTCTAAATAATGCATATTGTATTTTTCCTTTATATATCCATGATAGAATCAATTCTGAATTAGGTAGAAATTTTTTCATTGTTTTTAAATCTATAAGTATTTTGGGTTCACCTCTTCTAGCAATTATACTACCATCTATATCTATTATATTAACACTTAGTATTGTACTAATCATAGGAGATGCAATTATAATAAATTTATCAATTTTGCATACTCTAGATATTTCATTAAGTGCTATATATAAGTTTTCTTTGTTGGATAGATGTTCTAAAGTGTGTAATGCACATACTAAATCAAATGAATTATCTTTATATGGAATATCCATAACATTTGCTTTAATAATTTCTATTCCTAATTCTTTTTTAGACATTTTAGTATAATCTTCTAAATCGATTCCTTTTATCTCACTTATTCCATATTTTTTAAATGTATTTATTCCATCACATTTACCAACTCCACAATCTAATACACTATCTATCTGTGAAAAATCATAATCTTTTAAATTTCTTTCAATATATTCAATAGCATCTTCATATCTATTTTTTTCTTTAATCATTTTATCTTTTTTCATTAAATACATTAGCATCATAATTATTATATTAGTATCTACATATCTTTCTATATAATTGTGTATTATTATTTACTTCTTTGATCTCTTCATTTGAAAGAACATTCTTCCACTTATTTAAACTAGATTTATATATTGATTTAGCATTCTTACAACTAAATGAAGAGTCCATACCCATTATATATATATCATCATAATTTGGTTTAAATTTATTTGGCTTTACATTTATAAAATCATATATTCTTTTGATAGATTCATCTGTATTTAAAATTAAACTTTCATATTTTAATATAAAAATTTCCATATCTAATATTTTTTTATAGGTTAAAATAGCTTTTAAAGAGTTTTCAACTTTTTTTGCTTTCTTTATTGTAGTTTCAATATCACTCCATTGTTCTTTTCGTTTATAGAATTTTTGAGATGCTATAATTCCATTTGGATTTCTTGCCATATAAATATATTTACTTCTTGGATATAAATCTTCTAATAATCCTATATAATATTCCCAAGCTGGTCTCTTTATGGCTCTCACCTTATTATTATTTCTAAAATAATTATCCAATATATTTCTAACTGAAACCAAAGGTTCTTTATAATTTTCAATTAAACATTCTCTTAATTTATCATGATCTAAATTCCAATCCTTTAATTCTCTATCTTTAATCATTTCTTCATATAATATTTGTCTTTTTTCTTTATCTGAATCAAATAATATTTGATATGTATTTAATAAATTATAATCATTTGGAGGTATATCTATATCTGGATGTGTACTAAGAATTGCCCTCATTAGGGATGTACCACTTCTTCTAGGTCCAATTATATAAATCATTTATATTCCTCTATAGCATCTTCTAACATATTTACAGTGACTTTTGGTGAATAAGTTTTAAGAATTTCTTGTCTACCCTTCCAATTTTTTTGATATATACTTTCATCACTTAATATATCATTTATTTTTGTCCAATCATTTATATGTATTACATTTTCTAATTCTCTCATTCCAGCAACAGATGATGTTATTACCGGAACTTCCATAAGCATTGCTTCTTTCACTGTATTAGCAATTCCATCGCTATCACCATCTGGTGTAATAATAGCTGGAAATAGATAAATACTAGATTCTTCAAATAAATCCTTTAATTCATTACCAGATAAAAATCCAGTAAAGGCAACTCCATTATGTAGTTTATGTCCTAATGTTTCACGAAGAGGACCATCTCCAAAGATGGTTAAATTCTCCACATTTTTGAGTCTATCTAGACCCTTTTTGGGTATCAATCTACCTCCAGCTATTATCTTTCCAGAAGGATTGTATGGAGTCTGACGTTTGAATAATTCTGTTCTTGCTGGGTGGGGTACATATACTTTAGGTTTAGGTATATCCCACTCCTTATATTTCTTAAGATGATAGTAACTTTGATAAGTGACAAATTTACAATTCTTATGACTTGCTGCAATCTTTAATTTAGCTCCATTATCTGGAAAGCAATCATTTGCAGATGGCATTATACAAAATGGAACTCCTATTCTTTTATAATATAATGCAACTTGAGAAAAATGGAATATTCCAAAATCCATCCAGTCTCTATCAAATTTAGTTGGTTGAGTTCCTCTTAACCAAAATTGTCTAACTTCGTGTTTTCTATTAATTAATTCATCATGAATTAAATCAAACCAATGTTCAACTCCGTTATGTGGTCCTCGTGCATTGAATTGTCCTAATTTCATATTTCTTTTTGCTTTATTAATCCTTCAATTACTTCTTCTTTTTTTACCTTTGTTATATAATTCTTGATCTTACCATCTACTAAAAATATCATTTTAGCTCCTAATAATTTTGGTATATTACATCCTAATACTCTAAAGGCATAAAACTTATTAAGACGTATTTCAGTTATTTGTCCAAATAATCTTACATTATGTTTTGGTTTATAAAATTTAAAACAATCACCAGGTTTTAATCTCATTTTTCTTGGAACTCCATATTAGTTAATTCCCACCATTCATTAGGTATATATTTTTTATTTCGTTTTATTATATTATGGATTTCTGGATTATATTTAGCTACATGCATTAACCATTGTGGTCTATGGTAATCGAACACTATTGTTTCATCTGGTAATTTACAATCATCTATTAATTCTATGGAAGGATAATCTCCCTTTCTAAAGTGTCCTATTGGATTAAACTTATACTTAGGAGGATATAAATAAGTGTTCCATCCTTCATCATAAGCCATTGCCGTAAATGCAAATTCATTTGGATGGATATTAAATCCAATCCAATTTTCACAGATTTTAGTTAATGGAACCCATCTATTATTAATAGTTTTTAGATGTTTGCTCTTTACACAAACTAATCCAGTTCCATATAATGGTAAACCTTCTTCATTGTCCTCCCTAAAAACAATTTTATCCTTAGGTTGTTTTATATCAAGATGATTATATATTAATCTCCAAAGTTTTGTGGCTATAATATCAGAATGTATTTTTCTATTTTCTGGCTCTATAACTAAATCATATTCTGATTTTAATATTTCATTAAATATATCTAAATGTTTTAATACAATTAAATCAGCTTCTAATTTGATTACCCATTCTTTGTCAGTTTGTATATCAAAACAATTGAACATATATTTACATCTTGATTTAAGATGATTAGTCTTATTACCATCATTATGGTATATAATAGATTTTCCATCTGGAAATGTATCTAGGATGTAATTTATAATTTTATCGTGTTTATCTCTATTTGTAACTACATGTAATATAGTCTCTTCTGGTATATTATCCTTCAAAGTATCTATCATCATATATAGTTGTGGGTTTAAATATTCAGCCTTATCAAAGGCTATCAATAAATCAAAACTCATATTTTAAACCTCTCAAAAAAATTTATAATTTTCTTTCTACTTCATCTATGTCTTCAGGTCTTGATATCTCATGCAAGTACTCTATTGGTACTCCTCTAAATTTATATCCATCTTCTATCATTAGGTTTATTGTATTTGTTATTATTCTCTCACCAAATCTTGTATCTACTTTAGTCATTGGAATATATCTAAATATATCTTTTGTAAAATGATATGCTGAACAATTAACAAAGTTTGATATTGGATTTGTAGATTTCTCATGTATTTGTTTAATTGTCCCGCCTCTCATAAGAAGGGTTCCATATTCATATAATTTTTCAAATCTTTCTGTAACTAAAATAGAATTTGAGCATACTGTAAGATATCTTAAATCATCTTTATTAAATATTGTATCTCCAGCTAAAACTATAAAGTCATCATTAATATAATCCTTTGTTAGATATATTGCATCTGCAGTTCCTGTTAATTCCTTTTGATGTATATATTCTATATTTAAATTACCAAAATTATATCTAATATAGGATTTAAGAGTTCCTTCTTTATATCCGGTTATTATATAATATTTATCTATGATATCTAATTCTAATAACTCTTCTAATATCCAATGAATAATTGGCTTATCCTTAATTCTTACCATAGTTTTTGGTTTATCTTCTGTTAAGGGCATTAATCTTGTGCCTCTACCAGCACACATTATTATAGCATCCATATTATTCCTCCATACTTCTTTTTTGCCATTCAATCTGTTGTTTTAAACCATCTTCAAACTTTACTTTAGGTTCCCAGCCAGTATCTGCTAGTAATACATCATTACAGCATAAAGTCATGTCTACATCATATTTATTTCTTGGTTGATAATTTATCTTAACTTTTTTATCTAATTGTTGAGCTATCATATAAATCATATCATTTATAGATATTGCTCTGCCTGATCCTATATTATATATATCTTTAAAAATTGTATCTGTTTTTAATAAACTCTGAATACCAGAACATATATCATCTATATGAGTAAAATCTCTAATCTGATTTCCTGTACCATATAAAGTAATAGGTTCATCATTTAACATCCAATCAGTAAATGCTCTTATAGCTAATTCATTCCTTTGGTTGGGGCCATATACAGTAAAGAATCTTAAAGATGTAGTATTTATTCCATCTAACATTCCACAATTTTTATATGTAATTAGTAGTTGTTCATCTGCTACTTTACTTAGTGCATATGGAGATTTTGGATTAACTATCTCATTTTCCTTTAAAGCGTGTCCATCTCTACCATTATCTCCATAAACTGAACTTGAAGATGCAATTAATAATTTTTTAGGTTTCCAAGAAGAAATGCATTTATCTATAATTCTTTGAGTTCCTAATATATTATCCTTACATACTTCTTCAAATAATTTGTGACTATCTCTTACACCTGGTCTAGCTGCTAGATGAACAACTGCATATATTTCCAAGTCATCTCTCAATTTATCATAAGTTTTGGGATCATTAATATCTCCCTTTATAAAGGTATATCCTGGGATAATAGTATCTTCATCTCCAACTCTATCTATACCTATTATAGAGTAATCTTTATTAAGCCATTTTACCAATGCTGAACCAATAAATCCACTGCTTCCAGTAATTATTATATTTTTCAATCAATATACCCCAATTGTCTTAGTCTGTCCTTTACTAATTCTTCATCGGCTTCAGTCATAGCACTTAAATCTTTTTCAACAATAACAGATATTCCATATTTTTTATTGATATATACTCTTTTTGTGATTCCTCTTATACTAACTGATACAAAATCATTTTCTTCTAAGAATTCACAAACCTCATCAAATTTTTTCATCGACATTATTATTCTCCCTTAACTTTTTAAGTTTAATATCTAATATATAATTATTAAAGGATGTTTTTGCACTTTTTGGATCTACTCTTGTTGGAAGTTTTATATTCCTTTTTCTCCAAACTCCTTCTAACATAATTTCCAAACTTATAAAATCTTCATTTATGGATATATCCAAATCTTCTTCTTGAACTTTTAATTCCATTGTTATATATATGTAATCATCATCTTCTTGCATATCAATAGATATGTCAGAGTAGTTATGGGAGTTTCTTTTCATATACCCCCCACTATAGTTACTACTCATCATATCTTCTAGTAGTTTGAATATATTTTCAAAGTCATCCCAATCTTTCATGATTAGAGTTCCTTTATTAGTTCTTCTATTAGTTCTAAAGATTGCTTCAATTGACCACTATCTGTCCGATTTTTTATTACAGTATTTATTAAACTTTTTATTTCGTTTAATTTTTCTATATTTGGATTAACTTTTTTTGGTTTTGGTTCAGGCTTTGGTTCAATCTCATCAACTTCTTCTATAAAATTTTCTTCTGGCATTTTATATCTCCATCATTCTCATAACATTAAACATACTTTAATCTTTTTGAACTAACTGAATAGTGATATATTGTTTACCACCTTCAGATTCCCATGGTTTAAAAGACTTCACTTCATATTTTTCTGATGCAGTACTTACAGCATCATGTATCTTTTTCATTTCTTCAAAATCTATTTGCATTATAGTTCCTCCACCATTATAATATTCTTAAACTCCTCATAAGTTATATTTTTAATATTATCTACTATATTATTATTTAGATATTTAATATAATACTTATAAGGAACATCTACTCTCTTTAAGTCTTTAAAGTTTAAAGCAATAATTGCCTTCTCTAATGTCTTACCTCTAAACTCTATTGAAGACACTATTTCATTATTAGAATTAGTACCATAACTAAAATTAGTTATAATAGAATCCCTTATCAAATAATAGTTCCCTTTATTATCTGCAGCATAAAAATCTAATTCTTTACAATCATTCATTGCCTTTAACCAATTCATTCTTTCATCAACCTCTATTTCTCCCCTACCATAAATTGAAACTGGATTGTTATAATCCCATTCTATTGTGACTTTTCCATTGATTAAATCCATAAATTGCTTAGGAAGGCACTTTTGTCGTTGAAAAGCTGGGGGTTCAGCTTAAAAAGTACCATTATACTTTATCTGATGCTACATATAGCAATCTCAATTGCTACATATAGCAACATTTTAGGGGTATTAAAATCTCACTTCTCTCAATTGTTCCTTTATTCTTCTACAGATGGTTTTATAGTCCCATCCAGTAGCTATTTGTTCGATTGTCTTAAATCTATTTTTACATTTTTTATTTAAACATTGTCTATATCGAACAGTGAATTCACTCTTAAATATAGTATTATTAACTTTACTTTTGCTTTTGCACTTTGGACACTTGATAATAGCACCTCCTTAGTATTGTCTATGAACTGCATATTTCTCAAGTATCTTTTGTGCATGATCAACCAATACTTCAAGGGTATCTTCTTCTGCACTTGAAGTTATTTCTACTTGAGTATTTAATGTATGTATGTTAACTGACCTAGCTATATTTCTTCTCTCTTCTATTTCTTCATCATCCAAACTTTCTAATTCATCTTCTGGTAGGTCCTCTTCTTTATCCATTTCTATTCTCCTTTATTAGTGATATTAATGATTCCTCATCATATTCAACTAAAATCCATTCTTCATTTCCATTTTCTACACTTACTATTACTGGAGCAGTCTTTACCCCTAAACTTCTATAGTAAGATCTTGCATCTCTATTTTTAGGTTCCTTTAAATTTATTTCTTCATATGAAATATTTAATTTATCTAATAGAGTTTTTGCCTTCTTACAATTTTTACAATCGGATACTGTATATATATTTATCATAAATAACAATTCTCATCTTCACATGTTGACCTAAGTACTTGACCTGCTTCTCCTAGGCACCCATCTCTAAATATAGTAATACCCTTACAGCCCATCTTCCAAGCACTCATATATATGTCAGATACATCTTGTATAGTTGCATTATGAGGTAAATTAATTGTTTTACTGACTCCATTATCTATATATTGTTGCCATCTAGCTTGAATTTTTAGATGCCAGTCTGGAGATATATCATGAGCAGTCCTTAAAAATTGTGAGTCTCTACTTTCTGATATCTTTCCTACGGTTAAATGTCTTGTATAGGATTTACTAAACCAAGGTTCTATACCTGATGAACAGTTAGCTATTATGGATAAACTACCTGTTGGGGCTATAGATAGAGTAGCTACCGATTGAGGTGCATATTTTTTTGATTGTTGCATTATTGTGCCTATTTTATCAATTATCTTTAGAGTGTCTTCTGAATCATACATAATACCCATCTTCATGAGCATATCCGCAAATCCCATTACACCTAATCCTATTCTTAAATATTTTGCTTGTGCTATATAGCATTTATCTATTGGAAATTCACATATCTTATTCATTCCCATTAAGAATTTAGTACTTATTCTTACTATATCAGAAAATCTTTCTTCATCAAACCTTCTATTGTCCTTAACAAAATTAGATAAATTTATACTACCTAGACAACATGATTCATATGGTAATAATGGTACTTCTCCACAAGGGTTAGTTGCATTTATTGGATACTTTGGATAATGTGGATTATCTATATTTATTCTATCATAAAATAATAAACCTGGATCTCCAGTTAACCATGCTGAATATGTTATGATATTGAATAAATCTCTACAATTAAATTTACCAGTTATAATTCTCTTATCTATTCTGGATCTTAAGAATATTTTATTATCTTCCTCTACTCCTTTCATAAAATTATCATCTACCATTACTGATAGATTAAAATTATTCATGGTTTCTCTGGATAGTTTCTCCTTTATAAATGATAAAATTTCTGGATGATCTGCATTTAAAACACCCATTGATGCTCCTCTTCTAAACCCACCTTGTTTAACAGCTTCTGTTATAGAATTATAAATTCTCATAAAGGATATTACACCTGATGATGTGCCTCCATGACTTAATTGAGCACCTCTCTCTCTTAAATCACTAAAGTTATATCCTACTCCACCACCGGATTTAAAAATCATAGCTGAGTTTCTAAGAGTAGAAAATATACTATCCATTGAATCTTCTACTGGTAATACAAAACAAGCCTTAACTTGATTTGAATATCCTGCATTTCTTATACATGGACTGTTAGGTAAGAAATCTAGATTCTCCATTATAGTTGTAAATTGCTGTGCATCTTCATCTCCATTCATTACTGATGCTATTGTCTTTCCAACTCTAGGAAAAACATCTTTGGGCTCTTCTCCATGACTGCAATATTTCATCTTTAATAAATTTTCTGCTGTCTCCGTCAATTTCATAATTTACCTCATATTTAAAACATAAAACAAACATTTAATTATTTTCTATTATAATCATCTAATATCCTTATTACATCCTCTAATTCCGGTGTAGAAACTTCTATAAATCTACAATCTATTACAGCTTCTATCCTATGTAGTGTTCCTGGAGGTATTTCCAATACTGCTCCTGGTCCTATCTCAAATTCTTTATTATCCATCACTACATTAGCAATACCATCCTCTAGATACAAACACTCATCTTTAGTAGTATGATATTGCAAGCTTAATCTCTTGCCTTTTTTTATATTTATTATTTTTAGTGCATAGTTATTATTATTATCAACTATCCACATTTCACTTCCCCATGGTTTATTTATTATTTTCATTTGTATCTCCTATGGATACTCATATTCATCTACTAAGATTGGTCCCATAATATCAGTACTATAGCATCTAGGACATCTTTTTGGTGCCATTTGATTATATGGAAAGAAATCTTCACATTGTTTACAATAATATTTTTGTACTTTCATTTTATTCCCTTGTCATTGTAGCTCCACACTTTGGGCATTTCTTTGTATTACAAGGTGTTGCCCAAGTATGTTTCATCTTATGACCACAAGATGGACAAATACAATTTCCACCAGGTCCACTTCCTGGTTTATCTCCTTGTGGATATCTTCCTCTACCTACTCCAGGTCTAAATCTTCTAAATCCTCTTCTTGGTCTCATAATTTTACCTCCTTAATCATGTTCAATAAACATTTTGCCTTGTGTTTCATCATAATTTTGTAACCATTCTATTAGCATAGCAACATGATCCTTCTCTTCATCCATATTATGTTGAAAAATATATTTTAGCTCTTTATCAGTGCAACCATCAATCCTCATTTCATATTTATTTATTGCATCAAGTTCCTCTCTTAAAGATTCCCTTGCGTTATATCTATCATTTCTTATTGATTTAAATTTTTTCATTTATTCACCTCATATAATTTTTATTAATGTTACAATTCCTAGTATAACAGTTAAGAGAGCTATTGACCTCTTTAATATAAGATCATCTAGTTTACTAGTAGTATATGCAGCTACTGGTACAGCTATTGATGCACCTATAACCATTGGTATTGCCAAATTAAAGTTTATCATAATTCCTAAAATAGCAAAAGATATTACTCCAATAGCTGAAGTTAATCCCTCTGATAAAGAAGTGATACCAACTGCACTTCTACCCTTAACACCTGATAATATCTGTCCACTCATAACTACTGGACCATAGCCTCCACCAGACATTCCCTTATTAAAGGATGCTATGGAGCCTAATCCTATTATCTTTTTCCATGAGAAACCAAATTCCTTATTTCTAGATAAGAAAATAAATAATCCCATGAATAATACCAATAAACCTATATATAGATTAAGATAATATTTTGGTATATTAACTGCTATAATAGTGGCTATTACTACACCTATTATACTACATAAAGCTAAAACCATAGATATTTTAAAGTGTAATGTTCCTGGTCTTAAATTTACATTTCCTATCTTATGATGAGCTAATCCTGATAATAATCCAGTTATCAGCTCAGATAATAATACTGCTGGTACAATTTCTAATACTGGTAAACCTAATATAAGTAATATAGGTGTAGCAGCTGTACCATAACCCATTCCTAATGATGAGTCTATGAATTCACAAATGAAGGCAATTAACATTATACCTAATATTAAACTTAATTCTATCATTTTAAATTTTTATCCTTAACTATTTTATCACAATTTGGACACCAATAACCCATAGGTTTTATTAACCTTCTCATATATCTATAGCCACAAAAGGGACATATTGGGTTCATATATTAATGCTCCTTATTCCTGCATTTTTTATAACTCTATTACATCTATAACATGGATAGGTTCTAATTACAGTTCCATCCTTTTCTAATCCTATTAAATATAATTTACCATCCTTAATTGATACACCATTTCTGGCTGCATTAATGATAGCATTCTCTTCTGCATGAACGGCTGGGCATACTGTATATTCACTTTTATGTTCCTTTTTTTGTAATTCTCTATAACAAACTTCACAGTGAGGTTCTCCTCTAGCTGGACCATTATATCCCGTTGAAAGTATTACATCATCTTTAACTATTACTGCACCAAACTTTCTTCTTAAGCATGGACTTCTCATAGCTATAACCTTAGCTATTTCAAAGTAATAATTATCCTTAGTAATTCTACTCATGCAATATTAGTATATTTGTCCAAGAACATATGTACAGTAACTGATAAAGATAATCCAAACAGAAAGGAAATACCAAAAATGTAATGGTCTTCCATGTTTATGTTTGATATTTGTAAGATGATCCAAATCAATGAGTATCCCAGCCAACCCAAATATGCTGAAAATAAAAAGTGGGTGCATAAATATCTAATAATCCTATTAATATTTTTTTCCATGAAGTTTTGGCCTATCTATATTTCTATTGTATTTCTTAGCTATTTCTGATTCTATATCTATATTTAGATAGCCACATAAATCAAACAACCTAATAAATATATCAGCAATTTCTTCTTTAAAGTGCTCATTATCTCCATATCTATCAGCTTCACAAGCTTCACTGATTTCCGTTACTATGAGCATCAATTTAACTGGAATTGAATCATCAGCATCCCAAAATCCTTTTTCTATAGCAAGTTTATGACAGAGTTTAGAGTATTCATTTAAATCCATTATTGCCACCATGTATGTTTACATATATTACATTTAAATTTTTGTTGCTCGTTCTTTTGATCCCATGTATATCTGAACTTATTAAGTCTCTCTATATCTTCTGATCCACACTCTGGACATTTTTTTCTAAAGATTGCCCACTTATCTAATATCATTTCTTATTATAATGTAGTATTCCAGTAATTGTCCATAGAATATCTAGAACAACTGTAGCCGTTAATATTTTATAATCAACTGATATATCATAACTTAACCAACATATCAATAAATATAATAATGTTATCATTTTATAATACCCATTTTTCTTTTTCTTCTATCCATCTTTCTTTTAGATTGGGATGTTCCTTAATTACACTTTTTATTATTCTATCTATGTGGTCAGATTTTCTTTTATTTTTCCTATAGAAGTAATCTTCTCTAACTAAATCTAGTTCATATAGTGCCTTCATTAAATGATGTTCTATATCTATGTCTTTATTCATTTTTATTTTCCTCCTCAAATATTTTTTCAATCATTTCTTGAATATCTTTATTTATTTCTTTTAATAAAGTAGGAATAAACCTTCTATTAAATACATTCATATGTATACCTTCTTCTCCTATATATTGATAGTGTTTTTTAATATTAGCTTGGATATATTCAGAAATATTATTCTTTATTTTATCTTTTAATTCTTCATTCATTTTCCTAACCATAAAATTAATATAGCCATAATAACTTTATCTATAATCCATAATGCTATTAACCAAGATGTTTTTTTATCTATTGATGATGTAGTCTCTTGTATTTCTCCTGTATCTTCTGCAATTTCATCTATACCATTTTCTTCTTTTTTATTCATATAATAATCTTTTAATTATATTCTCTAATACTTTTATATATTCCTTCATCTGTTCTTCTCTATTCATATCATTAATTTTATCTACTTCCTCTTTTGCAATTTTATATATCTCAAGAATTTCTTCTTTATTCATTTATATTATTTTAGTGCAATAAAAACAACACTACTAATAATTATAATAATTGTTAACCAAAACCATATTTCCCATTTTTCAATTTTCTTCATTTAATCAACTTATTCTTTTTATATTTTTGATATTCTGGATTATTTTTTTCATACTTATTATATAAATCTACTAACCAATCCTTTATATCAGTTTGTTTCATATTCTTTGGAAATTCTACATTAGGTCTATTTACCCATATTGGAACCCTCTCAAGTCCAGGAATTTTATGCATATCCTTATAGTGACCTGGAGGCATTAATTGACCATTCATGGTTTCATTTAAACATTCATTGTGGTCTGATGTACATATAATGAGTTCTTTACCTCCACAAATTTCATTCAATCCTTTGAGAGTTTCAGCTGCATTATATACTCCCATCATATATAATTCTCTTAGTTTATCAGGATTTTGTGCTTGTAATCTTCTACTAACATTTCCACCATTTTTAATTTCTGGACTTTCTAGTGCTCCAAGACTGTCATAGATGCTATAGCAACCATGTGTAAAAAAATTCCATGATACAATTAAATCTACCCAATACGGATTAGTCATACTCCATTTCTTTCCTACTAATTTCCAAATATCAACATCCCAGTTTGAAGAAGCATTGAATTTTATTGGTGGCATAAACTTAAAATTACCTCTTCTAGATGGTACCATCTTTTCATGAGGCATGGTTGGATTTCCTATTAAACGTGAAACTGTTTCCCAGCTCTCAAAGTGGTCAAATAAAGTATCATCTATATTCTTTGGGTCAATCCCAGACCAAAATGCAGAGTCATCTCTTGCCACTCCCAACTCTTCAGGTGTCTTACCACAGAAAATAGCAGGCAATATTGGTCCTGTAAAACCATCCAATGATGGAATATCAGACCAAGATTCTTCCTTAAATATTCCCTTGAAGGGAGCAATTGCATCTAATCTTAACGAGTCAAAAACGATAAATAACAAATTAATTTTCCTCCTTATATTTTTTAGCCCAAGGATATATATTTGTTATCCAAGTAGCAAATTCATCTATTGTAGAATTATTTTTAAGATAATTACAGTTAGAACAACATGGAACACAGTTATCCCAAACATATCCTTTGGAACTATCAACTCTGTCTATTCCATTAATATCATTAGGAAACTTCTTACAATAGTAACAGTCAGCATATATTAGTGTAGCTAATTCGTCACGAGTTAGATTCCATTCTATATTTCTCTTCTTAGCATTTCTTTTATATATTCCATATGTTTCTCTTATAGAGTGAGTCATCTTCCTTTTTCTTCCTTTATTCTTTTCTTTTGTGCATTCTATACAATATGTGTATATTCCTGATGGTGCAGTTGATTCTTTATAATATTCAGATAATGGTTTATATTTTCCACACTTTGGACATCTCTTTTCATTACCTCTCCATATTTCTTTATTTAATTCTTTCATGTGTTTACTATGCCAAGCATTTCTACAATCTTTACTACAAAAACTATGCTCTCTATGTATATTTTTTAGTTTTCGTGTAAATGCTTCACCACACCAATCACATAGTAACCAATATTCTCTATTCATTCATATTCTCTTATTAATAACATATCTTACATTTCATATTCTATTTCTCCTCAATACCAAATCGCTTATTAATAATTTCTTTAATAACATAATTCATATGGCTATTTAAAGATTTATCATGATGTAGTTCAACTGTAACATATCCAGTTATATCTTCTATCAACTTCTCTCTGAGAGTATCAATATCTTTGGATTTAAAATATCCTTCACATTCAAAAGGAACTGATAGCCAAACTATACCATCATCATCATACTCTGGTTCAAGTTTTTTATATTTCAAACTCCAATCATCACTCATCTTCATCATCTATATATAATGTATGAACATTATATTTATTACATATTTCTTTAAATTGCTTTTCATATTCTGGTAAATATAGGTCAAGTATTAGATATCCAAGCCCAGACAAATCATAATGTAAAGACCAATTATTTCTAACAAACAAATCATATTCCCAAAATAGAAACTTTTTCTTTATAAATTTTCTTTCTGGTATGATTTTAGATAGTTCTTCAAATATTTCCCAATATGGGTTTTCTGATAATTTCATGATTTTAGTCATCTACTCCAAACCTCCTATTTACAATCTCAATTAAATTTTCTTTTATTAATTTCTTTCCTTTTTCATAATCATCAAATGTACCTCTGTCTGCGATACCAATTAATGCCCAACTATAAATTTCACTATTTCTATCATTTAATATATCCTATCTTTCAAACTCCACTCTTTATCTTCAGACATAATCTATCTCCATGCATTTTATTATCAGATTTGATGTATTCTGGAAACTTTGTTTTACCACACCAACAACATTTATATCCAATTTCCCCTTTCATAGAATCTATCTTATGAAAACAATGATATCCATATGGAGATTTGTTGCACTGTAATGTTATGAGATTATCTTCTAATCTTGGGTCTGGTTTTATTCTAGTCATCTTTATCACATCCGAAGCGTTTGTTGATAATCTTCTTAATCTCATCATCAAGAATAACTGCTTGCCCACAAGTTTCACACTCATATTTGAATCTATCAATCAAATCCTCAATCAACTTCAGACGGAGCTTTTTAACATCCCTAACAAGAACAACAGGAAACTTCATCTTAGGTCTAACACCATCCTGCTCAGCAAGCTCAAAAATACAATCATCAAGAGATTCAATATTTTTATCCTCAATAACAGCATTAGCAACAACCCACTTACCATCATCAGTAGGAAGAAGCATTATTATTTTATCTTTATCATCAGACATACAAATCACCTATTATCTAATAAAACCTTTAATTTCTACTTCAACAGGTTCTGCTTCTTTAAAATATAATTTTAACTCTTGAATTAAAAATTTGTTTACATCTACATTTGCATATTTTTCCATCAGTTTTAGTACATCAGCTCCAAATTCTATACTTGTTATTTTATCCATATACTACTCATCCTCCAAATTAAAAAACTCTACAAACGCATAAACCTTACCAGCAAAGAAGCTAAAAGTTTCCCTATCTCCTTTCTCATCAGCATTATCCATTCCTTTCTTACATTCTTCTACCCATTCACGAGCAACCTGACGAATAATATCAGACCATCCCCAAGCGTTAAAATCTATCTCATCATCACATGGGTCACCAGTCTTATTCACAGTATGCTCCTTCTCAATATCTTTAAGTGTTTTTAATTTAGTCATCAAATATCAACTCATCTCCTTTAAATCCATATGTTATAAACTCTTGATTGTATCCATTCTTCTTACACCAAGCTTTATATTTTTGGACTCCATGTTATTGTATTTTTCATTTTATCACATTTTTAATCCACTTTTTTAATTTTTTAAGTTCTTTTTCCATTTCTTCTTTAGTAGGAAATTCTACCCAACCTAACCAATTATCTCTTGTATTTGTATATGGGCTTCTTATATCTATCCAAATCTCATATGGGTTGTGTCTAGATATAAATTTACATCTTAAAGAATATCCTATTGAAAATGAAAATTTCATATCTAATGGATAATAGTATTTAAATGTATCTTCTGAATTATAATATTGAATTGGATTCTTCATATATCTTTCTGCATCTTTTATAAAATCGTTTACTGATGTATAAATCATTTAATCTCCTCTAATATAATCTTACCAAATAAACCTCTTCCTATACTATATTCAGATTTACCAACCTTAACAGTATAGGGACCATTAGGTTGTATGGCAACTATCTCTATTTCTGTATCTAGAATAATTCCCATAGTCATTAATCTTGATGTGGCTTTACGACCACAATCAAATCCCCTTACTTTAAACTTATCCCCTTTATTCATTTTATTACCTTCTTATATAGATACAAGGATTTGAATCCTCATATCTATCAACATATTTTACTTTTTAGATTATTAGACTAAATTATCGTAACTATAATTTTTCAATATTTACTGCTTTTAATCCTTTATCTGTTTTTTCTACTTCATACTCAACTTCATCTTCTTCATTGAGTACTGTATCTTCTGGTACATCTGTATTATGAACGAATACATCTTTATCATCTTCACCAGATATAAATCCATATCCTTTCCTTGAGTTGTACCATTTTATCTTACCCTTCAATTAATCACCTCCATTTTCTTCTATATAGTAAGTAATGTTATATAATTTTTCCACTATTGACTTTAATTTCTTTCTGTGAGTTTTACCCAAATATCTTCTATGTATTTCTCTAGGCAAAGCAATCACCACATCATCAGTTATATGATGCCAATCAATTTCAATATTTTCTTCAAATATATTTTCTAGTAGAGGTTCAAAACCAAGGTTCCTTCTTCTTTTATTAATATTCTTGCTATTTGTTATTTTACCTTTCTTAGTATTTCTATATTTTTTGGCATTCAATAATATATTATCTTTATTTCTCTTGTAATAATCTGCTTGATATTTTCTCTTCTTCTCTTTATTTTCTTCTTTGTATATCTTTGTTTTCTCTAATAGTTTGTCTTTATTCTCAATATAATATTTATGTTTTCTTTGTTTTTCTTTCTCTTTGTTTTTATTGTAATAATCTCTAGTCCTTTCGAGGATTTTATCTCTATTTATTTCATAATATTTCTTATCATACCTCCTCTTCTTTTCCTTATTACTTACTTTTCCTTTCATTTTACTACTTCTCTCTTTATTACATTACCGTTAGGTACATTAAAAATAATTAATCATCAGTTATCCAATACCACATATTTCCACCGTGATATTGCCTCTTTTGTTTCTTACCACATTTTTTGCAGTATCTTTTATAAGGTTTGATATTTGTTATCCATTCAGTTATTATCCATTTGTGCCTACATTCCTTCATAATCTTTGACCCTTTCCACCTCTACCTAGAATTACTGTATCAGGTCCTTTATCCTCTCCTATGAATAAATCACCAAACCATATCTTATTACAATTACATTTAGGACATTTTGCAATTGGTAAATCACTGGATGATTCATACTCAAAATCATACCATTTATCACACTTATCACAAAATATTCTACCTTTACTCATAGTTTATCATTAAATCCTGCCCTATCTATCCAATGAAGTTTTATAAGGATGCTTGTACATTGAGGACAATGAATTACTTTTGGATGACTATTATCAAATACTATTTTGAATTCTAGTCCACAATCTCTACATTCACATTCTGCATATTTCAACTAATCACCTGATAAAGTATTCTCAACTAATTTATGCCATTGAGGTGCAATGACTTTCCATGAAACATTCTTTTTAGCCCATTCTTCAGCATTTTTTCCATGTTGTTTAAGTAGATTTCTATCATAATAATATTTATTTAATACTGATGCCATGTCATCTTCATCAACTAGTGATCTCTGAACTGCTGCTACATCCATTTTTTGCCAATGTAAATCCTTTACCTTTACTAATTCTCCTCTTGGGGATAGCTCTCCTTCAGCTATTAATTCTCTTGATGTAGTATAGTCACAAGCTATTGATGGTAATCCACAAGCAAAACCTTCTATATGGGTTAAACCAAAACCTTCTCCACCAGTTGCATTTAAATTCAAATCCCACATATTGTATATCTTAGCAACTTCTTCTCTTGGTACTCCTACTCTTTGAGGAGGTATCATTTTATTTCTTATACCATACATATTAGCAAAGTAATCTAATGGCCATCCAAATTCATCTCTCCAATCCATTTGCATATGTAATAATACATCTGGTTTATCTTTAGCAAACTTAGCAAAGGCTCTCATAGTTCTTACAGGCTGTTTTCTTGGTTGATTTCTATTTAGATTACCCAAAACAAAATGATTTTTTAAATTCTCTGGTTTCTCTCTATTATTAAATATATTTGTATCTACTCCATGCCATATTCTTGGGGTATCCATATTAAAGTATCTTTTAAATACATATCTACCATAATCTGACATAGCTACTACCTTATCAGCCATTTTATATATATTACTCCATTGTTTCATTGGGGGTTCTCCATCTTGAGGAGCATACTGAATCCATTTTGTAAATCTAGGAAACCTTTCCTTAAATTTTTGCATTTCTCCTTCTAATTGCATTCTCATAGCATCTTCTGAAATAAACTTTTTGGACGGTAGATCTATAACTTGTAATCTTATTTGATTAGGACACATCACATTAGGTATATGTTGAACCATTTGTATATCATTTATACTTAATAATATATCTGGTTCTAATGTATCTAGGACTCTAGGCAAAGACCTTCTGCCAAAGTCCCATCTATCATTACTTCTAGGCTGGTTGGCATGTTGTATAACTGCACGTTGTTTTCCTTCTATATTTATTTTTACCTTTTCATCCCTAAATGATTGTAATCCTAAATAATGTACATCAAACTTATCAGCTAAACACCACGATATTCCCATTCCATCATTAGCAAAACCTGTAGGTCCTTGTAAACTATCTCCTACTAGTAATATTTTCTCTTTCATATTATTCTCCTGATATTTCTTTAAAGTATTCTACATAATCATTCACTAATGTTTCCCATGAATAAGGTTCTGGATCGGGAGTATTATCTAATTTTCCACTTCTTAATAATTTTAAGGCATCTTCAGCAAACTTTGTTTGGTCACTATTACCAATTTCTACTCCCTTAATGGATCCTGCAAATGAATAATGTGGACTATCCTTAACAATAACCTTTCTTCTAGCTCCTATCATATCCATAGCTATACCAGAAGTTGATCCTGGATCAGTCATCTTGTTCCACGCAAATAATAAATCACATGCCTGCATTTTCTCATTCAATATCTCATCAGTTACAAAGTCTGAATCTATCCTAAAGTTATCTTCTTTACCTAATTCCTTTACTATTTTTTCAATTTGTTCTTCAAAACCAAAGTCTCCACCCTTCCAGAATGATGTTATACAATATAAAAATTCATCATCCTTTAAGTCCTTTAATATATTATAAACCATCTTAGGTAAATTTTTTCCAGTTCCTGCTATGAATCCAGCAGTTCCTATTATTTTTTTATCCTTAGGTAAATTATATTTTTTTCTCATTTTTTCTTTACCCTTTTCTGGAAATATTAATGCTGGATGAGGTATCACCTTATAATCCCATGGTTCCTCCAATCCTTCTATTTGAGACTTTGAATGTAATACAAAACCATCTATCATTGGATAGAATTGATTTAATAGTCCCATATGATGAGCCGTTATTACTATAGGTTGTGAATATTTCTGTATCAAACCATTTAGAAATTGAGGTGGCATTAAACCAGATTCATATTGGATGCTAATTACATCAGGTGAGTTTCTAATTCTTTCAGCAAAAATCATAGATTCTACACCTTTAACTTTATTTAAATACTTATTTAATCTTGTTGCATAAGTGTTTATTCCACATCTAGTTCCTATGGATGAACACTGTATCGCTATTTTAAATTTTTTTCCCATATTTACATCTTTTTTAGTTCTTTAAAACACTTGAAACATACTGGAAGTCCTTCTACTGATACTCGTCCTTTCTCATGTTTACTCTTATAATCTTTTTTTAATATTAAATTTTCTCTAGGAAAGTTTCTAGAAGTTGACCAAACATAAAATATTGTATCTAAACCGCAAACTACACACCTTTTAGCCATATAATTACCTCTGATTATTTCTAAATATAACTTTTATAGATGGAAATCCTAATTTTTCCATTTCTTTTATAGCAGAAATCATTCTTACTTCATATGAGTTTCCATATGGAGCTTTTCTTCTCATCTTACCATTACTATCTCTCCATACCATACTTGGTATTTTAGATGATGGTACATATATTTTAGGTTGATACTCTTCACAAACAACCTTAGCAAAAGCCTCTCTTTCTCTCTCATAAACCAAGCATATATATGGGGTACCTGGTTCTATCTCTTTCATATCTTCTGATCTATCTGGAAATAATATTTTACCATTTGGCATTTTTGATACAAGTTTTCTACTTCCATCTTCTTGCACCTTCCATCCAAACGTGACACACATTATATCATTAAATAGTGTATCCTGTTTTCCTAGGATTTCATTCTCAAATTCCTTTGCTCTTGCTCCACTTACCCCCTTTATTTTCTTAGCTTCATCTATAGTAAGAACTTTGCTTACTGATATTTTTTCACTTTCCATTGTATCTGGCATACTTAATTTACCTCCTTATTTAATATTTTTATAACATTTTTAGTTAAAATTTCCTTTTCTAATTCCTTTGGTTTTAAATCAAATAATGTATGAATCTTACCAAAAAGATTACTTCTTAAGTAATATATATAATCTATATCATAATTGTCTGGTAGTCCCTTATCTATATCAAAGGCTATATCGATTCTTTTTCTTCTTATTTTTCTTACTCCAGTAGTTTCATCTGTGAGGATAGGCAATATCATAAATTTATCTCCTTCCTGAACATTAAAACCATATTCATTCATAGCTCTAACTAAAGCTTTAATATGGTAGGGAAATCCTCCTACAGTACCATCCTTTAGTTTTCTACCATACTTCTCTATAGGTTTAGTTAAAGGTTTAATAATTCCTAATCTTGTAGAATCTATTTTTGGTAAATTCTTTATTCTATTTATTAATCTATATTTTAGTACTGGGTTATCCATTCCTCTTAACTTTAATCTAATCATTTCTATTTCTATGTCAGCTAACTCTTCAGCTACTTCTGATCTCATATAGTTCATACCAGTTGTGTTCCATGTATCAACATCATTTAAATCTCCATCCTCTGGAATTAAAACATTTCTGGCTGGAGAATGTATATATGCTTTAGGATAATATCCCTTAAATTCTAATTCTGGAACTAAAATATCTCCTTCACAAAGATCTCTTATTATATCATTGAGATATCCTGTAATACCATTTATAAACTCTTTAGTTGAATTAACGTAAGCACTGTCAGTATGAACATATGTCCATTTAGCTTCAGTAGCATCGCAAGCATCCTTGACTGTATTTATAATCTCTCTTACTACTCCAGTGATAGCATCAGCTACTTCATAATCTCTCATTCTTGAATTAGCCCATCCAAAGATACCATGACTAAATGCTGCAGCTTGTGTTTTAAGAGCAAAATCTATTGATTTTAATTGTCTATATTCTATAGTTCTTTTATCTACATCCTTTAATTTTTCTTTTACTCTCTTCCTATCTTCCATAATTTCTTTTAAAGTGTCTATGAAAACACTATGATCATTATTAAATCTAATTATTTTTTCGTTTCCATCCCTATCATAATATTTTACTATATTTTCTCCTTTTTCATCTTTAGTCTCTGGAGAAATATTCTTAGATATAACAGCTGATGGATATGCATGCTTTAAATCTAAAGCAATTAGACCTTCATATACTCCAGGTCTTGCATCTGGTTCTGCTGCTTTATATTTAACTTCATCTTGCTTCTCTAAATAATCTCTAGTTGGTAATACAATATTAGCTCTATGATAAGCTCTAAGCATAGCCATATCATTCACTACTGCAGTTATCATTACATCATCTAAACCAACCTGCAATGACCAAGCTAATATGAGATGAGCTTCTATTCCACCTAAAATATTATCTATTATCTCTGGAATTATAACATCCATTACATTATAATTTCTAAGAGTGTCCTCATCTAAATCTCCTATTCTTGTAGCTCCCAGATGAACTTTATCTATGCCAGCCATTTGTACTCCAACATTACCAAGAGACCATTTACCTCTTATCTCTTGTGCATGCATCTTTTTAGATACTGGCAACATATCTATAATGGCTATATTTTCTTGTATTTTTGGATTAAATTCTTTATTCCCCAATTTTATAATACCATCTTCTTCCTTTAAATAATTTCTTTCTATTAATAAATCTATTAAGTGTAATGTTTCTTCCTTAGAAAAATATAATTTCTTAAATCTGTTTTTTATATATTCCTCTTTAGTATATTCTCTTCCTTGTCTAGCATACTCGATATGATGATCTATTAAATCCCAAATTTTATCATCATCGTTTTGCTTTTCTTTTCTTAATTGTCTTATATCCCAATTAATATTCCAACCCGTCACTACATCTTTATCTTGTAGATGTTCATATAGATTTAATGTAAGTTCACTATGATATTTGGTATCATACCTACTATCATATATTACTGAATTTTTTTGATCATTTATAGAATATGCTATTACATCATCAGATTTTGGATGGTCTGTTTCTATATCTAAAATAGCAACGATAGGTTTAATGGGTTCTTTTGGTTTAAAGTAATCATAAGTATCTATAAGAAATCTCCTATGAAACAATACATCAGATTCAAATGGAGGTTTATAACCTTTCTGCATTCTTCTATTTCTAAAGAATTTTACTTTACTTGGATGCATTTTCTTAAATAATATTTTTTCTACTTTATCTCCTAGATAAGATTTATATTCTCCATCTTCAGATTTATTGTAACAATATGGAAAAAAATTCTGTACCTTAAATTTAAATTTACCACTCTTTTTACCTCTACCAAAATAATATAATTTTGGGCTATTCCATCCTTTATTGAAATGATAGTATCCATGATATATTTGTAAGTTATGATTTTGTATATCTTCTAATATTTCTTTAGGAAATTCTGGTCCATAATAAAACTTATTATCATTAAAATAAACTAATGAATCTTTATCAAAATCTCCATTTGCTAATTCTAGTAGAGGTTCTAATTTCACTGATACATTCCTCCTTTATTTCCATTTTCATTATTTTCTATTCTTAGTTGTTCCTTTCTTTTTTTTATCAATTTTTCTATCATTCTAATAGCATCTTCTTCAGATCCGTTTCCTATATGGGTTATTTTTTTAGTTAATACAAAATCTGCTATTAGTCTTAGTTCAATCATATAAACATAAATAGCAAATATACCACCAACCATTAAACATATTATAGTTATAATATCCATTAATATATCCTCTTAAAATAACTGCTCTTCTTCAAATGCATCATGCATTATTACACATGAGCAACTATTGCAAACTCCTGCTATTATTTCTTCATCTGTTTGTAATTCGTCTCCACAAATTTCACAATATTCCGTCATATAATTCACCACTTACTTATTATTATTTCTCCATTCTTTTCTCCAACCCAAAACTGTCCAGCCATCTGAATTGAAGGTTGGTTGTTTATAATTTTTAAATTTATTTACCATAAATTCACAAACTCAATTATCTTTGGTATATATATTAAAGTCATCACCAATATAGTAATACCATATACAACATAATGATACTTCATATATTCTCCATAGGGAATCTTATGAATATATATTCCTTCATATATTCCATATACTATATTTACTATTCCAATAGTTATTAATGGAAATTCAAATATAAAATCTGATAAGGTATGAGTATACCATGGTATTAGTCCAATTAATAATGATGTTATACCTGAGTATAAACCACCTGCAAATTGAACTGATCTCCCATTGGGATAATAGTTAGACCAGCAATTCATTGTCGGTATTCCTTTATAGGTTTCTATTGTAATTTTACCTTCGTTTGCTCCCTTTCTAAATCCTTCTATTATATGACAAACTTCATGCCATAAGAATATAAGAATCCAAAAAAATAAGAATATTACTACTAATGGTATTAATAATATCATTCAATTCCTACCTCTTCTAAATTTATTCCATTTAAATATGGACAATTTTCTACTACACAATATCCCAATTCTTTTAATGTTTCACATGATGGTGGGATATATCCTCTGCCATCTATATGTTCTATTTGTTTTAGGGTATAATCTTCATTAAAGTCAACCCATCCAAAAGATTCTATTTCATCCAATATTTTTTCATAAGACCACCCATCAGATAATCTTAGGATTACATAAGTAAACCTTATAAGATGTCTAGGTTCTATATCATCTCTTATTATATGTTCTATACATGGATAGTCATGATAATCTTCATTTTCTGATAATTCTCTCTCAATTGGAGTATAATTATCAATATATATTTCATCTATGTTTAATGATATACCATCTTGTTTATTTAATATCCTGCAAACATCTCCATTTATATTATAGGTCCAAGGTATTCTCATCAATCTTCTAGTGTCTCCAAAAATCTGTTCATCTAATGTTTTTAAATTTAACATATCTCTAAATAATTTTTGAGTGGACCTTACTTGTTTTTTACTATAGAATTTTGGTTCAGTTGATAAAAAGACATGAAAACCTTTTCTTCCACTAAAGGTAATAAAGGTCCCGTAATTACAACTAACAAAATGATTATATAATTTTTTAGCATCCTTCCAAGCATCCCATAAATCGTTAGAGTCAAAATCAAATGGTAAGAATAATAAATGAGGTTTACCATCCTTATAAGTGGATACAGATATAGCCAAATTATTTATTGATAAATGTTCATCCACTATTCTCTTTATTTCTCTATAAGACTGAACTGGTATTTGATTTCCAGTTCCCTTACTGTAATATCCTACATATCTTGTTCCAAAGGGAACATCTAAAATATCATACATCTTCCCATACTTCATCTTCTTCATTATCCCAAAGTTCTTGTGATAAGTTATTTAAGAATGTCATAGTTCTATTATATATTTTATCTGATGGTTTAACCATTCCTAAGTATGGACAGTCATTTTCAAAACATTCATAACAAATCTTATCCTTACAATACTTAGGTTTTTTTGGTGTTCTATATTTTGGATCATAATAAGGATTTGGTTTTTTCTTTGTTTTCCAAGGATCTGTAGAAATAACTTCATAGATATATTTACCTTTCTTTTCGGATACTTTTCTAATACAGTATCCTTCAGTTATTATAAAATTCCAACCTATATTACTCATTGTTTAAATTCCCATTTAAGTTCCCATATAGAACATTCCTTACCCTTCTCGATTTCCTCTTTGGCTTTTGCATAAAGATACTCCCAATTTATATTAAATTCAGAGTTCTCTATACCTTCTCCAGGATCAAAAACATCTAATCTATAAAGTTCTTCATTATATTCTTTAAGAACATACTTTTCCCTATCATACTTTTTCATATAATCACTTAGATGCTTCTATTTATATTTCTAGTAAATTCTTTTATTCTATTATGTAACTTTTCTAGGATTATTACATCCTTCTTATTGTGATCCAATATATAGGCTAATGCCTTTTTATCTCCAGATAATGCTCTTATCCAATGTATACTCTCTATATGAGTTTTGCCTTCTATCCCAAGATGTTTACATGCAGATTCTAATCTGTTAGAATGTAAACACATTTTAGCTCTTACCATATACCAGATATCTTTATGTAGTAATTCACCATACATTGGAAATTCTATTCCCCAATACATAGCTCTTGATCTTATAAATGGAATATCAAACTTAGTTGAATAGTATCCCATAACTACATCAAACTTTTTCATATCACTAATACAATCTCTTACTATTCTCTTATCTAATGTTCCATCATCTATTTCCTTTTTATTTATTGTACTACAATATAGTTTCTTTGATCCTTTTTCCTTTATGGCATAAGATAACATTATACCAAAGTTTGCTTTTAGATTGGATGTCTCTATATCTAGATATCCTACTCTTAGTTCTTTATCCTTTTTTTCTTTTAGATAGCAAGCTGGATGCTCAACATATCTATGTCCATGCTTACATCTCCCTCTAAACATATCTAAAAGTTCTGCCTTCTTCATCTTAAAGGGATTTATTTTTTCTTCTGCTTCCATATTTTTGTTTCTCCTTTTTTTTCTTTTCTATTTAATATATCTTTAAGTAAATTATATTCTACTAATCCTGCAATAGCTGCTACAAATATACTCATAACTAGTGATAGTTTTTCATTAAAAATGAAATAAATTATTGAAAATGAAACCGATGTAAAAATGATAAATAAACCTAATGCAATATCACTTCTTAACTTTACCATATTTTTTCATCCATGTATATTCTTTACCCTGACAAATTTGGCATACACGTTTTTTATTATCTTCTATCTTCATATAACCTATACCACCACAGCCAGGACATATAACTTTAATATATTCATTATCCAGTTCATAAAATTGTTCAGCCAAAATAAGGAGCTGAGATTGAATTTTCTCAGCTTCTATTAAGGTTTCATCTCGTTTTCTGGATAGTGATTTAATTTTATCTTCTATCTCATCCTTATTCATTATATCACTATTGATTCAAATTCATTTAAACCTATGTCACTACCATCCCATGTTTCTACTAGCCAATATAATGGATCATTTCCAGATATAACTTTTGTACTGGTATATGTTCCATCATTTCCAATATAGAGATCTAATTCCTTCCATTTATTATTTGGGTTTTCTCTATAGTAGAAAGTTATATGCATTCCATCATCTTCTGGATCATCTATATCAACAACTATTGTATGTCCGTAACAACATGGATTTTTCTTTGAAGTAGTCATCTCTATAAGATTTACTATTGGTAGTTCATTTGGTATACAATCTTTACCTGGATTTCCCTTTGGTCCTGCTGGTCCAGTTGCACCATTATCACCTTTAGGTCCTCCTGGTCCTCTATCACCTGTATCTCCTTTCTCTCCAGGTAGTCCTTGTTCACCTTGAGGTCCTTCAGGGCCCTGCTCTCCAGGTTCTCCTTGTGGTCCTTGTTCACCTTGTAATCCAATTGGGCCAGCTTTTACTTCAGTTGTATCATCATCACTAATATTAGCTATTAAACCTATTGATGCAACTGATAGCAATAAAGCTAATAGTGCAATGAAGAATAATAACCATCCTGCTATTCCGCCTAATCTCATATTTTTTCTCCCTTTTTTTTTTTATTTATTACATAAAAACATATTAATTAATTTAAAGTTTCCCTTATTTTCTCAGCTAACTTTTTTCCTATTCCATCAACCATTTCTAGTTCTGGTGGTTTAGCATTAGCTATATTTCTTATGGATCCAAAGCACTCCAATAATTTCTTGGCTTTACCTATACTTACTCCCTCAATAGCTGTAAGAGAATTTTCCTTTCTCATCTTTATAGATTTAGCCTTTCTTAGATGAGGAGCTGGTCTTTCGGATTTACCATTTTCGTGTATTTTCTTATCAAGGTTAGCTACATAAGATATAAATTCCTCTTCATCTTGTAAGAACATTACCTTTAGCTTTGGATATTTTACTGTTAGGGTAGTTAAGGTTCCTAAATATGATCTATGGATATATCTACTTCTACTAAAGTAAAATGTTTTCCATAAGTCATTTAATGTTATACATAATATTGGATGATCATACTGACAAAGATTGTTCAATTGTTCATATAATCTATTAGATTGAATTGATGATATTAAGTCCTTATCCTTTCTCTCAATAGCGTACCCATTATCGAGTAGGTAATCTCCTACCTCTAAGAAATCTTTTTTAATTTCTAATTTCTTTGATACTAAGGCACTAACAATTTTATTTGGTTCTCTAGAATCTACTATTATCATTCAAATCCTTTTAAATTTTCTTTATCTAATTTTTTAAAACCTTTAGAAATACTTGATAAGTTTGATACTTCCCTCATATATCTACTCATAGCTTTAGCTAGTTCCATCATTTCATATGCTGAAAGTTTTTTTAGCATATAATAGAAGTATTCTTCATTCTTTATTTTTTTTAAATATACTCATATATTTTCACCTAATTATATTCAATAAATAAGGTCGAGGATACCCTCCAAACGTCCTCGAGGATTGCTTGTAATGCCCCTCTAAGCCATTATCTCTCATCACCTATACATATACCCTTACCATACTCATCTTTTAGATTTTTTAGATTTTTTATAGTATAATTATAGGTGTCATTATCATAAATTATTTCAATATCATTTCCAAATTTTGTAGCATCTGTATATATTCTATATTCTTTTTTATTTTCATCCCAAATATATTTAATATCTAATTCTATACCACTTCTTGTCATCATTCTGCCTCTCATAAATTTATCTTCTTCTGCTATCTCTCTTCTTTTTCTTTCATATTTAGTTTTTAATATTCTTTCTCTAGCTCCATAATCACCATGCATTAGAGCCTTATGCCTTCTTAGAATATCCTTATCATTACTAGTATAATTGCATCTAGGACATTTGTATTTTCTCTTATATTTTTTTAATTTATCTTTCTTCATCTTCTCTTCTTCTTTCTTTTACGTCTTCCCATATTTCTTTTATTACGCTTATTCTTAAATATTGGTTTTCTTCCTTTATCAGGTGAAGTTATTATTTTATTTTCATTTTTCTTAAGTGTAACTAGATATCCAGCTATCCTATTACGTAATCTATGAGTCGATGGAGTTGATATTTCTTCTATTAGTAATTTATTTAACTCAAAGTTAGTTGTAACTTTTTCTGGATATCTCTCAAATATCTCATTTCCAATATCCTTTATATAAGATTGCCTTACTTTACCCATTTATGATACCTATTGGAAATCCACACTTAGGACAAACATTCATTGCAAATGATGAATCATATATTTCTATTTCTGATTTACAATTTGGACATATAACCTTCAAATTCTTATCACCATTAAAAGCTCTTTTATTTCATTTAATGTTAAATCTTTTGGGTCTATATAGTATTCATCAGTAATTACCTTTAATTCATTATATGGAATTATTATTTTACCATCTAATAGTTGAATTTCAAATAATAATTTTCCATACATTCTTTCTACTAATTCTATAGCCTCATCTCTATCAATCATCATCTGTAAAACCATAATCCTTTTTAAGATGTACTGGAACTAATTCTCCAGTATAAGGTTCATCAGGTCTTCTTAATAGTTTAACTCTCCTCGCCTGCTCTCCCCATCCTGTTTCATTTTTAACTTTATTGGGTGCATCTATAAATTCTAATGCATACTTAGAATTATATAATACTGGGTTACCACCATAAGGTTTTCCTAAATCTCTACCAAAGGGCATCATTGGATTAATTGATGCATGATGCACTACAACTACTGCTATATTATACAACATAGCTATATGATAGAGTTTACCAAACAAACGTTCTATTAATTGTGCTCTTGCTGGTAAGTTCTGAGTTTCATGACCTACTGAATCCTTTATAGGTTTAGTTAGAGAATCTAATATAATCATGGATGTTTCTTCTAAAGTTTTATCCTTTATACTTGATGTACAATTCTGAAACTTTAAGGAATACTTACCATTCTTAGATATATCATAGGTTACTAGATATCCAAACATTTGAAATAACTTTTGAAAGGACATTAACTGAGTATCTCCCATAGTATGGTATATTTTATAATTGTCATCAACCTTTTTCTTATCTAATCCCCATCTATTCATAAATTTATAGAGGACTAGCTTAGTATCATAATCTCGAAGACCTTCAGTTTCTATTAGTATAGTATTTTGATCTGTCTTAGCTATATTAGCTAAACCAACCTGACCTCCAAATAGAGTTTTACCAGATGTAGGCTCACCAAATATAGTAGTAACTATACCATATGGAACTCCACCACCTAATAATTCATCTATGGTATCTGATCCAGTTTCTAAAAATTTTAAATTAGTTTTCTTAATCATTTTATCATATTCCAAATTATTCATTAACAACTTTATGTGTTTACAAGCTGTATTATGGAAAACATAGTAGGGACAGCTACACCAGTAACGGTACAATTCACTATCCACTGACGTGATATACTCACTTCCTGTAGAGCCTTCAATAATAGCTCTTGCGATTCCAAGGTTGTCATAGAATAATTCCTTTATCCTCATACTATCTTAAATAAATCTTCAACTAACGTATCTGGGTTTGTATTTATAGTTAATCCACAGAATCCTGGATGACCATCTATTATTAGATATTCAAGATGTTTAAGTTTATCTCTCCAATAGTATGCTAGATCTCCTCTTAAAGATCCTGATCCAGTATTTCTATTTATAGCTATAATAGTCTTACCACTTACTGCACTCTGTAAGCTGGATGCTACATATCCAGACATTCTAAATTCTGAACTAAATATAAATATAGCTAAGTCATCAAATTCATAACTCTGAGCTGATTTTACTATCCTCTCAAATTCCATCTTTACTTCTCTCTTTGCTGATTGTGCCTTTATAGATGATATAAAGTGACTTGGTCTTTCTGAATATTGAACTAAATTTAAGGCTTCAGTAAAATCATGCTTTCTAAGAAATGCATTAACGTATGATGATAGCAATTTATAAATAGGATAATAACCTATCTTCCAATTTCCATAAGATGAATAAGCTGATGTCTTAACCTTCTTTAATAATTCTGGACACTCTTCAAAAACCTCTGTTGGTATTAATTCAGGTTGTCCATCTCCCATTAATCCAACAGCAACTAACCACCATCTAGATTTAGGAATGTCATCCTTATACGTTCTCCAAGCTATTAAACTAGCTGGAACTTCATCTGATATAAGTTCATATTTGTGATCTTCTCTATGTGGTAAGTGATGATCAATAACTGTGATGCCCTCCATGTTTTGCATAGGTCTCATATCACACATATAGTCTCCCTTTTTAAGACCAGTAGTATCTCCAAACTTTCCATCCCAAAGTTCTATTTGGGACCCCTTTACACCAAAAGATGTAAAATATGCTGCTATGATTCCATCAGCATCATGATGGCATCTAATTTTAGTAGGCATAATTTATCACCTACTTACTACCTTTCTTTTTATTAGTCGTTCTTTTCTTTGTAGGCTTTTTTGGAGTTTTTTTAATCTCTTTCTTTATTATATCCTTACATAAGGATTCTATTGCAGCTCTACAATCTTCACAAAGACAGCAAATCTTTTCACCACTTTTATATATGTATGGATCATTTCCTGCTGATGATTCACACATCTTGCATACGTTTATTTTTTTAGCAAATATAGGCATATTTAATCACTCCTATAATATAGATACACTTCCATCTGCATTCTCTTTAACTATATTTAGTTTTAGCAGATCTGGCCATATGTTTTCAGTTACATCTTCTACTTTACCTTGTACTATAAATGCTATATATGCTAATAGATCATTCTTATTTAGTGGTCCTGATGTTTGGTCTTTCTTTATTGCAAGAGCTTTTTTAATATTATCATATTTATTATCAGTAGGTTTCTCTGTCTTTGTTGAGGGGGTGGAGGATGTAGTATCCTCCTTTCCTAAATAGTGTATATCCCAATCCCATTTGCCTATTTTTTCAATAGACCATTTAGTTCCTGGGAGATCACTATTATTTAGTCCTTTAGCTTTCATAGCTTTAATAAACTCTCTAAGGAGAGATCCTTTCTGTCCACCAAAACTATGGATAGCTGGACTACCATTTATTTTTCCCTTTGCTTCAAACTTTGTCCAAGGTTCTCTGGGATTACCATTGAAATCTAATAAGGGATTTCCATTGGCATCCGTTAACTTTGGATTCCATACACGGTCTGCCAGATCTTCATCGCCTGGCTCCACTTTTACTATGCCTGTTTCGAATACTAACTCAATTTTCCCTGTATCAGGTTTATGAAAAAAATACTGACTAGGACTATCAGCTAGTATATCATCAAACATATCGTCTGTTAGTTCTTTCATTTTTCTTTTTCCTCCATTTTTTTTTTATATTCTTTTTTTATATTTAATCTTAAAAGTATCTGATAATATTTTAATATCAGTTTTTAAATCCCATATTTCTCTGGAATCTTTCTCATATTTTAAAGATTCCTTTCTCTTTACTATAAGTAATCTAATTTCATCGAGTTCTAAATCTTTAGCAAACTTCCATAATTGATAGTGTCTTTGACTTCTTTTAGCTGAAGAAGGTTGTTCTTCTCTAGTCATTTATATCTTCATAATAATTCCAATCTTGGTAAATATCTGATAAATCTCTGTCACTATTATAACTATATCCAACTATTTTTTTACCAACTTTATATACTTTATATTCAGTATCATCAGATTTTTCTATATCATCATTGTAAACATAATCAGTTTCCTCTTCATTAAATGATATACTATATAGAGGTCCTTTATTTGTATTTATAACTAAACCAGTGTTTGGATTAAAATAGGTTTCTCCCTCCATATAATCTGGGGTTGCCAGCAAATCAGTTGATCTATGTTCTAATTCTTGAGTTATCATCTTTTTTCTTTGTAGTAATTCTTGATATTCCCTTACATTTCCTTCATCATGTAAATCTCTTTGGTTACCAAAATCTCTAATTTTTTTATTATAATCATGTTTTAAAAATCTTAGTGAAGAAATATCTAGGTCTGATAGTAAATTATCAAAATCTGGTTGGGTTTCCCAGCCACTCGTTCTTATAGCTTTACCTTTGTATTTGCTTTTCATTTTATCTCTTTTCCCTTTGTTCCACTTATCTTATATAACTCAAAAACATTTATATAGTTTGTGGTTAAAATATATCCTAAAATATATATATAAAAAGAAATATGGAATTTTTAATTTATTCCATATATCTTGAAGGTAAAATCCTTCCCATAATATGATGTCCATGAATTACCATAATTCAATGATCTAAAGAATTTACCTCCATCAAATACATTTGAGTCCTTATAATACCACTTATAGCAATGTGTCCACATACCACTGGTTGTTTCGGCAACAATGTAATAAGTTTGTCCAGAAGTAACTTCGACTGATTCAAAGTCTATTCTGATCCAAGATGGACTACTTAATATAGATGAACTGTCTATGTCTATGGATGCTAAAGTAGTTCCTCTATTTAATCCATCCTTTATAGATACCTTCAATGGATTTTTAGGAGACCCATCTTTATACATAAAGAGTTCCACTCTTGTTATTGTAGATACACTAGGTTTAAATGATTGAACTCCTTGTCTAGCCAAGTATACACTAAACGCATTATCATATAGTAGTTGTTCAATATCTAATTTCTCATTAGGTTGATCTACATAAATAGTCTTTATAACCATATCAGATAAACCATCATTATCAGATATAACTAAAGCTACATCATAATCTCTACCAGTTTCTTCATATATATGAATTGGGTTTTGTTCTCTGGATGTTTCACTATCACCAAATTCCCAGAACCAAGTCTCAACTGTTCCATCTAAATCAATAGATGTATCAGTAAATTCAACTCCACTTACTCTAGATATCCATTCAAAGTCTGCTGTTGGAGGACTTTTAAGGATGACTATAGATTTAGTTATTTCATCAAATAGATCTCCATTAGATATATGAAGAGTTACATCATAAGTTCCATCTGTAGTATATTGATGTATTGGATTGATATCATCTGATTGAGTTCCATCTCCAAAATTCCACCATCTAAGGCTTACACTTCCCTCTGAATTATCTATAAACTGAACTTCATCGTAGACCATATATGTTTTATCTTCATAAGTAAAGTCAGCAATTAATGTTCCAGATGGTATGTCAATTTTTTTAGTTATAGATCCTGTATAAATTCCATTTACAATTAGAGTTACCATATATGAACCATCTTCAAAGAATTGATGTTTTGGATTTTCTAAATCTGAATAATATCCATCTCCGAAATCCCACCACCATTCATATATTCCTGCACCGGTCTCATCATAAAATTGTATTATATCATCATGAGTTGGATATTCAGGCTCATATGTAAAGTCTATTTCTGGAGTTTCTCCTACAGTTACCCATAGAGCATCTTCATCTATACCTAATGTTCCATACTCTATATTAAAGAAACCATTATATCCCCAACTGGTTCCCCAACTGTTTTTACAGATCCAATAACCTCCATTACCAATACTATCATCATCTTTCCATCCAGCTAATAATACTACATGATTATGATAGGTATAATCTCCAGTATATACAAAGTAATCACTCGGATCATGGTTGGTACTACCCCAACTAGAAAATCCAGTAGTTACATATATATAAACTCCTAAGGGTCCCTTTTCCATTAACCAATACTTTAGGCTATTTATATTCTCTAATCCAAATTCTCCAGATCCATAATCTGTTATTGGCCATAATTGTTGATTCCAATCTGTACATTTATCATTACAACTAACTGTATCAGTTGCAGTATAAGGCATACATAATTCAGGTATTAAACCATTTATCCCATTACCATTTTCTCCGGTACTCATTATACAATTTAATGCTTTAGTTGACCATCCTCCATTACAAGATCCAGCAGTCCTCAAGCAGGACAAAATATATTGCTCAGATAAGTCTACATCTATATCTGGATCTTCAAATGCTATATTATATTGAGCTTCTATCATAGCAGTTGCAGCAAAAGCCCAACAACTACCACAACTACCCTGATTCCTAGTAGGACTTGTCCAATCTCCATTATTATCTGTCCAACTAAACTCTGATGGAAGTCCTACCATATTATTATCTGGTATCTCATTTACCCTCTGAATAGTTTCAGGAGGTTCTGGAGGTATCTCTGTCATTATAGCATATATTTCTCCATAAGGATATTCATCTTCACTAGTATCTCCCATAGTAGATAAACCCATAGGGATACTGAATATCATCAGCATCATTACTACTATTGCTATTATCTTTCTTTTCATATTTTCTCCTCACATTTCTTGCACAAATATTATTTCAATTTTTTCTTTATCTCTTTTCTTTTTCTTCATAAATTCTCAACCATCAATTCATCCTTAGTTAATTTTCTAACTTCAATATGTCCAGATTCTACAGCCTCTCCTGAAAAGAATGCTACTCTCTTATCTCCATTACCATCAACATAATAAAAGTCATATGAATCTACTTCTGGTCTATAGTTTACATCTCCAAATTTAAATACCCCCAATACATTAGACCAATACCACTTTCCTTTCTTTAATTCAATTAACTTCATATCTCTTCAACCATTGCCTCATCATTAGATATTTTTTCTAAACACTTATCATCAAATATTTCTTTCTGATCCTTAAGCTTTCCACTTATAAATCTTACATAGTATGGATACTCAATAGAAAAGTCTATAGATTCTATCCTTGCTATCTGATTTAACTGTCCTCTTTTATAATAAACCTTAGGATGATATATTATTCTTACATAATCTCCCTTTTTAAAATTCATAATAATTCTACCATCGCTTTATCCTTATTTAATTTTTTATAATCTTCTTTCCAGAGACTTAACCAAGTTCCTATTCCTTCTAATTTTGAATATCCATCATCCTTTTTATATTCTACATCCGATAATTGTTTAACCTTCATATGTAATGATATATCATCATCTTTCTTATTAATTTCAATTTCTAATATAATAAATACTTCTCCACCTCTCCTACATTTATATATCTCACCAATTTTTGGCATCATAACAGTTCTACCATTGCATCATCTTTACTTAGCATTTTTATATGTTCAACTTTAGCTCCTTTTGGATGAAACCATCTATCAAGTTTATAATTTTTTCTATTTAAATCTCTGTAATATATCCTATAATTTTCAACCCTTGTTATTACACAAACTACTTTACCATAATAATCATAATCTAAAAAGTATTGACCCCTAGTGAATTTTAAAGATGACATCTCCTTTTCCTTCTAAACAATACTTACAATTCTCACACTTAACTTTACTACCCATACCCTTAGAACAATTCTTTCCTTTAGGTTTAACTGGATAATCAGGTATCTTACCCTTACCATCATCCACTACATAAGCCTTAAGACCATCCTTAGGTACATTCCTACTGTCAGGCCATACTGTCCAATACAATATAAGATTATTAGGTTTATTAGAATAATCTAGATGATACATCTGAGTATATGCTAAGAACTTTATATCAGGAAACAATCTACATATACTAAACCACTTTTCTAAATAAGTTTGTGAATAAAAATCTCCCGATTCATGTATCCTAAAATATTTAATATTTATATTCTTAAGTAGATTATATACCTCATTTACAAACATTTCTCTTTTACTATCATTTAAGTTTCTTATTCTACTTGGCAAAACATTCTTATAAGCTTTCTCAGCCTTCTTTGCATAACAATACTTATCACAATAGATTGTCTTATTATGACAAGTAATTCCAGCTGGTAAGCTGAATGTAGGTATATCCATTCTTCTATTTCCTGGACTTATATATGTCATTTATGGTGTCTCTCCTATTTCAATAAAGGTTTTTCCTATCCTCTTAATATAATAACTACAATTATTAGCTAAGGGATAATTAATATAAGCCCAACATTCAAGAGCTTCTTCTGGTGTATTCTTTCTATAGTGTTTCATCATCTGATTTATTTCATCCTTCTCAAATTTATATTTTTCAACTTTCATCTATATCCTCTATCTCTTCTACTACAGATCCTTCATCATCCCATCCTACTATAGATCCATCTCCTTGCTTATGAGCTTTATCTAAAGCATCATTATAATCTTCAGCTATTACATCAAATTCATAATAGTATGGTATAACCACTCTATATCTCTTCATCTTCTTCCTCCTCTTTTGGATATTCAACCAATCCTTTAGTTAATTCTTTTAGTTCTTTATAATCCATAACACCATCCCATTCATTACCATGATAATCTTCATAGATCACTCTACCTGATACAGCTTCTTCTGGATTATCTGTTTGTAAGAATGATTCTCTTACAGATAATAATCCATGTCTATATCTTATGTAAACTGTATAACCATCTTCTGTCCATGCATTCCATTGACTTGTACAGGCAAAGCAAGTTCTCTTTATTCTTTTTATTTTAATCATATTCAACACTCTGTAAATACTCTTGTATAAAGTCAATTACTTCATCCCAATCTTTAAACTCTAAAGTTTCTCCTGCTATATTACTAATTGACTTATCTATATATATTTTCATTCAATCACATCATTATTTGTTGTAATGACTATATCAGCACCATCAATTGTATCTAGTCCGACTGTACCTAAATTAACTATCTCAAATTTGATATCAAACCATTTTTGGATTTGCTTATATTCTATAAAGTGTTGCTCATTATTATTTGTGGTTATTAGTATCAATGGGTTATAATACTCCATATGTCCAACTCTTTTAATAAGATATGCATTGTTCATTCTGTATGACCAATAATCATTATCCCACTTTTCTTCTAACTTTAGATATTTTCGTATGTCATGCCAACTTATATAATATTTGTGTCTGATTTCAGTTATTGGTTTCATTCAATCACATCTCCAAAGCAGTAGTCGAAGAGCCAATTACTAAATCTCATTTCAGCTATACCATCTTCAGCATATGAAGATAAAGGATTTCCAGAGTATCTATCTTTCCACCATTTACAGAATTCTTCATATAAATCAAGATGCTCATTACCAAAAGAAATAAAAGATTTGCCTTTCCATTTCTTATAAAACTCAACACGTTCAGCAAAGGATTTGAAAGCAACATCAAGCCCTTTATTAAAACCAACCCAATACGGTGAATGTTCTCCGTTTTGGTTCTGAGTAAACTCATTTAATTCTTCTTTTGTTTTAAACATTCAATCACCTCTCCAAATTTATCCCATCTAAATATAATACATTTATCTGGACAAAACCAAGTCTTCACTTTATTAATACCAGTATAATCTTTTATCTCCAGATTTTCATATATTAATTCTTTACCACATTCAGGACAATATTTTATTTTCATTCAACCATATCTCCCATCTATAACAACATAAGCAATATACAAACTCCTATTGTTATTGCTGTTATACACGCAATCTTCACTACTTTTACAATCCATTCTCTATCTATCATTCAATCAACTTCCCATAAGGCTATTCCTATAGTATAAGCAAATAATCCTTCAAATAAGCATATTAAAAATGCTATTACAAACCAGATAGTTATTTGCCAAAATCCAACAGGTTTCAATAATTTATATATTCCATATCCTATTAGGAATGGAGATAGAAAACATCCTATACTTAATAATTTGTTTATCATCCAATCACATCTCCAAAACAAAAATCAAAGAGCCATTCATTATAAGCACGTTTGCTTAATTCACCATATATCCTTTTGATGTCTTTATTAGCAGTCTTAAATGTTTTAGGATAGTCATTTCTTAATCTCTCATAACCTGCTTGAAAACCTAACATAGAGTTATTCTTTTTATATTCGTTAAGAGTTATTCTATATTTCTTATAGAACTCAATCCGTTCAGCAAAGGATGAGAAAGCATTATCCACTCCTATATCGTAACTATTAATATTCTCTGGAAATTGTTTAGTAATAACAATTTTTTTCACTTCTTCTTTTGTTTTAAACATTTATATCACATCCTCAAACCATTTATTAATCATCTTATAATAATACTTAGCCTTATCTGATGTGTGAGTTAAACTAATTTCAGCTTTTAATCCTTCAACAGCAGATTTAACATCCTTCTGAAAGAATATAGGAAATCCATCTACTTCTGGTTGACTTGTATGTTGTGCATTATATTTCTTTCCTCTTAATGGTTCACACATTTAAATCACTCTCTTTTTTCAAAGTATTCTACCAATAAACCCCAACTAGCAAAGTCTACTAACATTCCTAAACAACAACCTGCCCATATAGATAATACATCATATGGATACTCTACATTGTATGCTATCAATATACCTATACCAAATATGATAGCCCATAATAGACCTGCTACTATAAATCCTTTTAAAAATGAATCCATTTATATCACTCCAATTTCTTTCTTTCTGCTATTTCTAAAGCTTCTTTAAATGCTTTAGTTTTTCCACGATAGTATGCTGGCATTATCCAAATTAATCCAGTTGCCACTCCAATTAGATATCCAATATATATTTTTTCCATTTATATCACTCTTTATTATACACACTAGGTATTAACATAACTACTATAAGAGTTAAGAGATAGATTACATATATTTCAAAGAATGTATGTTCTCCTCTCATATATTCATATAGGGTTGAGTTTGCAAGTGCCACTACAAAAGATATTAATATCCATCTAATTCCCTTCATTTATATCACTCCAATTCATATATATGATAATTCAATTCAAAACTTTTTATTATTTTTTTATCTTTCATATACTTTAACAGTTCATAATAATCGTTCATTAAGGTTTCTAAATCATTTGTTTGCCAAGATGCTACAAACTTTCCATTTATTTTTACATCCAAATATTCTGCCATTTAATAACCTTTTTTTGTATTAACTATAACCAAAATAAGACTCTATTAATATTTTCATTTCCTTTTTAAGTTCCTTAAAACATTTCTTACATAGTTGTGGATCATCATTAACATATGTTTTATCTGTAATGTAATCATCAGTATCTATCTTTATATGTCTTATATCTATAATAGCGATTTCACCACTATCTTTCCCACATTTATCACATATCTTTTTTATTGCCATTTAATCACCCAATAGTTATCATCCGTCCTATGTTCATACTATCCCCATGTTCTATGCCTTTCAGCAATATGTTCTAGTCCATCATACTCTTCAATATACCAGTCAACATCATCTGGTATCTTTACTATATGTAAATCTGCCACATCTCCACTTGCTTTCTTCTTAAGTTTCTTAACTACTGCAACTAATTTGGGATTGCTTCTATCATCTTCATATTTATATCCATAGCCATCCCATTCTAGACCAAGTAGTTCATATGCCTCTTTAGATAAACTATATCCTCCATAACATTTATTTACTACTATCTCTATCATTTTATATCACTCATTCCAGATGTATTCTATTCTTGCATTATACTCAAGACATAACAATTCTAATTTCTTTTCAAATATACTATGTGACATTGTATCATAATTTACATCTATTTCTATTTGATATTTCTTACTCATCTTATATCACTTCCATTTATATTTCTAATATAGCCAAAGTTGCAAATATTATTAATGCAAGTCCACTTACTACAGATAATATTCCTGAATACAGATTGGTAGTTAGATGTGAGTGAATTAATGATGCTATACCTATTACTACACATATACCAGCAGATATAAAATACTCCTTATATTTTTCCATAATCTACCTCCATTTGTATTCTAAATTTAAATCAACATCCCATTCAAATTGCTTATAGTATTCATAATCCTTTTGTAATAACTTAGACTTATGAGCATCATGGAAATCTTTTCTAAATCTCCAAGGTGGTTGTTCATATGGGGCATATGGGTTTAACCAATCATCAGATATAGGTATATCATAATGTTTCATATTGTTCTTATAACCTCGTCTAATCCATTCATCTAATATCTCATTGTAGTATGCCTTTAAAAGATATGTGTGTCCAATCCACATTCTAACTGCTGGATGATTACCCCAACCTAACTTAGATATATCCTCACCTGCATCATGTTTTTCTAATAAGTCTATTATCTGTTTTGCCTCTAATCTTTGTTTGCCTAATCTACGATAGTCTAAACATTCAGCTGACTTTTTAAAATCAGCATATGGTAAAAATGTTTGCACATTAATCACTCTAACCTTTCATATATCATTTGAGCTATATCTGTTTGTGTATAGTTATGTATGCTCTCATGTTCTTCATGCTCTAGTTCATATTCTAGTTCCTGATAAGCATTTATTATATCAAGAATTATACTTTCACTTATTTCCATTATATCATCTCCTCTATCATATCATAGATAAACTTAGCCTCATCTATAGTTTGAGTAGTATCCCAGATTAAAATAGGATATTCAAAGATTGTATAGTCCAATAGATTAGCATACTCCTGTTTACTCTTAATATCCTGTAACATTTTTACATCACCTGATATAATAATATCATAGAAATAAGTTGTTTTATAGACAGCTACATTCATCTTTTTGTTTTTATATTCTATATCTTTTTGCATAATTAACTTTGGATATTTTCTATTATTCATTATTATTCTCCTTATTTTTCTTCTTATATTTGATTATATTATAATGGTCAAAGTAACAATCAGCTGTAAAAAATACTTTCATTATATCTTACCTATCATTATTATATCCTTTAATTTTTTAGATATTCTATAATATCCTTTTGGTTTTTCTCCATGAAGATTTAATACTTCTTCCATATTAGCTTTTTCATATTGCATAGTTCCAAAGTTAATACTAAACTCTCCATTTTCAAAGGTAATCACAGCTCTTTCATCATGTGTTTCAAAGTCAAATGAAATAGTTCCTTCTATAAATAAAGCTAATTCTCTTAAGAATTTTAGAAATTCTGGATACCAATAGGATATTATCTTCCAACCATCCAGTTCTTCTAATGATACACTACCACCTTCAAATACTTTTACAGCATACCAATAAGATTCACTACCAAATTTTTTATTGTTATATTTAATCCACTCCCTTAATCCATCTGGATTATCTGTATGTAAATTTTCATAGTTTAAATAAGAATACATTCCCATTATATCATCTCTACTATAAATCCATCCTTACTCATAATATCTATATCTTTTTTATTGATGGCACATTCTCTTACACTATTAAGATGAGGTTGGTATATCTTAACATAAGCATAATCACTATCTTTATTAAAAGATATTACCTTACCATATTCTCCCTTAATAGCTACTCCACAATAGTATTCTTCTAATAGTTCTCCTGGAATATTATAGATATAAGTAATTGCTTTAACTATAAACCATTTAGATTTCATATACCATCAAGTCATCCAATAATTTATTCTCCAGATAGGCAATCATTTCTTCCTCTTCTTCAAATCTTTTATCTACTGTTATTCCTTCATCTGCTGTTATTAATTTAATTTCAAACTCTTCCCATTCTCCACCATGAATAACCATTATCATCTTTTGGTCAGAGTTTCTATATACCCAAAGATATCTACCATCCCCATCATCTTTAATATGATTTGCTACATAGAATAAATCTTTATATCTAGTTGCAAGTAATCCTTCTAATTTCCAAGCTATATCTTCTCTCATATTTTATCAACTATATTAGCATCAATTACATATTGAAACGACTTGTTAAGATTAACAGTTAATTCATAATCTTTAATAGTCATATTTCTTATACTTTTTATACTAAAAATCATATCATCAAAGTCAGCATATTTAGTATGACCAAATCCACCTATCTGATAATACTCACCATAAAATTCTGATTTATAAGACATCTTAAATGCTGAACATCTTTCCAATACTTGTTTAACAAATGGAAAGAAATAATCTATTTGTTCTGGACTTAATGTAAAGTAAACTCCACCATATAGACTCCCTTTTCCTGTTTTAAATAGAGTTCCCCAGATAACCATCTTACTCTCTTTATTTGTTTTTGTATTTTTAATATCTATTTGTCCTAGTTTCTTTTTCATAATTTAGCAACCATTAATATATCTAAAATATCTTTTGTATTATTAAATACCATAAATTCACTTTCGTCTTTTTCTATAAATCTAACATCGTGTTTATTAAATGCTCTTCCTACTCCTATATAATCATCATAAATAGTTTCTCCAACTATCCATTTAGTATATCCTTTTGGATAAGTTCTAGATTTTACTCTTTCAAATTTAATGAATCTAAATATGATGTGTCTATTTCCTGATGACCAATAATATAGTTTTTTCTTATTCATAAACATTCAACCATTATTTTATCAAGCTCTTTCTCATCAACTTTTATTGCTTTTTTGTGTAATGAAAAATGTCCTAACTCTCCAATATTATTTACACCAGAACTAAGGCTATAATATACTATAATTCCATTTAATCTTTTAATTCCATGCCAAGTATCCTTGTACCAATTCTTGATTATATAATAGGTATCATCATTATAAACTACCTTTAAGAGTTCATTTTTCATAGTGATTCTACCATAATTTCATCTATTAATTTTTTTGTAATCTTAACAATCTTATGCTTATCCATTATTATTATTTCTCCTTCCATACAATAATAAATTTGATAATCCTTATCTCTAAATACTTTATCTAATGTATCTTGACTTATCCATATTTTATTACCATAACTATCCTTTATATAATAATTAGGTTTAATATCATCTTCAAATATAATCATAAACTCTCCACTATTATATCATCATCAGATAACTCTTTAGCGTATCTATCCCAATAGTATCTACTTGTATAAAGTAATCCTATTGTACTATATGCCGTATCTGTCCATATTTTATATCTTACAGATGCTCCATAGATACAACCATGAGGTTTATAATATATATGTTTAATTTTAATTATTATATCATTAAGATGTGTTCTATCGTGATACTTATACCATCTACCAACTTTCATTGTTGTCATAATTCTAAATTACCCTATGTAATATATATGGACTAACATCTTCCATTAATTGAGCATATAATTTCTTATTGTTTTCAAATACTTTACTCGATTCTTCTAATCTATTCCTAATATCCTCATACATTTCTGGAGTTAATTGTGATACCATATATAAATCTCTTGGACTAATATCATTCCATAGCTTAACATTATGACCATAGTAACTACCACTATCATCCATAAACTTAATTGTGATTCCACTTATATTTGAGATTATCTTTACTTTTTCATATTGTCTACTTGATAACCCTGATATGCCTAAACTATAATCATCATCAGTCTTTATTAGATTAGTTGTATGCTCATATATTGAATCCTTTATATCCTTAAATGATTTCCAACCAAGTAAACATTTTCTGAATGCTTTAAAGATTTCTTTCTTATCATCTCTCTTTATAAATCTGGTTAATTGTGGGTGTTCTTTAATTATTTTAAATGCTAAATTTGTATCCCATAACATCTTTGTTGCATCTGTATGATTATTCCAATAACTAGGAATAGGTTTAAATGCTATACCTCTACTATTAATCCATATATTATTTTCCCAATCTCTTCTCTTATCTTCTTCAGTAAATTTATATGTAGTCTTTATTCTACCATGAACTATTCCATGAAATGCTTTATTGTATAGTTTAACTAATAGATTATCAAGTTCAGTTATGTTTTTTTCTCCACCATTTATTTCATTTGATATTTTAAATATATCATCAAGTTCGTTTTTGTTATCTATTAATCCAATAATAAAGTTCTTTTTAAGTTCTCTCTTATTATCTACTAAAGCTGATACTCTATTCTTTAACTCTCTTTGTTCATTGGTCAACTCAACAAACTTTTTATTTATTTCAGAAATCTTTTCATCTATATCCATTATCTCCTCCTATATATTATCAATTATTATTTCATTTCTTACATCATCTTTAGATAGTATTTCTATATCTCCATAATCAAATATCCAATGGTCTAAATCTGTATCATAATTTTGTCCTGAATCATATATCACTCTACAATAATATGGAAATAAAAAATCTTTATTGTTAATTCTTAATATCTTTAATATTACAAAATCACTTGTATTTGATAAAATATATTTAATATAATCTCCTACTTTTATAATCATATTTCTTCTACCATAATTTTTTCTATAGTTTTTTTATTTGGAAAGACAATCCTATCTGTTTCATCTAAATAAGTTATTTCTCCTTTGGATACTCCAGATGATATATTCTTAATACATATTATACTTGTAAAGAATAGTCCATTATCAATTTCTTTTTAATCCTTTATTAAGATACCTATAAAACTTTCATCACCATCTATATAAACTTTAATTATCTTTCCTTTCTTTAAATTTTTATAAATATCCTTTAAGATTTTCATATCATCTCTACCATTAAATCATCTATATTATTAAACCATTTAAATCTACTTTCTCTGAATGGAGTAAATATTCTTTCTGTTGGATTATCTTTCCAAGCAATATAATACTCGTTATTTGGATTATGTTTATAATTAGATTTAATTAATTCATACTTATAAATCTTATTACAATCCTTTATTACTTTTCCTATTATATAGAAAAATCCTAATCCAAATTCATAATAAAAATATTTATTATTCTTATTCATTATTAATCATCTCTAGTTTTAGGTAACTCTATAACTTTACCATAAGGAAACTTATCCTTACTTGTTCTCCAATCTCCAGCTAATACCCATAATACAGGCATTTTAACTTGTGACTTATCTGGAAATTCTGTATAACCATCTGTAAATGCTATGACAAATTTACTATTAGGTTTATTTTTATTTATCCAATCAAATACAGGAATGTGTGATGTTCCACCACCACCTTTTAATTTAATCTTTGACATTACATCTGATACAGTAGCATTTCTCATCTGATGTATTCCATTAACTCTACAATCACAATCAATAACTGTTAATTCAACATTCTTAAATGAGTTTACTATTGATGATATTTCTGATAAAAATTTAGCTAGTTCTTTATCCGATATACTACCTGATGTATCCACTGCAACCATAACATCTAATGTTTCTTTTTCAACAGCAGGTAAATAATATCCTAATGAAAAACTTCTTTTAGATGGTCTAGCCCAAGTATAATCAATTGGTATTTGTGATGTTATGTATCTATAAAGTAAACCTCTCCAATCAATATAAGTTTCTAATAATTTACCAACAATTCTTTCCATACCAGCAGGAAGATTACCTCTTTGTCTTGCATGAGTACAAGCATCTATTAATGCTTTCTTCCAATTAACTTCTTTATCATTAGGTTTTTGTCCATTAGAACCTGTTTTAATTCCTTTACTTTTACCCTTACCATCTTTCCCTTTACCTTTACCATCATCATAGTAATGAACATCAAATCCTTTATCTCCTAATCCATCAAGGAATTTTTTCATAGCTTTTAATTGTTTCTTATGGTCTTTAGATAACTTTCTCCATAACTTATCATAAACTTCTTCAGATGTTTTATCATCTAAATTCTTTAACTTAACACCAAATACTTCTATGTTACCATATCTAGGAACATACACATTACTAGGTAATGACATTCCATCTTTAATAATCATATTATTAATAACTATGTCAGATGATATATTAAATAATTGAGGTTCTCTACCATTACATCTAACTAAATGTTCTAATGCACAATGCATAACTTCATGGCATAAACTACCTTTTAATTCATCATCTGTCATTTTACCTATATATATAGGGTCATAATATAGATTACCATATTTATCTATACCTATTCCACCTGCCTCATTCTTCAACATATCAGGAACTTCTATAAATTTAAGTTGCATAGTTAGAAAGCTAAAGAATGGTTTCTCTTTTTGTAATTGAACTCTAGCTTTTATTAGTCTTTCTTCTGGGTTTAAATCAAAATTAAATCCATCCATTATATCTCCTCTAATATTAAATGATTTCTCAAATCTTCTAGGTCTAATTTAATTAGAATTTCTAATATCCATTTCATAAACCTATCATCCAAATTTGTAACATAAGCATACACTTCACAATTTTCATTTCTACAATGACCATCATATTCCAGATTTTCATTTATTAATTCAAATAAATTATCTATTAATTCAGCATTCTTTTTATTCATAATTCCTCAACCATTATTTCTTCAAGCATTTTTTTAGATACCCTTTCTACTTTATCATCTGGATATACAAAAACTAATTCATCTTTAGGTAATCCAACTACATGATAGTTATATACTTTCATTATATACCAACCTGTCATATGGTCTTGTTTTATTACCTTACCAATCCACCAACCCAAGTCAGCTTTATTATTTCTAATAATTGTATATCCTGTAACTTTAATGTAATCTCCTATTTCTATATCTTTAAATTTCATTAACCTAATAAATACTTTTGATATTTTTTACTGATTGGTTTCCAAGATTTTAATGTAGTTACATTATTCTTAAATGATGATGGGTGTTTTGTTTTAGCAAATCTTAATAGTAATATAGCAAACTCTGGTTGTATTACATTGGATATTTGTAATACCTTTTCTAGATTTTCTTTCTTGTTGTTTATTGCATACCATTCAGCAACTAAAGATAATAAAGAATATTTTAAATCTAAATCCTGAATATCTCCTGCTTTCTCTGGATGTGCTAATATATCATTAAGATTTATTTGCTTTTGGAATTTTAGAAAAGATACAAACTCACTCGCTGCACCTTGACCTATTGATACACTAGCTAATTTTTCTAATAATTCTAAATCCTTAACATCCTTTATAAGTTTATTACAATACTTACCCCAACTTCTTGGAGTTGGAAATGCTCTATCATTACTATCAGCATTAACTTTAGGGTTAAGCAAAGTTGGTCTTTGAATTAAGAATGTAATTATTCTTGTATCTATATCATTGTTCATAGCCCATTCACCCCAATCATTAGAACACTCTTGAGTTATTGTAGGTATTCTTAAAGTTGCATGGTCAAATCTATTTTGTAATGGTCTAGGTAAATCATATACATTTGCCTTATCCTCTAATCTATTACCAGCTGCAATACTTGTTACTCCTTTAGATATAGGAACTTCTCCCAATTCTCTATCTAATATTAACTGATAAGCTGCACTCTGAATCGAAGGGGGGGCTAAATTAATTTCGTCAAAAAAGATAATTCCCATAGCATTTTCTAATGATGCTACGTGTAACCAGAATGGTATTTTCCATTCAACGGTTTCCTTTCCATTCAATGCTGGTAGTCCTCTTAGATCAGAAGGGTCTAATTGTGATAACCGTATATCCATTAAGAAGAAATACTTTTCTGGATGTTCAGCTATCTCATGCTTTTCTTTTTTAGTTATCTTATTCCATCTAATATATTTCCTACCATGCTTTTCAGCTAATTCACTTGCCTTTCTATCTACTGTTTCTGACTTTCCAATACCTGTAGCACCCCAAATATACAAAGGAACTTCAGCATTGTAATGTCTTTCTATTAACATTTCCAAATCTTTATGGTCTACTTCTAATACTGCCATTTATATATCACTCTCCTTATAAATTTTCTACTATTATTTTATCCATAATTTTTTTACTCGTTTTAAGATATCCTTTAAATCTCTTTACTATTGCATAACAAAAACATTCTAGATGATAGTAATACCAAGTATCATATTTACCATTAATTTCTCCTCTTTTTACTGATACTCTTTTATCTCCTTTTTTTAAATCTTTTTTACAAATAGGACAATACTGATAATGATTTGTAGGTTTGGTATCTAAATATATATTATGTAAATTATCTGCATTCATTTCCATTTATATATTCTCCAGTATAATTGTGTTTATTATCTCTTGTTCTATATTTTTAGGAAGATATACCTTACCTAATCCTTGCTGTTTAACTTCTTTAAGTATCTTTAATCCATCTTGTAATGTTAAGTTATGTCCTCTATTCTCATGATAACTATTATATCTATGAATGAGTTTAGCTATGTTATAGCAAAGAATACCACCACGTTTTCTAAAGAATAATGTGATGCCATAATATCCTTTTGCATAAGCAATAACCTCTCTTTGATATGCTCTATTAATTGTTCTAGTTTCTCCATATCCTATTGAGAAATATCCAATACCAAATTCTTTTATTAATTGTCCAACTGTAAGTTTATTTGGATTGTATTCAATTTCTTTAGGATATTTATTCATTTTCTTATTCATAAAATTTAATATTCCTTTTAGATATTTCTTTTCTACTCTTGTTGTTTTTATCATATTGTTATGACAAAAATTAACTGTATCTCCATCTATATAATAAGTTGATGGTTTATAACTACTCCATCCTGTGCTTAATTCAAGCTTATCATATTTACTTATATCATCTGGTATGTAAGTTAATATATATCTCCATTTTGTATTATACCAAGGTTGTTTTTCTATTTTAAATTCACTCATTTAATTACCTCAAAGTCTTCATCTCCCTCTATAAAGAAATGAGGTTGCTTTCCATTCCTAAAGTAGATTAAAAATCTACCATCTTCTCCTGTTAATATATGTGTTACTTTTCCTGTTAATCCTTTCTTTACTTTTATTTTATCTCCAACTTTTACCATCTATAATTCCTCTATCATAATTTCATCTTTATCTAAATAAGGTTTAATCTCCTTAATGATGCTATCTATATATTCATTAACATCTTTATTTTTATAATAAGTAGATGTATGACTTATTAGAAATATTTCATTAAAAACTAATTTTAATCTTTCAGTTATTTTTAAATCATTTCTATCCATAATATTATTTATAATCCTTAAACTAGGATTATATAATCTAGCAAAATCAGCTTTATCTTTTTTATATTCTGATAAGTGATAATTTAATCTTGATAATAAATAAATTATTGTAACTGACATTCCTATTAATGCAAATATATATAGTATTGCATTAACTATATCTATCATCATATTTTAGCAACCATTATATCTTCTTTTAATTTCTCTAAATTTAATTCAGGATATTCTCCTGTATTTGAATAATAATCACTTAATTTAATATCCTCAATAATCTCATCCATATATTCATCTGAATAATAATGACATTTAACTGCCCCTAATTGAAACATAAGTCTAACTAATGGCTTCCAATTGGCAAAGTGCCATACTTCACAACTTAATGTAAATTTATTATCATCATAATATATTCTATAATCTACTGTCATATCACAATAACCTGCTAATCTATTCATTACTGTATCATCATCTTCAGGTTTAGGTATATTAAGATATTCAAATGCTAATGGGTATTTTTCTTTAAGATGATTATACCTTTCTCTTACTGTTCCTTTTTCATGTCTAGTATTCTGCCAATAATCTTGAAATTCTGCTAACTCTTTAATGATTGGCTCTACTAAATTTGATACAATCCTTAATTGTTTATTGTTCCTAAATTCTGCTATCAAATAATATACTGCTTCTCCCATTTAATCACTTATATCCCTTAATTATTACCTGACAATCCCTACATACTAATATTAATTTTCTTTTACTATGATATTCTGATATTAAGGATTGTCTTTTATGGTAACATAATTCTTCCATTTAATCACAAACCCAAATATCTACCTCTGATAACATTTCAGCTTCCTTACCTTTAGATTTTTTATATTGTTTAGCAAACCAATCAAAAAATTCTTCAGGTAATTCTCCTTTAACTTGTACTATATTCATATTAATCACCTATCAAATCTACAATTTCCACCATACATTTTATTAATACAGATATTTGCATTGCCTTTATCAGCACTATTACAATACTTGCATAATTTTTTATCTATTTTAGCTTTCATAATATTCCTCCTAACTTAACATATATTTAGCCATTTTAGTTTCTTTATGTATCTTAATATATGTTTTATTTTTAGTTATGTTTTTCATAAAAAAATCTTCATCAGCATACTTCATAAACCTCATTAAAAGTATTCCAAATTCTTCATCTTTATTTTCATAGATAATTTCAAGTAATTTATTCATAGCATTTAATCTATTTTTATCTGATATATTTTTATCTCTATAAATATTAAGGTATTTTATTGTATCATCAATCCTTTTTTTAATAATTGTTTCTTCTTTAGTTAATTTAGATATTAACATTTTCCTCATATATCTCCTATTATAATTTTCTTTTCCTTTCTAAATAGATTAAAATATGATAGATAAAAAATGCTACTATTACTACACCTAAAAAGAATATTACTTGTTTATATTGTATTTCATTCATCTTTTCTTATCTCCTTTAATTGTTGTTTAAGTTTGGTAATTTCATTCATACAATGAAGTATCTCTTTATTAATATCCATATCTCTATATCTATTAAGGATAGCTAATCTATATCTATATTGTCTTAATAACTTTTTGATACTAGCTTTAAGCATTAATTCATCTTCCTTTTTCATAATCCACCACAATCTGTCCAAGCACTATCAGTATTTGGACATATATTATCTAATTTTAAACACTCATCTTCTCCATGTTCCCATCTCAATAACATATGTAAAAATTCATGTGAAATTACAGCACATATTTCTTCAATGTTTTTTTCACTAACATAATCTGGATTTACACTAATATAATTTTTTATACTATAAAATCCTAATGTAAATTTATCTCTCCAAATAGAGTTTTCATAATCCCAATCTTCTTTAAATTCCATAAAAGAAAATCTACTACCATCTATCTTTCTTTTATTAAGCCAATTTCTTATTCCCATTTTAACAACCTAACTTTAAAGCAGTAGCTATAAAGATACCTATAACTACACCTATTATTAATACCACGACATCTTCTTCATCTTCAGTTAATTTTCTCATATCAATCAACTTGCATATGTTCCATGTTCAGATGGGTATTGCTTAACATATTTATCTTCCCATTCTTGAAACTTTTTTACTTTATTCAGAAATTCTTCTCTCTCTTTTTCTGATAGATTTTTTAATTTATTTTCTATGTTCATCTCAACACCTATATTAAATCTGGCAACCACATACCCAGCACTCATCAGATACTACATCATTATCCATTTTACAATCTGGACATGTCTTTTTATTTTTCATTCCCTAATTCCTCTATCCTTTTTTCTATCTGTTTCTTTAAAGATTTAAGGATTATTATATCCTTTTCATAAGCTACCATTTCAATAGTCTTAAAGTAATCAAATATCCTTGACATTCTATTCAAGAATTCATCTTCTATTTCTTTAGTGTTCTTCATAATGTATCTCAGCCATTATATCCTTACAGTATAACTTTATATAATTTAGAATTTCTTCAACTTGTTCTCTATTAAATTGACTACCACTACGCTGTAAGAGTAGTTTTATCTTTATCTTATCATCATTTGCTTGTGTCATATCTACACCTTCAAAGCAATTATAATAATAGCAATCAATATTCCTATTGCTATTATAGTTTTATATCCTATTGATACTTTGAGTTTCATTTCAATCACTTTATAATTATAAATTTATTTAAGATTGCCTTTGGAAATTCCTTTATCATATCTTTGTGTATTGCTACTATATAATAATCCTTTAGTTTATTCATTTCAATCACTCTTTAAGTATAGTTGAATAAATAATATTATCATTTTCGTCAAACCATAGTATTATTCTTAATGTTTTACCATCTCTTGTTTTTCCTAATTTTCTTTCTCTCTTTTTGGAAAATGATTGTGGTTTTCCAATACTTATACCTTCACTGTCTTTAAATAAATATTCCATATCCATTTCAATCACTCAATATCCTTCTTTTATTTCTATTACATCTTTGCCTTTATATCTTATGAACAGATTATGCCCAAGATAAAACCAAGTTTGAGTTAGTTTATGTTCTTTTTTATCATTCAATATTTTCAGTATCATTTCAATCACTCTATCCATAATTCTTTTTTACCATTATTGTCTTTAACTTTAGTGCTTAAAGAATATTTCTTACCTTTAAGATTGTAAACAATATCTATATTTCCGTAACATTTTTCATAAGCTTTTAATAGAGTTATTAATTCTTTAATGTTATTCATATTAATCCTTCTTTTTTTAACCTTTTAATCTCATATTCAACAGCACTATCTACTAAATCTCTTTGCCATTGAAACATAACATCTCCCATATCAACAAGTTCTTTAATGAATTTTTCTATGTTACCTTGTCTATATAAATCAAATGTTTGTTTAGCTCTTTCTGTTATTATACCCATTAAATCATCTCAACCATACCTTTATCTAAAAATTTCTTAACCTTTTTACTATCAACTTCAATATGGAATTTAATTAGTGATTCTAATACTGCTGATTGTAATGTAACTAATACTCTAGGGATAGTTGTTTTACTTAAATCAACATTAAGGAAAATCTTATGATACCTTTTTAGGTAGTAATCTTCATTAGTATTAAAGCATTTTTTATTAGTTCCTAATGCTAAATTAACTGTATTAGCTCTAACATCTACACCTTTAATATCTTTATTATATAAGTTACTTATGAGCATACCCAAAAAATGTGTTTCATCATCTGAAAAGTTTATGCACAATACACAACTAATTTTATTTCTTGTCCATCTATTCTTTTCAAAGTATCCCCATATAGGTTTCTTTCTATTACCAAATATATAATCAGGACTTATATTGAGTTCTCCTATCTTCATCTTACTGCGTTTTTCACTCATTCATTTATCTCCTCTTTATAACTACATTTAATATCAGAACAACCCCTAAAGGTTTGTCCACCAGCTGAACAATACCAAATAGTTAAATCCTTCCCACAAATTTTACAAGTATTTTTATTCATAGTATCATCTCTTATTTTTACCCAAATCTACAAAATCCACTCCCTCCTTTAGTGGTTTTATTTTCAATAGATTTAATACCAAATTCAGAATTAGAAATAATCTTTTGTTTTCTTCTTTTTCTTCTACTCTGAAGTGGTAATCTCTATATACTACCATTTTATTTCTCCTATTTACTTTCTTTCTTTATTAATTTAAGCAAATAATATAATCCTATTATTGAAACTAATGATGTCATAAGCATACAAGCAATATCCATATAATGTTCTCCATAAATATTACTAGCTACTATTATTTTTTTATCCTTACTTATTGATAGTATATATAACATATACCAAATCAATATTTGTAATGACATACTCATTATATATCCTGCAAAGATAAAAACTAAATCTAATCTTTTTCCTCTAACTTTAAACATATTTCTACTAATCCTTTTCTATGAGTTTTCTTAAGCGATTGATTTCAGAACAAATACAACCATAACAAATCATTTCTCCATTGTTATTATATACCTGTCCTTCATCTTCACACCAATCACACTTTCCTTCTGTCATCTTTGTCCACTATTCCTTTTTAATTTTCCAAAGAAAGAAAAAGCCCCTCTAATTCTACCCCACATATTTGCTCTACTTGGACTTATTATTCCTCTACGGAATTCACAATAAGCACTACCTTTACTTACTGACTTTTTTCTACAATGCCTAAAGGAATGACATTGAGTACACTTCACTCTTTTCCAATCTACCATTTACATTCTTACTCCATAAGGTTTTTTATATTCTTTATTCAAACATCTATTACGCCATTTAATCTTCTGTCTTATAGCTTGATTAAGTTGCTTATCTAATTTATTAATAATCCTTAATTGTTTACTCATAGATAAGTTTTTTATTTTGAATAGCTTATCTATATCATCTGGATAATGATGATGTATAAATTTATGACATTCATCACATAAAGGTATTGTTCTATTTTTAATTGGTTTCCATTCTCTATTTAATATATGATGATGAGTTATGCTCTTATTACTACCACATAACCAGCATTTAGGTTTACTCATATTCTGACACCCCATTTTTTATGCTATATGTAGCAATTTAGAGTAGCATATATGGTATCAGATGAAGGATAAGGGGATTTATTATAATAAACCCCCCTATTTTTACCTCACAAATAGGTATTTAAGCCTATTTTAAGATTTTCTTTTTGGTTGAATACTTGAACAACACATTATTTATACCATTAGTTTTCTCTAATGATTGTGCTAATTCAAGTGCCTTCTCCCTGTCTATTTCTAATACCATTTTCATACCTGCTCTCTCCTGTTAAAGATGATTACTCATCTATAACTCTGATTATTTTACAAAGTTTAATGGGGGTTTATACAATCTTATATATAAATATTCCAAAGCAAATCTATCATTTTCATCTAGATATATTATCCCAAATTTATTATATTTAGATTTATTATGATTTTTTAATCTGTTTTTTAATACTCTACTACTACCTATGTAAACTAATTCATCATCTTTAAATAAAAAATAAACACCTGATTTATTTTTAATCCTATAATATTCATATCTTTTATATTTTTTTAAGGTATTTGGATTAATTAATTCTACCTTAATTGTTATATTTTCTTCAAATATATTTGGTTTATTTCTTCTATCATTTATAGGAACATATTTTATCTTACTGATTTTTTCCTTTTTATTATATAATTTATCTTCTCTTTGCATATTTTTAAATCTATTAATACTCATAGCAGATAAATTATATCCTTCACTCATTAATAAATATGAAATAGCATGATGAGAGTATCCTTTTAAAAGCATTTCATCTACTCTATCTACTAATCCATATTTAATCACTTTATTTGGTCTCATTTAAAATCCTTTTTTATTTTTGATCCATTATAATATTATCCCTCTTATTAAATAAACAACAAGAAAGATGTATTAAGCAGAATACCTATCACTATTTAAAAGCACATCTTTATATCGGCTTTAACTAAAGTTTTAGTATCGGATATGGGTATCCTAATCTACACTTTGGATATTAAAATCTGTATAGAAGATTTAGCCGAAACCCCTTGTGGATACATCTTTAGTATTGCTATATTATCTACCGTAAAGAGTGTATTACCTATGTGGTTTTCTACTCACGATATTCTGCTGGATTTTTACAATCCATTTATAGTTGAACAATTTGCCCTACTATCTGGAATTGTTTTCCGTCAATATATGCTCTACCGAACATTCTATATCCTTTGTTTCCAGATGAGAATTTTGCTTTTGTTCCTTCAACAGTTCCTAATTCAATAGCAAATATTTCGTTGCCTGATTTAGATGTTCGGACTTTTGTTATTCCTGCCATAAATAAATTCCTCCATTCAGGTTGTTTTTTTAAGGGAAATTATAAAACCCTGTAACAAAATAGTTACCCTAAAGATTAAGTAATTGTCTTGTTGTTATATAGATATTTAATTCACGATTATTCAATTCTTTTTTATTACCTAATTTATTTATTAACCTAGATAATATTTGCTTTTCTTCCATATCCATTTTAATCACTTTTTATTTTTAAATCCCTAAATTTAATACCTGTATATACTACTCTACTTATATAATCTAATTCCTTCTTTTCTTCTTCATTACTATATGTTGCTATTATATACATATATATCTCTCCTATTTAACTTTCCATTAATGTTCTAATTAAATATAAACCATAATATATGGATAATCTTTTATTTTTATTTAATCCTTTAAAGGTATCCCCATATAAAAGACATTCTATATCTTTCCATATATCTTCTATATCTACAATAGTAATTTCATTCATATTTTATTCACTTTCCTGAAAACATTTTTAATTATATAGTAAGCCTGATAATAATATAAAGAAAAAGGTTTTACTTTTTTATATCTATTAATTAGGATAAAGAAAACCTATTAAAAGAAACCTATTGTTTATCCTAATGATGTATTATAAATAAGATTTTAGAGAATAGGATAGAATGATTAAAAATAAATATTATATATAATACATATATAATTTAATCAGATGTATCTATCCTATCCGTATTACTTGTTTCGTTAGTTAATACTTGCATTTCACTTGTATCAACATTATATCTTTTGAGTTTAATTAGAATTACCAAAACTAAAAGGTATTAAAAGATATTAATTATACCTATTATATGATTGGGTAAGGTAATTTTTTTACATTTACTCATAAGGATTTATAACCTTTTAATAAAAGGGATACTAATAAACTTATTAACTAATAAGATTTACAATTAGTATATTAATTATTACCTTAATCCTAAATGCTGGAACAAATTGCCGAATATATTATGTGTAAAGTAATATAATAGATAATATACTCTTATGGTTTCTCATGTATTCCTATAAGATATACATTACCTAAAGATTACTAAACAAAAATGTTGAGAAACAACAATCTTCGTAAAACCCCAAAAAAATTTTCATGCTTTATAAAGTTTAGGCAAAAGTTTATAAAGGTTGTGTCCAAACTATTTAAAGTTTGTGTTTGAAATTTCAATTCAACAGATACAATATAAATCTAATTTTATATTTATAATTAAGACATCATTATAATAATCAATAGATATAACATCATTAATAAAATATAAAGATAAAAGAATAATTAGTTAATATAATTAATTCAAATAATATAATTAATAAGATAAATTAATAAGAATAATAAGTTAATTAATAATTAATAAATATAGTATTAGAATATATATTAATAAGATAACAAAAAAAAAAATAAGAAGATATTAATAATCTTCCCATATATATTGCCCTATATCATAATCATCTCTAGCTTTTCTATGCTCTATATCTGTTAATTGTTTTGTATGTGTATCCTTACATTCAATAGGATATTTAAATAGATTATTAATGATAGGCACATATATCTCTGTAAAATATTTTCCAGATTGTAATAGTTTTATTGTAGATATTAAATATTCAACAGAGTATTTAGGATATGCCCAAACCTTATCTAAAGATTGTTGATTAATATATAATCTATCCTTTATTTGCATAATCCTAGCATATTTTTCTTTTTTATTCCATAAACTATCTGACATTATACCATTAATTCTGGTAAATAATTGCTCTGATATAATACCAGATTGAGCATATTTTAATATCTTTTCTGGAGATTTATTCCTTATTAAGAATAATAAATCCTTAATCATATATATACATTCTTCCCCAGATAGCATTTTATAATCCTTTATCTTACCATTAGGTAATGTTTGTGGAATATCTTTAGCCCATATTTTAATAGCATTCTTATAAGATATACCTATAACATAAGCCCATGTAGATAATATATTACAGGCAAATCTTCTAGATATAATTGACATTCCATTATAGTATTTATTTGTTTGTGATAATTCAAATTTCTCTATACCATTTCTGGATAAATATGAATTAGGTAATGTATCTATATTATAATCTGCTATACTACCAAAATTATGTTGTGGTAATCTGGATATTTTATATGCTAATCTAGTATTAGATGTTTGTTTATTTGCTACCTTACCATAAGGTGTAATCCATTCTCTATTATGTAATCTCTGTGCTGAATTATAATCATCTAAAGGTATATTTAATTTATTAATTAATTGTTCCTTTTCAATGGTATAATTATTATCTGATTGTGATTGTTCATCTGAATATATATCTGTATTTGCAGGTAACTTATATAATTCAGATTTGTTTTTTATATTTAATTTACTCTTTCTGAATTTAGGTTTCCCTATTACTTTTAATTTTTTCTGCAAATCCTTTTTGGTTAATTTACTCTCTGATTTAATATCTTTTAATTTATCAAATTTCTCTTTTGACATACCAGATTTTTTAATATAATTTATTCTAATCTTACCATCTTTTTCTTCTATTAAATCTGGATTGTTTAATCCATGTGTATATTTTTCTTCTTCCATATTATATCATCTCCTTTTTTATTAATACCATATCTCTATAATAATCTAGTTGTTCCCAACATCTTTCACAGGGAACATTATAATTATTACTTTCTTTTAATGTGGTATATCCACAAAAGGAACATATATATCTATATTTAATTTGCATATAGACACCTTCCATTACCTTTTAATTCTTTCAGGACATCTTTAATAGATGTGCCAATATCACTATCTTCCTTATTATATACGGGTTTATGTTGTGTCATATTATCTATCTCCAGATACACAACTGAAGTTTGCTTATAAAGGTTTGGGTGGTTGCTAAATATCAATATTTATATAGCGTTATACAATATAATATTCTTCATATATAGGGTGTTATATTATATCTTCCCGTTATAGATTTAAGCATAATCTAATATATTCCTTTTTATATATATCTGTACGATTAAATATATAAATATAAAATAAATAATGGGTGTGATTATACTCACAAAAATATTTATTTATATCTAGTAACATCTATATAAATAATAAAAAATGTGATTAGAATAACGAATAATTTTGTGCTAATAATAACGCCTTAATAGTATAGTAATATATAATAAAAAAAAGAATTAAAATTGATAATAATACTTAGTTATTTATATATAGAAATTTGTTACTATTTATAATCCCCATCATTAAAACTTTTAAGCAAAAATTTATAATTGCCTTTTTAATTCATACATACATATATATATTTAATATCATTATTGTTACTATAATAACATGATAGACAATCTTTAGCATGGCTGACAATGTTTAGCATGGCTGTTATTATTATAACAAGTTAATGATTAGCATGAACCATGTTAGCACTTGTCATGGCTGTTACAATAGTAACATGAATGAGAATGTCTAGCACACCCGTCCCACACCTCATGATAATCATTAGCATAGTTACTATAATAACATCACTAATGATAACATGTAGCATGTTAACTATTGTCATGCTCCCTGTTAACACTTATCTGTGGGACTACCTTGATAGTATCTGACATGATAGCATGAGGCCTGTCAACATATAGCATGGCCGTCCCACAATCTTCCCCATCAATGCTAACATGCACCATGCTAACATATATCATGGTTCTCCGAGAACTTCTCCCGTTACAACAGAAGAAAATCACTACCAAAACTATTTAAATGTAATTCAGTTGTATGGTTGAGGTGAAACCGAAATGGAAATAGAAGAAATGGAAAAGCTCTTGACAGTAGCTCTTGAGCAAATAAAGGAAAGTAAGAAAAACCAAAGTAAACCAAAGAAGAAAACAACAAAGAAAAAAACAGTTAAGAAAGTAACTAAAAAAGAAGAACCTAAAATACCTTATTCAGATACAGAAACAATCTTAAAGAATATGAAAGTAGACGAAAGTATTAGTAGATTTGGTATCTTATGGAACAGTGAACAACCCTATAAAATATCTGGAACATCAATCATAAAATTTTATAATGATTACAATATTGACAAAAGGTTTAAACTCTGGCACATGAGTTATAACAACAAGGATATAATAATTAACAATCAATTAACAGATAAACCAAAGAAAATGTTTAAACAATCAGTAGAAAACAGAATAAAACAACTAGAAGATAAACTAAAAAATAAACCAAAGAATAAAACAGTTAATCAATCGGATAAAATGGAAAACTTTATCATTAACCAGATAGAAAAACTAGAGGAAATGTTATGATAATAACATTAACAGATACAGAAATGTGTGAATATCTAAAAATGATTTGGAAAAAACAAGGTTTTAATCCAAATCTCTAATTTTTTTTTTTGTTAAAATAATCACAAAATTTATTCTTATTATTATTCATATTTTTTTATATATTTTTGTTTTTTGTGATAATAATAACATGCTTGTCATTGTTTAGCATGCTTGTTAATGTCTAGCATGGGGGGTGTTATCATGTAGCGTGTTAACATTTGTCATGGGCTATGCTAACATGTGTCATGCTACTCTTTGTCATGTGGGACTTCCGTGTCAATGGTTAGTATGAACCGTGTTAACATGTGTCATGGCCTCCGTGCTAATATGTGGCCTGCTAACATGTCGCAAGCCCGTCCCACATTCTCATCTCTCCTAGCTAGACAATATCTAGCACGGTCTGGATCCAGATAGTGACTGACAAACTCTAGCATGCACGTCCCACAGTAACTAGATGGGACTATCTTGATCCATGCTAACAAGTAGCACGGCCTGAAAATATCGACAGGTTTATATACCCCCTATCAGATTACTTATTGAGGTGAAAAATATGGAAAATAAAAAACCAAAAGTAAGCCCAGAAGAATTTGACGCAATAGTTGAAAAATATCGAAAAAGAACAAAAGAACAACAAAAAACATTAGTAAATAAATTATCAGCTCTATCAAGAACAGCAGGTACAATGAAGTGTAATACTACATCTTTAGCAAGTGTTGCAGATGTAGAATTTACAAGAGAAGAATTAGCTTTAGCAACAGCAGGTTTTGCACTACAAACACTCGATGTACTAAAAATGGTTACAGATAAAGATAAACAAAAAGAAGATGTTGCATTTATCTAAACATCTTTTTATTCTTTAGAGGTGTATAAAATGATTAATATAATTTGTGGAAAATGTAAAACAAAATATAATCTAACTAAAATTATAGAAAAATTAGATAAAAATCCATTTTATTGTGAATGTGGAAAAACTTTAGTTCCCAGATATATAGAATGGAATAAATAATTTTTTTTTATATATTCACATTTATTCCTATATTTTTATTTTATTTTTAGGATATATAGAGAGGTAAGTGGGACTTCCCTGTACCATGACAACATGTGGTATGCTAACACTTGACACGGCCGTCCCAC